>Ga0207416_1000791_pt1 | contig 48616 bp, 45 predicted proteins | sample PaiPotPPM11metaG_FD_184107 | JGI IMG/M metagenome (GOLD analysis project Ga0207416, IMG submission 184107) | Iron sulfur acid spring bacterial and archeal communities from Banff, Canada, to study Microbial Dark Matter (Phase II) - Paint Pots PPM... ...
TTGTCGACCAACTGTTCAATTCGAGCGAGAAGCGGCTGGCCCGGACGCTCCTGCTGCTGGCGCAGTTTGGCAAAGACGGCAAACCGGAAACCATCGTGCCGAAGATCAGCCAGGAAACGCTCGCGGAGATCGTGGGTACGACACGGTCGAGAGTGAGCTACTTCATGAACAAGTTTCGGCGGTTGGGCTTCATCCATTACAACGGTGGATTGAATATTCACAGTACCCTTCTGAACGTCATCCTCTACGACAAGACCCCGGATTCCCGCCTGGTCGACTAGCGGCGTCCACATCGCGCGCCGCTCGAAACGCTTCGCCGTCTTTCTGGCCGGCGGGCCTGAGGGTCAACCTGAGGCCCGTTTGCAGACGTCATGCTCCGGCGGGGCGCGCGGCGGCTGTGTCTACCCGGGCAGACCCGCGCGCAGTAAGTACAGCGCCCAAACGATCAGCGCCACGCCCGTGACGCGGGCGAGCCACGGACCGCGTACGACCAGCTTCTCGATGAGGACGAAGATGGCCAGCAGGACGATCCACAGCATGTTCATGATGCCGACCACGAAGAGCAATCCCATCAGCGTCCAGCAGCAGCCCACGCAGTAAGCGCCATACCGGGCTCCCATGCGCAGCGCGCCGCCGGGGCCTTCCCGCCACTGCGTCATCAGGAAGCCAAACGGCGACTGGCAACGGGCGAGGCAGGCGTGCTTCAACGGAGTAAACTGGTAGACTCCGGCGACGATGAGAAATGCGATTGCGAGTGGAAACCGCGTGACTGCAAGCTGCGGGGAGAGGACGAGAAATGCTTGGAACGCCCACTGCATCCCCGCTGCACACCAGCTCAGGCCGAGCCAGACCAAGGCGAACCCCGCGGCAAAGAGGCCGGCCGGCACCGCGATCTGTCCGGTGGCGCGGCGCGTGCGCTGGACGCCTGAGAAGAGAAGTAGCAGCGGTGTGGCTGAGGGGAGCATCATCGCGATCATCATGATGCTCCACATGACACCATTGGCGAGAAGATCGTCGATCATCCAGGGTGCTGGCGCCGAGATGGTCATCGCCATGCCCGCCATGCCCATGCCCTTCGCCATTCCGCCGGCGATGCGAACGAGGTCGAGCCAGGCGAGCGCCGTCAAGCCGGCGACACCGGCCATCACGACGGCCGCGTCGCGTGAGGGGAGCGCCGCGCGCACCGAAGCAGTCAGCCTAGGGCTCCGCATCGACGCGGTCAGTTTCGGACCCTATCAGCTGTTAGGGCCCCTGCCACTTGATCTTGGCCAGCTCGGCGCACTTCCCGGGGTGCGCAAACTGCAGCTCCGGGCTCGCGTGCACCCAGAACTCCTTGAGGGTGTATTGGTCGAGCTCCTGGGCGACGAACCCCTCGGCCAGTACCACCTTGGGCAGGGCTTCCGCCTTGGTCACGGGGTTCCGGATGGGCTGGAAGGCGATCTGAATCTGCTTGTCCACCGAGAGCGTGGTGTCCTTGCCAGCGAGCCTGATGTCGACCTTCACGAAATGCGGGCCGATCACGCGGGCGAAGGTCGTGGCGAAGATCGCCCAGGGGTTCCCGCCGGCGTCTCCCGACACGATCTTGGTCATCGCGTCGCGCTGCTGCGGTGAGGCGCTGCTGTCGATAAAGACCGCGGCCACCCCATTCCCCTCGTGGATCGCGCCCGGCCACTTCACGGCGACGGCCGCCGTCAACCCATCGAGTCGTACGTCACCGTACGCTCCGTCGGCCACTTTGAAGCCGATCGCCCCCTGGCAGAAGCCCGTCGTCGGCCTGGCGTTGAAGTTGCACGGGCAGCCGTAGTCGCAGTTGCAACCCAGGACATAGTCTCCGTTAATGTGCCACTTGGTCGCCGGCTTGGTCGCCATGAGTCCATTCCCCCTCGCGGATGCCTTCGGTAGGCGGCTTCGTTCTCCAGCACCTCTTTGGTCAGCGATCCATCGATCACCGAGTCGGAGAAGACCAGCCGGCCGCCCGGGCGGAGCACGCGGAAGATATCGCGAAAGAGCTTGCCCTTGGGCGTGACGAGAGTCCATGGGCGTTCGTCATACGCTCCCTCCTTCGGCGGCGGCGGCCGGATGCGACGAGGCGGTTGCCTCCACAAGATCGGTCTGCTCGAGGAAGAACGGATCGGCCTCGACACCGAGCGCCTCGTACACCCGGCTGCCGAACAGACGCAGGTTCGCGGTAAGGGCCACGTCGAGGATCGCCGCGTCGTCGACGCCGACGTCCCGCAAGCGTCCGACGTGCTCCGGGGTCGCGCATCCGGCCGCGGCCGCAAGCGCATAGTCCAGAATCGCAATTTCGCGGGCGCTGAGCCGGGCCCGGTGACGGTCTCCCAGCACGGTGCGGATACCCTCGGGGCCGCCGAGATCGCGCTCCAGCATCGTCGCATACAGGAGCGCACAGTACCGCGACCGTACCTGATGCGCGACCAGCAGGTTAATCAAGCGTCGCTCGCGCAGCGTGAGCCCCGCGGTACTCCACACCGCCTGCCGGAACGCGGCGTAGGCGGCGGCCAGTTCCGGGCGGACCGAGAGGGATTTTGTCGACTCCATGACAAAGCCGAGCGTGTCGAGGTCCTGTTGGTACAGGGGCGTCAGAGGCTCTGTCGCCTCGTCGTCCGGGATCGTCCGAATCCATGTCACGCGTTCAGCCCTCCCGCGGCTCGCCATCGCGTCGCTTGCGTGCCGTAAAGATGAGCGAGCGCGCGACCGTCGCGTGCCTGGCCGGCGGGATCAGCCGCCGCATCAAGGCGATCAACTCGGTCGTAAACAGCGGATACTGCGCGCACTCGCCGATGCCGTACGGCACCTCGTCGCCGCGCCGGATGTCGACGAACCCGATCTTCTGCAGCTTGTTCGCGAAGACACGCTCCGCCAGCGCCCCCGAGATTCAGCCCGCCCAGGCGGCCGGATTGGTCAGGATCTCGGGCGGCAGGTCCTCGTCCACGACGATGTCCGCGAGGGCAAACCGGCCCCCGGGCCGCAGGATCCGATGGATCTCGGCAAAGACCCGCGATTTCCGGGGCGACAGGTTGACGACGCCGTTCGAGAGGACCACGTCGACGCTCGCGTCGGGAAGCGGGATCTCCTCGAGATACCCGTGCACCCACTCGACGTTGGTCACGCCCGCCTCGGCGGCGTGGCGCGAGGCGACCGCGAGCATCTCGCGCAGCATGTCGAGCCCGATGGCCTTCCCCGCCGCGCTCACGGCGCGCGCGGCAAGAATCGTATCGATGCCGCCGCCGCAGCCGAGGTCGATAACGGTCTCCCCGGGTTTGAGCGCGGCGGCGCGGATTGGGTTCCCGATGCCCAAAGCCTGCTCGATGGCGCCTGGCGGTAGCAGGTTGAGCTGGTCGGGATCGTACAAGCGCTCCGCGACGCGGGATGCCTTGCCGACGACGTCGCGATAGGATTGGCCTACCATCTCCTTGATCGCTTCCTGGGCAAGCAGGTCGTCGCTCGCCGGGGCGACGGGCGAATGCGTGCTGTCGAGCTTCATCGCTTGGCCCCCCGTTCGTTCTCGAGATCCTTGAGGTACGCTTCGATGTGCGTGCGGGCTTCAACGGTCAACGCCGTCTTGGTCCCCGGGCGGCGGAGCGCCGCGCGCACCTGCTTCGCGAACTCGAGCTCGCCGCAGCAATGCCGGCACAGCTTGAGGTGCTCTTCCATTTCCGCTTCAGGCACCCGTCCGAGGTTGCGATCGAGGTACGCGTACAGCCTGGATACGGCTTCCTTGCAGCTGATCATCCCGAAGCTCCCTCCCGCCGGATCAGGTTCCGCTGCTCGGCGTACCGCCACAGTCCGCGCTCGAGTTGCTTGCGGCCGCGGAACAGCCGCGCCAGCACGGTACCGACGGTCGTCGCCGTCATCGTCGCGATCTCACGCGCCGGGTATCCGTAGACATAGGCGAGAATGACCGCGGTGCGGTGTGCCGGATGAAGGCCCTGGAGCACCTCGATGATCTTCTCGTCGTCGAACAGGTCGAGAAAGTCCAGATGCACGCGGTCGGAGTACGGGAAAGGATCTTCCTCTGTGATCTTATCGAAGAGATCGAAGCGCGCTTCGTCGTCGAGGCTGAGCATCTCGTCTGCCTCGTGCTCCGCACGAAACCGGTCGATGTGGCATCGGGTCAGAATCCGCGTCAGCCACAACCGGGGCTGTTCGCGGTTGCGCAACCGGCCGAACCCGCGGAAGGCGCGCAGCAACGCGGCCTGGACGAGATCTTGCGCGACGGTCCGGTTGCCGCACAGCCGCACCGCCAAGCCGTACAGATACTCGAGGTGCGGGCGGACGGTGTCTTCGAACCCCGCGGGCTTCGCGACCGGCGCGTCGATCACTGGGGCCCCCGACCGTCCGACATGGCGTCTCACCAGTTAAGGACGGCGGCTGGGGTCCGAATTATTGCGTATCGGGTCCCGAGGCGGGCGTCTCCGTTGCCCCTCAACGCTTGCAAACCGTGTTCCGACCATCCCAGAATATCACGGGCGGCAAGTCGCGTCGTGCTTACCGTTCCGACGATGGATCCAGCGCGTCGCGCAGGCCGTCGCCCACGAAATTGAGGCTCAGCAGCGTCGCGGCGAGCACCAGCGCCGGCGCGATCACGAGGCGCGGGTACGACTCGATCGCGTCGACCCCTTCGGCGATCATGAGGCCCCAGCTCGGCGTGGGCGGCTGAACGCCCAGGCCGAGGAAGCTCAAGCCGGCTTCCGCGATGATGAACGTCGGCACCAACAGCGTCGCCATGATGATGAGCGGCGCGACGATGTTCGGCAGCAGATGCGTGACGACGACGTGCCCTTCGGACGCTCCCAGACTTTTCGCCGCCTGCACGAACTCCCGGTGCCGCAGCATGAGGGTCTGGCCGCGCGTAACGCGGGCGACGTCCAGCCAGCCCACGAGCGACAGCGCGAGGATGATGGCGGCGACGCCGCCGGTGGTCTGATTCAGGGACCGCAGCCAGACCAGCGGGCCGGCCCGGATCGCCGGCAGAAACGCCGTGAAAAACGTCTGCAGCAGGACGACGAGCAGCAGATACGGGATCGCGTAGACGATGTCCACGACGCGCATCAACAGCAGGTCGAAGGTGCCGCCGAAGTAGCCGGCGGCGAGCCCCGTCGGCACGCCCACTGTCAGCACGATGGCGGCGCTGGCCGCGCCGACGCTCATGGAGACGCGCGCGCCGTAGATCAGGCGGCTCAACAGGTCGCGGCCGAGCGCGTCGGTCCCGGCGAGGTGATGCGCGTCCGGCGGCCCGTACGTCGTGAGGAGATCCTGCTTGTCGTACCGGTAGGGGGCCAGATTCTGGGCGCCGGCGGCGGCCAGAACCACGACGGCCAGGAACACCGCGCCGACCACGGCCATGCGGTGCCGCGCGAAGCGCCGCAGGGCGCGGCGCGCGCGCCGGCGCGGATCGGCGGCGAGCGCCGCCCTCTCCGCCCGGAGGAGCGAGCTAGCCGTACCGCACCTGCGGGTCCAGCAGCGCGTAGGACAGATCGACCAGGATGTTCATCGTGATGATGATGACCGCGAACAAGAGCGCGAGCGCGAGCAGCACCGGGTAGTCCCGGCCCGTCGTCGCGGTGACGAAGTAGCGCCCGATCCCCGGCACCCGCGTGATCGTCTCGACGAAGAACGACCCCGTGACGACGTCCGCGACGAGGATCCCGGATACGGTCGCGATGGGCGTCATCGCGTTGCGCAGGGCGTGCCGGACGACGACGCGGGCGCCGGCGAGGCCCTTCGCCCGCGCCGTGCGGATGTAGTCTTGGTGGAGCACCTCGAGCAGCGACGTGCGCAGGTAGCGCGCGAGCGTGGTCGCCGGCCGGAAGCCGATGGCCGTCATCGGAATTAGCACCCGCACGTCCAGCAGGCCGCGCCAGCCGCCGGTCGGCACCCAGTGCAGCTCGACCGCGAAGATCGTGACGAGGAGCGTCGCCATCACGTAGTTCGGGATCGAGATGCCGAGGACAACGATCCCGGTCGCCGCGTAATCCACCGCGGTGTTGCGGTAGACGGCCGCGAGCGTGCCGAGTGGAATCCCGACCACGATCGCGAACACCATCGCCGCCGCTCCGAGCTGCATCGAAACCGGGAAGAACTCGGCGATGATCTCCGAGACGTCCTGCGAGGTGTTCACGTATGAGGGGCCGAGCGATCCGTGCAGCGCGTTGCCGAGGTACAGCACGTACTGCGTCCACAGCGGCGCGTCCATGTGGTACTTGGCCTTGAGGTTCGCGATCACTTGCGGCGCGAGCGGCTTTTCCGCGTTGTCCCAGGGCCCGCCCGGCGTGGCGTGGATCAGCACGAACGCGAGCGTGTAGACGATGACCATGGTCGGAACGGCAAGCAGAAGCCGCCGGACGAGATAGGCGCCCATGGCGACAGGGGGCGGGGACCGCGCGGACGCGGTCCCCGCCCGGCGACGGCTAGTGGTCCAGGATCTTGACGCGCCCGAAGGTGCCGTACCACGCGCCCGCGGCGGGCGGGAGCGCAAACCCCTGCACCCATGGCTTGATCGCGACGATGACGCCGAGGTGATAGAGGGGGATGGCCGGGAGCGCCGTGTTCAGAATCTTCTCCGCGGACTCGTAGAGCTGCTGGCGCTTCGCCGGGTTCTGCTCCGCCGCCCCGGCCCGGACATCCGAATCGTACTGCGCGTCGTGCCACTTCGTGTGGAAGAAGTCCTGGTCGGACTCGAAAAGGATGTTCGCCCAGTTGGCGGGGTCCTCGAAGTCCGAGCCCCATCGGTTGATGAACGCGTCGTACGGCTGCGTCGCGTACGAATTGAACGCCGCGTTGAACTCCTTGCTCTCCATGCGCTGCAGCGTGACGTTGATCTTGAGCGACTCCTGCCACATCTGCTGCAGCGCCTGCGCGACGAGGTCGAAAGTCACGAGTTTGCCCCAGCTGATCTTGAAGCCGGGGAAGCCCTTCCCGTCCGGATAGCCCGCCTCGGCAAGCAGCTGCTTCGCGCGCGCCACGCCGCCCGTGAGCGGCGGGGTGGATAGATACCCGATCGTGCCGGGTGGCGTGATGGTGGTGGCCGGGTCGTAGATGCCGCGCAGCACGTTGTTGGCGATCCGGTTGTGGTCGATCGCGAGGTAGAGCGCCTGGCGGACCTTGGCGTTGCTGAGCGGCGACTTGCTGTTTGTGGTGTCGCAGAACAGCATCGCCGTGCCCGACCAGCGGTACTTGTGCAGCTGCTTGCTGAGCGTGGCGTCGGCCCGCACCCGGGCGATGTCGGCCGGCTGGATCTGGTCGGTCACGTCGAGCTCGTTGTTCTCGAACGACGGCAGGCTGGTCCGGAACGGATCGTCCGTGAGCGTGAAGACCACTTTCTGCAGCGTGGGCTTGGGTCCCCAATAGCGCGGGTTCGCGACGATCACGAGCTCCTTGTCGTGCTGCCACGACTCGAGCTTGAACATGCCGTTGCCGACGTGGTTGCCGGCCTCGACCCACTTCTTGTCGTACTTTTCGACCTGCCAGCGCGGCACCGGCATGTAGTTCCAGGTCGAGACGAGCCGCGGGAAATAGGCCGCGGGCTCGGCGAGGACAGCCCGGAGGGTGAGGGTGTCCACCGCCTTGACCTGCACGCCGTCCGCCGTTTTGGCTTTGCCCTTGTTGTAGTCCAGCGCGCCCTTGATGGGATAGAACGCCGACGCGTAGTCGCTCGCGATGGCGGGGTCGAGGACGCGCTTCCAGGCGTACTCGTAATCGGCGGCCGTGACGGGATGCCCGTCCGACCACCGCATGCCGGGCTGGAGACGGAAGGTGTAGGTGAGCCCGTCGGGCGACACGCTCCACGACTGCGCGGCGACCGGCACCGCCTTGCCCGTATTGTCGAACGTGATCAGCGGATCGAACAGGGCCATCCCGATCAGGATCTCGGGCCGTGCCTCCATGGTGGCGGGATCGAAGTGAAGCGGCTCCGTGTCCGGATAGCGGAGGACCTGCTTCGCCGGCGCGGCGATCGCGGCGTCGGCCGGAGCGGGCCGCACCAGCGTCTCCGTCGTCGCGCCGATGGCCGCGACGCTGCCGAGCATCGCGGTGAGCTTCACGAACTGACGGCGAGAGATCAACCCGGACCGGTAATACGATTCCCAGGGAAGCCGTACCACGCCCTTCGCCACCGTTTCACCCCCACGCTAAGATGACGTATCAGACAACCATTTCGGTCGGCCGGGCGACGCCACCTTTGGCCCCGGCGGCGGCCCGTCCGACAGCAGGCAGGCCTCCGCAAGCTTCAAGGAAGTTTATTGGCACTGTTTCTTTCTGTGATGCGCGTCATAGCGTGGCCATCCCGCCGGTGATACCGTTGCGCCAAGAGAGACGCGGACCAGTCTTCGACGCAGCGCCGGACGGGGGGGGAAGGCGACGCCGCGATGGGCGAGTCGGTGACGCCGGGGCAGCAGCGCGTGCTGGTCCAAGCCGCGCTCATGCCTAACAGGGACGCGACGCTACGGTTTTGGATCGGGCAGGACGCCGGTCAGCAGCCACCGCACCTTGGCGCGTAGGTCCTCCTGGCTGGGGACCCAGAAATCGAGGCGCTGGCGCGCCAGCGTGTCGTAGAGAATGGCTGGACGGCCGTCGATCGACTCGGTGCTGATCTGCTCCGGCTTGATCGGCTCGACGCGTTGGAGCCATCCCAGCAGCTGCGAGGCAGTCAAATCCGTTTCCACGTCCGCCCGGGCCGTTTGAATGATCTGCGGCATTCGGATCATGACCGAGGGCCTGTGGGTCTGCGCCACGGCGGCGCGCAGAAACACCTGCTGGCGGCGGATGCGGCCGATATCGCCCTCGCGGTCGTTGCGAAACCGGAGGTACTGTTCGGCGCGGGCGCCGTCGAGCAGCTGATAGCCCGGGTACAGATTGATGTAGAGCCCCTGCAGTTTGTCCGTGTAGACCATCCGCTTCTCGACGTTGACCCGCACGCCGCCGATCAGGTCCACGATGTGGCGCATCGCCGGCAGGCTAAAGACCACGTAGTGGGCGATCGGCACGTTGAGCAGCCGGACCGTCGCGGCGCGCGCGCGGCCGATGCCGCCGGTGGAATACGCGTGCACGATTTTGGTGTTGCTGATGCCCGGGAGCGCCACGTTGATGTCGCGCGGGATGCCGAGAATGCGGACCTTGTGGTGGACGTCGTCCCAGTGGATCACTTCGATCGTGTCGGTGCGCAGGCGGTCCTGGGTCAGCCCAACGACGAGGAACCGCGTGTCGCCGCGCGGGATGGCCGCCGGCCGGAGGGACGAGACGGGGGCCTGGGTCGTCGGCGACGGCGGAACCCACGGCGCAAAGAGCGCGACCAGAAGCACGACGAGCGCCGCGAGACGGGCGGACCAACGCGCGAGAGTTTTCACCGGTGTCTGGTCACGTTGAGCGATGTCCTGGTTGGTTCATCGGGATTTCGCCCGGCTGTGCGCGATACCCTGCGCCGTCACTGCCGCCGACTATGCATATGATCCGGTCCGCCTGGGCGAGTGTCTCACGTGCCTGCCGCGATGCTATTGAAAACGTCGGTGCGCGCGCTGGCGCGCTGGGGTTCCGGTTGCCGCTATCCCGGTCGGTTGGTATACTTTGTCTCGGTCAGACGGCCCCATCGTCTAGAGGCCTAGGACGCGGCCCTCTCAAGGCCGAAACGGGGATTCGAATTCCCCTGGGGCCACCAGTCGTCACGGCAGCGACAAGATCCACGCCGTTCGTTTCACCTTCAGTTCCAGTTCGGCGATCCGCGCGTTTCGCTTCGCGACCTGCTCGAGCAGCCACGCCACGTCCCGCTCGGCGTCCGGGAAATGCGACAGGTATCCCCAATCGCGCAGTTTCTGTGTGATATCGCGGAGGCGCTCGCCTTCGGTCACTTGGTTCGGGTTCCAGGTGTTCGGTAGGGGGGCCCTGCCGAACAGCGCGGTCTCCTGAAGGGACCGGTTTCCCCCAAATCAAACACACGCGAGGCACGCGCATGGTCGTTTGAACGACACGACTCGGAGGCTGTGTCATGACAGGACGCACGGCGCTCGTGTTCATCTTGTGTGCAGCGATGGCGGTGGGCGCCGGGGGCGCGGTCAACGCGCAGTCGCCGGCCGGCAGCCGCGGACGGTCCCTCGTGATCGTGCAGGGGCAGGACCCCCAGAACTGGGACCCGATCGCCACGTTCCTGCTGTCCTGGGGCATGGTGGGCTGTCAGATCTTCGACGGCCTCGTGGACCGCGGAACGGACCTCAAACTCCGTCCCGGTCTGGCGACGAGCTGGTCGACCTCCGACGACGGGCTCAACTGGGTGTTCAAGCTCCGCCAGGGTGTCACGTTTCACGACGGCGAGCCGTTCAACGCGGCGGCGGTGAAGTTCACGTTCGACCGGCTGCTGGGGCCCGAAGGCGCCAAAGGACCGCAGCAGGGCAATTACAAGTCGATCGACCACGTGCAGGTCGTCGCCCCGTACACCGTCCGGATGGTCATGAAGGTCAAGGACCCGGTGATCATCACGAAACTGGCGGGCTACGGCGCCATGATTGTGCCGCCGAAGTACGTGCAGGACCACGGCAGCGCCTACTTCGGCGCGAACCCGGTCGGTACCGGCCCGTTCAAGTTCGTTGAGTACCGCCAGGACGATCACCTCACGCTCGCCGCGAACCGCTCGTACTGGGGCGGGGCGCCGCGCGTTTCGGCGGTCACCTACCGGTTCGTGCCCGAGGCGGCGACGCGGGTGGCGGAGCTGCAGGCGGGCCGCGCCGACATCGCGCAGGGCGTGCCGGTGAGCCAGGCGAGCGTCGTCAAAGGTGATGCGAACCTCGCGCTGCTGCCGGTCGGCAGTCCGACCGTCCTCGAGATCCGGTTCGACCCGTCCAAACCGCCGGCCGGCGACGTGCGGTTCCGCAGGGCGGTGATCGCGGCGATCGACGTGCAGAAGATCATCGACACGATTCTGCAAGGCTACGGCCACCGCGTTTCGACGTTCCAGAGCCCGCTCTCGTTCGGTAACGACGCGTCGCTGAAGCCGTATCCGTTCGATCCCGCCCGCGCCAAGTCGCTGCTCGCGGAAGCGGGCGTCAAGGCCGGCACCGAGGTCTCGCTCAGCTTCCCGAGCAACAACGCGGACTTTCGCGAGGCGGCGCAGGCGATGGGGAGCTACCTCGGCGCGGTGGGGCTCAAGCTCACGCTCACGCCGGTGGAGCAGGTGACCTACTTCAGCGACACGCTCCCGCACGCCAAGACGGGTCCGATCTACGAGTTCGGCTGGGGCGGCTGGACGCTCGACTTCGACAACACGGCCTACCTGCTGTACCACAAGGGCGAATACTGGAACCCCGTCTTCAGCGACGCGGACGTCGAGAAGTACCTCGACGCGGAGCGGACGACCAACGACCAGCGCGCGCGCCTCAAGGCGTTCCAGAGCCTCGACCGGCGCCTCTACGACCTGGCGATCGATTTCCCGCTGTGGCAGAGCGTGAACCTGTGGGGCGCCAACAAGCGGGTGGAGGGCTTCGTCGCGCCGCCGGACGACCGCGTGCGGCTGCTCCAAGTGTCCACGCGGTAGACGCGGCCGCGTGATCCGGTTCGTCGCCGCCAGGGCGGGAGGCGCCGCCGCCGTCCTGGCGGCGATCTCGCTGTTTGTCGCCTTCGGGATCCGTCTGACGGGCGATCCGGCCGTGGTCCTTTTCCAGGGCGCGGCGCCGAGCGCCGAGGACATCAAGCGGATCCAGCACGCGCTCGGCACCGACCGGCCGTTTCTCGCGCAGTACGCCGGCTTCGTCGCCGCAGCACTCCACGGCGATCTCGGCACGTCGTTCCGCAGCGGTCAGCCGGTCGCGGGGTTGATCCTGGAACGAGCCGGGCCGACCCTCGCCCTCGGCCTGGGCGGCATGCTGGTCGCCCTCGCCGCGGCGTTCCCGCTGGGCGCCTACGCCGCGACGCACCGCAACGCGCTCGCCGATTTTCTGATCCGCGTAGGCAGCCTGCTCGGCCTGTCGTTTCCGAACTTCTGGCTCGCGATCATGCTCATCCTGATCGTGGCCGTTCGCCTGCGCTGGCTGCCGCCGTCCGGATACAGCGGGCCGGCCTCGCTCGTGCTGCCGTGCGTGACGCTCGGCGTCATCCTGGCGAGCACGCTGGTGCGCCTCGTGCGGGCCAGCCTGCTCGACACGCTGGGGCAGCCGTACATGCGCACGGCCCGCGCGAAGGGCCTCCGCGAGGGCCGCGTCGTGGTGCGGCACGGCCTCCGCAACGCGCTGCTGCCGGTCGTGACGTTCGTGGGCCTGCAGTTCGGAGCGCTGCTCGGCGGCGTGGTGGTGCTGGAAAACGTCTTCGCGTGGCCCGGCCTCGGGCAGCTGGCGCTGCAGGCGGTGACCTACCGCGATTATCCGGTCGTGCAGGGTGTCGTGGTCGTGCTCGCCCTCGGAGTCGTGCTCGTCAACCTTCTCGTGGATCTGAGTTACGGGCTCTTGAATCCGCGCGTGAGGGTCAGTTCGTGAACTCCGGCGGCCCGGCACACACGCCGTGACCGCGACCCAGGCGGTCTCCGGACCGCTGCCGCGGGCGCGGCCCAGGCACCGCCGGCCGATCGGGCTCCGGCTGACGTTCATCGTGGGGCTCGGGCTGGTCGCCCTGGCGACGTTGAGCGCGATCGCCGCGCCGCTTCTCGCGCCGCACGCGCCGGACGCGGCGGACCTCGGTGCCCGTCTCCTGCCGCCGCGTCTCGGCACGCTGTACCCGCTCGGCACGGACGCGATCGGCCGCGACCTGTTGAGCCGCATCATTTACGGCGCGCGGGTGTCGCTCGAGGTCGGCGTGCTGTCGGTCGCCGCGAGCGGGCTCGCGGGAACGTGCCTCGGGCTGCTCGCCGGCTACTACGGCGGGTGGTGGGACGAGCTCGCGATGCGGGCGGCGGATCTCCAGCTCAGCTTCCCGTTCATTCTGTTCGCGATCGTCGTGATCGCGGTGCTGGGCCCGGGGCTCAGCCGGATCGTGCTGGTGCTGGCGGTGACGCAGTGGGCCTCGTACGCGCGCTTGGTGAGGAGCGAGACGCTCGCCGTGCGGGAGACGGACTACATCCAGGCAGCGCGCGCGATCGGCCTCGCCGACCGGCGCATCATCTGGAGGCACGTGCTGCCGAACGCGCTCGGCGCGGTGTCCGTTCTGGCGACGCTGAGCGTCGCCAACAACATCCTCCTCGAGGCGGCCCTCACGTTCCTCGGCCTCGGGGTGGACCCGTCGATCCCATCGTGGGGCGGCATGCTGGCCGACAGCCGCAACTACATCCAGACCGCGTGGTGGGACTCGACCTTTCCCGGGCTCGCGATCATGCTGACGGTGATGGGCTTCAACCTGGTGGGTGACTGGCTGCGGGACCGGTTGACTCCGGACGTGGCGTAGAAGGGGAGACGTGCGATGACAGGCCCCGCTGTTCCGAAGGCGAAACCGGCGCCAGCCCGCCAACCCATGACGGCCGCGAGGGAACAAATCACCGGTGACGCCCGTGGGCAGATCTGTGGACCGTGAGCAGCCGGATACTTTAAATCAGAGCCGTGGCGGCACGCGGGCGCGGCCGCGTGCCGCCACGGTGACCGCGCTCCTCGTGTTGGCGGTGATCCTGCCGGCGTTGTCGGGCGCGGCGCCTGCCGCCGAGCCGGTGGTGATCGCGCCGGGCGCGCCCGTCCAAGGCGACACCGTGGCCATCGTCGTCCACGCGGCCGCGGGGTCTCGTGTGTCGGCGCGATTCAACGGTACTCCGCTGTCCGTCTTTTCGGTGACAGACGGCGCGTGGCGCGCGCTTCGCGGCACCGATCCCGACACGCCCCCGGGGACCTATCCCGTCGCGGTGGTCATCACGCCGCCGGGCGGCGCTGCCGTCATCGTGCGCCGGACCCTCCGGATCGGTCCGACGCGATTTGAGGAGCGGCATCTCACGCTGCCGTCCGGGACCGTGTCGCTGATCACGCCGAAAAACCTGTCGATTGAATGGAACGCCCTCAACCCCGTCCTGGCGCGGCGCACGCCGGAGGCGCTGTGGCGCGGACCGTTCCAGGTGCCGGTCACGGGTCTCGTCGATTCACCGTACGGGTACATGGGCTTCTACAACGGGGTCCGGGAGTGGTGGCATCAGGGCGCGGACTTTCCACAGCCGGCGGGGACTCCCGTCGTGGCCGCGGCCAACGGCATCGTCGTGCTCGCGCGGCCCCTGCCGCTCGGCGGCGATACGGTGGTGATCGACCACGGCCAGGGCGTGCTTACCGAGTATCTGCACCTCTCCGCGTTTCTGGTCCACCCCGGGCAGCGCGTGGCCCAGGGCGACCCGATCGCCCGCATCGGCGCGACCGGTCTCGTGACGGGGCCCAGCCTGCACTGGGGCTTGTACGCGGACGGGCACTGGGTCAATCCGCTGTTTTGGACGACCGCCCGGGCGGGTCTGACCGACTAAATCCCTTCGCGCACCAGCACGTCAATGAGGCGCGGCTCGGCCGTACGCTGCGCCAGCACCGTCCGGAGTTCGGCCGGATCGCTCACGACCTGCGCCGCGACCCCGAACCCGCGGGCGATCGCGGGGATGTCGATCGGCGGCTGATCGAGATCCATGCCCACGAGCCGTTCGGGCGGCACGCTCCCGCCCTTGTACGACCGCATCCCCGACTTGAGCACCTCGTAGGCCCGGTTGTCGACGACGAACACGGTCACCGGGATGCGGTACCGGGCGGCGGTCCAGAGCGCCTGGACGGTGTACATCAGCGAGCCGTCGCCGATCGTGCAGATCACCCGGCGGTCGGGCCACGCCATCTGCGCGCCGAGCGCGGCCGGGAGGCCGAGCCCGAGCGAGCCGGCGGCGATTCCGAGATACGACTGCTCGGTCCGCAGCGGTAGATAGCGGTCGACGATCCGCGCGGCCGTCACCGCCTCGTCGACGATGGTCGTCTCGTCGTCCATCGCGTCGCCCAGTATCCGGTAGGCGCACGCCGCCGACATCCGCTCGCCCGGCTTTGGAAGCGCGGCGGCCTGGCGCCAGCGCTCTTCCCGCTGCGCGCGCTCCTTCGCGACCGCCGCGCGGCGCCGCTCGGCGGCCCGCGGCGGTATGCCGGCGAGCCGCTCGGCGAGGCGGTCCGCCACCTCGGAGAGGGTGGCGCTCACGTCCCCGACCGCGCCGATCGTCGGGATGATGTTCTTGCCGAGCTCCCACGGATCGGGGTCGATGTGTACGACGGTCGTCCGCGCGGCGAGGTTGACCGGCGGCGTGTACAAGAGTCCCGCGAACTTCCGCGCGCCCGCGAGCACCACCGCGTCCGCGCCGCCGAGCTCGGCCTGCAGCTCCGGGAGCGCGAGTCCGGCCATGCCGAGATACTGCGGATGGTCGGTCGGAAACGCCGAGCGGGTGGGGAGGCGCTCGCCGTATACGCGCGCGCCGGTCGCTTCGGCGATCCGCACCAGCGCGTCGCGCGCCCGCGGCGTCGCCGCGCCGCCCCCGACCAGGAGCACCGGGTCGCGCGCGTCCGCGAGCGCGGCGGCGATCCGGTCGATCACGGCGGGCGCCGGACGCGTCCCCGCTTCGACGTCGAACCACGGCGCCGGCCCCGGGACCTCGCCGTCGAGGCAATCCATAGGCAGGCCGAGGAATACCGGGCCGGCCGGCGCGGCGGCCGCCGTCTTGAACGCGCGGGCCAGCGCCTGGGGGACGTCCTCGGGCGCGCGCGCCTCGTACGACCACTTCGTGTAGGGGGAGGCCAGCCGCGCGAGGTCGCTCCACAACGCCGGCTCCTGCAAAATCATCCGGCTGTCCACCTGGCCCGCGGTGACGACGAGCGGCACCTTCGCGCGGTAGGCGTTGAAGATGTTGCCGAGCCCGTTCGCGAGGCCGGGGGTGATATGTAAGTTTACGAAGGCGGGCTGTCCGGTGGCCTGTGCGTAGCCGTAGGCCATCCCGACCGGAATCGCGTCCTGCAGCGCCAGCACGTACTGGATGTCCGGATAGTCCGCGAACATCTCCATGAAATTGAGCTCGGTCGTGCCGGGGTTCCCGAAGATGTGGCGGACCCCGCGCCCGCGCAGCATCTCGAACATCGCGACCTTGGCCAGCATGCCGTTATCTCCGCTTGAGGTAGATCGCTTCGAGGCCGTCGCGGCTGAAGTCGGGCCGGCGGCAGTACGCCAGGATCTCGTGCTCCGACTGGTTCACCCGCTCGACGGCGTCGTCGAGCCGGCCCGCGACCTCGTGGGGAATCGACAGGACCCCGTGCTGATCCGCGTGCAGCAGGTCGCCGCTGCGCACCGGCAGCCCGTCGACCTCGACCGGCCCGCCGACTTCGACGAGATGGACGTAGGCGTGGGAGACGGCGACGCTTCCGGCGAAAAAGCGGAATCCGAGGGCGCGGACCTCATCCAGGTCCCGCACGCTGCCGTTCGTGACGGTGCCGATGCAGCCGAGTGCGTGATGGATCGTGCTCTGCACCTCGCCCCAGAAGGCGCCGATCCCGGGCGGGTCGTCGAGGTCCTGGATCACCACGATGCGCGGCGCCGGCGTCGCTTCGATCGCACGCCACAGCGCGGCGCGGCGCGCGGCGGCCTCGGGCGGCGGTGCTGCGGCTGCACGGCACGTCGCCGTCACGGCATACCCGACCATGGGCCCGAGGTCGGGAAACACGCACCGGATGCGCCCGGCCGTGAATCCCGCGGTTCGCGGCCGTACGTTGAACGTCTCGATCGCGTTGGCGAGAGTGGGGGTCGTGTACGTGCGGAGCCGAGCGAGCGCGTCGGGGCCAAGCGGCTGGGGCATTCGTGCCTCCGTTCCGTGTGTGGTGATGGGTGCCCGCATGCAATTCTTGCGGCCGGACGTCGAGACCTTCCGGCGCGTAGCGCGCGCCGCGTAGGGGCGAACGCGATGGCGCAGTGGCAAAAAAACCTATACGCGCTGTGGGCCGCCCAGTTCATCTCGATGATCGGCCTGTCCCTCGTCGTGCCGTTCATGCCGCTCTACATCGGCACGCTCGGCGTGCACCGCCTCCAGAACGTCGAGCGGTGGAGCGGGATTCTGTTCGCGGCGCCGTTTCTCGCGCAGACGCTCGTCGCGCCGCTGTGGGGCGTGCTCGGCGACCGCTACGGCCGCAAGATCATGGTGGTGCGCGCCCTCACCGGCATCGGCCTGACGAACATGCTGACGGCGGCCGCCGGCGCGGTGTGGCAGCTGCTGGGCCTGCGCATGATCCAGGGGGGCGTCAGCGGGTTCGTCGCCGCCACCAATGCGCTGGTCTCGGCGTCGATTCCCCGCGACCGGCTCGGTACGGCGATGGGCATTCTGCAGAGCTCGCTTACGGCGGGCGGGATCATCGGCCCGCTGATCGGCGGCGCGCTCGCGGACGAGATCGGCTTTCGGTGGGTGTTCCTCATCACCGGACTCATGTGCTGGGCCGGCACCGCGGTGGTGTTGGTGGCGGCGAAGGAACCTCCCGTCGCGCGCAGCGCGGAACGAGGCCCCGGAGTCCGCGACAACCTCGCCTATTTTTTCGCGTCGCCCGTGCTTCGCACCGTCGGTCTGCTCCTGTGTACCAGCAACCTCGCGGTCATGGCCGTCGAGCCGATCTTTCCGGTCTTCGTGCAGACGCTCGGGGTGCCCGCGCCGCGGGTCGCGACGGTGGCGGGCGTGCTGTTCTCCGTGACCGGCTTCGCGTCCATGGCCGGCGCCGCGATGTGGGGCAGGGTCTCCGACCGTCTGGGAGAGGGCCGGGTCCTCGTCATCGTGCTCTGGGGCGCCTGCGCGGCGTACCTCGCGCAGGCGGCGGTGCGGGGGCCCGTCGCGCTGTTCATTCTGCGCGCGGCGCTCGGGCTCGCCGTCGGCGGGCTCATGCCGCCGCTCTATGCGATCGTGGCGCGGCGTGCGCCGTCTGAGCGGCTCGGCGGGATCATGGGCCTGACGAGCAGCGCGATCATGATCGGTAACTTCGTGGGGCCGATCGCGGGCGGACTGTTCGCGGCGGCCGTCGGGATCCGCCCGGTGTTCCTGGCCGCGGGGGCGGTGCTGGCCATCTCCGCGCTGGCCACGCGCGGCCTCGCCCCGGCGATCGCGGAGCCCGCGGTGGGATATGGCGATTCCGACTAGTCAGGGCGAGGAGGGGCCGATGGAGACGTCCGGGCAACGCTGGGTGCGGGCGGCGCGGGCCGAGGAGGTGCGCGGGGCGGGCCGTCTCGCCGTGCACGTGGAGGGCCACGCGGTCGCGCTGTTCGCGTGGAACGGACGCGTGTACGCGGTGGACAACCGCTGTCCCCACATGGGCTTCCCGCTCGACCGCGGCAGCGTCGCCGACGGCATCCTTACCTGCCACTGGCACCACGCGCGCTTCGATCTCGCCGGCGGCGGCACGTTCGACCAGTTCGCCGACGACGTGCGCGCCTATCCGGTCGACGTGCGCGGCGGCGACGTCTACGTGGACCTCGCGCCGCGCGGCGATCCGCGCGCGCACCACCGCCGGCGGCTGCGCGACGGACTCGAGCGCGACATCCCGCTGGTGATCGCCAAGGCCGCGCTGGTGCTCGGCGCCGATGGGGACGGGGCGGTGGAGGCGGTGCGGGTCGGCCTCGAGTTCGGGACCCGGTACCGGGCCGCGGGCTGGGGACAGGGGCTGACGATGCTGACGTGCTATGCCAACCTGCTGCCGTACCTGGACGAGACGGACCGGCCGTGGGCGCTCTATCAGGGCCTGAGCGCGGTGGCGCGGGATACCGGGGGCGCCGCGCCGCGCTTTGTGCTGGCGCCGCTCCCGGACGGCGCCGCGGACGCCGGCCGGCTCACCCAGTGGTTTCGCCGCTTCGTCGACGTGCGCGACGCCGAGGGCGCGGAGCGCTGCATCGTCTCCGCCGTGCGCGCCGGCGCCGACGCCGCGTCCCTCGCCGGGATGCTGTTCGCCGCGGCGACGGACCACCGGTTCATCGAGATCGGCCACGTGCTCGACTTCACGAACAAGGCGTTCGAAGCGCTCGACCTCGCCGGATGGTCGCAGGCGGAGACGACGCTCGCGGGCCTCGCGACGGCGTACGCGACGGCCGACCGGATGGAGGAGTCAAACGAGTGGCGCCATCCCGTCGACCTCGTCGCGATTGTCGAGGCCGCGGCCGAAGCACTGCCGGCGGCGCTCGAGGCGGGGCGCGCCCGCGGTGACGGCCGCGCGCTCGACCCAGGCCGGCTCGTCCCCGTGCTGCTCGGCGACGACCCCCAGGCGATTGCCGACGCGCTGCTGGACGCCCTGCGCCGCGGGGCCGCGTCTGCCGACGCGGCCGGCGCGGTCGCGTATGCGGCGGCGCTCAGAATCGCGCGCTTTCCCCAGTCGAACGAGTTCGGGGATTGGGACACCGCCCTGCACACGTTCACGTTCGCGAACGCGGTGCAGCAGGGGCTGCGGCGCAGCGGGTCGGCGCTGCTGCTCCGGGGCGTCTTCGACGCCGCGATGAGCGTGTATCTCGACCGGTTCCTGAACGTGCCGCCGGCCCGTCTCCCGGATCCCGACCCCGGCGCCCCGCCCGACCTGTTGGGCGGGCTCGCCGCCGCGCTCGACCGCCAGCAGCAGGTCACGCCGGCCGCGCGCCTGGTGACGGCGTACCTTCACAGCGTGGGCGACGCGGACCGGCTGCTCGCCGCCCTCGGCGGCCTGCTCGTCCGGGAAGATCGGAACTTCCATACTATACAGATGCTCGAGGCCGCCTTCCGCCAGTACGCCGGCCTGCGGGGGACGGAGGCGGGGACCCACGTCCTCGTCGCCGCCGCTCGATACCTGGCCGCCCACGCGCCCACGGTTCGCGCGCAGGGGCAGACGTTTGAGATCGCACGGCGGCTGCATCGCGGCGAGCGCCTCTTCGAAGAGGAATAGCCGGTCCAACGCCATATAACTGTTACAATTCCTGTCGATGATGATGGGGAACCGCCGGCCGACCCTGGGCCTACGGCGTGAGCCAGGGCGCGCCGGCAACCATGTAATCAACGCCGGCGCCGGAAGGGGCCGGCGACCTTGGAACGGCCTAAAAGGGGGCGAGAATGTGAGAGGTTGGGGGAGCGCGGCGCTCGTTGTGTGTTTCGTGGCGCTCGTGACGCTGCCGTCGAGCGGCGCGATGATGGGGACGGATCTGGTCAGCTCCATCAAGACGCAGCTCAAGACGGCGACGTTCCACGCCGGGGAGCTCGCGCAGAAAGGCGCGATCTCAGCGACCAAGCTGCACATGCAGCACACCATCAACTGCCTGGAGGGCCCGGTGGGCCCCGATTTCGTCCAGGCCGCGGGATATCCGTGCAACGGACAGGGCCACGGGATCCTGCCGGACATCAAGGCGGCGGTCGCATCCAACGTGCCGGGCGCCAAGGCCGCGTGGGACGACGCGAACATTGCGCTGAATCTGGCCAAGCAGGCGTCGGGGATGACCGACGTGACGCAGGCGCAGCCCTGGGCCAAGGTCGTCGCGGAGTACCTCGTCAAGGCGTCGAACGATCTCGGGATGTAGCCGCATAGACGTGGGAGTGTCGCGAGGGGTGGATCGGCCGGCGTGCTGATCCACCCCCTCGTTGTGCATTTTCCGATTGCCCTGTGGCTGGCCGCGGCGTTCTTCGACGTCCTCGGGTGGCGGCGGCCCGACCGTCCGTTCTTTCACGAAGCCGCGTACTGGCTGATCGGGCTCGGCGTGCTGGGCGGATTCGTCAGCATCGCCGCGGGCTGGATGGACCTGTTGAACCTCGAAGCGCAGGGCGTCGGCACGGGCGTGCTGACCCGCCATTGGCCGCACAGCATGCTCGCCTACCTCGCCACCGCGTCGTTTCTCGGCGTGTTCCTCTGGCGCCGGCGCACCGGCGGCGCCGTGCCCGGCTGGCTGGTTGCCGTCTCGCTCGCGGCCGCGGTCGCCGTCGGCATCACGGGGTATCTCGGCGGCGGCATCCGCCAGGTCATGTAGGTCCGTCCCCTACCTCTTCAGAGGGTTTTCAGGTAAGATGATGCAAGACCCCGGCGGAGCCGGGGCCCGACCATGACCGACCCCTACGATCCGAAAACCATAGAAGCCAAGTGGCAGGCCCGCTGGGAGGCGGACGGTTTGTACCGCGTCCGCGACGATGCCTCCCGGCCGAAGTACTATTTCGTGACGATGTACCCGTATCCGAGCGGCGACCTGCACATCGGGCACTGGTACGCGATGACCCCGTCCGACGCCAAGGCGCGTTTTCAGCGCATGCGGGGCCACAATGTCCTCTTCCCGATGGGCTTCGACGCCTTCGGCCTGCCGGCCGAGAACGCGGCAATCAGCCACGGCATCCACCCCTACAAGTGGACGATTGCGAATATCGAGCGGATGCGCGGGCAGCTGCGCTCGATGGGCGCGATGTTCGATTGGTCGCGCGAGGTCGTCACATGCCTGCCCGAGTACTACGTCTGGAACCAGTGGCTCTTCCTGAAGTTCTACGAGGCGGGGCTGGCCTACCGGGCGATGGCGCCGGTGGACTGGTGCCCGCACTGCAACACGACGCTCGCGCGCGAGCAGGTCGTCGGCGCGGAGCGGGTCTGCGAGCGGTGCGGCACGCCCGTGATCAAGAAGGACCTCGAGCAGTGGTTCTTCCGGATCACGCGCTACGCCGACGAACTGCTGGAGTTCGGCAAGATGCAGTGGCCGGAGCGCGTCGCGACGCTGCAGCGCAACTGGATCGGCCGCAGCGAAGGCGCGGAGATCGTCTACATGAGCGAGCAGGGCGACCCGATCACGGTGTTCACGACCCGGCCGGACACGCTCTACGGGGCCACGTTCCTCGTGCTGGCGCCGGAGCATCCGCTCGTCGAGAAGCTCACGACCCCGGAGCACCGCGCCGACGTCGCGGCCTACGTGCACCGCGCGCGGCGCCAGACCGAGATCGAGCGCCTCGCCGAGGACCGCGAGAAGACCGGCGTCTTCATCGGCGCCTACGCGCGCCACCCGCTGACGAACGCGCGGATCCCGATCTACATCGGCGACTACGTGCTGCTGTCGTACGGCACCGGCGCGATCCACGCCGTGCCGGCGCACGACACGCGCGACTGGGAGTTCGCGAAGAAGTACGGGCTGCCGACTCCGACCGTCATTGCCCCGCCGGACTGGGACGGCAAGCCGCTTGCGGAGCCCTACACCGGCGAAGGGACGATGGTGAACTCCGGCCCCTTCGACGGCACGCCAAGCGATGAAGGCCGCCGCCGCGTCACGGAGGCGCTCGAGCGGGCGGGCCGCGGCCGCGCCGCGGTGACGTATCGCCTCCGCGACTGGCTGATCAGCCGCCAGCGCTACTGGGGCACGCCGATTCCGATGATCTACTGCCCCTCCTGCGGCATCGTGCCGGTCCCGGACAAGGACCTGCCGGTGCGCCTTCCCGAGGACGCGGAGTTTCTGCCGACCGGGGAATCGCCGCTCAAGTACCACGAGAAGTTTCGCAAGACGGCGTGCCCGAAGTGCGGAGGGCCGGCCGAGCGCGAGATCGATACGATGGACACGTTCGTCGACTCGTCGTGGTACCAGTACCGTTATCTGAGCCCTCACGACGCCGCGCGGCCGTTCGATCCGGAGGCGGCCCGCCGCTGGATGCCGGTCGATCAGTACACCGGCGGCATCGAGCACGCGGTGCTGCACCTCATGTACACGCGGTTCTTCACGAAAGCCATGCGGGATCTCGGGCTGACGACGCTCGACGAGCCGATGCTGCGGCTGTTCAACCAGGGCATCATCCTCGGGCCCGACGGCAACCGGATGAGCAAGTCGCGCGGCAACGTCGTCAACCCCGACGACTACGTGGGGACCGTGGGCGCCGACACCGTGCGGGCGTACCTGATGTTCATCGGGCCTTGGGACGGGGGCGGCCCCTGGAATCCCCGCGGCATCGAGGGCGTGCACCGGTTCCTGCAGCGCGTGTGGCACCTGGTGCTGGAGGCGTCGTCCGGAGCGGATGCCGTCGCCGCGCGCGGCGCGGGCAACGGCGCCGCGGACCCGTCCGCGCTCGCCGCGGGGCTCCGGCGCGCGACGCATCAGGCGCTCAAGCGCGTCACGGAAGACCTCGAGGCGTTCCGGTTCAACACCGCGGTCGCGGCGCTCATGACCTACATGAACCGGCTGTCCGAGCTTCGGACCGAGGGCGCGGCGGCGACCGCGGACTGGAAGGACGCGCTGCGGACGCTCGTGCTGATGCTCGCGCCGCTCACGCCGCACGTGGCCGAGGAGCTGTGGTCGAGGCTCGGCGGCGCCTACAGCGTGCACCAGCAGGCGTGGCCCGCGTGGGATGCCGCGGCCGTCCGCGAGGAGACGGTGATCGTGGTCCTGCAGGTCAACGGCCGCGTGCGCGACCGCATCAGCGTCCCGGCCGGGATCGACGAGGCGCGGCTGCGGGATGTCGCGCTGGAGAGCGAGCGCGTCCGCAAGTTTACGGACGGCAAGGCCGTTCAGGATGTCATCGTCGTTCCCGGGAAGCTGGTCAACGTCGTCGCCCGGTAGGCGCGACCGAAACTTTCTGCCCCGTTTACTCGTTAAACCGGGTGATGAGCGAGACTGCCGCCGCCCTGGCTCTTATGGCGCCGCCTGAGGCCGTGAAGGCACCGGCCTACACCGCGGAAGAGCTCGCGCGCTACGACGGCATCGTTCAGCGCTACGCGCGGCACGTCTACAACATCGCGTACCGGATGACCGGCAACGAGGCCGACGCCCGGGATCTGTCCCAGGAGGCGTTCCTCCGGGTCTACCGGGCGCTGCGGCGGGTCGAGCCGGGAGCGCCGCTCGAGAGCTGGCTCTACCGCATTGTCAGCAACCTGTACATCGATCTGCTGCGCCGCCGCCCGAAGGCGCGCGTCGAGTCCCTCGACGCGCCGATCGACACGCCGCGCGGCGAGCTCACCCGGGAGTTTCCGGATGTCGCGGCCAACCCGGAGGCCGTATTCGAACGCGAGCACATCGACGGCGCCATCCAACAGGCCCTCGGGGTGCTCAGCCCGGATTTGCGGATGGTTGTGGTGCTGAGCGATATCGAAGGATTTGCCTATGAAGAGATCGCCGCAATTCTACGCGTTCCGCTTGGAACCGTGAAGTCGCGGCTCCACCGGGCCCGCCAGGTTCTGCAGGTCCGGCTGCGTCCGTACGTCGCGGCGCGGCGCCGTGGGTGGCAGGTATGAACCACCATCGCGCCGGCCGCCTGCTGTCGGCCTACGTGGATTCGGAGTTGACGGCCGCCGAGACCCGCGCGGTGCAGGCGCACCTGCTGGACTGCGCCGCCTGCCGCGACGCGTACGAGAACCTCCGCGCAGCGCGGGACCTGCTCGCCGGTCTGCCGCCGGCCGAGCCGGAGGGGGAGTTCTGGGCGGCCATTCGCGGGCCCGTGATGCGCCGGGCGACGGCCGCCGCGTCCGCCGGATGGGCCGGGCGCCTGCGCGCGCAGCTTTGGCCCGCGCCGCGGGCCCAGTGGGCCTCCGTCGCCCGGCTCCCGTGGCCCGGCATCGCCGGACGCCGGCCGGGCCTGGTCCTGGCCGGGGTGCTCATCGCCCTCGCGCTCTCGGCGCTGCCGCTCGTGAGGGGGACCGTGGACCGGCTCCACGCGACCGAGATCGGGGTGGACCTGTACGTGCACGATCACGCGATGCAGATGGGCACCGCGCCGCTCGTGGATCGCGCCTATGTGGGCCTCGTCGCCGGCGACGCGGAACTGGTGCTCGCCGGCAACACCCCGCGCCCCGTCGGAGACAGCGTCCGGTGATGCGCTTCGCGGCCAAGGCGATGACGGCGGCGGTCGTGCTGCTGATCGCGGGCGCCGCGATCGGGGCGCCCTTCGTCCCGCCCGCGCCGCCCGCGCCGCCCGCGCCGGCGGCCGCGGTGACGCCGGCGCCGCGCGCCATTCTCAAGATGGCGCTCGACGCGCCGCGCCTCATCGACTACGAAGGCACCAAGATCATCACCGCGCTCCGCAACGGCCGCATGGAGACGGTGACCGTCGCGGAGTCGCACAAGCGGCCGAACCTGCTGCGCCTCGAGTACCTGTCGCCGGAGGACGTGGCGGGGCGGGTGATCGTGGACGACGGCACGACCGCCAGGCACTATGAGCCGGCCCTCAACATGCTTTTCGAGGATCACAGCATCCAGGACGCCGGCGCGGCGGCCGGCCTGACGCTGCTGACCCGCAACTACGACATCGTGCTGCTCGGCACCGACGAGGTCATCGGCCGGCAGGCCTACGTGCTGTCGCTCACGCCGCACGGCACGGGCGTGCAGCGCCAGTTGTGGGTGGATCGGCTCACGGGGACGGTCCTGCGCTCGGAGGACCGGGACGCCTCGCGCGGTCTCGTCCTGACCACGTATTTCTCGCGGATCAGCTTCAGCCTGAATCTGCCGGAGGCGTACTTCCGCTTCCGGCCTCCGGCCGGGACGCGCGTCGTCTCGCTCCAGACCGTGGCGGGCGGCACGCAGAACCCCGCGCAGCTGCAGCAGCAGGTGGGCTTCCCGGTGCTCGTGCCGCCGGCCCTGCCCGAGGGGTACACCTTCCGCGGCGGCGCGGTCAGCCGGTTCGGGAGCCTCGTCTCCGCGTATCTGCGCTACAGCGACGGCGGTAACATCATCTCGTTTTTCGAGGCGCCGGCCGGCTCGATCGGCTGGCCCACGATCGGAGTGCCGGTCCGCGTCCAGGCGCAGCCCGGCCGGTTCATCGACCTCGGCTACTTCCGCGTGCTGATCTGGGAGCAGCGGGGACTGCGCATCACGGCCGTGGGCACCGCGCCGTCGGAGACGCTGATGCTCGTGGCCGGCCAGTTGATCGCCGGACGCGAGCAGGCGCTGGTGACGGACGTCTCCCGCCGGACGGAGGCCGACCCCGCGACCGTCCGCCGCCTGCGCAGTGAAGGCCTGACGTTCCCCGAGATCGCGAAGACGTTCGCCATCTCCCACGCGCTCGGGACCAGCATCGACACCACCGTGCGCTTCGTGCACGGCAGCCTGTCCGTCACCGATCTCGCGACGCAGCTGGGAATGCGGCCCGACGCGCTCCGCGCCGCCGTCCGCCGCGCCGTGGACACCGCTTCGATGACGCCGGCGCTTCCGGCGTCCGCTCCATCCGGCCAACCGGCGGGTCTTTCCACACCCTAGCGATGTCTCACACCGTCGCGTCCCGCCGGATTGCCGGCTGGGTGATCACGGTCGCGGCCGTCTGCGCGCTCGCCGGTAGCTCTGCGCCGGCCCTGGTTCGCGCGCCGCGCGCCCTGGCAGCCGCGGCGGGGCCGGCCGTACTCGCCCGGGGCTGGGCGCGGGTCACCGCCGCCGGCACGCTCGTGTCCGTGGCACCCTCCGAGAGATTCGTGTCGGTCGCGATCGGGAGCCCGGGCCGGATGGACGTCTTCGACGGCGGGACGGTCTGGCGCAGCCGCGCGTTCTCCGGTACGCACCTGATTCATCTGCTGGCCCAGACGGTCATGGCGGACAGCGCGGCGCGGCCGATCGGGTGGGACGCGCTGCGCCGCGGCGACCGTGTCGCGGTCTGGGGCGTGATGAGTCCGGACGAGGAGATCATGGCGCTGTCCATGGTCGTGGCGACGGCCCATCAGGCCGCGCGGTCCACGGCGCCCGCGGCGGGGACGGCCGGCGTCGTGACGGGACGCTCGGGTGCGATGCTCGATCTCATGACCGATACCGGGACGCGGCATGCCGTCCTCTTGACCGCGGCGACTCAGGTGCGGTCCGGCGGCCCGCCGGCCGCGCCGGCGGTGGCGCCGTTCGACATCGTGCAGGTGGACGGCGCGCTCAACTCCGACGGCAGCATCGTCGCCGCCCGCGTCTCCGTCGAGTTTCTTGCGTCGCAGGCGGCGCAGGTGTCCGGACCGATTGAGGCCGTGCGCGGCGACGTCGGCGGTCTCATCGTCGGCGGCACGATGGTGTGCACCTCCGCCCAGACGTACTTCGTGCGCGGCGCGTCGCGGCTGTGGATCACGCAGCTGGCCGCGGGGCGTCCCGTGACCGTGTACGGTCTTCCGATTCTCGCCGGCAAAACCCCGGTCGGTCTCGCCGCGCGCGTCGTCGCCATCCGATAGACGTTCCGTCGAGGCGTCTCGCCCGAGCGATCGCCCGCCACCCGCCCGCTATACTGAAGACGAGTCATGACACCGCCGGCGCCGCGGCGGGCGGAGGAGGGTGAGATGGACCTCGTCGCGCTGCAGGCTCAGATCGCCGCCACGTTCAAGAATAGAGACCGGGCGCGCGGCATCGACGGGACCTTCCGCCGTCTCGTCGAGGAGATCGGTGAGGTGGCCAAGGCCATCCGCGGCGGAGACCGCGCCGCGCTGGCCGCTGAACTCTCCGACGTCCTGGCCTGGACTCTGAGCGTGGCGGTGCTGTGCGACGTGGATCTCGACCGCGCCGCCGCCCGCTACGCCGGCGGGTGCCCCCGCTGTCAGGCCTCGCCGTGCCGCTGTTCGATGGACGCGGTTCCGCGGTAGCCGCGGCGGGCTACCGCGGGCGAACGGACGTGGTCACTGAACCGAACGGCAGTAGCTGTATCTCAAGATTCTGCAGGGCATTCCGGATTCGGGGATCGCAGAGGGTGCTGAGCTCCTGTGCCCGTTCCGCTCCATAGGTGGAACCGGAGTCGTTGCCATCCCCCGGGTGGCACGCCAGTTCGGTCACCCCGCCGGGCAGATCGCGTAGGATCGCGATCAGCGCCTCGGTCCCGAGCGTGTCCGGCAGCGGCTCACCCTCGCCGGTCTGACCGTAGAAGGCGCCGCAATAGTGAATCCCGGGGGACTGGTCTCGCACCGGCACCGACAACGCGCGGCCGAGACGCTCGAGGATGCCGCGCGCCGGCTCGTCGCGGTGCACGTGCTGATGCGAGTCGAGGTGGGTGGGGTCGCGGCCGAGCAGGCGTCTGAACGCGGCCAGCTGCGCGTCGACTTCGGCGGCGATCGCGGCCGCATCCGCGGCCGGAACGACCTCGTACCGCATTACCCACTCGCCGTCCCGGTACACCCACTCCCCGAGATCGACGTGCAGGCCGACGCTCAAGCGCGGATGTGCGCGTCCGTATGCCGCCGCCGCGGCGGCGGCGCCGCTGCGGACGAGGAGGCTCGTGGAGGTCACGATGCCGTGCTCGTGCGCGGCGATGATGCCCCGGTTCACCCCGGGGCTGAGGCCGAAGTCGTCGGCGTTGACGATGAGGCGGCGCACGAACGACGCGCTACTGGCCGCCGCCGTCCGCGGGCACGACGGCCGGGCCGAAACCCGGGTCGCGACCGGTCACGGCGGCCGCGGTCCCGACCCCATGCCCTCGGAGCGGGATCCGAGGTACGCCGGCGCGGGCCCGCGGCCCATCGGCGGCGAGGTGCGGCACCGTGCTGAGCCACGCCATCATGCCCGCGCCGCTGTCCCAGAGCATGCCGGCGACCGTGCAGAAGACCGTGGCGGCGAGAAAGGCCGTCGCCACCCACGCGTGGTCGCGCACCGCGAGGGCGGTGAGGCAGGCGGCGATGCCGGCGATGGCGCACGGCCCGGCAGGGAGGGTGGGCCGCAGCCGAAAGCGCAGCAACTGCCGGCCGGCGCCGTGCTCCTCGATGGCCATGCGAAGGCGCGCGCCGCCGAGCATGCCGCCGCGCGCCTCGAGGTCCCACCGTGAGTACGGGCCGCCGCGGCGCACCAGCGCGTCGCGCGCCCGTGCCGCGAGCTCCAGCTGCGCGAGCCATTCATCGGCGGTCCGTCCGCGCTCGGACCAGACCGTGAGGCGCCTCGGCCACGGCGCCGTGATCGCGCGAATGTCGCGGCGACGCCACGGGACGAGACCTCCGCGGAGACGGCCGGACAGGCGCGCCGCGGGCTGCAGGAGGTGAAGCTCCGCCACCACGAGATAATCCCGCGCTCGTTGAATCCACGGACGGCCGGCATCGACCGCCGATGCCCGTCTCGCCGAGGCGAAGGCGCGGATCAGGGAGGCCAGCACCGCGACGGCCAAGAGCGCGTTTCCGGCGCGCGCCGCGGGCCACACCGAGCCGAGCGTGGCGAAGGCGAGCAGCCCGGCGATCACGAGGTACCATTCCGGCGCGCCCACCGCCACCCAGGCGAAGAACGGCGCGCGCGCCTGCCGCGACTGGAACGGTGCGAGTCCCCACGTGCCCTGGTAGATGCGCCAGCGCCGCCCGCCCGCGAGCGGAGCGTACACGCGCCCGAGCCACCGGGTGTGTCCGGCCGCGCTGTACTTGGCGGGCCACTTGCGCTCAAGCAGGGCCTCGGCCTCGCCGTAGCCGCGCTGCTGGCGCCAATACGCGCCGATCGTGCCGCGCCGCCGGTGCCAGACCATCGCGGCGGGCGCGAAGGCGATGGTGTGTCCCGCCTCGATGAGGTTCCAGCAGACGTCCACGTCGTCTCCGGCCACGGTAAACGTCGGGTCGAAGCCGCCGATCGCCTCGAGCACGTGCTTCCGCACGGCCAAGTTGCAGCCGGGAACGTGCTCCGCCTCGCGGTCGGACAACAGGATGTGGGCCGGGTGTCCGGGCGCCCGCGCGATGCACTCCTGGACCCAGCCGCCGCCGGGGGGAGCGATGTTGGGCCCGCCCGCCGCGTCGACGCCGGGCCGGTCGAAGGCCTCGGCGAGGAAGTGGAGCCAATGCGGATCGGGTACCGCGTCATCGTCGAGATAGGCGACGATCTCGCCGGTGGCCGCGGTGAGGCCGAGATTCCGGGCCGCGCTGAGACCCACGGGAGGCGTGTTGATCGCGTGGACCCCCGCGGCCGCCGCGGCGGCCGCCGTATCGCCGTCGGCGCCGTCATTGACGACGATGATCTCGTAATTGGGGTAGGAGAGGGCGGTCGCCGCGGTCAGGCATTCCCGCAGCACGGGCGCGCGATCGCGGGTGCAGACGACCACCGAAATGCGCGGCCACCGGCGCTCGGGCGGAAACGGGACCCCGGCAAACGTGCGCTGCACCGCGGCGAGCGCCGGTTTGGGGCGCCGCGCGGCGTCGGTGAGCCCGAACGCCCAGTCCGTCACGTCGCACCCGCCGCGATGCCATTCGTCGGTCCACGAAAAGACGAACGCGCCCGCGCATCCCGCGTTGAACGCGGTCCGAAGCTGCCAGGTCTCCGCCTGCGCGGCCTCGCCGTGCCGGAGGCTGTCGAGGCCGATTTCGCCGAGCAGCAGCGGGCGGCTGCCGGCGATGTGCTGCAGGCGGCCGAGATAGGCGTCGAGCGACGGTTCGTTCTCGAGAAAGACGTTGAAGCAGACAAAATCGAGCCACGGCAGGTCGAGGTACTCGGTGGTCGGGTAGTTGACGTAGGTCACGAGCGCGCCGTGATCGGCGCGCTTGGCCGCGACGTAGAGGCGTTCGAGATGGCGCTGGACGGCGCGCGCGCCGTGCCACCGGACGATCGACGATGGGATCTCGTTCCCAACGGCATAGGCCAGCACCGCGGGATGTCCGGCGCACGCCTCGACGCCGGCGCGCACGCTGTCGACGATGCGCCGGGCGAGAGCCGCGTCGTCGAGGAAGGCGGCGTGCTGCTCCCACGCAAGGCCGACCATGACGCGCAGCCCGTGGTGTTGGGCGAGATCGAGCAGCCACCGCGGCGGCGGCGTGTAGACGCGCACCGCGTTGACGCCGTGTGCCGACATGGCGGCGAAGTCTGCGGCGACGGCATCCGGCGGCGGATAGGGAAGGCCCTCGGGACCCGGGCGAAACGGGCCGTAGGTGACGCCGCGGACCCACAGCGTCTCACGGCCGGCGCGGAGGAACTTGCCGGCAGCGCGAGGCCGCGCCGCGGTGACCGCCGGGGCCGAGGCGCGCACGTTTTCCCGGGATGGACGATCGATCTGTGGCAACGCTCCCCCGCTCTCGCGGCCCCCGGCCGCTGCGACTATCGTAGCGACCCCTCCGTAGACTCTCAATTAGGAAAGGTACGTAGATCGGCGTTTTGGGCGCAGACTGGAGGACCTCATTCCGGCTGCGCCGAACAACCGCGCGCTTCTGCCCATGACGAACATGAACAAACGATGAAACGAGAGTTCCGCCTGCTGCGCTACGCGCGGCCGCACGGCGTCGACGTCGCGATCGTCGTCGCGACCATGCTGGCCTCGGTCGCGCTCGACGTACTGCGGCCATGGCCGCTCAAACTGCTGGTCGATCAAATCTTGACCGCCCGATCGGTCCCGGCCTGGCTCGCCGGCGCGGCCGGACGATTCGGGGATCCGCTCACCGGCGCGCTGGCGTGGATCTGTCTCGCGTCCGTCGCGATTTTCATCGGCGAGGCGCTCGCCTCCACGGCGCAGGCCGCGGTGTCGGTCCGGCTCGGACAGCGCATGGTGTACGAGCTCGGCGCGGATCTGTTTCTGCACCTGCAGCGGCTGTCGCTGCGGTTCCACCGCGGGCGGGCGACCGGGGACATGATCGAGCGGGTCACCGGCGATCCCTACTGCGTGCAGGAGATCGTCACCGGCGCGCTGCTGCCGTTTGCCCAGTCCGTCGTCATGCTGGCCGCGATGTTCGTGGTGATGGTGCGCCTCGACGGCACGTTGACGCTGCTCGCCCTCGGCGCCGTGCCGCTGCTGCTGCTCGCGGTGCGTCTTTTCGGCGGGCCGATGCGTGAGCGGCACCGCGAGCGCCGCGACCGCGAAGCGCAGCTCATGTCCGTGGTGGAGCAGACGCTCAGCGCGATCCCGGCGGTCCAGGCGTTCACACGCGAGGAGGCAGAGCACGCGCGGTTCCGCGGGCACGCGCGCGATACCGTCGCCGCGTATCAGCGCGCGACCGCGGCCGACATGGCGTTCAAGTTCGGCGTGGGGCTGGTCACCGCGACCGGGACGGCGGCGCTCATGTTTCTGGCCGCCCGGTACGTGCTCGAGGGCCGCGCGACCGTCGGCACGATGCTGGTCTTCCTCTTCTATCTGAGCGCGCTGTACGGTCCGCTGAACGATCTGGCGCAGACGGTCTCGACGTGGCAGTACGCCGCCGCCAAGGCCGAGCGGGTGCTCGAGGTGCTGGACACCGCGCCCGACGTTCGCGACGCGCCCGCCGCGATCGACGCGCGGCTCGCCGGGCACGTGCGGTACGAGAACGTCTGGTTCGGATACCGGCCTGGGCAGCCCGTGCTGCACGGCGTGTCGCTCGAGGCGCGGCCCGGCCAGGTCGTCGCCGTCGTGGGCGCGACCGGGGCCGGCAAGACCACGCTGATCAACCTGCTGCCGCGCTTCTTCGACCCGGCGGAGGGCCGCATCACGATCGACGGGCACGACCTCCGCGCGCTGCGCGTGCGCGGCCTTCGCCAGCAGATCGCGCTGGTCTTGCAGGAGTCGTTTCTGTTTCCGTTCAGCGTGGCGGACAACATCGCGTACGGACGGCCGGACGCGACGGACGAGGAGATCGTCGCCGCGGCGCGCCTCGCCAACGCCGACGAGTTCATCCGCCGGCTGCCGGACGGCTACCGCACCGTGCTCGGCGACCGGGCGGCGACGCTCTCCGGCGGCGAGCGGCAGCGGCTGGCGATCGCGCGCGCGTTCTTGAAAGACGCGCCGATCCTCGTCCTCGACGAGCCGACGTCCGCCCTCGACGCGCGTACGGAGGCGCTGCTGCTCGACTCGCTCGGGCGGCTCATGGCCGGGCGGACGACGTTCGTCATCGCGCACCGCCTGTCGACGATTCGGGGCGCGGACGCCATCCTCGTGCTCGATCGCGGGCAGATCGTCGAGCAGGGCACGCACGACGGGCTGCTCGCCGCCGGCGGCGTGTACGCCGGGCTCTACCGCACGCAGGCCGAACTCGCGCCGCTGCCGGGCGAGTCCTAGCCCCGGGCGGAAACGGATCGTGCGCCGCGGCCGTCTCGTCGTCCTCGGCATCGCCGCCCAGGTGCCGTTTGCCGGGGTCGCCTGGCAGGCGCTGCATTACCTCGAGGGGTTTCGCCGCCTCGGCTACGACGTCTACTACGTCGAGGACACGGGCGCGTGGCCGTACGATCCCGAGCGGCGGACGATTACCGACGACCCGTCCTACGCCGTCCGCTATCTCGGCGCGCTCATGGCGCGGGCCGGCTGCGGCGATCGCTGGGCGTACTGCCCGCCCGGCCGGCCGGGCGGGCCGTTGGGGCCGTCCGCGGCCGCGCTCACGGCCGTGTGGCGCGGCGCGGACGTGCTCGTCAACCTCACCGGCGCCACGGTGCTGCGGGGCGAGCACCTGCGCGTGCCGGTGCGGATCTATCTCGAGACCGATCCGGTCGCGCCGCAGATCGAAGTCGCCCTCGGGCGCCGCTTTACGATCGATCTCCTCGCCGCCCACACGCACCACGCGTCGTACGCGGAGAACCTCGGCACCGCCGAGTGCGGCGTGCCGGTCGGGCAGTTCACGTATCTGCCGACGCGGCCGCCCGTGGTGCTCGAGTGGTGGCGGTCGGGCGCGCCGGCGGGCGCACGGTTTACGACCGTGGCGGCATGGCGCCAGACCGGCCGCGACGTGTGGTGGAACGGCGAGCGCTACGGGTGGAGCAAGGACGAGGAGTTTCTGAAAGTCCTGGACCTTCCGCGCCGGACCCGCCAGCCGCTCGAATTGGCCCTGGCCTGCGAGGATGAGCCCACGCTGCGTCTGCTGCGGTCCAACGGCTGGCTGATCCGGGACGCGATCTCGCTGACGACCGCGCCGGCGCCGTATCACGCGTACATCGAGGAGTCGCGCGGCGAGTTCACGGTGGCGAAGGATCAGAACGTGCGGCTGCGGAGCGGCTGGTTCAGCGACCGCAGCGCGTGCTACCTTGCCGCGGGACGGCCCGTGGTCACGCAGGATACGGGCTTCGGCCGCGTGCTGCCGGTCGGGCGCGGGCTCTTCGCGTTTCGCGACGGCGATGAGGCCGCCTCCGCGCTGGAGACGGTCGGCGCCGACTACGAGGGCCATGCCGGCGCGGCCCGCGAGGTCGCGGACGGGTACTTCCGCGCCGAGCGCGTCCTCGAAGAGTTGATGGACCGGGTGGGCGCCTAGGCCGGTCCGAAGAGCAGGATCATCTCCCGGACGAGGGACGCGGCGAGGACCGCGGTGCGTCCGCCGGGATCGCACGGCGGGGCCACTTCGACGACGTCCATGCCGACGACGCGGTGCGACGCGAGGCTCCGCAGCGCGTCGAGCAGCTCGCGGTAGTGCGCGCCCATCGGCTCCGGGTTGCCGGTCCCCGGCGCCTCGGCCGGATCCAGCACGTCGATGTCGACCGTGAGGTACAGCGGGCGGCCGGCAAGGCGGTCGAGCACGTCCCGGGGCACCGCCACTCCCCGATCGCAGCACAGGCAGCGCGCGCGGGCCAGCTCGAACTCCTCGCGCGTGCCCGCGCGGATGCCGAGCTGCGCCAACGGCACGCCGCCGTCGAGCAGGCGGCGCATGACGGTCGCGTGGGCGACCCGCCGGCCGTCGTATTCGTCGCGCAGATCGGTGTGGGCGTCCCACTGGATCACGGCGAGGTCGGGATGCCGCGGCGTCAGCGCCTGGACCGCGCCGAGCGTCACCGTGTGCTCGCCGCCGAGGACGAACGGCACGCAGGCCGGCAGCTGCCGGCGCACGGCGCGCACCATCGCCTCCGGTTCGAGGCCGTCGACCGCCAGATTGCCGCCGTCGACGAAGGGCACCGCGGCAAGATCGCGATCGAGGATCGGGCTGTACGTCTCGATGCTGTCGGACGCCCAGCGGATGCCGTCGGGCCCGAAGCGGCTGCCGCGCCGGAACGAGGCGGTCGCGTCGTAGGGGATGCCGAAGAGCGCGAGGCCGCCGGGCGGCACCGCGCCCGGCGGCCTCGCGCCGAGAAAGCTCACCGGGCGGCGCTCACGTGTCCGACTCAGTGGCCTCCCGCAGAAACGGCGGCGCCGCGAACGCGGCCTGGTGGCCGATCGGCGTGTAATACCTGAGGCCGAATCCCGCCGTGCGCTTCGCGATCGTGTCGGGCGGGACCACCGCCGGGTCGGGACCCAGGGAGCCGACCGTAAACGACCACAGCGTGCCCGGGTACTCCACGACGGCCGCCACGTACGTCCGCACGACCGGGAAGAACGGCCGCATCGTGCGCCGGACCGACCGGATCAGGTCCCGCTGGTACATCGCCGAGCCCGACTGCACGACGAGGAGGCCGCCCGGGGTGAGCTTTCGCGCGATCGTTCCATAGAACTCCGGCGCGAACAGCCCGACCGCGGATCCCTGGGGATCCGTCGAGTCCACGAGCGCCACGTCGAAGCGCTCCGCGGTCTCGCCGGCGTACGCGATGCCATCCCCGATCACGAGCGTGGCGCGCGGGTCCTCGAAGGCGCGCCCCGCCACGCCGGCCAGGTATTCGCGGCTGGTCCGGACGACGGCCTCGTCGATCTCCACCAGCGTGGCGCCCTCGAGCGGATGCTTGAGCGCCTCTTCCAGGGCGCCGCCGTCGCCGCCGCCGATAATGAGCACCCGCTTCGGGGCCGGATGCGCGCAGAGCGCGGGATGCGCGAGCATTTCGTGGTACACGAACTCCTCGCGCTCGGTGGTCTGCACGGCGCCGTCGAGCACCAGCATGCGTCCGAAGATCGCGCTGTCGTAGATCTCGAGGTGCTGGTACGGCGTCTGCTCGGTGTGGACGAGCCGCGTGACGCGGAAGGCGGACGTGATGTCGGGGCTGCCCTGATCGACGAGCCAGGCGCCCTTCATAGGCCGGCGGCGTCCGGCCAGAAGAGCGCAACCGCGACCGCGGAGCCGGCCCGTTCGACCCGGTGTTCCGCGGCGACGACGAACACTTCATCCAGCGTCAGGCCGCGCATCGCAAATCCTTCCTCGACCATCTGCGTTGCGGTCCGCTCCGCTTCCGCGCGGCTCACGTGGCCCGAGTACTCCATGATCACCCCGTGGTGCTCGCGGGACAGTCCCACGCCGAGCGCCGCGGTGATGACGTCGCCGGGCCGGGTGCTGGCGATCCGCGCAAAGACGGCCGGCATCAGGATGCCGGCCGGGTAGGCGGGCAGCTCGATGACGCGCGCCCCCGGCGGGACGATGCTCGTGACCCGAAGGAAGTTGAGGTCGGCGACGCCGGCATCGCGCAGGGCTCGGTCAAACGCGTTCAGTTCGCTGCCGCCCTCGCCGTGGCCGGCGACGAGCGACAGCGCTTTGGGCGGCTGCCACATGTCCCTCCATATTCCAACCCGCACGAGTGTGCTCCTTCGGCGGGCGGGCCGTCTTCGGACTCGAATGGGAACATCCCGGACGACCGCGGCGCTTACGATCGGGGTATAGTACAGTCAGCGCTCGATCTTCGCAGAGGGCGGGGAGAGAAAGATATGCCTGGACGAACCCTGGTCGCCGCGGCGCTCGCCGCGCTGTTCGGGTTGCCGGCGATGTTTGCCGGCGCCGGGAGCCTGACGCCCGTCCTCGCGCAGGGGACACCGCCCGGCGCGGTGCCTCCCGCATCCAGTCCGGCGGTGCCGGCGACCGTTCCCGCGGCCGTTCGGGCCGCCGACCGGTTCGGTGTCGACCTGGCGTGGCCCGCCAACCCCATCGGCGCGCGGCTGCAGCCGTCGACGGTGTCGACCGTCGGCGCCGGCTGGGTCCATCTGACCGTGGACTGGGACGCCCTCGAGCCGGCGCGCGGAAAATTCGCGTGGCACCTGCTCGACGACGCCGTGCAGCGGGCCGCGGGCGAGCACGTTCTCGTCACCATTCAGCGCACCCCGAAGTGGGCCGCGCTCACGCCCGACGCGGCCGCGCCGGTGTGGAGCCACGAACCGCCCAAGTCCATCGCCGATTGGTCCGCGTTCGTGCGGGCGATCGCCGGCCGGTATCGCGGCAAGGTCGCCGCCTGGCAGGTCGAGCCTCCGCTCGAGTTTGCGACGTTCCGCGGCACCACCCGCGACTATCTCGACATGCTGCACGCCGCCCGGACGGAGATCCGCCAGGTGGACCGGCGCGCGCTCGTAGTGGCCTCGACGTCGGTGGGCCTCGATCTGCCCTTCATGAAGCTGCTCTTCGGGCGGGCCGGCGACGACTTCGACGCGGTGGTCGTGCATCCGCGCGGACGCACGGCCGCCGAGCTGCTCGAGGCGCTCGGGACGCTGCGGAACCGCAAGATCGCCGACGCCCGCCACGAGATCTGGCTCAGCGCCCGGACCGATTGGCCGCAGCCGGTGCAGCTCGCGGCGACCGCCCTCGCGATGGGGGTCAGCCGCGAGTTCTGGCAGGCCCTGACGCCGCAGATCGTGACGGTGCTGCACGCGGTCGGCGACGCGACGTTCGTCGGACCGCTCGACCGCGGGCCCGGCGTCTACGCGTTCGTTTTTGCCGGCAGTCAGGCGCGGACCGTCGTGCTGTGGACGGACGGTCCGGCGCGCGCGGTTCCGCTCGCCACGACCGGGGCCGCCGTCGTGATCGGCGCCGATGGCCAGCAGGTCCAGGTGGCGCAGGCCGGGATGGTCCAGGCCGGTGCGGAGCCGGTGTTTGTCAGCACCCCCGCCGCGTCCGTCCTCGATGAGGCGGCGAAGGGCCTCGCGGCGGCGCCGGTCCGCGTGCCGCGGGATCCGTCGCGGGATTTCACCAGGGCCGACGGCGTCTCCGCGACGCTCGGGACCACGAACGCGGAGCGGGGACTGTACAACCAGTCGCTGCGCACGCTGCCCTACGGCGGCGTGGTACCGGTCACGGTCGACGGCGTCGACGCCGTGCGCACGGATCAAATGAAGGACGCGGTCTACGTGTATTTCACGATCGACGATTCGTACGCGTACTTCGTGGACGGCCGGTACGACTACCTCATCACCGTCGAGGTCCACCGCGCCGGCGGTCCGCAGCGCGTCGGGTTCAACCTCATGTACGATTCCATGTCCGGCTACCGCTTCTCACCCTGGCAGTGGGTGGACGAGGGGGACGGCTGGGCGAAATACACGATCCGGATCTCGGATGCCTCGTTCAGCAAGACGTGGGGATGGGACTTCGCCGTGAACGGCGCCGCGGACAAAAAGGAGAACCTGGTCGTCCGCAGCGTGACGGTGACCCGCGTTCCTTCCGCGCAGGCGACGCAGTAGACTACGATTTGCTCCTCCCGCACACCGTCATGTATAATGGCGCCATCGTGAATGCTCGTAGTGGCGTACGCCGCTGGCTTACAGACGCGCTGGGGGTGGACCGGTGACCGAAGTTCGAATCGGCAAGGATGAGACGCTCGACAGCGCGCTCCGGCGATTCAAGCGCCAGGTGAAGCGGTCCGGTATCCTCACCGACGCGAAGCGGCACGAGCACTACGAGAAGCCCAGCCAGAAGCGCCGCCGGCGCGCCGCCCGGCGCAACAAGCGCCACTAACCGCCCGCTCCGCTCCCACGCCACGGCGATGCGCGCCTCGCCCGAACCGCGGGCCGCGCGACGTGGGCGTCCAGGGAGGAGTATGGCCCGAGAATCGCACCGCAAAATGAAGCGCGCCCGCAGCGCGGGCGGCGTCGTATTTCTCCGCGTGCCGGACGCGCCGGCGGACGACGTGCGCATCCTGCTCCTCCAGCACGAGACCGGCAAGTGGATGCTGCCCAAAGGGACGATCGAGCGCGGCGAGACGCCGGACGGCGTCGCGCTGCGCGAAGTGGCGGAAGAGACCGGCCTGCGCAACGTCCGCATCGTGGCCGACCTCGGCGAGGAGCACTACATGTTCTTCTGGAAGGCCGAGGACACCTACTACGACAAGACCGTCCACTACTACCTGATGGAATTCCTCGGCGGCGAGGAACCGCGTCCGCAGCGCGAGGAGGGCTTCGTCAAGTGCGAGTGGGTCCCGATCCCCGAGGCCCTGGACCGGATTAAGTACAAGGAGACGCGCCAGGTCGTCCAGCGGGCCCGCACCGCGCTCGAGCAGGGCGCCGGAGTGCCGTCCCGAGCGGCGGGCTCTGCGCCGGGCGGCCCGGCATGACCGTCTGATGCCGGATCTGCCCGACGCCGCGCCGTCCGCGGCGATCTCCCGCGGTCTCCCCCCCGGCGAGGCGCGCGACCGCCTGATCCACGAGACCCTCGAGCGGTACCGAAAGTATCTGAACCCCGGGCTCGCCCGGCTGTACCGGTTCGGCGGCACCGAGACCGTGGAGTGGGAAGCCGAAGGCTGCTTCGTCTGGGACGTCCACGGCCGCGCCTACATCGACTGCGCCTGCGGCCCCGCGATCTTCAACATCGGCCACCGCCATCCGCGCGTGCTCGCCGCCGTACGCGAGCAGTTGGACCGGATCCCCATGTCGGTGCGGACGATGCCGAGCGCGCCGCAGGCGGAGCTCGCCGAGCGGCTCGCCGTGTTGAGCCCGGGCGATCTGCAGTACTCGTTCTTCTGCAACAGCGGCGCGGAGGCCGTGGAGGGCGCGTTGAAGCTCGCGCGCCTGGCGACCGGAAAGCCCGGCTTCGTCGCGATGCGCGACGCGTTCCACGGGAAGACCTTCGGGGCGCTGTCCGCGACCGGCCGGGAGCACTACCGCCGGCCGTTCGAGCCGCTCGTGCCGGGGTTCACGCACGTGCCGTTCGGCGACGTCGAGGCGATCGAGCGCGCCGTCGGGCCGGAGACGGCCGCCGTGATCCTCGAGCCGATCCAGGGCGAGGCCGGGGTGATCGTCCCGCCGGCCGGTTACCTCCGCGCGGTGCGGGAGCTCTGCGACCGGCGCGGGGTGCTGTTGATCGCCGACGAGATCCAAACGGGGCTCGGCCGGACGGGCCGGCTGTTCTGCGTCGAGCACGAGGGCGTGACGCCGGACATCATGACCGTCGCGAAGGCGCTCGGCGGGGGCGTTATCCCGATCGGGGCGTTCGTCGCGCGTCCGCGGCTGTGGGAAGAGTTCCGGCGCGACCCCTACCTGCACTCGTCGACGTTCGGCGGCAATCCGCTCGCGTGCCGGGCGGCGATCGCGACGCTCGAGGTGCTGACGGACGAGCGGCTGGCGGATCGCGCGGAGACGCTCGGAGCGCGGTTCATGGACCGGCTGCGCGCCGTGCAGGCGCGTCACCCCGCGATCGTGCGCGCCGTGCGCGGCCGCGGGCTCATGATCGGGGTCGAGTTCACGCACAGCGATTACGCGCTGCTGGTCTCCGCGGAGGCCGGGCACCGCGGGGTGATTACTTTCTACACGCTCAACAAGCCCGAGGTGATCCGGATCGAGCCGCCGCTCGTCATCACCGCGGACCTGATCGATCGGGCCGTGGAGGGGCTCGAAGGGGCGGTGGCCGAGGCCGAGCGCCTGCTCGCCGCGGCCGACGGCCCCCCCCAAGGGGACTCGCCGGCGGACGGAAGACCGTGACCGGGGCCGAGATCCGCGAAGCGTTTCTCCGCTTCTTCGAGGAACGCGGCCACACGCGCGTGCCGAGCGCCTCGCTCGTCCCCGCCGGCGATCCGACGCTGCTCTTTGTCAACGCCGGCATGGTGCCGTTCAAGGACGTGTTCCTCGGCCTCGAGACGCGGCCGTACCGCCGGGCGACCTCGGCGCAGAAGTGCATGCGGGTCAGCGGCAAGCACAACGACCTCGAGAACGTCGGGCCGTCCCCGCGTCACCACACCTTCTTCGAGATGCTCGGCAACTTCAGCTTCGGCGACTACTTCAAGCGCGAGGCGATCGCGTCCGCCTGGGAGTTCGCGACCCGGACGCTCAACCTGCCGCCCGACCGCCTCGTGCTCACGGTGTTCGCGGACGACGACGAGGCCGCGGCCGCCTGGGCCGCGCTCGGCGTCCCGGACGCGCGCGTGCTGCGGATGGGGGAGAAGACGAATTTCTGGATGATGGGCGACGTGGGGCCGTGCGGGCCCACGAGCGAGCTGCATTACGACTGGGGACCCGCCGCGTGCACGTGCGGGCGCCCCGACTGCAGCGTGCGCCTCGACAACGACTGCGGCCGCTGGCTCGAGATCTGGAACCTCGTCTTTATGCAGTACACGCAGGCGCCGGACGGCAGCCGCGCGCCGCTGCCGCGGCCGGGCGTGGACACCGGGATGGGCCTCGAGCGCATCACGTCGGTCCTGCAGCAGGTGCCGACCAACTACGATACCGACCTCTTTCTGCCGATCCTCGACCGGATTCAGGCCATGCTCGGCCACAGCGCGGAGGAACGCGCCGCCCACACGATCGCGTACCGCGTGCTCGCCGACCACGGCCGGGCGATGACGTTCCTCACCGCGGACGGGGTCGTCCCCGGCAACGAAGGCCGGGCCTACGTGCTGCGCATGATCATCCGCCGCGCCGTGCGGTTCGCGCGCCAGGCCGGCGCCGGGAAACCGGTGCTGGGTGAGCTCGCGGACGCCGTGACCGCGGTGATGGGCTCGGCCTATCCGGAACTCGCCGCGCAGCGCGCGTTCGTGCAGAACGTGCTCGGCGCGGAGGAGCGCCGCTTCGATCAGACCCTGGAGGCCGGACTCGGCCGGCTCGACGACGTGATCGCGGAGGTCAAGCGGTCGGGGCGGGGCGCCATTCCGGGCGCCGACGTCTTCCGCCTCTACGACACCTACGGCTTTCCGCCGGACCTGACCCGCGACGTCGCCCGGGAGCACGGGCTCGAGATCGACGAGCCGGGATTCGCCGAGGAGATGGCCCGGCAGAAGGAGCGGTCGCGCAGCACCGGACGCGACTACTTCGAGGCCGGGCAGGACCGCGCGCAGTACGGCGAGCTGCGGGATGCCGTCGGCTCGACGGTGTTCGTGGGGTACGACGCTCTCGAAGCGGAGGGCCGCGTGCTCGCGCTGCTCGTCGACGGCCGGCGCGTCGCGGAGGCGCGGCAGGGCGAGGCGGTCGAGGTCATCTGCGACCGCACGCCGTTCTACGCGCAGTCCGGAGGGCAGGTGGGGGACACCGGCACGATCACGGCCGCCCCGGGCGTCGTCGAGGTGGAAGACACGCAGCGGCCGGTGGCGGATCTGATCGTGCACCGCGGACGGGTGCGCACCGGCGCGCTGCGCGAGGGCGATCGCGTCCGCCTGGCGGTCGACGCGCCGCGCCGGCAGGACATCATGCGCAACCATACCGCGACGCACCTGCTGCACGCGGCGCTGCGCGAGGTGCTCGGCGAGCATGCGCGGCAGGCCGGCTCGCTGGTCGCGCCCGACCGGCTGCGCTTCGACTTCGCGCACGTCCGGCCGCTCACCGCCGAGGAGCGCGCGAAGATCGAGGCGCGCGTCAACGAGCAGATTCGCGCCGCGCTGCCGGTGACGACCGAGACGAAGCCGTACCGGGAAGCGGTCGCGTCGGGCGCGATGGCGCTCTTCGGCGAGAAGTACGGCGACGAAGTGCGCGTCGTCAGCGTGGACGGATACAGCCGGGAGCTGTGCGGCGGCACCCACGTGCGCTCGACCGCGGAGATCGGCCGGTTCGCGCTGACCCATGAAGGATCGGTCGGTTCCGGCGTCCGGCGCATCGAGGCCGTCACGGGCGCCGCGGCGGAACAGCGGGCGCACACGCGCCCCACGCCGATTACGGTGTACGCGCAGGGCAAGCAGCACCACGACGTGCAGCCCGGACAGCGTGCCGGGAAGTTCGGCCCGGCCGACGCAGACTTCAGTATCGAAAATGCGGGCACGACGCGCCCGGTGGACGCGGAGTACGCGCTTCAGCCGGGCGACACGCTCACCGTGACCAAGCGCGCCGCGGCAGCCGGCCTGCCCGATTTCGATCAGGTGCTGCGCGATGCGGTCGACGTAGACGGGGTGACGGTGGTCGGCGTGGCCCTGCCGGGCGCCGATTCGGCGGCGCTTCGCGCGTTCGGCGACCGCCTCCGATCCCGCCTCGACTCCGGCGTTCTCGTGGCCGCCTCCACCGGCAACGGCCGCATGGAAGTGATCGTCATGGCCACGCCCGCGGCGGTTGCGCGCGGCGCCGAGGCGCGGCGGGTAATGCAGGTGCTGAACCGCCGGCTCGGGACACGGGGCGGCGGACGTCCGGAACTCGCCCAGGGCGGCGGTGGCGACCCGGCGCTCCTCGCGTCCGTGCTCGCCGATCTCGGAACGGTCGTCCGGGAGGCGCTGACGGGACAGGCCGCCGGCCGCGAATGACGGGCGGCCCCACCGGACGAATTCTCGCGATCGACCTCGGCACCAAGCGGATCGGCATCGCGCTGAGCGATCCGACCGCGATGATCGCCACGCCTCTCGAGACCCTTACGGGTATGGGGGAGCGCCGCGCCGCGGCGCACGTCGCGGAGCTCTGCCGGCGCCATGACGTCGCCGCGGTCATCGTGGGCTGGCCCCGCAACATGGATGCGTCCCGCGGTCCCGCGGCCCGGCAGGCCGAAGCGTTTGCCGACCGGCTGCGGACGGTGCTGCCCGTGCCGGTTGAGCTCTGGGACGAGCGGCTGTCCACCGCGGCGGCCGAGCGTGCTTTGATTGAAGCGGACGTGCGCCGGGAGGAGCGCCGCCGGTCCCGGGACCGCGTCGCCGCGGCCCTGATTCTACAGGGGTATCTCGACGCCCGGAGAACGAGTCTGGGCCAAATCCAGTCTGGGCATAACGAGGAACGGCCATGATGCGCATCGGCCGCCTGCGGCGGCACAGGTGGATTGTCGGCGTTACGATCGCGACGATCGCGGCGTGCGTGGGGCCGTTTGCCTCCGCCCCGTCCGCGTCGGCCGCCGCCGTATCGCTTCGCGTCGTTCCCGGCGAGTCGATCGGGCCGGCCCGGCTCGGCATGACGGGGAGCGCCGCGGCGTCTGTGCTGGGCCCCGCGATCTCGCAAGGTCCGTCCCGCCGTGTCTATCCGCGCTACGGGTTGGTGCTGGACTTCGATTCGGGCGTCGTCGTCCGGATCGCCACGGCGTCCGCCAAGTACCGGACGATCGCCGGAGCCGGCGTCGGGACGGCGGCCGCGGATGCCTCGCGGTTGATCGGTGACGTCAACGCGGTGACCACGACGTCCGGGCGGGACACGATGGTCGCGTACGTGTTCCAGGGCGTCGGGTTCGTCTTCCGGGCCGGGCGCGCCATCCAGATCTTCGTCGTGGCGCCGATCCCGTTCGGTCCTTCGAAGAACTCGGCGATCGTCCCGGTGTCACCGGGAGGGCCGCCGATCTACGTGCCCGGGGGACTTCCCGCGCCGCCCGCGGGCCCGGGTCCCGCGGCTACCGGTCCGGCGTCTTTCGGGGGCGCGTCGCCGGCCGCGGCGGCGCCGCCGGGCGGGTCCCCGTCGGCGGCGCTGCGCGACGTGACGGCCGCGGTGCTCTCGGTCGGCGGTCTGACCGTGACCGGTACCGTCGTGAATACGGGCGCCGTGCCGATCGGTCCGCTGGTCGTGACGGCCACGTTCACCCGCGCGTCGGGCGATCAGGTCGACGGCAAGACGACGATCCAGGGGCCGCTGGCCCCGGGCGGCGGCGCGCCGTTTACGATTCAGGCGGCGATGGTCGCGGACGTCATCATCCGCTACCAGGTGTCGGTGGCCAACGCGGCCGGCGCGCTCCTCGCCGGAGCGCCCGCCCAGGCGGTGCCCGCGTCGTCGTACACCGATTTCGCGCAGCGGCAGATTCACATCAAAGTGGACCTCGGCGCCCCGTCCCAGGCGGTCGGGCCGCCGAGGGTGCAGGTGCTGGTCTCCGTGGCCGACACCGGCGCGATACCGGCGCAGTGGGTGCAGCAGATCACGGTCGCACTTCCTTATACGAACAACGGCGCCGCCGGGTCGGCGACGGTGCAGCTGCGTCCCGGACAGACGCAGACGGTGCTCGTGCCGACGGGCGCGACCCTCGGCGCCCCGCAGGTGACCGGGGTGGTGCTCGGTGGGCAGTAGAGCGATGAGACTCCCGCCGGCCGGCAAGCGGCCGGCAACCATGAAATTGCATCGCGCCGCCGTCCCGGCGCTGATCGCCGCGCTCATTCTGGCGGCGTCCGGGCTCGGCATCGTGGCGCTGCGGGCGGTGATGCACACCGCGGCGGGCGAGGTCGCCGATCAGACGGTCGCGCCGCGCGCGCGCATCGGGACCGATCCCGGCGCCGTCGCGCCCGCGTTCACCGCGCCGGCATACGCCGGCGGGCCGATCTCGCTCGGCCGGTTCCGCGGGCATCCCGTCGTGCTCAATTTCTGGGCGTCGTGGTGCCCGCCGTGCCGGGCGGAGATGCCGGCGCTCGAGGCCGCCTATCGGAAGTACCAGGCGCGCGGCGTCGTCGTGATCGGCATCGACGGGGCGACCGATACGTGGGACGCCAGCCGGACGTTTCTGAGCGCGCGCGGCGTGACGTATCCCGTCGCGCGGGACGATCGCGGACAGGTGGCCCAGGCGTATCACGTCGCCGCGCTGCCGACGACATTTTTCATTCGGGCCGACGGCCGGGTCGCGGGGGTCGCCCTCACCGGCGGCTTCACCGGCACGGACGGGACGGAGGAGCTCACCAAGCAGATCGAGGCGCTGCTGCACTAGTCACCGAATCGGGGACGGGAGGGGAGTAATGCGGGCGATCCTGAGGGCCGGTCGGATGATGACGATCCTGATGCTCGCGCTGCCGGCGGGCGCATCGGCGCAGCCGGCCGCGTCGCCGGTCATCCCATCGATCTTTCTGGTTGTTCCCGGGCTCGGGGTCGGCCAGTGGACGGTCGACGGTCAGCTCGCGGACTACATCTTTGTCATGGGCGAGGATCAAGTCGCCGAGATACGGCCGAGCGGGACGGACCTCGTGTTCCGGCCGCAGCTCGCGGAGAAATCGTGGCCGTCGACCCCGCGGATCTTCATCGTCTATCCGCCGACGTCGAGCACCGTGTGGGCGGTTGGGACCGACGATCCAAATACCCGAACAATTGATCGCGTCGGGGTCGGATCTTCGCAGGACCAGGTCACCGCGGCGTACCAGGATCCGCAGACGGTGCTCGAGCTGCCGCTTCGGAGCCGGACGATGATCTACGATAACCGCGGCATTGCGTTCGAGTACGAGTATCTGCCGGCAACCGGGCAGTTCAGCCCGATGGCGGGCCGGATTTTCGTGTTCCGGCCGGGGCAGGCGAGAGCGATCTGGCGGCTGCCGTAGCGGACATCGGGCACGCGTCGCTTACTTCCGGCCTACGCGCCTCGTAGGCGGGGGCGGGTACGATTTCGCGTAGGTCTTCGGGAAGCCCATTGACTTTTTTCTCCGGTTGTGATTAACTTAGGGACACAATTTAATAGCACGGGCGCTTTGTAGGGGCAAACCCAGAGAGATCTGGGGACGCAAAGCCACGGGACTGGCCAGAGTGTAGTCGTCTGGCAAGTTGGCCGGGTTGCCAAAGCTGGCATCTCGACGCTCCCCGTGGCCGCGGGGAGTTTTTGCTTCACCCCCCTCGGCCGCACTCGCAGCCTCCTTCGTCCACCACCGCGGGCATGTCGCGGGCAACGGCTTCCCGGCAGGTCGGTGATCCGGACCATACGGCCGGGGGGACAGATGGACATTACGGAACTGCTGATCTTGACTCGGGAGCGCGACGCCTCCGATCTTCATTTATCCGTCGGCACCCCGCCGTCGCTTCGTATTCACGGCAAACTGGTCCGGCTCGACTACCCGCCGCTGACCGCGGCCTCGCTCCACGAGATGCTCTACGATGTGCTCACCGACGAGCACAAGGCCCGCTTCGAAGACACCCACGACCTGGACCTGTCGCTCGAGCTCCAGAACGTCGGCCGCTTCCGGGTGAACGTGTTCATGCAGCGCCTCGGCGAGGCGGCGGTATTCCGGCTGATCCCGACCGTGATCAAGAGCCTCGACCAGCTGGGGATGCCGTCCGTGCTGCGGACGCTGGCGATGAAAGACCGTGGACTCGTCCTGGTCACCGGACCGACGGGGTCGGGCAAGTCGACCACGCTCGCCGCGATGATCGATCTGATGAACACCGAGCGGCCCGACCACATCATCACGATCGAGGACCCGATCGAGTTCGTGCACCAGCACAAGAGCTGTGTCGTCAACCAGCGCGAGGTCGGACCCCATACGAACTCCTTCTCGGCGGCGCTGCGCAGCGCGCTGCGCGAAGACCCGGACATCATCCTCGTCGGCGAGATGCGCGACCTGGAGACGATCGCGATGGCGCTGACGGCCGCGGAGACGGGCCACCTCGTGCTGGCGACGCTGCACACCAACAGCGCCGCGCAGACGATCAACCGCGTGATCGACGTCTTCCCGCCGCACCAGCAGGAGCAGATCCGGGTCCAACTGTCGGAGGCGATGCTCGGCGTCCTCGCGCAGACGCTGATCCCCCGGGTGGACGGCCGAGGCCGCGTGGCCGCGATCGAGCTGATGATCGCCACCCCCGCGATCCGGAACCTGATCCGGGAAGGCAAGACGTTCCAGATCCCGTCGATGATCGAGACCGGCTCGAAGGAAGGCATGATCAGCCTCGACCAGTCTCTTCGCGATCTCCTGCGGCGCGGGCTCATCTCGCCGGAAGACGCTTTCATCCGGGCGGTGGATCGCGACGCGTTCGCCGGCGCCAATCCCGCGCGCGCCGGGGCCGCGCCGGTCGCCGCGGCCAAGCCCGCGGCGCCGCCGCTGCGCCAGGTCGGCCCGGCCGCCGCGGTCGCGGAGCGGGACGGGCAATGACGGGCCTGCCCTACACGATTGAAGACCTGTTCCGGTCGGTGGCCGACCGGGGCGCGTCCGACCTCTACGTCAAGGCCGACACCCCGCCGATGTTCCGGATTTCCGGCGCCGTGGAATCGTCGGGGCTGCCCGCGCCATCGTCGTCGGCGCTCGATGCTCTGCTCGCCGGGATCATGACCGACGCCCAGCGCGATGCGCTCCGGCGCGCCGGCCACGCGGATTTCGCGTACTGGGAGCCGTCGCTCGGCCGGTTCCGCGTCAACGTCTACCTCCAGCGCGGGACGACGGCCCTTGTCGCGCGCCGGGTCCGGCAGGACATCCCATCCTTCGAGGAACTGGCGCTCCCGGCCGTGATCGCGGAGCTCGCGCTTACGCCGCGCGGGCTCGTGCTGGTCACCGGCCCGGCCGGGTCGGGCAAGTCGACGACGCTCGCGGCGATGATCGACCACCGGAACCGCTCCGTGGCGGGCCACATCATCACGATCGAGGACCCGATCGAGTACCTGCACGACGACCGTCAGAGCATCGTCAGCCAGCGCGAGATCGGCGCGGACGCGGATTCGTTCGCCTCGGCGCTGCGCGGCGCGCTGCGCCAGACGCCGGACGTGCTGCTGATCGGCGAGATGCGCGACGCCGAGAGCGCCCAGGCGGCGGCGTACTTCGCGGAGACCGGCCACCTGGTGCTCAGCACCCTGCATACGATCAACGCCAACCAGGCGCTCGACCGGATCCTGCACTTCTTTCCCCCGGAGATCCACGGCGAGATGTATCTGCGCCTGGCCTCCACGCTGGTGGGCATCGTCGCGCAGCGGCTCGTGCCGCGCGCCGACGGCAACGGGATGGTCCCCGGCGTCGAAATCTTGAGAGCGACGCCGCGGGTGCGCGACCTGATCCGGCGGGGTGACGTCGGCGGGCAGCTCCGGCAGGCGATGTCCGAGGGCCGCGACGGCGGCATGCAGACGTTCGACGATTCCTTCTTCGACCTCTACCAGCGCGGACTCATCAGCGTCGAGACGGCGCTCGAGTCCGCGGAGAGTCCCAACGATCTGCGGCTCCGGCTGCGGGGGTTCGCCCCGGCCGGGCGCCGGATGAGCTGAAGACGATTCGCGGGGGGGCATGATCATGGGGCGCGACATGGTTGAGCGTGAGCGGATCGTGGACGCATCGGGCGGGACGGGAC
>Ga0207416_1000793_pt1 | contig 48538 bp, 52 predicted proteins | sample PaiPotPPM11metaG_FD_184107 | JGI IMG/M metagenome (GOLD analysis project Ga0207416, IMG submission 184107) | Iron sulfur acid spring bacterial and archeal communities from Banff, Canada, to study Microbial Dark Matter (Phase II) - Paint Pots PPM... ...
CTTGGTTTATGGCGCACCGCATCCGCTACGCTATGACGCATGAACCAATCAAAAGCAAGTTATCTGGCACGGTCGAGGTAGACGAAACCTACGTGGGCGGGAAAGAACGCGCAGATCGTGGCGGTCGCAAAAAGATAGACAAAGAAGCCGTTGTCTCCCTTGTGCAACGTGGTGGAGAGGCCCGTTCTTATCACGTAGACCGCGTGACTGAAAAGACCGTGCGTGCAATCATACGCGAGAATCTACCGCCCGAAGGCCGCGTCTACACCGATAGTTTCAGGGCCTACTCAAATGTGCCACTCGACATAGAAACGCACGAAGCGGTGAACCACGCTCAAGGCGAATACCGACGTGGTGACGTTCATACGAACACTGTCGAGGGGTTCTTCTCAATTCTGAAACGTGGTATTATGGGTACATATCACCATATCAGCCGTCAGCATCTTCACCGCTACTTGAGCGAATTTGACTACCGATATACGCGACGGCACGATAACGATGGAGAGCGGGCTATTGAAGCCATCACCAAGACGCAGGGCAAACGCCTCACGTACCGTGAACTACCAGGCCGCAATGGCAAAGGCAAAACCAAAGAAACGACAGACAACGAAGCTTAGGCTCCCGGACCAGCCTTTTGAACAGAACGTTGCAGATTTTCTAGCAGTAAAGCCAGAGAACAAAAGACCGAAAACTAAAGCAAAGAAATGACCCGCCCCGCGACGGTTCCCATTATCGCGGAGCGGGTCACGCCCTCGGTGGGATTCTAACCCACAACCTGCCCGTACGAATGAGCTGCTCTATACAGTTGAGCTACGAGGGCAAAGCGGAGAGAGTGGGATTCAAACCCACGAAGCCTACTCAGATCGGGGCCTTTCGTTGAAGCGTCGGGTCCCTTTTCTTTTGAGCCTGTCCGGTTCCAGACCGGATGCCATAAGTCACTCGGCCACCTCTCCACACATCCGATTCCGCCACGCCTATTCTTGTTGTGGTCAAAACCGAACATAATCATCTCCCATTTCGACCCTCCCTGTGCTAGGGTCAACCTTGAATCGTCCGTCGGAATTGCGTAGGAAACGCCGGACCCGAAATTCGATCGTACTCCCGGCCTCCGATCTCTCCAGATCATCCACTATCTCTTCGGGTAGGAGTGGAATTAGATCGTCCACCATCATCGGCCCGCGCTGCGCAATGATGTGTTCGGTCGCATCGTATAGTCGTTTGCTTATGTTGCGCGGCGAGCGTTTCGGGGTGCCGTTTTGCGCCTGTTGCGCCTTTTGCTCAGTCCACGCGGTGAGCGCACCCTGCAAATGCGTGAGGCCCTTGATGATCTGCTGGCTCCTGTATCCGGGCTTTGATTCTTCGACGTGTAGCAATTCCTTGAGATACAGCACGCGTTTTTCGAGCATGGGAATGTCAGCATCTAAGGCTGCTTTGGCCTGCTGGGCCTCTTGCAGCTTGCGCTGGGCCTCCATTATCCATTCCTGGAGTTGATCTGGCGTATACATTTCAAGCCTCAATGTGGACAGAGGGAGCCATGCGCTCTCTGTCCGTTGTCCAGCCTACCCTCTAGGGCGGGCCCTCGTTTGCGCACAGGCGACAGCGCCGCATTGGTGCTGCCAGGCCGCTTACGTCTTTCCGGTTGCCCGGAATCATACGTTCTGCGCGTTCGCAGAGGCCCTTAAGTCTGTGAGCTACGAAGGTTTTGACGTTGACTCGAAATCGGGTCATTGTCTCAACCCCCTTTCGCTAGATGTTCCAATCCGCGGAAGTGGGGTTTGACAGCCCTCGGGACGACATGGTATCATCGAGGCGTCCAACACCATCCTCGCGGATGGGGCCCTCAAGGGTTTGCTGTGGAATGTTTGCCCAAGAGAGCCTGCCTAAATAATAGAGCGACCGGGACTTAATGTCAACGGTCGCTCTTCATTTTTCTGACACTTACTGACTTTATAAACAATGCTATCCACAGCCTGTGTAAATCATCGAACATACCAGCGACATAAGCCTTACCGCAAGCTGTATTCGCCACATCCACACGGGCGTTCGTAAAATGGGGAGAAACCTGTGGATAACGTGGATAACTTTTGAGGACTGTTTACGCCAAAGATACAATGGCGTAGAACAGTCCTCGGTGTCCCGCGCACTACCTTCGGAAGGGTGATTTCTGGTCGTTTTATCTTGCCGGATATGCTGCCGAACGGCCGACCATGTAGCCGCGTTGCCTTTTTCTACCTACCCGAGCAGACGACGTAGACGCTGCCTGTCTGATCAGGCCGCACGACGCTATTGCACGCCATCTTCTGCTGATATTCTTCAGACGCCGTGTGCAATGCGATCGGCTCACCGATAATCGTGTGCTCACTCGGTCTCACGGTGAGTCCTGTGAGTATCTGAACTTCGTATCCCATCTTCGTCAGCTCGACGCGGTACTGTCCGCCTTCGAGGCCTGCGAGATTGAACGATCCATCTTTTCGCGACATCGCCGCCGCCAGAACCTTGTGCGGTGTGGCAGTGTCGGCGTAGACGTCAACCCTCACGCCCATCACGGGCTTGTGCGTCTTTGCGTCGAGGGTCTGACCCGTGATCGACGAGCTTCCGGCTGCCTGCGCCATCGGCTGGGCTGCTGCGGAAACCAATAGAGTTGCGACAATCGCGGATATACAGAGCAGTTGTTTCATGGGAACCTCCTGCGGTTGTGTAGCCTTATTTTACCCGTTTTGGTTCCGCGTGAATCTAGCGACTCTCCGCACAAACGACGTACACATCAGCCGTTTGGCCCGGCTGGACAAGCGAGCCGCAAGGGCTGGGATGCATGGGATAATCGATAATGCTGAACGCTGATTTATGCAATGCCAGCGGGAACCCGATCTTCATCGCCTCTCCCTGGTTGACCGTCACACCTGCGAGAATGAGGCCGTCATAACCGTCCTTCTGAAAAAATATTGTATAGTGCCCGCTTTCCAACGCTTTGAATTCAAAGTTTCCACCTTTATCCGTGAGTGTCGATTTGCGGTAAGGTTTATTCTCCACGACTAAAGATACGAGTACCCCGGCAAGGGGCACGGGATGATCTCTGTCGACAACTGTGCCCTGTACCGACGCGGTTGACGGCCCAACAGCAGCGTGACTAATCAACGGCAAGAGCACGACTGCTCCCACGATCAGATTTATTAGCACACGTTTCATAACGTCACTAAGGTACGAGGTTAGAGATGGGTCTCCATCGATTGGCCGATTCCTGTTGTGACGATCGCCGTTCGCATGCCAAACGGTTGACCTATCAGAATGCGCTCATCTGGTCCAACTGACAATCCCGTCACGATCTCAAGGGCGTACCCGCGCTTAGCGAGTTCGAGATGATACGTACCGCGGCGAAGCCCTACAAGCGAGAAGCTGCCGTTCTGGTTGGTGAGGGTGGTTACGATCGCTCTCCCCGGGTGCGATCCGCGCGCATCGTCGAATACATCCACTTGGACCCCGCCAAGCGGGCGCCGCGTGATCGAATCAACGACTCTTCCGCCGATTACAGACGAAGGGTGAGCTGATGTTGCACTGGCAACCGCGGCTGACGAGAATACTGACGCAACAATCGTCAGGCAGGCGAGAAAGACTTTCACCTTCATGGCGTTCCTCTTCACACAGAGAAGCCTTAGAAGGGCAGGTGGTCCCTGAATAGGAGTAAGCTTTCTCCAGCTTCGCGGCGTTCCCTCGGATTAGCGCATGCCGATGTACGGTCCAAGGAAGCGCGGCAGCCGGTGCGTCCAATTGACGTCCATGAGCGTGTGCGCGTCAGCAATGGTTTCGCGAACGCTGTACTGCACCATCATCGGCACGCTATAAATTCCCCAATCGCCTGTCCCATATCCGACCGCGTCGATTCCCACTCCGCGACAGGTGTAGATGGCGCGTTGCAAGTGGAATTCCTGAGTAATAAGGACCGCTCTTCGAACTCCAAAGATCGTGCGAGCGCGGTAACACGTGTCGTACGTGTTAAAGCCCGCGTGGTCGAGCACGATTTTATCCTTGCCGATGCCATGTTCCAGAGCGTAACGTTCCATCGCAGCGACTTCATTGTAATCGACGCGGCTGTTATCGCCCGACATCAAAAGCATTTTGACCTTGCCAGACCTTTGCAGTGCTATCGCCGCATCGAGGCGATCGGCGAGCATCCCGGATGGGGTTCCGTCGGGTTCGAGGCCTGCGCCAAACACGATTGCCACGCCGCGGGCGGGCACTTTGCTTTCAGACGCGTAACGATAGGGCGCCGTTTGCGCCGAGATCCACAGCCGCCCAGCCACAAAAGCCATGGCAATCATACCCGCTGCGATCGCACTGCCGATCAACGCTGTCCGCCGCATCACCGCACGCTTCCTCGTCGACCGTACTTACGCAATGGGTCGTGCAAATCTGCGGCACGCGCATGCATCCCCAGGCCGCGAAGGAATCTCTGCTGTTCGGTTTGCGTGTTCGCCGCCTCCGTAAATCACCTTTCCATCTAAGACAGTCGCTACGATCTGCGTGTTTAGGATGTCAGGTGCCGACAGACGTCGCAAATCGTGTTCCAGGACGACGACGTCCGCTTTTTTGCCAGGCTCCAGCGTGCCAATGTTCTTTTCCATAAATGCGACGGATGCAGCGTTGCGAGTATACCCGGTAAGAACTTCGGGAAGTGTAAGACGTTGCTGTGGGAACCACCCACCGGCAGGCTTGCCGGAAAGATCCTCGCGGGTGACGGCAGAGTACACGCCAACTAATGGGTCGATCGTGACGACCGGCCAATCGCTCCCGTGCACAAGCGTGGCTCCGCCCCGTGCGATGCTCCGCCACTGAAATCCCTGGGACCAGCGCTTGCGTCCAAGGTTGCGTGCCCAGGCATCATCACCTTTGCTGTCATGACAGCACCAGTGGTACGGCTGCATTGAAGCGATGATGCCAAGCTGTCCAAAGCGGGGAACGTCCTTCGGATTACACACCTCAATGTGCTCGATGCGCCAGCGCCGGTCGCGTGGCCCATTTGCTTTTATTGCGGCTCCGTAACCGTTAAGCGCTTCGCGCACGGCTCCGTCCCCGATCGCGTGCGTCATCACGGCGAAGCCTCGCCGATCGAGCTCGATGAGCATCTCATCGTAACGTCCGCTCGGATAGTCTGTTTCGCTGCGGTCATGCGGCGGCGTCGCATACGGGTCTATGAGGGCTGCCGTGTGCCCCTCTACGACGCCATCCATAAAGAATTTCACGATGCCAGCCCGCACCCAATCACCTGTGTACCGCTTGCGTGCCTGCTCGAACGCGTCGAGCTCCGCGGGCGAGAATGTATGCGGTCTTCCGTTGAGATCTGAATACGCGTTTGTCGTACGGAGGGTCAGCTCGCCACGAAGACGGAGCGTGTCGTACAAATCCATTTCGTCGAGATCACCACTCGCGTTAACAACGCTCGTCACCCCGCGTGCATTTGCGGCTTGCATGCCGTCACGCAGGAGCGAGAGTAATTGCTCGCGGCTCGGCTTAGGCTCTTTAGGAAGCACTAAGTTCTGGGCGACATCTCTGAGAATTCCGGTTGGTTCGCCTGTCGCCGAATCTCGAACGATGGTGCCGACAACCTTGCCGTTTTTGACGATGTCCGGAGTCGACCGTGTTATGCCCGCCAGCGCCAGTGCCTTCGAATTGAGCCACTTCAGATGACCATCGAACGAGTCGAGAACGACGGGCCTGTCGGGAATCACCCAATCAATCAAAGCCTTCGTGGGCAACCCAGCCGGAAACGTTTGGTAAGACCAGCCCCCGCCGAGAATCCACGTCTGGTGGGGATGTGTGCGGGCGTATGATGCTAACCTTTGCTGTGCGTCCTGCGGACTTGTGGCATCGCCCAGCGCTACCTGCGTACGGGCGATGCTGCCCCACACGAAGTGCGTATGCGTGTCGATGAAGCCCGGCAAAACCATGCCGCCACGAACGTCGAGAACGCGGGTGCCATGCCCAATGTACCCGTCGATTGTCGCCCGCGAGCCCACTGCGAGAATCCGGTTTCCGCCGATCGCTATCGCTTCGGCAACCGCGCCATCCTGGCGCGCGGTATACACGGCGCCGCCCCGTATCACGAGCGTTGCGCGCTCTCGATCGAACACGCTGGCGCGCGCGCATGCTGCTGTAACGCTGGCGGCTCCGAGTCCGGCGATCAGGGTCTTGCGCTTCATAGATTAACACACTCGTGCGCTGTGACGTAGGTCACTCGCTGCCACGTCGATTTCCCCTATGCCGATATCTTCCTTTAGATGAGTGTGATTCCCGATATCAAGGCGCTGGAAGGCGCCGTATTTGCGTCGCTGGACGAGCGTCTCAGCGCTTTGCTTGAGCGCGGGTTGGGGCTCGCTCCGACTGCGGCGAACATCGCAGCGTTTATCGAGCAATGCCAGCACCGCGCAAGCGGCCTTGGAATATCAGATTCCGCCTACCTCGACTTGCTGGCGAGTGGGGGTCAATCCGCCCGAACAGAGTGGATGGCGCTCTCGCCCGTCTTGACCGTCGGCGAGACGTTTCTCTTCCGCGATGCTGCGCTCTGGTCTCTCATTGAAAAAACGCTGCTTCCTCAGCTTGCTCGGCTCACCAAGCCAGTGTGGCTGTGGAGCGCGGGATGTTCGACCGGGGAAGAGGCGTACACGCTTGCGATCGTCGCACGGCGAGCGCTGAAGGCCTCGAATTTTTCGGTACTAGGCAGCGATGTTAACCCAAAAGCCGTTGCCGCCGCACGCGTTGGGGTGTATACGCAATGGTCACTGCGCGGCGTGGATCATTCTCGCCTCGATGGGCTCATGATTTCAGGCACACAAACCGTGCGCGTTCACGATGACATCAAAGCGAGTGTCCGTTTCGACACCCACAATCTTTTGGATCCCGATGCATACCCACCGGCCGGCATGTCCTCGTTTGAATGCATCGTGTGCCGCAACGTTCTCATCTACATGACGCATGCGGCTCGTGCAAAAGTCATTGAGCGCCTTTCAAGCTGCATCACGCCAGGCGGCGTCCTCGTGCTCGGTCACGGCGAGGCGCAAGGCGTTCCGCTTGCTGATCTCATCGTTGAGCGTCACGACGCGGGCGTCGTCTATCGCAAACCTCTGCAGCATGTCACTCCCAAAGAGAAGGCGCCGGCTGCGAAGGCGACGCCGCGACGATCAACCGCAAAACCATCTCATGGCGCGCGCGTGCCGAAGCCTCCGGCGCGCCCGCGCGTGGCTGCGCGATCGTCAGAGGCGCGCACCCAGCCGGCTCATGTAGCCGATGGCGATCGTTCGCGTACCTTGCTCGCACTCGCGGTGCAAGCAGCGCGCGCTGGACAAACGAGTGCCGCTGAGCGCATTGTGATGGAAGCGATGTCGGCCAATCCGCTCGATCCGGAACCCCACGTTTTGCTTGCGGCATTGCTCGCCGCGCGCGACGCTTTCAAACAAGCCGAAACAGCTTTGCGCCGGGCGCTCTTCCTCGACCCGGCGTGTATACCCGCGCTCTGGCAGATGGCCACTCTCTACCGTATGACCAACCGCGACCGCCAAGCAGCGTACACGTTTGCGCGTCTTCTTGCGCGGCTCGAAGGACTGCCGCCCGACAAGGAAGCGCTGCCTTTCGACAACTTGACCGTCAACGAACTGACGACACTACTGCGTGCTGCTTTGGGAGAACCAGCCGATGGCTAGCGGAATGTACGCCCGCATGGCGCAGCCCGCAGTCTTGGGCGCTGGGCATACCCACTTACTTGCGCGCGTCGATCGCTACGATCTCGCGATTCCGATCGCATCAATCGTCTCGATTCATGAAGCGCCTGCCGTGTTTCCACTCCCATGCGCGCAACCCGGCATCGCAGGTGGAATCCAGTTTCAAGGAATGGCAGTCCCGGTATTCGACCTGCGTCGTAGCCTTCGACTGGAGCCACGGCCTATCGAATACACGGATCGCCTCGTTCTCCTCGAAGTCGACGTTCGCATTATCGCACTCATCGTCGACGAAGTTAAGGAGTTCGTCTCCTTGGAGCGCGTCACCGACGAGGGGTTGCACTCCCTCTTTGGCGAGAGCCCGGTGAACGGCAAAATCATCGCCGGTATTGCGTGCGCGCCAGAGTTGTGTGCAGTTATCAACCCCGCTGGTTTACTGCAACCCGACGTCTGGGATGCCGAGACGATTCAAGACATCTACCAACGGCAGCTTGAGACCTCGGATCCTCTCTTTACCCGGACGGCGGCTCTGGCCGAGATCCCACGAGCTCCGCAAGCGATTGGCATTGAAGCTGCACTGTTCCAAATTGCCGGCCAACGATTCGGCGTTCGTTTGAGTTCGATCGACGAGTTCTTCAGCAATATCTCGCACGCGCCAATGCCCGTCCGGTCCAACATCTCGGTCTCGCTCTTGAATCGTCGCGGTGAGGGCATCATGCTCGTCGATCCCCGGCCGATCCTCGGATTTTCTCCATCGCCACTACCGGCCCGCGTCGATGGAATCGTTCTCGCGGGCGACGGCATCCGAGTTGCAATTCCCGTTGACAAACTCGAAGGCTTAGGCATGCTGCCTCACTCCGATTCCACGTTATCTCCCGGCAATTTCTGCATCTCGGTGCATCCGAGCGCGCAGGGCGCGGTCCTGCTTCTGGATGTGCCGGCACTTTTGCACCACGCTCAGTCCACGTTTAGCAGCCGGCCGTCGGCGCCGAGCGCGGTCGCTTGACATGAGGTTACTATGAGTAAACACGGTACGCTCTCTTCGCTGCGCGGGGCCCTCTTTAAAGAGAAAACGGTCAGCCGGCGCATTTGGAGCATGATTCTTCTTTTAGGCGGCATCGTCGCTGTCCAGATCATGATCACGATTGTGCTGCCGAAGGTTATTTTCGACCGCGAACGCAGCGTTATCGGCACCCTCGAACCCATCATCCTGACGAGTACGGACGTGCGGCGCGACGTACTCAGCATGGTCGGCGGCTCCGCACAATGGGGTCTTACGGGCAAACAAAGCGATCTCGCTCTCTATCGCTATGGTCTGGCGGCCTTACCGAACGATATCACGACGCTGAAGATGATCGGCGCGTCGAACCGCAACCACGATTTGGATGACAAGATTGACGCGCTGGCTGCGGCTGCACAAGATGAATTCAGCACCGTACAGGCTATAGTTTCCGGCGCTGACGTCAGCGGCGAGCACATAAACAAGCAGGTCGCCGCCGGCATCGTCGATGAGCGCGATAAGCTCACCAAGTTCATGTCGACCGAGAAGGACCTTTCCGCCGCCGTCGAGCGCGAGCGGCAAATGCGCGAGCGCCAGGCGGCAACGCTCATGACGGTACTCGTCGTGTTTCTCGTCGCCACGTCCTTGACGGTCGCCGGCATCGCCTTCTACGTCGCGAAGCGCAACGTTGAAATGATCAGCAAAGCTGCCCGCGAGCTGTCCGCAGTCTCGGACTCGATCGCATCCGGTGATTTCACCAGCCGTGTCGATCTTAAGACCGAGGACGAGTTAGAAACGCTCGGCGATGCGCTCAATAGCATGGTCGAGAAACTTGGCACGTCGCTCCAGCAGGTGCAAAGTACGGTCAACGAATCGACCGTTGCGGTCATGCAAATTGCAACCACAGCGCAAGAACAAGAGCGCATGACCACGCAGCAGTCGGTGGCTATGAGCGAGATCTCGCAAACTATCCAAGAGCTCAACTCCTCGTCGCAAAACACAGCCTCACAAGCAGAGACAATCTCTGCAAAGTCGCTGGAAAGCGCGGACATAGCGCGTCGTGGCCGAGCCGATGTGGAAACCAACGTCTCCATGATGCTTGCGCTGCGCGACCGTTTCCGGCAGACGAGCGATCGCATCGCCCACCTCTCGGAGCAGATCGCGCAGATCAGCATGATTACCCGAACCGTCGCTGACTTTGCAGCCCAAACGAACCTTCTCGCCCTCAACGCGGCCGTCGAAGCGGCACGCGCGGGCGAACAAGGGCGCGGCTTCGCTGTCGTCGCCGCGGAAATTCGTAAGCTGGCGGATCAGAGCAAGACCGCCACGGAGCGCATCGATGCGCTCACGCGAGAAGTACAGCGCGCATCGGATGAGTCAGTGATGGCGATGATCGAAGGCAGCCGCAATGTCGACGAAAACGCCAGTCACGCTGCGCAAACCGGCCAGGCTATCGCTGAGATCATCGAAACGCTGCAGCACACGGTGGAATCGATGCAAGAGATCGCGCTCGCCGCTAAGCAGCAGTCGCACAGCATCGAGCAGGTAACGCAGAGTATTACCGGTGTGAACGCGGCCATGCGCGACACTGTTTCGGCGACGAGCCAGACCCAGGAAGCAACCCAACGGCTAAACGATCTGGCGCTCGGCCTCAAACACATGGTGGCGGCCTACCGGATCTAGGATCGGCGCTCTTTAACATGGATGCAACTCCCGCAGAACTCGCGGAGCTCAAAAGTGTTTTCAAGGCCGAGTGCGAGGAGCACTTGACGGCCTTGGATAGTTTGCTGTTGAAGCTCGAGCAAGCGCCGGAGAACGCACTCGCGCTGCAAGAGACTTTTCGCCGGGTGCATAGCATCAAGGGTGCCGCGCGCATGGTCGGCTACGTTGGGCTTGAGGCGGTCGCCCATGCCATGGAGACCATGCTTGCCGGTTCGCGCGACGGACGCAAGATGTTGACCGCGCCGATTATCGCCGCGCTTTTTGAAGGCCTCGATGCGATGGGCGACCTCGTTCGAAGCGATACCGGCCGGAGCGAAAGCGAACAGCGCGTACGCAACGCGCTCGAACGCATCCTCTTGCTCAGCGGCGATGCGCAGGAAACCATACAGCCGCCCGAGCGCCCAGTCAGCACTCACAGCGATGCATCATCAACCATTGGTCAGGACGTCGTTCGCGTCAGCACGCAAAAGGTTGACAGCCTGCTCGCCTATCCCGGTGAGCTTATCCGTGAACTGGCCGGCGAGGAACTCGACTTCAAGGAGCTCGTTGCCGTTCTCGATGACTTCATGCAAGCCGCGGACCACGTGCGATCGCACCCGGACGAACTACGTCGCCAAGCCGCTCTGGAACGCATGCTATCGCTCGTATTCAACCGGCGGGAACAACTCCAGAGCCTCATGACGCACTTCGGCGAACGTCATATTCGCCGAGCACGCGCACTTGAAGAGTTACGTTTTGGCATTGCGGGACTCGGCATGCTTCCCGTACAGACCATCCTCACCGGCATGCCTCGGCTTGTGCGCGACACGGCGCTCGAGCAAGGCAAACGCGTCGAGCTCCGTGTCGTTGGCGCTGAAGTTGAAATCGGCAAGAGCGTTCTCGACAAGCTCATGGAGCCCATCATCCAACTCGTTAAGAACGCTATCGCCCACGGCATCGAAACGCCAGAGCGACGTATGGCGCGCGGAAAAAGCCCGGTGGGCGCGGTGACCATCAGCGTTCAGACGGGGACAGCAAGCGCGACCATCGCGGTGCACGATGACGGTGAGGGAGTCGATCTCGCGCGCATCCGCGCCAGGGTCGTCTCCGAGGGCTACGCAACCGACGCAGAAGCAGCTGCGATGTCCGAGAACAAGCTCGTGAGCTATCTCTTCAAACCGGGGTTTTCAACCAGCGAGCGAGCCGACACGATCGCAGGTCGCGGCGTTGGCCTCGACATCGTCTCCGAGCGGATCAGCCAGTTACGTGGCAGCTATCGCGTCGAGAACGATGCTGGTCGCGGCTTTGCATTCTTCCTGACCGTACCCGTTAATTTGCTGTGGTCGTCGGTGTTAGCCGTGCGCGCCGGTTCGTACGACGTTTGTCTGCGGCTAAGCGACATCCGCGAAGCCACGGTGCTGCGGGCGACCGACATCGTGCACCTGGACAACCACCTCTGCGCCATGGTGCGTGGCGAAGCAATCCCTCTGCTGCCGTTGGCATTCATAGGTGGCGGTGACGCGGAGATTATCTTTGGAATTGGCGGAGAGATCACCGTCGTCATCGTCGAGTATGGCGAGCGGCGCGCTGCATTCGTCATCGATGCACTCAGCGGCGTCTCCGATGTCATCGTTAAAGCATTGCCCAAGCCTTTGGGGCAGCTTCCAGGCATCGCAGGCTACTCCGTCCTAACGTCCGGTGATCCGGTCTGCGTTGTGGACGGGCAATTCCTCATCGAAGCAGCCTACGAGTACAGCGGTGCCGGACGCGTCCGTCACGTGGCGCCGGCCGCGAAGCGGTCGCTGCTCATCGTCGAGGATTCGATGACGACCCGCACGCTGTTGCGCAACATCATGGTCAGCGCCGGCTACGACGTTGAGACGGCTATCGACGGGGCGGAAGGCTGGGTCAAGGTCCAACAGCGGAGCTTTGACTGCGTGGTAAGCGATATCGAGATGCCGAACATGAACGGCTGGGACCTCTGCACACGCGTCAAACGAGAAGCGCGCTTTGCCGATCTGCCGTTCGTTCTCATTACGTCGCTGTCCAAGGATGAGGAGCGCCGGCGCGGTCTGGAGGTTGGAGCCGACGCATACATGGTCAAAGGCCTCTTCAACGAACAGGAGCTGCTCGACACGGTTGAAAGGCTCATCGCTTGACGAAGGCACGCTGGGCGCGCGTGCTCATCGTTGAAGACTCACCGAACGCTGCGCGCGCGCTCGTTGACGGCATCAGCCGCGATCAACGACTGGCGGTCGCCGGGGTTGCGCTGACCGCCGGCGAAGCCGTGAGACTTGCAGAGCAACTTCGCCCCGACGTCGTTACCGTGGATCTCGCGATGCCCGACGAAACCGGACTCGACGTCATCTTGCGCGTGCTCCGCACGTCGTACGTACCCATCATCGTCGTGAGTTCGGAGCCAAACAGTGGCAGTTCGGGCCCGGCTTTCCGTGCCTTGCTGGCGGGTGCGGCAGACATCGTGCCCAAGCCGGCGGGCGATCCGGCCAGCTTGCGGGCGTTTTTCGATGACCTTAACGACCGCATTGCATCGCTCGCGAAGGCGCAAGCTGTACCGACCTACCGAGCAGTACCTGCGCGAGCGAACAAGAGCCGCGCACAATCGAACGGTGCAAGCCTCGAGTGCATCGTTGTGGGAGCCTCGACCGGTGGACCGACCGCTCTCGTCGAGTTTCTCAATGGACTCGGATCAGACTTTCCGGTGCCTGTTGTCATCGTCCAGCATATTGCTTCGCCGTTTGTCGAGGGCTTGGTGAAGTGGTTGAATCAGGAGACTCCGGTACCCGTAAAGCTCGCGTGCGACGGCGAGGCGCTTGAGCCGGGCAAGGGCTACATCGCACCGGCGTCGGCCGATCTTCTCTTTAAGAGCCCCGGCAGGTTGTCGGTAAAAAGCGCGGCGCCGGATCGGACTCATATAGCACCCTCGGCTGACGCGCTCTTTGAATCAGCCGCTGAAGTCTATAAATCGAGGTGTGTCGCTGTACTTCTTTCGGGCATGGGGAAGGATGGAGCGGCCGGCCTTCTCAAAGTCCGGGCCAAGGGTGGCAAGACGTTCGCGCAGGATGAGGGCAGCTGTACGGTGTTCGGCATGCCTGGCGCCGCCGGCCGCGTTGGAGCGGTTGAAGCGTTCGCCGACCCACGTGCCATCGCGGCGAGTCTTCTGAAGCTCGTCGAAAAACCAGAAAGGACACCGTGAACAAAACAGTTTTGCTGGTCGACGACAGCGTGACGCAATCTTTCCATCTGAAGCTCGCGCTCGTGCGCGCAGGTTTCAAAGTCCTCACCGCATCCGACGGACGCAGCGCCCTCAAAGCGCTCGACACGGAACCGGTCAACGTCGTGCTGGCCGACGTCATCATGCCGATGATGGACGGCTACGAACTCTGCCGCCAAATTAAGGACAACACGAAACACGCGAAGTTGCCGGTAATCCTCATGAGCGCACTCGGCGAAACTCACGACCAGTATTGGCGCCAGCACGCCGGAGCCGATCTGTACGTTGCCAAGACAGCCGATGCCGCCAAGCTGATAAAGGCCATCGAGGACCTGCTTGCAGGCAAAAAGGTCGAGACCGCGGATTAATCAGGGTTTGTCATTGTCGATTGAGCGCTTGATCGACATTCCCCAATGTAGTTTCTCCTCCAGCGTATGAATGAAGAAGTGCCTGCCGAGCCGCACAAACTCTACCGGTTTGGCTGCCCGCACGACCTCGACGGCAGCTCCCGGCGCAAGCTCAACTGCAGGTTGTCCGTCGACAAATAGCTGCGTTCCCTGACTATCCTCCGACACAATGATGCTCACCGATTCGTCGGCGCTGACCACGAGGGGGCGCGAGAACAAGGTGTGCGGACAAATCGGTGCGATGCCGAATACTTCAAGTTTTGGAGACATGATCGGACCACCGGCGGAGAGGAAATAAGCGGTCGAACCAGTCGGGCTGCACACGATGATGCCATCGGCAGGAATGGTCGCGATGTGCGTGCCGCTGAGATTAATGCCAAAGTTGACGATATGGCCTTGATGCTTGCGGTCGATGTGGACATCGTTGACCGCATAAAAATTATGCTTCGTACCTAGCACGCGCGCGTTGAGGGCAAGATGTCGCTCAGTCTGCACACCGCCCAGCAGGATTGCAGTGATTGCGGCTTCATAGCCGTCGCGTGGAACTTCCGTCAGAAACCCGACGCGCCCGAAATCTACTCCGATCAGCGGAATACCCAGGGGACCCGCGTTGTGCGCAGCCTGCAAAAGGGTGCCGTCGCCACCAAGTGAGACGAGCAGATCGGCCGAGGCTGGGAAACTGTCTGAGGCCCGCACGCCGTCGAGACCGAGCACTTTGGCTTGCTGTGGATCCACTTGCAGCGTCACGCCATTACGGGCGGCAATATCGGCGACACTCTTCGCAGCTTCAACTGCTGCCGTGCGGCGAACATCAACGAAGAGCGCGAGATTGGAAATTGGCTTATTCGCCATGATCGAGCGCTTCGTGGGCTTTGCGAACGACCCCCGCCACCTCTAACGATACCGGCGTTCCGTTGCGTTGCGCGCCCAACAGAAACTCGATGTTACCTGCGGGGCCCTTCAGAGGAGAATACGTGAATTTGCAACACGCCAGAGCGGCCGTGTTGAATGACGCAACGACGTCGCGGATTGCAGCGATCTGCGCATCCTGCGCGCGAACGACGCCTCCACGTTCCACAGATGCGCGCCCGGCCTCGAATTGCGGCTTCACGAGTGCAACAATGCGGCCGCCGGGAGCAAGCGCGGCCGCCAGCGCATCGGTGAGCTTCGTCAAGGAGATAAATGATGCGTCAACGCTGACGAAGTCGAACGGTGCTCCCATGCTCGCAACATTGGCGTGCCGGAAGTTCGTTCGCTCGACGACCCGAACGCGAGGATCCTGGCGAAGCTTCCACGCTAGGTGACCGTATCCAACGTCAACCGCGGTCACCGAGAGCGCACCGTGCAGCAACAGGCAATCTGTGAATCCACCGGTTGACGCGCCAACATCGAGACATCGGAGACCCGCGGGCGACCATTCGAACTCGCGAAGGGCATGCTCAAGTTTGTAGCCGCCTCGGCTGACGTACCGGTCTTCCTTTTTGATGTCGAGCGTGGCGCCAAGGGGAACGGCGAAGCCCGCTTTCCGTTGCGGCACCCCGTCGACGCGAACGTCGCCCGCGAGTATAAGCCCTTGCGCGCGTTCTCGTGAGACGCAAGCCGCCTCAGCGACTGCGATATCGAGCCTTTTCCGCGTCCGGTGTTCTGCCGGTGTCTGCGACGCGCTACGCGCCGTCTTCGAAGTCGCCCTCTTCTTCGTCGAACTCGCCCTCTTGGTCGCGAGGCATTTCGTCACTGCGCACTTCGCCCAGCGCTTCTTTCACCGCAAGTTCGGCTTGAGTAAGCAGCGTGCGGCAACGCTTCGCAAGCGCCGTCCCCTCCTTGAAGAGCGCGAGGGACTCCGCAAGCGGCAGGTTCCCATCATCAAGTTTCTCGACGATGAGTTCAAGTCTCGACAGCGCCGCCTCAAAGTCGAGCTGAGGCCCTTCAGTCCCCTGCGTTTTCTTCGCGGCTGTTTTTGCCATCGTCGTCCTTCTTCTCCATCACGCGCGCACCAAGCCAGCCCGTCTTCAATTCCACGCCGATCTTCTCCCCGATTCGTGCGTGGGCGCTGTCCGTAAGCACCGCGCCGCTCGCGTCGTAGGCAATCGAGTAGCCGCGCTGGAGCGTTTGACGTGGTCCGAGTGTTTGAAGCTTTGCGGCCGCAACATCGAGCGAGCGGGCGCGAATTGCGGCCGACCGAAAGAAAGCCTCGGCCAAGCGCCGGCGTATTGCGCCGGTTCCAACAATCCGCTGCTCGAGCACCCGTGGTCCCAACACGCGTAAACGATCACGTGCGTCGCGCGTGCGCTGCTGCCAGTGGGCAATACGTTTGCGCGGATCGCATCGGCCGAGCTGCACTGCCGCATCGCCCAAGCGCTGGGACCGGAGAGATATGGCGCCCGCCGCGGCACGCCGTAGGCCGCGGGCAGCGCGCTCGAACTCCGAACGGGGTGCAGAAACTCGGCGCAACAACGTTTTGCGCAAACGCGACTCGGCGATATCAATGCATAACAGCAGTGCATCACGCTCTTGCGCCACGAGCTCTGCTGCGGCGGTCGGCGTAGGTACGCGCCTATCTGCGACGTAGTCAGCGATGGTGACGTCGGTTTCGTGCCCAACCGCGCTGATGACCGGCTTTGCGCATGCAGCGATAGCACGCGCGACCTGCTCGGTGTTAAAGGCCCAGAGATCCTCAATCGACCCGCCCCCGCGCGCGACGACAACGACGTCGACCGGAAGCTTACCGGCGGCTATGATGGCGCGGGCGAGGTCGGGCGCCGCAGCCGCGCCCTGCACCGGCGCATGCTGCAGCCAGATGCACACGTGCGCGCCGCGCCGTTGGCAGGTCGTGACGAAGTCAGCCAGCGCTGCCGCATTGCGGCTAGTGACGATCGCGACGTCGCGGATGAATTTAGGGATAGGGCGCTTGCGCGATGCCTCAAACAGGCCCTCGCGCTCGAGTTTGACTTTGAGCTGCTCGAACGCCAAATACAGAGCGCCCTTGCCGATGGGAATGATGTCGGTGACGCGTAACTGATAGGCGCTCTGGCGCTCGTAGATATCAATAAAGCCCGCGACTTCCACTGCCGTGCCGTCAGCGAGGGGTAGTTTGACCTGCAGCTGCGCCGCTGCGTCACGGTAGCAGTAACACTTTATGAGCCCTTGGCGATCTTTGAGCGTAAAATACGTGTTGCCATCAAAGGTACGGCAGTCGGATATCTCGCCGACCACTCGCACAGCCGACGGGAATTGATCTCGCAACGCCGACCGAATCCTGCGGCATAATTCACCAACGGAAATGGCCGGGGCGTCAAAAAGACTACGCATCATGGCGAGGCACTTGGAACCGGCGCCTCCGCAGGAGGCGGCTGCGCCGGCACCTGTTGTCCAGCCGGCGTCGGCGACTCGAGCGGCCCAAACGGCATCGCGTCAACACCGTGCGCGTTTGCTGCGTCAGCCGGCGTCGGGGATGAGCGTGGTTTGCAATATGCGAGCGGCGCCGTGCCGTTGAGGAAATACTCCGTTCGGCCGGTGATGCCCGGGGGCGCACGCCTGCTATCACCGCAAATCCTCACCGTCAAAACATCCGGCGGCATCGGCCCGAATTGTTGCACGGGTACGCCTTTGAGCGCCGCCTTCATGAAGCGGGCCCAGGTGCGCGCGGGCACGTTGCCCCCATACGACTCGTACATGCGCGAATAGTCGTCGTTGCCTACCCAAACCGCGGCCGCGAGTTGCGGCACGAAGCCGATGAACCAGGCATCGCGGAAATCCGAGGTGGTTCCCGTCTTGCCGGCGGCCGGCCGGTCGATGATGGCGTTTGGATAACCCGTTCCTTCCAATATCACGCCTTCCATCATCGTCGTCATGATGTAGGCTGCACCGGGCGACAGGGCAGCTTTGCGCTGCGGGTAGCGGTTGTCGACAATGATTTGTCCGTACTGGTCTGTAATCGTGCGGATCGCCTGCGGTGGAGTGTAGATACCGCCGTTTGCAACGGTTGAGTAGCCGGAGACCATGTCGAGCGGAGAAACGACGCCTGTGCCGAGTGCAAGCGAAAGGTCGGGTTCGAGATCCTCTGTGATACCCATGCGGTGGGCGACGTCGATGACCGTATCAATCCCGATGTCGTTTGCCAACCGCACGGCAACGATGTTGCGCGACAGCTCGAACGCTTTGCGCAGTGTAATCGGGCCTAAGTAACGATGGTCGTCATCTTGCGGCTTGTAGTCGGTGCCATCACCGGCAGCGTAGGTGACCGGCGCGTCTGGGTAGATTGAAGAAACCGGTATGCCTTTATCAACCGCTGCTGAATAAACGTAGCCCTTAAACGAAGATCCGGGCTGACGGCGCGCCTGCCAAGCGCGGTTAAATTGGCTCTTGGGCGAAAACCCAACTCCACCCACCATGGCGAGAATTTCACCCGTCCGCGGGTCCTCGGCAACGAGCGCACCCTGGTGCATCCCATACCCTTCGGCACGCCCGGCTTCGACGGTCGCGGTGACGGCCTTCTGCGCAATATCCTCGAGCTTGGGATTAAGAGTCGTATAGACGGTGAGCCCACCACGATAGATGCGCTCGTATCCAAATTCCTTGACGAGTGACGCGATAACGTAGGTCGTAAAGTACGGATAGCGATACGATTGGATGCCGTTATCCGACGCGCCGACGAACATGAGTTTCTTCGCAGCCGCTTCATCGGCTTTTGCGCTCGAGATATATCCGGTCGCGACCATCCGGTCGAGCACGTGGCGCTGCCGGCCCTTCGCGCGCTCCAGGTTGTTGTAGGGCGAGTACAGCGACGGCGCCGCGACAAGACCCGCAAGCATTGCTGCTTCAGGCAGCGTCAGCCGGCTCACGTCTTTGCCGAAATAGGCGTGGCTCGCCGCTTGCACGCCGTAAGCCCCCGCGCCAAAATACACGAGGTTGAGATAGCGCTCGAGAATTTCGTCTTTGCTATAGTAGCGCTCGATCTCAATGGCAAGCAAAGCTTCCTGGATCTTGCGCGTCATGGTCTGGCGGTCATTGAGAAAAAGCTTGCGGGCGAGCTGCTGCGTGATTGTGCTTGCACCCTGGGTAATCTCGTCGTGCCGATAGTTCGCGAGCGCCGCACGCACAATGCCACGGATGTCGAACCCTCGGTGAGTATAGAACCGCTCGTCCTCGGTGGCTACCATCGCGTCGCGCATGACCTGCGGTATTTGCGTAATAGGAACGTAGACTTTATATTTGTTGTACAGGCGAGCGAGCGTTGTGCCGTCTCGCGCTACGATGACTGTCGGCGACGTTGGCTGGATCGTCGACAGGCTGCTGACGTCGGGCAAATTCTGCCCGTATGCTCCCACCATCGCCGAGGTTACGACGGCAACAACGAGCACGCAGAGCGCAAAGGCGAAGAGCAGCACACTCGCGATTATGCGCAGGCGCCGGCGTTGTCGACCGTTCACGGGCTTTGCGTCCTACCCACCACCGGCGTCTTCGCGAATGCATCGAGAATGGCGTTAACGAAGTTATCTGATTGCGCGGTGGAAAGCCGCCGCGCGAGTTCGACTGCATGGTTGATCACGGCCAGCGTATCCGCGTTCGGCCGATAACGCAGCTCCCAAGCTCCCATCTCAAGAATCAGCCGGTCGAGGCCGGAGAGCCGCGCGAGCTTCCAGTGGCGCAGCAGCGCGGCAATATCCGCTTGCAACTCAGTCTGGTGTTCGCGCGTACCGCGGACGATCGATTCGACCAGGCTCCAATCGGTGGATCGCGGCGCATCGGCGCGGTGTTCCACCGCTGGGTAGTTTTCTTCGTATGGGTCCTCCGCACGGGCCTGATCGCCGCGCCCGAAGACGCCGACTTCATCGCGCGCTTGACGCAGTGCATCATCCAAGGACGCTTTGCCGATGTCCACCGCGTACAGAATTTCAAGCGCGAGCCGGTGCTCGCGCCGCTCAGCTGCCATGTGCCGCGACGGCTTCATTCGGCGGCTGTAAGACCTGCTCACGGAGCCACGTAACGTACGTGTGGCCTTCGACAAATGAATTCATTGCCAGGATGCGCTCGTGCACCGGCACCGTCGTCGCTACGCCGAGAATTTCAGTCTCCGCCAGCGCGCGGCGCATGCGGATAATCGTATCGCCGCGGGTGCGATCGTGCGCGATGAGCTTTGCCAGCAGCGAATCGTAATACGGAGGGACCTCAGCGCCTGAGTAAATGTGGGTGTCGATGCGCACGCCAGGTCCGCCCGGCAAGAGGACGCTGCCCAATTTGCCTGCCGTCGGCCGAAATGCGTGGTCGGCGTCTTCTGCGTTGATGCGGCATTCAATGGCATGTCCGCTCGGTTTGATCTCCTCTTGGCGCACGGTTAAGCGCTCGCCAGCGGCGATGCGTATCTGCCACTTGACGAGGTCGATCCCGTAAACCACCTCGGTGATCGGGTGCTCGACTTGAATTCTTGTGTTCATCTCCATGAAGTAGAACATGCCGTCTTCGTTGACGAGGAACTCGAGGGTGCCCGCGTTTGCGTACTCAACCGCCCGGGCAGCGCGCACCGCGCTCGTGAGCAAGTCGGCGCGCAGGTTTGAATCCAGGTTCGGCGCCGGCGTCTCCTCAAGCAATTTCTGATGAGATGGTTTCTGGATCGAGCAGTCACGTTCGCCGACGTGGATGACGTGTCCGTACTCGTCAGCGAGCACCTGAACTTCAATGTGCCGCGGATGAATGAGCAGCTTCTCGAGGTAAACGCGGCCGTCGCCGAAGGCCGCGAGGGCCTCGCCGCTGGCTGCAGTGAGGCCTGCAGGCAAGTCGGCCTCGCGTCCGACGATGCGCATTCCCTTTCCGCCGCCGCCTGCCGTCGCCTTGATGAGCACTGGAAATCCCACTTCGCGCGCAAATTTCTTTGCCTGCTGATCCGACTCGACGATACTCGATCCCGGAATAACCGGTACGTTTGCATCCGCCATCCGCTGTTTCGCAGACGACTTATCCCCCATGAGCAACAGCGATGCTGCCGCAGGACCGATGAACTTGAAGCCGTGCGACGCGCAGATGTCAGCGAATTGCGCGTTTTCAGACAGGAACCCGTAGCCGGGGTGAATGGCGTCGACTCCCGCGATCTCTGCTGCGCTGATAATGTTCGGGATGTTGAGATAGGAGCGCGCCGTTTGCGCCGGGCCGATGCAATATGCCTCGTCCGCAAAGCGCGGGTGCAAGGCCTGGCGGTCGGCCTCCGAAAATACCGCCACTGTTTTAACGCCTAGCTCCCGGCACGCGCGGATGACGCGGATCGCGATCTCGCCCCGATTCGCAACTAATACCTTAGCAAACACAAAAATAAACCTGTGGAATTATAGACGCGGAGGCTCGACGATTTCAACCGTCTCAGGGACCGGTGTCTCCGGCTCAGCCTGAGGTAAGGGCGTGCCTCCGCTGTCGACGACAAAAAGCGGCTCGCCGAAATCGACTGGCTGTCCGTCAACGACGACTTGCGCGATGAGCTTGCAGGCAATGGGGCAGCGCACCTCATTGCGAAGACGAAGCGCCTCGATGTGACCAAGTAAGCGGCCGGCTTCGAGGTGATCTCCTGTTGTAGGCGGCTCGGGGATGTCGCGAAAAATCCCAACGACTTCGGCGTTGATTGTGTCGTACGAGCGGCCCGCCTCGCCGTTATAAACGCGCGCGAGCGGAACCCTCGGATGACCGGACTTGGGCATATCCGTCAGCTCAGCGGAAGCAATCGAAGTTACGCGCAAATCAACCGGGGGTGCTTTGGCCAGCGTTACGCTGCCGTGCGGAGTCCGGACGCGTAACTGCATGAGCGGGCTGTCGGCAAATGCGCGCGAAAGCGGGCTGACCGTCTTCCGCACAAAACGTGCAAATGCTGACGGCTCGTCTTCAGTGTGAGCCTTCTTGTGTTCCGCCACGTTAGATGTTTCGCCGCGCTGACGGCACTGGCCTTGCGCGTGCGCAGACGACGGCTGCGCTCATGTGACGGCGCACGCGCTTGCCGCCCGACATGTCCGCCCGCATAGCCGCAAGGCCGCGCTCAAACTCCGCGGACTCAAGCAAATGTAACGTGGAAACATACTTGCGTTGGACTTTGCTGATGAGCTCGTCTCCGTTACCTTCGCTTTCATCGATGACGTCGCGGGTACTGATATCGCCAAAACCGTGCTCGCGCAGCAGCCGTTCGAGCTCCGGAATGCTCGGAAATCTCGCAAGGTCGATGCGGGGAATTGAAGGGAAATACCGCGTAAGAAATTCGTTTTCAATAAAGTGGCGGTGTGGTAACGTCACGATGGTCACCATCCCGCCGCTCGTGAGCGCTTCGCGCAGTGATTGAAAGAATGCATCTTTCAGCGACATGTACTGTATCGACATGAAGAACGCGACAACGTCAAATTCTTCTTTAGGCAACCCTAGGTTCGCGTCTGCCTGCACATAATGAAGCGTCTCAGCCAAACCCGCTGGAACTGACGCACGGGCAGTTGTCAACATTGTCGCGCTTCGGTCCAGTCCGGTGACGACGGCGCCGCGTTGTGCAAACAACGTCGAAAAGCGGCCCGTGCCGCATCCGACATCAAGGATCTTCATGCCCGGCCGCAGCGCAATCGCGTCGGCCGCGGCAGAGAATAGCTCTTGACTGAAGTTCGAAAGCGGCCGCAATTCGTCGTAGCCAAACCCCGCTCCACCTGGAGCGTCGTAGTCAAGTGTCGGAGGCATCGTGCGCGTAGCGGTCCCCACGATTGGAATGAGATCTTCATTCGGACTCACCGGCAGAGCCGCGGCATATGCGCCCGCGGCTTGGGTGCCGGGCGCTATGCGGATCACGTTGAGCTCAAGTGTCCTCATCCCTGAGATGTCGCCGCCACATTGCTGCTCTATCGCGCGCAAGCTTGCAATGAGAGCGTGACGGTCAAGCGGCGTCGTGAGTGCTGCGACCGCTTCGTAGCGATCACAGGGAACCGCAGGCGTGCGATACAGATCTGAGTTCCAGCCAAGCTGACCAAGCTCGCGCAGTGATTCCAGCCCTTCACGAATGTAGCCAGGCGCGTCACCGCGCGTGGCTGTAAGGCGGATGATCGCTGTTGTCATGTGTCTTCCCAGCAACGGACCGTGTGGCAACGGACCGTGTAGCAACGGACCTTCAGGTCCGTTGGTTTATCCGCCGCAGCTCTACTTCGGGTGTCGCGCCGTCGAGCAAGCGAGGTTTACGCACGCGGACGATGACCTCGATAACTTTTTGATCTTGACAAAGAGCCGAAGCGATGCGATCGGCGAGCGCCTCAAGCAGTGTGTATGACTGCTGCGAAACGATCTGCGAGCACGCCGTGTACACCACGCTATAGTCGATGGTGTCGGATAGTTTATCCGACAACGCTGCGGGCGCGAGGTCGATGCCAATCTCGACGTCCACGTCGATAGGCTGTACCCAGTTGCGTTCGCCGATATTCGCCCCATGCTTGCCCCAGAAACGCATGTTGCTGATGCGGATAGTACCGTTGGCTGACGCCTCGCTGCTCATAACGGACGGGGTGCAGATAGTCGCGGGGGCGCGTGGGCAGCCCCGACGCGCACAATGGCATCGGCAACCTGGACGACGCTGTTCATCTGCGCGACATCGTGAACGCGCACGATGTCCGCACCTTGTGCAATGGCTAACGCAATCGCAGCCGCCGTGCCAAATGCGCGCTCTTCGACCGGCTCGCCCGTGATCTTGCCGATGAATGACTTACGCGAGAGTCCTACGAGCAGCGGGTAAGGAAGCCGCTCGACAAACTCCCGCAAGCGCGCGATGATTTGCACGTTGTGATCCGGTGTCTTGCCGAAACCGATACCCGGGTCGACAATGATATGTTCCTCTGGCAGACTCGCATCGCGCGCATAGCGAGCAGCCAGCTCAAGCGATGAGATCACCTCGCTGACGCAATCGCCATTGTAGTCGGAATTGACACGATTGTGCATGACGATGAGCGGAACTCGCGCCCGTGCTGCAAGCTCGACGATGCCAGGTATCGCTCCCCACACGCAATTGATGATGTCCGCCCCCGCGGCAACAGCCTCCACTGCAACGGCAGGTTTGAACGTATCGACCGAAAGAGGAACGTCGACGGCGCTCCGTACCGCCGCTATTGCAGGGATAACCCGTCGCAGCTCCTCTTCTTCATTAACAGGTTGATGCCCAGGCCGTGTCGACTCGCCGCCGATGTCGATGATGTCGGCACCCGCTGCAACAAAATTCACGGCAGTGCGCAGCGCACGCTCGGCGTCATGGCCGATGCCATCTCCAGAAAATGAATCAGGCGTCGTATTGATGATGCCCATGACGAACGTGCGCGAGCCCCAGTCGAACGCGTAGTCTCGGACTATGAGCGCAGGAAGTGGCGGGCGCTTAAACACCTGCGCGATCCGCCACTGCAGAGTTCTCGAGGAACCACCGGCGAAGCGTACCCACGAGAAACGTCGAGCCCGTGACGACAACCAGGTCCGGTGCGCTCGCGATGCGCCGGGCGAGATTGAGAGCTTCAATGGGATCGTCGACTGCGCGCGACACCATGCCCGCGTCTTCTGCAATATTCACGAGGCTGCGCGCGTGGCGCGATTTGCGATGGGAAACGTCAAAAGTCGTGAAAATGTATTGCGCCGGCAAGCCGCGCCAAGCTCCGACCACGCCGGCTCCATCCTTGTCTTCTGCGATCGCGACAACAAAGACCAGACGGCGCTCGGGAAAATGGCGCTCGATCGCGCCGCGCAGGGCAGCCGCTTTTTCTACATTATGTGCCACATCGAAGAGCAGTGCTGGACTCGACGGGTAATACTCGGTTCGTCCGGGCAACGAGAGCGTGCTCAACGCGCGAGAAACATCGTGCGCCGTAAAAGGGAACGCACCCTGAATTTGTTCGCATGCGAGGATCGCCGTGGCGGCGTTTGTCGCTTGGAATTCGCCGATCAACGGTAGCGTAAACTCATATGTCTGGCCACGGGTTTGTACTCGTACCGATTGCGCGTAGGACACGTCGCTCACCGTCGATTCGATACGGGCGGTTTTTTGCACGATGGTCAACGGCGCGGCATGAGCGCGCGCGGCATCTTCGATGATACGTAGAACGGAAGGCTGCTCTGCTGCCGTTACCACGGGCACGCCGTCTTTGATGATGCCAGCTTTGTCTTTCGCAATCTGCTCCACGGTGTCGCCAAGTACGTCCTTGTGGTCCGTGCCGACATTCGTGATTACGCTTACCTTGGGAACGATGAGGTTCGTGCCGTCGAGCAAGCCGCCGACGCCCACCTCTACGACCGCCACATCGACTGCTTCTTGAGCAAAATACGTAAACGACAGTGCCACGAGAAGCTCGAAGTACGACGGCGGACCCCACTCTGTCGCGCGCATCTCCTCGATGGCCGACGCTAGCCGCTCAAAGACCTCTCCAAAGCGCTCCTCATTGATGGGAACGTTGCCGATTCGCGCGCGTTCGATGACCGAATGAAGATGCGGCTTTGTGTGCAGTCCGACCTTATAGCCTGCCTCGCTGAGGATAGCGGCGCACATGGTCGCGGTCGAGCCTTTGCCTGCGGTTCCACCAACGTGCACCGATGCAAATTTGCGCTCTGGGTTGCCGAGCAGGCGTAGCAAAAACGCCATGCGCTCGAGGCGGCCGGGGAAACGCCCAGAGATGGCTTCCCCGGTTGACCTATCAAGTATGCGGAGGGCGCTTTTGAAGTCCATGCACTACGTGCTCGCGTGTTCGCCGACGCTGCCGCGCAGCAGCTCGAAAGCGTGCGGCAAGACCTGCGCGATTACGGCCATTGTCTCGCGAACGGCTTTAGGGCTGCCCGGAAGGTTGATGATAAGCGTTCGCTTGCGCACCGCCGCAACGGCACGCGACAAGATGGCGGTTGGGACGCGAGTGGCGCTGTGTTGCCGCATCGCGTCCGCGATGCCGGGCACCTCATAGTCTGCGATGGCAAGGGTTGCTTGCGGTGTTATATCGCGCAGGCCTAAACCCGTACCACCCGATGTGAAAATCGCATCGACGCCGCCGCGATCGCAAAGCAGTTTCAACAGTGACTCGAGCTCTTTGCGGTCGTCGGCGAGGATCTCTTCCGAAACCACTACGCAACCGGGCGGAAGACTCGCGCGCATAATTGGAAGGCACGCGTCGGCGCGCTCTCCCGACGAGGCCTTGTCGGAAAGAACGACGAGCGCAACACGCGCAGCGCCAGCTATGTCAATCCGTTCGCGAGCCAATGTGTTTCCTCCGATAGTGACCGCTCTTGCCGCCCGCTTTTTCAACCAGGGCGAGGCGTTCAATGACGATCCCTCGATCAGCAGCCTTGCACATATCGTAAATGGTCAGCGCAGCAACTGCTGCGCCGGTGAGCGCTTCCATCTCGACACCGGTTTGCGCGTTGCACGCTGCCGTACAGCGGACGCGAACGCGATCGTGACCCCGCACTTCGCAGCGAACATCGACATGTGTGAGCGGCAAGGGATGGCAGAGCGGAATGAGCTGCGCCGTGTTCTTGGCCGCGAGAATCCCGGCAATTTGGGCAGTCACAAGCACATCGCCCTTCTTCATTGCCTGCGACGTGATAAGCCGCAACACCCGCGGTGCCATGACAACGTCAGCCTCGGCAATTGCAAAACGTGAGGTGATGCCTTTTTTGGCAACATCCACCATAGTCACCGAGCCGTCTTGCGCGACGTGCGACAGCAGACGCTCCTTCGCGGCCGGGGGCCGTAATTTCGACTTGGTCTTCTTTGAGTGAGAGGCAGTCATGAACGGGGCGGACTTCGCAGTTCAGCCTCGTTTTGCTTGCGGGCACGGCTGCTTTTACGGCAATAGAGCGTGTCGCCGAGCTTCGATCACGCCGATCATCAGGAGGCCGAAGATCCAGCAATACATCGCGAACGGCGTTAGCTTGTGATCGTCAACGTATCGCATGAAGAACCTGATCGCGAAGAGGCCGGAAACGAACGCAACGACAAAGCCAGTTGCGATGACGAGCAGCGGCTCGGGAGCAACGCCAATCAGTCCAATATTATGCTGCTGCCCTGCTTGGACTGCGCTCGGGTGAATGATGCGGCGCATTTCGAGCAGGCTGGCGCCGACGATTGCCGGTCCGGCAAGCAAAAATGAAAAACGCGCCGCTTCCTCGCGCGTCAAACCCGCCAACATGCCGCCTGCAATCGAGAAACCCGAGCGTGAGCCGCCGGGTACAAGACCCCCGACTTGCGTCAGACCGATCCACGCAGCCTTTAACAAGCTCAGCTTCTCTGCGGTTCCGGCGCCTTGACGTAGCCGCTCCACCGCGAACAGCACGAGCCCGGTAACAAGCAAGAAGATGGCCGCGAAGAGCGGCTGGGCGAAGAGCTTATCAAACTGTTTTTCAAAAAGCTTGCCGGCAGCCGCGAGCGGAATGGTGCCCGCAATGATGAGCAAGGCCAGTCGTTCGTAAGGCTGCGAAAAACCGTGTGCAAAACCCGTGAAAAATCCGGCGACGAGTCTACCGTAGTCGCGCGAGAAGTAGAGCAGCACCGCCAAGAACGTGCCGAGATGCAGTATGACCACGAAGGGCAAACTCGGCAAGCACCAGCCGAAAAGGTACGAAAGCAACAGGGTGTGTGCGGCGCTGCTGATCGGGAAAAGTTCCGCGACCCCTTGGATGATGCCAAGCGTAAATGCATGCAGAAATGCCACGGCCCAATCCTCCGGCCGCGACATGGAGTGTGCGCATCATGCGTTGAGACTAAACGTGTAGATAACTCTGTACGTCTCTGTCGCGGGCTCGCCGTTCACTTCCGGAATGGAATACGTGCTTTCCTTCGCGGCGCGCAGCGCCTCTTGATCAAGAAGAGTGAAACCGGACGATTCCCAAACGCGCACGTCGCTGATCCCATCTGGCCCGATGGTCAGCGTAACGATGACGGTTCCTTCTTCGCCCATCGTCCTCGCTTGCTCTGGATAGTCTGGCTGGACGCGATGGATAAAGCGTGCGCTTACAATAATATAGCGGTAATCGGCGGGCGCCGATGCTGCGGGCGAGGCGACACCAACTGGACCGGGCGACGGTTCAATTGTGCCGCCGCCGTCAGTTGCGTGTGACGTTGGAATCACTATAGGCGGAGGACCTGAGGCTACCGGCCTCACGACGGGCGTTGCAACAGGGGGCGGGCTCGGCAACGTTTGATCTTTTGGTTGGGGCGTCGGACTGGGCTGCGACCGCGGTGTTGGGGTCGGCGTCGGTGTCCGCAGCACTTTCACCCAAAGTGTGGTCACGGAGGGCGCCGGCGCGACCTTCCAGGTTGGCGGGTGAATTATGCCGCCGAGAACCATGTGCAGCGCGGCGGAGGCACAAATAAAAAGGAGGGTGACGAGCGCAACGCCACGCCGCTGTTGGCGCGTTAACCTTCGGTTGTTGTCCATTTTCATCACTGCACCATAAATCCGAGGTCTTCGTCCCCAGCCTGGCGCGCGGCGTCAAGAAGCTTGATGATCGTATTGTAGCTCGCGATTGTTGCCGCCATCATTTGGTAAATCTGCGTGAATAGAATTGGTTTGCCATCAAGCGACACGCGGTCCTTCGCCGTGACCTCGACGAGGATCTGGTGAGACCCAAGCGGAGGATCAGATATGAACTTCGGCCGCGGGCTCGATAACTGCTTCTGGAATCCGGGCGGAGCTGTCACTGCGGCTAATATGATGAAGATGATGAGCAACACGAGCAGCACGTCCGTAAACGGCGTGATGTTGATGTCTGGCATGCACTGGGTTTCGCGGGAGGAGGATATCGTCATCATCTGACTACCTCCGGTGGCGGTCGCCCTTGCAATGGATACGCGCCACGTTCAGGTTTGGATGAGCTGAAGGTCGATTCGGTGCTCGCAGCCTGGTCATAAAATAAGAAAACGCGACGAGAATCGCGCTTTCTTGGGGTTAACGGACCTAAAGGTCCGTTGCTACATGGTCCGTTGCAACAAGGTCCGTTGCTACAAGATCCGTTGCTACACGAATCGGGTTAGTCGAGCGTGAACACGTACTCGATCTTGTAATCCCGGGTCGTCGGAACGCCGTTCGAGAGCGGTGCTTTGAACGTGCTTTCCTGCGCCGCCTGTAGAGCGGCTTTATCGAGCGCTGCGTTTCCCGATGACTCCGCGATAGATACCTTGACGACGTTCCCTGACGGTCCAATCGTGATCAGAACCACCGCGGTACCCTGGATGTTTTGCTCCTTGGCCATCTCGGGATACTCAGGCAAAACCTTGTGTATGAAGTCCGAATCCTCGATCTTCACCGGCCCAGTGTCGGGCGCAGGCGTTCGTGGTGCGGCAGTGGGCGGCCCGGCGGTTGGAACGCCTTCAGGATTGCCCACAGGCGGTGCCGAGTACGCGGCTTCCGGCGTGCCTTCGCCACCCTGGCTCTGCGACTTCAGGACGTGCAGCTTGAGCGGCGGCGGCGTATTCTTTTCCGGCGGCGGCGTGGGAGTTGGGGGAGGCGTCGGTGTGGGTTTAGGTGTCGGCGTCGGTTTCGGCGGCGGCTTGAATTTCATGACCGTCACGACGTGCGGCGGCGGAGTTGCCTCTTCTGTAAAGTGCGGGAACATTTTTTCGGCGGCTCCACCGAGCACAAAGTGGGCGATGCCCGAGGCGAGGATGAAGCCAATGGACAGCGCAGCGAGAGCGTACTTTTCCCGCTTGGTGAACAGGGCTGGCGTTGTGTGCGGTTTATTCGGTGGGACTGTAGCCATAATGTCCTACGAGTTACTGGGTGGCGCCGGCTGGAGCGCCCTGAATCTTGTTAGCAAGGCCAAACTCCTTGAAACCAGCTGATTTGGCAGCATCCATAACAGTGAGCACGGTGCCGTACTTTACCTGCGGCGCCGCCTTGATGATGATGTCACCGGCCTTCCCGAACTGCTCAAAATAGATTTTCATATGGTCGAAGAGCTCCGTCCTCGGGATAGTATCTGCACCAACTTGAACCTCATCTTGGTTCGTCTTTGAGTTGTGCGAAATAATCATCACAAGGGGTGACTGTGTCACCTTGATCCTGTTTTTGGCCTCGGGAACAGGCGGCGGCTTCAACAATGACGTCAAGATCATGAAAATGATGAGCAGCACGAGCAGGACGTCCGTGAACGGCGTGATGTTGATGGTGGACATCACGTCTTCTTCAGGCGCCGAACCTATAACAGACATTATCTGTCCTTCCTATTGGGTGACGAAGCCGACGTCATCGTCGCCTGCTGCCCGCGCCGCGTCCAAAATCTTGATGATCGTGTTGTAGCTCGCGTCCAGGTCGGCAACGAGCGACACGTGCGTGTTGTAGCCCTGGTTGATATGCTTTTGATGATAGGCGATCGTGTCTGCCATGACCTGATACAGCTTATCCATAGGCACTTCATGGCGGTCGATGTAAACGCGGTTCTTCGCCGTCACTTCCACGTCGATGGAGTGTTGCAGCTGTTTGAGGTTGAGGCTCTGCGGCGTGTTATTCTTTTTGGGTAGTTGCTTTTGGAAGCCGGGCGGCGCTGACAGCGCTGCCAAGATCATGAAGATGATGAGAAGGACGAGCAAGACATCGGTGAACGGCGTGATGTTGATCTCAGCCATCACTTCCGTATCCTGCTTGGACGCTGTCATTCCCATAGATTTACTCGCCTCTTGCTACTTCAGTATATACGCACATTTCTAACGAATGGATCAGTTCGGCCGAGGATGCGACGCCGGCCGCTGCAAGCAACCGGGCGCCGCACAACCTTTACTTTCCTATCGCTAGCGGCCAGCCGGACCGCTCGGACGAGGTGCGGGTGCGCTTGGCGCGGGCCCCATCCCTGGCTTGCGCGGCGTATAGAGCTCGGTTGGAATGGGGGCGCCGGCGTTGTGGAACGCGAGCATCTCCGCGAGTTTGTTTGCGGCCACGATCATCTCTTGGTTGTACGTCTTGATGCGCGACTTGAAGTAGTTGAAGAAAACAACCGCCACAACAGCGACGCCGAGACCAGCTGCCGTCGTCACCAAAGCCTCCGACACGCCGGCCGCGACGACCGCTGGCGTCGAGTTGCCTTTGAGGGCAATGTCGTTGAAGGCCCGGATAATGCCGAGCACCGTACCGAAGAGACCTACGAACGGCGCGATGACCGCGACCGTACCGATGATAGAAAGATTTGCCTCGAGGGTATTGAGCTGCTCCAGCAGCGAGATGGAGAGCGCATCCGAAATGTCGGCGCGGCTTTTCTCGTGGCGATAGAGACCAAACTGGAGAATCTTCGGCAACATGCCCCTGTGCCGGTCGCAAACAGCGATCGCTCCGTTCATGTCGTCCTTGGAAACTCGATCTCCAATCTCTTTGAGCAGACCGGCCGGGTCGGAGTGCTGCCTTGAGAAAAAGTAGAGACGCTCAAGGACGATACCGACCGAGACAATGGAGAGCAGCAGCAACGCGTACATCGCGGGGCCGCCGCGGTTTAAGAAATCAACGAACTGTGTAAAAAAACCCATTAGAGTTAGATCCCCTCAATACATGGCGTTCTGAACGATGCTGATTGAAAGCGCCTCATCCGCGAACAAAGAGGGCGGGCGCGTTCGCCCGTCCATGGAGCGGAACGGGTTACACGCCCTCTCTTTTGATTCCTACGCTCAACCACAGCCTGCATAAGACTTGGGTCGAAACACCTACACACCCGAACTGCCAGGCTGATTTGTCTTTTCATTCCGCCCCGCGCCCGTTATCAGGCTGTTGTCTTTTCCGTTGAGGTCTGTGTAGGCTTTGTTGACGACTGTCATACCGTTTTGGTCATTTTTCGCCTTGAAGAGGTCGAAGGCTTTGCGCAATGCGGAATTTGCTTGGTCCTTCTTGTTCTGGTCTGCGTATGTGATGCCAAGCGAGTACCAGCCGGATGCGTTATTGGGGTCCGCCTTTGTGGCTGCCTCCGCGTACTTTTGAGCATCTGCCACGTCCGGCGGCGTTGCGTTAAGGAGCAATTGCGAGATGGCCGTGTTGAAGGCGGCTGCGCTGTTTGGTGATAAGCTGATGGCCTTTTGCAGCGGCGCGTCAATGGATTTGCTGTCACCCTTTGCGGCCGCCATCTCGGCAAGGCCGAACTGTGCATCGCCGCTCTTTGGGTCGATTGCAATCGCCCGAGCGTACGCCGCTTGCGCCGCAGCGAAGTTCTTCTGCCGCACGTAGATGTCGCCGATGTTGATTTGGGCCTGCACGTTTGTCGGCTGCAGGATCGCGATCTGCTGCAGCGGGTTGAGCGCTGCGTTGTAATTCGGCGGGGTCTTTGTGATGTAGTACGATGCAAGGTATTGGTACGCGAAGATGGCCTTCGGAGCGATTCGCTCAGCTTGGGCGATCGTCTGTAGTCCGCTTGTCTCATCTCCTGACGCAAGCTGGGCATTACCGAGCGAGGCCATGAGGCGCGACGACAGATCGGCGTTTTTCTTGTCGTCGAGCTGCTGGGCCGACTGGTAGTCGACGATCGCGGCCTTGTATTGCTGCAAACCCGTTTCGCAATCGCCCTTCAGCATGAGGTATTGCCATGACTTCGGGCTCTTCTGCACTGCCTTGCTTGCATAGGGTATGCAGTCCGTGTACTGCTGCGCCTGCCATAAATGGAAACCATATTCGGCATATGCCGCAGCCACGACGCTTGCCGGCGCCGACTTTGGATCGAGCTTGACCGCCTCGTCGTATGAATCAGCAGCTATCTTCAGCTTCGCGATATCGTTGTTCTTCGATCCGTCCGAATAGTACGCGCCGCCACGACCGCCCCAGACGCGTCCGTCGTTCGGAAGCAGCTTCACGCCTTCGTCTCCGAGACTCTCGGCGTGCGCGAAATTATCCTTAGTAAGGTCGGCCTCAATAAGCGCGAGGCGGGCGGGCACGTTCTTCGGATCGGCTTGGAGCTTACGCGAATTCTCAGATGATGCAGCCACGACTTCAGAAAGACCGGCAAGCGTAAAATTATAGCTGAAATCATAAAATGCGATCGTCGGCTTGTTATCTCTCGTCGCTGGATAGTAGGTTGAAAGCTTCGCGACGCGGAGAACCTCGGCGTCGAGGTCTCTATGGCCCGACGATTTCGCGAGCATGATTTGCTTTGGCTTGCCGTCCAGTCCGACCAGCACCTTAATGGAGACCGTTCCGGTCTCGTGCTTGGCCCGAGCAGATTCCGGATAATTGGGCTTAACTTGAGCCTTGAATTTCGGCGGCTCGTAATAGGTCGGTTGGTCGGCTGAGACAGTCGTGGGCATCCAGGCTGCGGCGAGCATGAGCGCGCCGGCAGCGGCTGCAATGCTGCGGTGAATGTTTTGCATTTGTCTCCTCAGGTCACCCTATGGCAGGGAAGGAAGCGGTATTCCGTTCGGGACGGGAATACCTGTCACTTTGACTTCAATCGTCGCCGAGCTTGGGCTGCGGAATGCAGAAGCTGGCGCAGTTGCACGTTATCATAACGTTTGATACTCTCCCGAAAGTTTCTTACCCACCCCTCAACGGCCATAAGCGCCGCAATAACGTTGCGCTTGTTTGCCAGAAGAGGACCTGTCCAGGCGGTGGCGGGCGATTCGGCCAGGCGTGTGACACTCTCGAAGCCGGGACCAATTAGTCCTGTCTTGCGCTTGAGCAAGCCTTTGGCCGCAAGCGCCGTAGCAGAAGCAACAACTTGGGGCAGCGCGCTTGTAACCGCAATTATGCGGTCGTGATCGCGTGCCGAAATGCGAAGCGGCCGCGCGCCGAGCGAACGGACAAATGAAGCAGCCGCACGCCACGCGGTCGCGCGCGCAGGTTGCTTTGGGACACACAACGCAAATGGACGACCTTTAAACAGATCGGGGCTGGCAGCTTCGGGTCCGCCACACTCGCGCCCCGCGAGGGGATGACCACCTACGAAGCGTGCAGATGATCGCGGCCGTGCGAGCAGTGGCGCTGCGGCCGCGAGTACAGGCACCTTCAATCCCGCGACATCAATGACAAGACTGCCGCTGCGCGCTGCCGCGAGTACGCGCGGCAAGAACGAAATCACAGCAGTCAGAGGCGTTGCAAGTACGATGATGTCTGCCGCACTGACGGCCGCCTCGAGCGACGGAGCGATGCTCGTGAGCGCGCCTCGCCGGCGGGCAACGCGTGCTGCAGAGGACTTGCGATCGTACCCAATGACGCGCGTCGCCTTTGACGCCCGGCGGAGCGCAAGACCCATGGATGTTCCAATCAGACCTGTGCCGATAATCGCGACCGCTCGCGGCGAGCGCTTAGGCTTCAATCGTAATAGACGCGTCCGATGCTACCGGCCGTCCAACCGCACGTGCTACTGGCCGCACTTGCTCCATCAAGGCGGCAAAGCGCTCGAACGTGAGCGATTCAAAGCCGTCTTTTAACGCATCGCCTGGTTTCGGATGCACTTCGATCATCACACCATCCGCGCCGGCCGCGACGCCGGCCCGAGCCATTGGCGTTACGAGATCCCACTTACCGGTGCCATGGCTTGGGTCGACGATGATCGGCAAGTGCGTAAGCGATTTCACCACTGGGACTGCGCTGAGATCCAGCGTGTTGCGCGTCGCCGTTTCGAACGTGCGGATGCCGCGCTCGCAGAGGATAACATCGTGGTTGCCGCCCGAGTAAATGTATTCGGCTGCCAGCAGCCACTCTTCAACCGTTGCCGACAGGCCACGCTTAAGCATGACTGGTTTGCGCGCCTTGGCGACCTCTTTGAGCAGGTTGAAGTTTTGCATGTTACGCGCGCCGATCTGCAACACGTCTGCATATTGGTGGACGAGCTCCATGTCACGCGGGTCGAGGACTTCTGTGACGATCGGCAGCCCGGTCTGATCTCGCGCCTCGGCGAGAATCTCCAGCCCCTCCTTGCCCATTCCTTGAAATGAATATGGCGACGTGCTCGGCTTGTAGGCGCCACCGCGCAATAATGTTGCGCCGCAGCGCTTGACCCAGCGCGCGGTTTCCACGAGCATGTCGCGCCCTTCGACCGTGCATGGACCAGCGATGACATGGACGAGACCGCCGCCGATTTCAACGCCGTGGCCGACGCGCACAACTGTGTCAGTCTGCGTTCCTTCGCGGCTGACCAGCTTGTACGACTTGCTGACTGGCATAACGCGCTCGACCGCTGCGAAACCGCTGAGCTGAGCTGCGAGCATGTCTTTGTTCTCACGCACGCCAAGTACGCCGATGATAAGCCGTTCCGCGCCTTGCGACACGTTGACGGCGTAGCCCATCGCGACGATCTTATCGACGATCTCTTGCGTTTGCTCGGGGGTTGCGGTGCGTTTGATGACGACGATCATTTTATTAAAAGATTCCTCACTAGCAACGGACCTTTAGGTCCGTTTTTGGCTAGAACGTTGTGCCGGCTGTCTCCGGACTTTCCTCACCGGAGAGATCCGGGCGCAAACGTGTTGCTCCCTCGAGATAAATATGCCGAATATCTGCTTGTGGCACCTCGGTGTTGACAAGCATCAGCACGCGTATGCACGATTGTACTCGTCCCGGTACGTCGATTTCAGTAGCGCATAGCAACGGCACCTTCTGCCAGCCGAGCGCGCGCGCCGCAGCCGCGGGGAATTCGCCATTGAGATCAGGGGTAGTTGTGAAGAACACCGATGCGACATCCTCGGCCCTCACTGCGTTCGCGGCGATCATTTCACGTAAGAGTTGGTCCGTCGCCGCCACAATAGCCGTCGACGTGTTCTCAAGTGCGGTAGTCGCTCCGCGAATGCCACGCACGCTCATTTCACTCACGTTCGGCACGCAGTCGGCTGAGTTCCCTCATTTCAGCTTGGGTCAGCGCTCGAGTAGAGCCCAATTTCAGCGAGCCCAGTCGCACCGGTCCGAACTGTGTTCGCCGCAACGACAGAACGCGCAGACCATGCCGCGCGCACATACGGCGCACCTGACGATTCTTTCCCTCGGTGAGCGCTACGGTGAAGCGATGCGAGCCATCGGGGAGTTTCACATAGTTCTGCGCACCAAGCGAGGATATCGTTGATCGATCGACGCTGCCGCGCGCGATCACTTCGTACTGCTTTGGCACCTCGTAGGCTGGATGCGTGAGAATTCTTCCGAGCGCGCCGTCCGTCGTGCACAGCAAGACGCCGGTAGTTTCGGCATCGAGTCTCCCGACGGGGAAGAGCCGCCTGTGTTTTGGGAGTAAATGGGCAACTGTTTTTCTACCGCGCTCGTCGCTCATCGTTGTGATGACGCCGGCGGGTTTGTTCAAGACCAGCGTGAGCTGATCTTCAAAGTCGTCGTGGCGTATTCGTTGACCGTTGACGGTGATCGCATCTTCCGTGAGATCGACGGTGTCGCCGATCTGAGCGCGCCGTCCATTGATTGCAACTTTACCCGCACTGATGAGGCTATCTGCAGCTCGGCGTGATGCGACGCCACACTCGGCGAGGAATTTGTTGAGCCGGATTTTCAAGGCTTGATCGTGTTGGTAGCGACGTCGTAGAGTTTGTTCGGCTCGAGGATGACGCGATCGTTCGAGTAGTCGATGTACACGTTGAAGAGACGAAGGAAGTCGTAGCCAATTAAACCGTCGATGCCGGGCGGGGTGAAGCAGCTCTTGTCTTCGGGTTTCCAAACTGTCCAGTTGCGCACCCCAAGCTTCCCGAGCGAGACTTGCGAAACTGCATACGGCTTTTGCTGGATCTCACCACACAGGGGCCAGAACGAGCGATAGTACATCGTTTGGGCATCGTCTTTGAGCTCTTGATTGGCAGTGAATTCGTTTGGGTAGGCTTTGGCGAGCCGCGCAAACACGACAACAGTTGTGGCGCCCGTGTCGATCATGAAGGACGTCCCTGTCGCCGTCCCGATTGATGCTGCGACGAGCGGCACTCGAGCGGTGGGGTCGAGTTCAAGCACTACGGCGTCAGGCGGAGGGCTGAAGGTGAGTGGATTAACGATGTGAACCGACTCATGCTCGTAGTCTATCTTCACGATGGCGCTTTGGAGAAAGTTAAAGCCCAAAATCCCGACGACTCGCTTGTCCGTGCCGTAGCGCCGGTCAAACGCTCGTGATATAAATGTGATATTGTGTAGTGTCGCAGAGCCAAACTGCGCCTCGGCAAGCGTGAACGGGAAGCTGGTTGTTGATGGATCGGCGAGCGACGAGATAACCGCTGGGTCCATGACATTGAAGCTCGTACCTGTATCCAATGACAGGTCGACGCCGCGGCCGGCCACGCTCATGCGAACGATGATGACGCCGTTGAGGAACTGCGCAGGCAATTCGATATCGCCTACCCCAGGAGGGAACGTCCACGAAGGCGGCGCCGCGGTCCCAGGAGGACTGCTCGCTTCGATCAGGGGTTGTGTAGCCGGCGTGCTAGTCGTCGCGTGTACAGACGTGGCGGCAAAAGTCATAACGAGAGCAACTCCAAACGCGAAGACCGATCCTAGTCGCATATTCTCTACATTATACGAAAAGGCGCGAGTTTACTCGCGCCTCTTGCTTGTGAGAGAATTGATCTGCTAGCGATCTTGCTCGGCGCTGGCCAGCGACATGGCTTCCTTGGTCACCGATTTCAGGAACTCTTCGTTGCTGTCTGTGCGCCGGAAGCGCTCCAGAATCAGTTCCGTCATTTCCTGTGTGCCGAGCACGGCTGTGGCGCGTCGCAGCATGACCACTTTGCGCAGCTCGATTTCGCTGAGCAGCAGCTCTTCGTGCCGCGTCCCCGAGCGTTTGATGTCGACGGCTGGGAAGATACGGCTGTCGGCGAGCTTGCGCACGAGGTTGATTTCCATGTTGCCCGTGCCCTTGAATTCCTCGAAAATGACGTCGTCCATCTTCGAACCGGTTTCAATGAGGGCCGTAGCAACGATCGTGAGGCTTCCACCACCCTCGATGTTGCGAGCGGCGCCGAAGAAGCGCTTCGGGCGATGGAGTGCGCTCGTATCGAGGCCACCAGATAGGGTGCGCCCCGTCGACGGCATGACTTGGTTCCATGCACGCGCGAGCCGAGTGATCGAGTCAAGCAGAATGACGACATCGTGTCCGAGTTCGACGAGCCGCTTGCACCGTTCCAGCGTCAGCTCCGCGACTGCTGTGTGGCTCTCCGGATGTTCATCAAATGTGGACGAGATGACTTCGCCCTCAATCGAGCGGCGCATATCTGTGACTTCTTCCGGCCGCTCGTCGACGAGCAGAGCGAAGAGATCGCATTCCGGATGATTGGCTGCGATGGCGTTGGCGATCTTCTTGAGGAGCGTCGTCTTGCCGGCTTTCGGCGGAGACACGATAAGCGCGCGCTGGCCTTTGCCGATGGGGCAGAATAGATCGAAGACGCGTCCGCACATTTCGAGGGTCGACGTTTCCATCTTGAGACGGTCGTCCGGATAGATAGGAACGAGCTTGTCGAATTGCGCGCGACCGCGCAGCGCCTCGGGGTCTTGACCGTTGACAGCCTCGACCTTGAGGATGCCGTGATATTTTTCGTTGTCCTTGGGATCCCGAATCTGGCCGGCGATGAGGTCGCCCGTGCGCAGCTCGAAACGGCGAACTTGTGACTGCGAGATGTAAACATCGTGGGGGCCGGGCCGCATGTTCTCGCGTCGCAAGAACCCGTAGCCTTCGGGCAATATCTCAAGCACACCAATTGCAAAATTTAGACCGGCGGCCTTGGCTTGCGCTTCGAGGATCGGAAAGATGAGGTCTTGTTTTTTGATGCGCTGAAGGTCTTTGATTTCCAGTGTCTTGGCGAGCTCGACAAGCTCGGTGCGCGTTTTTTCTTCTAACTCTCTCACCGAGAGGAACGGCAGCGTTTCACCGTCTTTGGTTTGGAATGACTTGGGCGGCGGCTGTTCGCGCTCTTGGAATGTGCGCGCCGGGAAGACCCGCTGCACACCACGTTCATTTCGACTCCCACGATCGTAGCGGCCGCCTCGGTCGTAGCGGTCGTTCCGTTCGGCTCGCTCGACGCGGTCGTAGCTTCGGTCTGGCCGTTCGGAGCGTTCGTAGCGCTCTGGGCGCTCGGCGCGTTCCGGTCGCTCACCGCGTTCCGGTCGCTCGGCGCGCTCTGGTCGCTCGGCTCGTTCCGGCCGTTCGCGCTCTGGTCGCTCGGTTCGTTCGGACCGGTCTGGCCGATCCGAGGGCTCAGCACTGTGGCGTGAACCATATGATCCGGATGGACCGTTGCCTCGGGGCCGAGGCGGAGGCTGGGAGGAAGCGGGAGCGGAGGATTCATTTTCGTCGCTAGTTTGAGATTGATATTCGTTATCTTCTTGCACGCTTTTTAGCCTATAGGAAGAGCGGCCGAGCAGCAAACTGTACGCTGCACGTCGCAGATGAAAGTGTTTTTCGGAAAACACACATTGATAGCACGACGATTGTCGTTAAATTTCTTTCGATCGTGATTGCTTTGGAGATAATGAGAAGCGGACTCGTATGTTGTTGAGTGCGCTATGGCTACTATATCACAGCAGCCGGAGCGCCGTCAACGGATGTACGCGCGCGCTTACCTACTTTATCGGCTCGCAACGCCATTTTCATGAGCGCGAGTTCGCGTTTTGCGAAAAGGAGATACGCTCGGGCTCGACGGGTCAAAGAAGCGCAAGGGCCAGCGCTGCGCAGCACTGAGACCGATCCGGCCGCTCACCGCCATCTGCTGCCTCAGCTGCTGCGGCGGTGTGATGATGAGATCACCATGTCGTAAATCGGCGTTGTCGCAGCGCAGATCGATCGACATCGCACGGCAGATATTGCCCGGTCCTGAAGCGAGGGCATCGATTGGAACGTGCCCGCCGCGGCGCCTGCGCATTGCTTCTATTCCCGCGATCGGCTCGAGAGCTCTAATGAGGACGGCAGCGCCGATGCCCGCGGGTTCGGTCGTGACGTTCAAACAATAATACATGCCATATATAAGGTAGACGTAGGCAGAGCCAGGCCTCCCAAAGAGTGTCGCGGCGCGCTTGGTCGGGCCGCGATAGCCATGGCATGATGGGTCGACGAGCGGGAGGTATGCTTCGGTCTCCACGATGCGGCCCGACAGCCACCTGCCGGCATCGGACTCGCCGCGCGGAATGCGACGATGCAGCACCGCGCCGACGAGCTTTTTTGCAACATCAAGCGTTGGCCCGGTGAAGAGTTCATCGTTTACCCGAATATCAGTTCGCACTTGACCACTCGTGACGTTTGCGTGATGATGTGTAATCATGAAATCTCGTGGCTTTTCCCTTGCTGAGCTGCTCATCAGCATGTCCGTCATCTTCGTTTTGCTGCTCGCCGTTGGAGCAGCGATTGTCCAAACGCTGCACGTGCAAGCCTTTCATGCTGCGAGGGCCGGAATGGGCCGGACGATTGCCGATCTTTCCGGGCGTCTCAATGAGGAGGCCCGGAGCTCCACTGCGGTGTTCATTCCCAGTGTGGATGTTCTGGGAAACGCAAACGGTGGAACGGCAGTTGCGCATGAGGTTGATTTCTTTCGCCGGCTGTCCGCGGGAGGCGATGCGTTCGTCGCTTACCGCTTTGACGCAAGTTCGGGAGACATCACACGTTACGACTACGCCTTTTCCGCCGGCACGAAGACTATTTCAAATGAAGATATTGCGGCGAGCGACGTTGCGGCGTTTTCTGTTTCACGCGAGTCGGCGAGTGCGTTGGGCGTTGTCGCGGGCGCTGCACATCCGCCTGACGTCGCGATTATGTACGGCAAACCGGAATTATCCGGCGGTAACGATGTCGTCGTCGCTGGTGTTCAGCCGCGATCGCGCAATGGCATTGCCGGCAGCGTTACAACCATTCACCTTGCTTCGAGGATCGCTCCGACCGCGCTTGAGGTTTTAGCTCCGAAAGGCGTGCCGACGCCACCGCCGGGGACCAAAGTGTTTCCCTTTGTGATTCTAAGGCCGGGCTTCCCAGTGACACCACCTCATGGACCGATGCACGGGGGAAGCCTCGGCGGTTCGCCTGATCTCATACATTGGGTGGCCGCTGCTGGTTCTGCCCAGTTTTATGGTCCTAGCTCGGATGTGGGGAATTGGTTTGAATTAAGCGCCTTCTTTACGAGGGTTGAATCTGGAATTTTCATATTCAAAAATGCCAGCGGTTCTTCTATAACTGCCTCCATTAGCTGCGCTGATGGTCCTTGTCCGATATTCAAGCCGATGCCGGTCAGCGCTCCCGCTCTTACTCCCGCCGGCTCAGTTGCCTTTCAGATGATTCCATAGTTACCTCCAGGTTTGCAAACGCAGGACCGCTTAGTTCTTAATTGAACTTTAGCCGCCCGGTACAGGTGCGAGCACATCAAGTGCTAGTTACTGTATACGGTTTTTTCTTCCACAGGGTGCGAGGAGGAAAGAGGTAATGTCTAAGTCGTTTCTACGGCTGATCGCTGTGACTGCCGTTGTTTTTTCATTCGTCGTCTGCCAGGCAACGTTGACGCTGGCGGGAACGACGGGTAGCATCAACGGCAAGGTCACCGATCAGCTCAACCAACCCATCGCTAACGCCCACGTTAGCTTAGTTGCGCCGTCAATTCAAGTAAAAACGGTAACGGGACCGACGGGGTTTTACAGCGCTACTGGTCTGCCGCCTGATACATATACCGTCACGTTTGACGCCGAAGGCTATCTGACGCAAAGCGTACCTGGCATCACGATCAGTCAAGACCAAGTCTATGTTCTCAGCGTGCAGCTGAGCCGCGAGGTCAAGACCATTGGCCGGATCCCTTTGCGCGGTTCCGCGGCGCTTGTCCAACCGGGCAAGACCGTCAATCAGTACACCGTCACGCCGCAGAGCATTCAGAACATCACGGGCACGCCGCAAAATATCTCTGAAGCGGACGTACTCAATTCTGTCCCCGGCATCACAACTGATACGGGAGGCTATCCCATAATTCGCGGCGGCGCCGAGAATGATGAAGGGTTTGAATTCGAGGGCATCGACGCAACTGAGCCTGTCACCGGTCAGTTCATCAACAGCCTAACCGCTAACGGCGTTGCGCGAATCCAAGTATCAACAGGTGGTTACGACGTCAGCGAGGGCAACACAAACTCGGGTGTCGTCAATGTGGTTGCAAAGCGTGGCACGTTCCCCGGCCAAGGCCAAGGCACGCTGCGCATCGGTTGGCCGGCCTACGATCACCGGTTAGCGTTCGACTACGGGGGTGCCACGCCTGACAACCGCTTCAGTTACTACTTCTCGTTTTCAGGACTCAACAGCAGTGCGAGTTACGGTAATGGTACCGGCTGGTATCGACGGTTACTAGAGCTGGCCCCGCATAACCGAACAACCGTCTAAGTGATGAATCTGCTCGACCGAGGGAGAAGAAATCCCTCTGAGAGGAGCAGTTCATGTCACGACGTTCTCGCCGGAACCACTCAGCGGTCTTCAAGGCCAAGGTGGCGCTTGCAGCTGTTCAAGGCGATGCCACAATCGCCGAGCTGGCGCAGCGCTTCGACGTGCATCCCAATCAGATCACCCAATGGAAGACTCAGCTCTTGGAACGAGCTGCAGAGGTGTTTGCAAATGCCGGCAGCCAACCCAATGACGCACCCGATCTCAAAGCGTTGCATGCAAAGATCGGTCAACAAGCTCTGGAGATAGATTTTTTAGCCGGCGCGCTCGGTCGCATGGACGATGCGAGCGCAAGGCGACGATCGACCGAGAGCACGAGCTCTCGTTAACGCGCCAAGCCGAGCTTATGAATCTCTCACGCGGCTGTTTGTATTATCAGGCGGTGCCCGTCTGCGAGCTTGATCTGGAGCTGATGCGCCAGATTGATTGGCTGCATCTGGAGTACCCGTTTGCCGGTGCGCGCATGCTGCGCGATCTGTTGCGTGCCAAGGGCTACATCGTGGGTCGGCGACATGTGGCCACGTTGATGGCCCGCATGGGCATTGAGGCGCTGTATCGCAAGCGGGTCACCAGCAGACGCAATCCTGAGCATCCCGTCTTCCCATATTTGCTCCGCCACCTGGTCATCGAGCAACCCAACCATGTCTGGGCAACCGACATCACGTACATCCCGATGCGTCGTGGCTTCGTGTATCTGTGTGCGGTGCTCGACTGGGCGACGCGCCGGGTACTGGCCTGGTGCATCTCCAACACCTTGACGAGCGACTTTTGCATCGCCGCGCTGGAAGATGCGATCGCGCTTTACGGTACCCCGCAGATCCTCAACACCGATCAAGGCTCGCAATTCACAGATGCGGCGTTCGTCGCGTTGACGCGCGAGACGCACGGCATTGCGCTCAGCATGGACGGCAAGGGCTGCTGGCGCGACAACGTCTTCGTGGAGCGCTTCTGGAAGACGCTCAAATACGAGGAGGTTTATCTGCACGCCTACGACAGCGTTTCGGAAGCGAAAGCGTCGATCGAACGCTACATCACGTTCTACAATGCTCAGCGGCCTCACTCAGCGCTGGGCCGCCGCACTCCCGACATGGTATACTTCAGCGCACCCGCCACGGAGGCGGCGTAACTTGCAGATTTATCACTTAGCGGAGCCCGGTTGGCTGTTCAGAAAAGCGGAGCCACTTCTACTCGATGCGACGAGTACTGACAGTGGACCTGATAACGTTGTAAATCCTTTCTACCATTGGGGCTCGACCAGTCAGAATGAGATGCAGTATTTCGGAGAGTACGGTAGCGCACTCTTCAACTTCGGATTTCAGATAAATCCTGCACTGACCCCTTACGCGACGGCCAACTGCGTGAATATCGTCATCAGCGGCGGCCCTTGTACCGGAACCGGTGGCGTAAGCTTTCCTCCGTCCGGTCTTTTCCTGAGTCCGAACGTTGCTTTGATCGATTTCGCGCCTATATTTCCGACTCAAGTCGGCCTGCATCAGAACACCAACTATCCCGACCACGAAGACGAAAACCACGTCATTCAGAAGATCAATTTCAAGCACCAATTTAGCGCATCTAGTTTCGCACAACTTCGCGTTTTTCGGACCCAGAGTAACGTGAACTTCCCCTTGCCATGGAACGGCGGTGCGCTCAACGATTTCTATGAGTTCGATGGATCTGACAACAAAGCAATCCGTTCGACTACAGCAACCAGCTCAACGAATCGCATGACGTGAGTTTTGGCGGCGAGACCATCTTCACCGCGCCGAATTTTGCAATCGCAATACCGAGCTCGACGATGTTCACGGATCCGCTTGAATGCGGCGTCCCCTGTGCGTTACTCGGCCTAACGGGTGGCGGGAATCCAAATCTTTTAGCTCCAGTAACCTACGTGCAACCGCTCTATAACGAAGTTATGGGTCCGCTTGGAGTCGGCCCACGGGTCGTACCGTTGACCCAACTACCTGACAACGCCAGTCACATCAACGACGACGTTCACCGCAACAATGTCTGGCTCAAAGATCGCTGGACCCCTGGGAACCGCTGGACAGTAACGGCTGGTCTCCGGTGGGATCAAGAAATCATCGGCTTGCCAAAAAACATCGCTCAAGCGAACCTGTTTTATACGGTTAATTCGACGGGAACGTTTATCGATGTGCCTGGGCAGTCTTTGGGAAACAACGTCGTTCAACCGAGCTACGTCAGCCCGCGATTTGCCACTTCCTATCAGACAAGTCCGCGTGACGTATTTCGTTTGACATACGGAAGCTTCATGGAGTTTACACCGCTCTCTAACATCGAAAACATCTACCAAGTCGAGCCGTCTGCGCAAGGATGCACGATTGCGAACGGCTGTTTCGTACCGCTGCCCGGCTACAGCGCCAACTGCGTCAACGGCGTTGACTCGGTAACGCACGCACCGTGCAACGGCATCAACAACCTGCGCCAGCAGATCATCGAAGATCTGAACAAGAACAACTTCGCTCAGTACACGCCGGTATTGCCACAAACCGCGGTTTCGGGAGATATTGCGTGGGAGCATGATTTCGGCAACGGCCTCCAAATGCGCATCAACCCCTGGTTCCGCCGAGGCTACAACTATGTGGTGGCCAGCACGCCACTGCTCTTCACGTTGCCGGACGGCACCTCAGTATTTGGATCACCCCGCGAGTCAAACGCCGGCATCAACATAAACACGGGGGTCGATCTCGCTGTCGATCTCGACCGCCCCCTTCGGATGGGCGGGATTCCTGCACGCAACGTACGACAACACGCTTGCAAACTACAACAGCGACTTTTTCCCCTCTGTTAATGCCGCTGCCGTCGCTGTAAACTATCTCTTCCGCGTAGACTACCTGGCCCCCATCACCGCAACAGCCAACGTACATTGGCGCTCGCGTCAAGGATGGTGGATCAACGCCACCATGCCGTACGAGTCAGGGTATTACTACGGCGTTGGCAAGAAGACGTTCGTCTTCAACGCCCAAGGCCAGCCTGTGCAAGTCCTGAACACGGACTTGGCGGCAGGGTCGCTGGCCAAAACGTTGCCGCAAGCGCGTACTACTTCACCGATCCTACGAACCCCGGAACAATCTTCAACCCCAACATCGTCGGCTCTCGAGGAACCAACGAAGGTAACGACCCCGGTTCTTTGCGCAGCCCGCAGATTTTCGAAATGCACCTCACCGTTGCTCATGACATTGGCTCGGGGCCTCACAACATGCAGGCAGGCATACGAATCAACAACATCTTCGGCAATTTTAGCAACTTCGTTACGGGGCAGAATAGCCGCTACAGCAACAACGGCATCGGCGGGTTTTCGAGAACGTCAGGAGCGAGGTCATCGTTCACCTTCCCGCTCGAGCCCTACGTCTATCCGGCCAGCCCATTCCCCTATGAGAACGAGCCGATCGGAGATCCACGCACGTATGTGTTCTACATATCGGCCAAGTATTAGAGACGGAGAAAGGACATGAACCGAATGCAGAGATTACGCGCTGGGTTTACGGCGCTCCTCATTCTCGGAGCGGCTTGGGGTTGCGGAACGCAAACAAGCCCAGGGGACATCCTCACAGGACAGGTCTTTCCGGAAATGGCCGTCGGAACGCTCAACGACAGCGCCGGCACCATTTCTTTGCTCGCCACTGGCGTATCCGCGCCTGGAACATATGCCAACGTGGTGACGTCCTTCAGAAACAACCTGGGAGCATCGGCATTCCAGCATCCGGGTAACGGATTCTTACACTTCCCCTCTGCGCCTCAGTTGGCCGTCGGTGGCTTGTCCAGCTACGGACAAGCACCGGGCGCTAACGGCGTTGTCGGGCAGCCGCCAGCGTACGTGCCAGCGAGCACAGTCGGCGGCTATGCCACGGGCTTCATCTTCACGGGTGTGGCCCCAACGCCGGGAACATACTCGTGGAGCGCTATCGTGACCGTCAACGGGCAGAACCAACCGTATGGCGCGACTGCAACGCTGCCCAGTTCGCCACTCATTTTGGGTGTTGAATCGGCGCCAGTGTACGCGTCTGGCGGAGCAACAGGTGGTGGCACATTCACCGTTGTCGTTCCGGCGAGCGTCACGGAGACAATCGTGGTTGTAAGTGCGGCTGGCGGCCAGGTCGCTACGGCAATGACAAAGGGTACAACCGCAGTACTTCCGCCCGGCACACTGACACCTGGTACTTCTTACACGGCCTTTGCTATTGGAGCTGACTACCCGTTTGTGGAGGCTGGCCCCCCGGCGAGCGCTGCACAGAAGCCGACCCTGACGGGATCAGCCGGCACTGCAGATCTAACGGTCTCGGGAACAGCTGCTTTCACGCAATAGCAAGGAACTGGCCTCTCAATGCGATAGGGTGGCTCCCAGCCACCCTTCTTTTTTCTCGAGGTGAGTTTCCGCATGGGCGCTGATGATCGCCTCACTCGCGCGCTCAAGATTCTCGCGGTCATTGCGCTCGGCATGGCACTGGCCATATCCGTTCTTACGTTCCTACACAGAATTATCGCGGTCGTCATCATCGTGGGCGGTGCAGTTTTCTTTGCTTATCTAATCTATCCGATCGTGCGCTTGTTTTCACGACGCATGCCGCGCTGGCTTGCCATTGTATGTGTGTACGCGATTCTGCTCGTCGTGATCGGATCGCTCTTCGCGTTTATCGGCCCCAGACTCGCGGCTGAGGCGCGCGCTTTTGCAGTCGACTTCCCACGCCTTCTCCAGCAAACTCAAGATTGGATGCTGAACGCGAACACAACAGTTCTGAGCTCAATCCCTATCGAAGCACGCGAATCCGTGCTCCAGATGTTTAACACAGCGGGTACAAGCTTACAGAAGGCAGCAGGAGCGATCGTCGGGCAAGCACTGAGCATTCTGCTGGGTCTTGCATCGATGGCCGCTGCCTTGGTCATCATCCCCATTCTGGCGTTTTATATCCTGATAGACACCGAACGCCTGCGCTCTGGTTTCTTTCGCCTCATACCTGCATCTGCGCAGTCGAATGCACTCTTAGTCCTGCAAGATATCGACAACGTATTGGGCGGCTTCATTCGCGGACAAATCATCGTGGCCGCAAGCGTTGCCGTGCTGATCACAATTATTCTCCTTATCTTACAAATCAAATACGCGTTGCTAATCGGCGTCTTCGCGGGTGCAGTCGACATCATCCCCTACTTAGGAGCAATTGCAGGTGCGGTTCCCGCGGTTATTATCGCGCTCATCACGCATGGGTTCGGATGGGCACTGCTCGTTGTCGGTGCTTTTGTGGTCGTCAATCAGGTCGAAGGGCACATCATCGTGCCGAACATTGTGGGGCAGCGAGTCGGACTCACACCGTTTATGGTGATTGTCGCGATCCTCATGGGCGCGGAACTCGGCGGTATTCTCGGCATGTTTGTGGCCGTACCCATCGCAGCCATCATCAAGGCTCTGGCGGTGCGGTTCTTACCGCCGGCGCCAAGCGACGCTGTGAACAGCTAGCAGCTGGAAATAAAAGAACGGACCTAAAGGTCCGTTGCTACAAAGTCCATTGCTACAAAGTCGGTGCGATCAGTCGACGCGAGGTCGACCGCTACATTGCGGAGGCGAGAAGCGGCGCGTTGTAGATGGTCGCGGCGAGATTCTGCGTCTTCGCGCGAAGCTGCTCCATGCGGCTTGATTTCGACGATACGACTTTGGCACGGCGAAATTCGTTGAGCTTGCACCCGAGTATAATGTACTGGAGCGAAAGCTCGGCAGGCGGCTCCTTTCGCCGGTCCAGCTCTTCAACGAGCTCCTCATCGTCAACCACAACGAGTGCTCGCTCGACCTTCAATGCGCGCAGGCGGTCGATGGCTACCGTGAGACCCGCGTAAGCGTACTCGCGTGCGGAGGCGTCGGCACTTACTCCAAACGGCACAAAATACTCACCGCTTGCAGCACCGGAGACGCCCGTGAGCTTGATCCCTGCGAGGCCTCGATTCGGCCCGCACGGTACGACGGTGACTTGAGCTTGTGTTTCCACCCGCCGCGCGGTATTGGCGGCTTTTCCAGGGCTAATCATGATGGATCTATGATATCGAACATATGTTCGATTGTCAACTGACCGAATCGCGCCAGCTATTTTCTTACCCTGAGACAATCATCGCGCCAAATGCTAATCTTACCGTGGCAACCCGTTCGTAAGCACAAGGAGATGCCTGGTGAGACGTACATCCAAGCGCGATATTCGGT
>Ga0207416_1000795_pt1 | contig 48384 bp, 47 predicted proteins | sample PaiPotPPM11metaG_FD_184107 | JGI IMG/M metagenome (GOLD analysis project Ga0207416, IMG submission 184107) | Iron sulfur acid spring bacterial and archeal communities from Banff, Canada, to study Microbial Dark Matter (Phase II) - Paint Pots PPM... ...
TGGCCGGTGAGGTGGACGCCAGCGCTCACCTGCCGTTGTTGGTCGAGGCTCGGCGGACGAGAAGCGATTATCACGAGTTCCCCTCGTCGGCCCTCGAGTTCCTGACCCCCAACGTGCATCTGGCACCGTTCAACAACGTCCACTGTCGCCTGGCGGTCGCGTACGCCCTCGATCGAACGGCGCTGGCGAGTCAGGTGCTCGACAGTATCAGACGTCCAACTTACGCCATCGTGCCGAAAGGCATGCTCGGCTACTACCCCGGCAACGACAACCCTCACTACAACCTCTCGCGGGCACGATCTGAGCTCGCCCGGTGCCCGAACCGTACGACTCCTGTGGTCCTGACCTATCTGAATTCAGGGGTCTCCAGCCGCAACGCGGGGGCATCGATCGTCCGCATGTTGGCTGACGCCGGATTCCATATCACACTCACGCTCATCTCGAACAGTGACTGGCACACCGTCGTGACTCATCCGCTCGACCAGAGCCATACCCAGATCGTTCTTAACGAATGGGCTCAGGACTACTCTGATCCACAGGACTACTTGACCCTGATGCTGCGTTCCGGTCAGCAGTTCAACGCTGGTGGGTGGCACAATGCCGCATACGATCGTCTGGTCGATCGGGCCGATGTGCTAGCGAATCCGAAGAAGCGGGCGCAGCTGTACATCCAGGCACAGCACATCGCGCTCAGTCAGGGCGCATTCATCTCAATCAGCTATAAGATCGGCTTCGCGCTGATCAAGCCTTACGTCCATGGTCTGGTCGGCACGGAAGCCTACAACTGGCTGATGCCAAGGAACTTCGACTGGGCCGAGGTCTCGATCGGCAAACACTGATCCTCCTGCCCTGTCTGGTTCATAGAGTCGCCTGCGCTGCCCAACGCCAGGAGCTCGGCGATCTCTACGCCGAGCTCCTTTTGTCGTATATAACCGCCCTGTTGAGTCTCGACCAGTCGAGACTCAACATCAGATTATCGGTTCCTGGTAGCGCCGCCGGCCAGCTCGGCCGTCACCCCACCTCGGTCCGATGCTGCCGCGAAGGTGGCTCCCAAAGCAGCGATGTTGTCGAGCTCCGATGGCACCACGAACAGTTTGTTGGCGGTACCTTCCGCCATTTTCGGCAGGGTCTGGATGTACAGGTACTTCAGGATCTCGGGCGTGACGTGCGAGGTGTTGACGGCGTCGAACACCACTTGGATTGCCTGAGCCTGGGCCTGCTGCACCGTGACCAGCGCCTGGGCGTCACCCTGGGACTGGAGGATCTTCGACTGTCTCTGACCCTCGGCCGACAAGATGGCTGCCTGCTTCTCGCCTTCGGCCTGCAGCACCGCTGCCTGCTTGAGGCCTTCAGCCCGGAGGACGGCGGCCCGCTTTTCGCGCTCCGCTTGCAGCTGCTTTTCCATGGCCTGCTGCACTTCGTGCGGCGGGATGATGTCCTTGAGCTCCACGCGGTTCACCCGCACGCCCCACTTCTCCGTCACCTCGTCGAGCACGACCCGCATCCGGGCGTTGATCTCCTCGCGGCTGGTGAGCGTCCGGTCGAGCGTCAAGCTGCCGATGACGTTGCGGAGGGTGGTGATGGTGAGCTGCTCCATTGCAGCCACCAGGTTGACTACCTCATAGGCCGAGCTGCGGGCGTCGACGATCTGGTAGTAGAGGACCGTGGCGATCTGAATGCCGACGTTGTCCTCCGTGATGACCGGCTGCGGCTCGAAGGGAATCACCTGCTCGCGCAAGTCGATCGTGGGCAGGATTTTGTCGACAAAGGGAATGACCAAGACCGGACCGCTGCCGGCGGTCTTGAGGTATCGACCAAGCCGCTGGACCAGCACTACTCGTGCCTGAGGGACCAGTCGGATTGACTTATAGCCGACCGTGAGGATGAACAACGCGGCGACTGCCGCGAATATTTCGAGAGCTAGCATGATTCGTAACCTTTCTCACTGAGTGCATTTACATGCGTCTGACCGGCGGCTGGTTCCGCCGGGGGTGGAATTGCTTCCACCAGTGCCGTGACGCCTTCGACCAGCAGCACTTCCACCGCTTCGCCCACTGCAATCGTGTCAGAGGGGTCGAAGGCACGTGCCGTCCAGAATTCTCCTTGACCGATGCGAATCTGACCGCCGAATCCGTCGATCGCTTGCGTGACCGTTCCGCGACGGCCGGCCACCGACGAGCGTCTCGCGGCACCATCGATCTCCAGCACGTCGTGGATGCCCAACACGTGCTTGATCGCGGGTCGGACGAATGCGATTCCGCCCGCGCTGAGCGCGGTGAACACGACTATCTGGAGCGCGCCGGGAAGGAGCACGGCCAATAGGCCGGTGAAGATCGCAGCCACGCTGACCGACGCCAGGAACAAATCGAGGGTTAGCATCTCGCCTATTGCTGCGAGTATGGCTATTACCAGCCAAATCAAGATGAACATATCTGTTCCTTTGACAGTGCTAGAGCAATTTCCACAGGGATTGACTGATGGTGGCCGGTTGCTCTGTATCGGGCTCGACCCGACCCTGAGGATCTGGGAGCCTCACAGCTCTCACCATACCGCGTCGAACTGAAAGCTGAGACTGCAGGGATTGAGAGTCGCCTGAGAAGGGTTACCCGTCGAAGGCGAAGTCTCCTCTGTCGCCGCTCTCCAGCTGACACTCGTCCCACACAACCAGGTCGTACCGCTCGACACATCTCTCGCACACGAGTGCCTCATTCGGATGCGCAAGGAAGAAAGGTGTCTCTGGGTCGAGCTGTTTGGTACAGATGCAGCAGAACTGAGGCAACTCGATGTCGATCCGTCCAACCATGGTGCGCCCTCTGAGCCGCGCAGCCGGCGGCGCGAGAGGGCGGGGATCTGGCTCGAGGTGCTCGATCGGGATCACACCCATACTGCGATGAAAGGCCGCGCGCACCAGCTCGTTCGTTCGGTACTCAGGATCATCTTCTGTCAGCGCCCACACACCGTTCCGCAGGAGAACGTCCACCCGCCCCCGCCGTACGAGCGCCTGTTCAAGCACCCGCATCGTGATCCATGCTTCCTCGTCCAGCACTGAGTCAGGAATCCGTGCGTGCAGAGCAGCCAGCCACTCATCATCGGTCTCCCCGCGGTTATTGTGCTCAAGAGGTGAAGCGGTCATCGATCACGTCCCCTGTCTTGTTGGTCCTTATTCGGAAGGAATTGAGTAACGCTTCCCCAAGATCACGATACGGCGCCAGCCTGAGAGCCGGGACCGTGGAATTTGAGAGTTATCTGTGTAAGTCGAATCCTAATTGCCGGTATGGCAAACCGCTCCTCCTGCGTCGTGTGAACGTGTGGGGGCAGCGGCGTGCCGCCTGGGGTAACCCTGCAATCAAAGACGAGCATCTGCCCGCCTGTCTCCTGAGTAGTCTTGCGGAACGTGATCAGTTCATGAGTGATCGGGTTAGTGATGACCTGGCCAACGTGTGCCATGGTGTTGCTCCTTTCGTGTAGGGAGGGATGAGACCCTCACCGATTTCCACGATAGGGAGGCACACTGAGGCTCAAGCTTGCGGGAACTGAGACCTCACTGAGCCCCTTCTTCTCGCAACTCCAGATTCGCTCACTCGATCCCTCCACCGACCGCTATGCAAACAGGGTGAAGTTCCTGGCCCATACACGCCTGGGGCCGGGGGAGACGATGCACCCTCGCCATCGTCACCGATGCAAATCATCGTCTCTCAGCCAATTCTCATCCGGTCCTCGTCTGATCCTCAAGATCACACCATATCGTGAGAACTAGAGGGTCAGTTGGATTGACCGCAGCCCGGTGCTCGTGCCGATGCAAGGGCGGCTGCTGCGGTTTGTCCCGGTGCTCTCGCAACTTCGCCCTATTTTCAATATGAGAGCGCTCATGTCAGAGCATCACAAAGACTTTTCACTCCAGGAGAACACGATGAATTTGCACCTACCACGATCACTGCGAGCCGGAACCGGTATTTTGCTCTTGGCACTCAGCTTGGCTTCAGCCGCGGCTCCTGCCGCGCTGGCGGCTCAGCCATCAAGCCGGGTTGTACACTCCCCAGCCGCAAAGCATACCCAGCGACTGACCATCCATATCACTGCAACGGGCAGCACCGTCTGGGGAACCGTCACGGTTCGCTACGCCTACCGGGGGCACACCGTCCAGCGCTCGACCAGCCAGGCAGTGTCCACGTTCACTGTGCCACGGGGAGTAACGGTCCATCTGCAACAGCAGCCGGCCAGCGCCTCGATCTGGCCGTTCAAGCAGTGGACGATCGGCCAAGGGTCGAAGGCCTCCACCACGGGAGCGGCAGCTCTGTCCTTCAAGATGAACCACAACTACCAGGTGACCGCACTCTACATCCTCCAGACCTCTTCCGGTGGAAATGGTGGATATGGTCAGATGACGAGGTAGGACGACCGCCGGCCTAAATCGACGACCAGAAGCTCCATGTCCAGGGTGACGTGGAGTTTCTGGTCGAGCCGGGTACCGATCGGTTTCTCACGCATCCGCTCGGTGAAAGGGCAATCACTGGTCACGAGTGTAAGTTGGCACGCGAACGGGCTCTAGTCTCCCCCAGTCGCATGGCGGTACGGCATGTAGCGTATACGCAGGTGTATGAGGCCTACGAGCGATCCTTGCGTCGCCCCGATGGAGCGCGCGAATGACTTGCTCGTTAGCCAAGCCGGGCCACGGCCATTCCGACCGCCAGAGCCACGATTCCCCACGAGAGGGCTCGTAGCGCCCCTTCCAGCGGCTGGAGGAGGACCTGCTCGTCAATGGGCCGGCTCGATCCATCCATCAACGTGAGCGTCCCTCTCACCTGACGCGTTTGTCGCCGGATCGATCGGGCCGGCGTGCTGAGGTGACGCTGCGCCCGCGATATGGCAGACGCCCCGATTGCGGCAAGGATGACCGAGAGATTGAGGCGCCCGGCCTGGGCAAAGTAGCCGGTGAGCAAGGGGAAGGCTCCCCAGGAAAGCGCGAAACCGAGGTCGGTGTGGAGACGCCCGCCGAAGAGCTCGAGATTGTAAGAAAGAACGAGAAACACCCCGACCACGATAAAGGGCAGCAGGCCAATCCCAATACGGAGGATACCTGCCACGCCCACCAGCACTGCTCCGACCAGGCCAACTCCTGCAGTCAGATGCAGCGCACGTGCCGAGATGCTGGTCGCCAGCGGGCGCCCATGGAGCTCGTCGAGGGCGTGCGCGCTGATGCCAACCGCCAGGGCGAAGGCCAGGAGGGTGGCTGCCAGGCGGCCGAGATCGAGGACGGGAGCGAGCGCGGCTCCCATGACGACGTACGACAGATGCCAGGCCGTGTAGGGCGGATGGAGCAGCACCCACCAGTCGCGCCAGCCGCCCGATCCAAGCGCATAGTAGGCGATCCCTCGGACGCGGAGCTCGGGGCTACGCATCAGCCATCAGACTTCCGGCCCCAGATGACGACACCACCCCCCAGGCTCATCACCCGCACCTGGACATCGGCCATTCCAGCATCCTTCCAGGCCTGGACCGTCCATGGTAGCGGATAGCGGCGGTAATGCCGCGAGACATTCGGACCAAGGAAGCGGCCGACGCGAAACCACTCGGGGCTGACCAGTCTCCCCGCGGCCGGCAGGGCCAGACGCGTATAGAGCCACCAGCACGCATGCCAGAACGGATGGGGCGGCACATAGAACTCCAGGCTTGCCATCAGTCCCCCCGGCTTCAACACCCGTGCCAGCTCACGAAGCGTCGACGCAGGATCGGCGACGTATCGCAGCAGGTAGGTGAAGGTCAGCGCGTCGAAGGCTGAGTCGGGAAAGGGAAGCTCTTCCGCACGACCGATCTGCAGCGAGATGCGCTGAGCGTACCCTTGTGCCCTCACCTTCTCACGAGCTCGCTGCAGCATGGCTTCGGTGAGGTCGATTCCGGTGATCGTGGCCTGGGTGCGCCTGGCCAGATCAAGCGCCACACCGGCTGTCCCGGTAGCGACATCCAGGATCGTCGCCGGATTGGCCGCGACCACCTGCTCCACCATTGCGTGCCGCCACCGGCGGTTCTGACCAAGTGAGAGCATCTCAGCCAGCACGTCGTAATGGCGGGGCAGACCGGAGAAGATCCGGCGAGCAAATTCGTTCTCGTTGTCTACTGTCCTTGACGCCATCGGAGCCCCCGCCATTATTGCTCCTTCCTCCCCCGCAGTGTGCCAGGCGTCTTGGGACGCGACCCAGCGGAACGCTACTTGCCGATGAACCGGCTAATAGCGATGCTGGATTCGAAGAGCACGTACAAGATGCTGCCCAAAACAAGCGGGGATACGAAGTCCGCGCCGGGTGTCACCACCGTGGCGAACACGAAGCAGCCAAAGAACGCCACCAGCCGCTTGGAGGCCAACCAGCGAGACGAGGTGATCCCTATCGCAGACAGTGACACCAGGACCAGCGGCAGCTCGAACGAGAGACCGAACACGATCAGGATCAGCGCGACAAACCCCACATACTCGTTGGCGAAGGGGAGCAGCTGCAGGTCGCTGCTCTGGAACTTCACAAAGAAGCTGACGGCCAGGGGTATCACCAGGAATCCGGTCGTGGCTCCAGCGGCAAAGAGTCCCAGACCGGAGCCGATGAAGATGGGTGCATAGCGGTTCGGCGTCGCCCCGAAGGCGGGCGCCACAAACCCCCATATCTGATACAGGGTGACCGGCAGCGCACAGGCGAACCCGATAATGATGGCCACCTTGAGCTGCAAGGTAAAACCGCCATAAACCGTGGTGACGATCAATTGGCCGTGACCGCGCAGGCTGGCCCGCAGGGGTGCGTCGATCAGGTGAATGACGGCGGGCGCCACAAACCAGCCGGCCACCGAACCGGCGGTAATTGCCAGGAGCGAGACGATCAGCCGGCGGCGCAGCTCCTGGAGGTGCCCGACCACGGTCAGGTACTTGGGATCGGGCTCGCGCTGTCGAGGTCGGCGTGGTAGCTGGCTGATCATGAGATACTCATTTCCACCGGTGAACGGCCCGAGGCGGGGAGCAAGATGTAAGACAGGAGCACCGAGCCACGCACCTGCCTATGAATGGTCCCTGAGTGGGCTCTTGGGCACGATGCGTGGCTCGGTTAGGAAGAGAGGGCACGAGGGGCCTAGCTGACCTTGTGCTCGGAGATGGTCGGGCCTATCTGACGTGGTTCGACCACCTCGGGCATGTCGTGGCTCACCGTGTCGTCTTCGAGGTGGGATATACCCTTCCTGAAGTCACGGATGCCTTTGCCCAGCGATGCGCCGATCTCCGGAATCCGTTTTGGTCCGAAGACGACCAGCGCCAAGGTCAGGACAATGAGGAGCTCTGGTAAATGACCACCAAGCATGATTTCACTCCTTGACAAATACTTGTGCGCGGCAGAACGTGCGAGGGTTGCTGGGGGCGAGCCGAAGCTCACTCCCAGCGTTCGCAGCGCTTGCTCCGCCTCGCTTGTTACCTGAGAAACCCGCGTCGGGCCTCATCGGCTTGCTCTGCCATTCCGAGCAGGAGCGGCACGAACTGCGGCGATTGGCCGATGAAGAGCCCGTCGGCCGCAAAGGACTTGACCGTGGCCACGGCAGCCCCGCTCCCCTCGACCAGCGTTGGGCGGATGATGGAAACAGCCGGCAGCCCTCGGATGAAGACGGTCGGCTCAGGCATGATCAGGTTGGTCTGGGTGTCCGGGCTGCCGGAGGCGTTGAGGTCCGGAAACACCAACCCATTGGTCGGATCGGTCAGCACCTTGGCATTGCCGGCCTTGTCATGCCAGGTCTGAAAATGCGAGGTCTCGGTTGGGCCGATACTGAGCAAGATGCGCAACACCTCCGGATTAGTGACCTGTTGAGCCAGCGTTGGGTAGAGGCTGGAGCCTCCTTGCTCGATGTAGCCAAAATGGAATCCCGCCGTGTTGGCGATCGCCTGGAGGTGGTCCGCGGGGCCGGTGACGTCGGCATTATTGCGGGGAATGGCCGGAAACTTCCCGTTTAACAAACCCGGCACGGCAGGCGGGAAGGTGCCACCGAGATCGGGGTTCTGGGTGCTGCTGCGGTATCGCGTCCAATAGCTGGTGTCGACCGTGAGCTGCATCAGGTTGGTGAGCCGTCCGATCTGCTGGGCGCCGGTCGCCTTACTGCTTGGCAAGGTGCGGAACTTATCCAGATTGACCTGCTCCGCACCCTTGGACGCCAGGTAGGCGTTGAGGAACTTGTTGTGGCTGATCTCATCCTCGGTGTTGTCGTGGATGTACTGGGACATGTCCCCATCCAGCACCTGAAGGGCGCTGGCGTAGGCGTCGATCACCGTCCCACCGGGGACTTCACCATCGACGATGCCGCCCAGCTCGTTGTATTGCTGCCACAGATCGGTCTCGATGAGCTCGATCGCCGTCAGGAACCGGAGGATGGCTACATCTCCCCGGGTGAGACTGCCGGTTCGTAGCTCCTGGGCGAAGGCCGGTAGCCCATTGGTCAACAGTCCGGCGCCGATGGTTCCAGCGCCGAGCGCGAGTCCCTTGCCCAGGAAGGAACGGCGGCTGCTCGTGCCTTCCGGCTGGTTTGGTGTCTGTTCTACGATGTGATCCTGCTGATCAGATCTGAGTTGGCGTCGCATGTCTTTCCCTTCTTGATTGGTTTTGTTCGGCACGCGTGGTGCCTCGAGTCCAACATTAAGGATTGATCCTGAGCGGACAGCCAGCGGAAGCTGAGACTCCCCTGAGTGAAGGAGAGTCCGCTCCGCCGGCTCCTCGTCGGTAGCCCGCCGAGAGGGCTATCGCTGCGCGAAGGACTGATCCTTGACGGTGGGCGAGGTCCCACCACCTACGAAATGTCCGGTCCGGATCCCGATGCGTGACGGAAGCACGCCGGCGGGAACGACCAGCGGGGTGGGGGCAACATGTCCGGGCGGATGGAGTGGGTAGGCGGTCGAGGCCGCGGTGTGCATGACCACGTTACCCTGGGTCTTGGTGATGAGCTGATGGATATGCCCGTTGAGCGCCGTCACGGAGCTAAAGCGTCTGACCAGCTGGAACAGCTGGGCGCGATCCAGGACGCCCCAACCCCACGGCAAATAGACAGGGATCAGGGGCACGTGGGCGAAGATGACCAGGGGTGTGTCGGAGGAGAGGGGTTTGAGATCCTTCTTGATGAAGTCGAGCTGCGCCTGGCCAAGCAGGCCGAGTCCCTTCAAGCCGCCTACGTTCTCCGCCTGCTGGACGTCGTTGAGGCCCAGGAAGTGAACGCCCTTCAGGTCGAAACTAAAATAGCCGCTGCCCTGCGTGCCTCGGCCGAACGTCTGCAGGTAGCGCTTCCCCTTGTCCAGGAAGACATCGTGTTCCCCGGGCAGGTTGAAGGTTCGATCGGTTTTGATCGTGCTCATCAGCTGCTTCACCGTGTCGAACTCGCTCTTCGTGCTGAGATGAACGTGGTCGCCTGTATGGATGACGAAGGCGGGACGCTGTGGGAGGGCGTTGATGCGGTCAATCGCTTCCTTGAAGGTACCGATGACGTTCTTGTTGGGCGGTTGGTGGAAGCCGATGTGCGTGTCGGTGATCTGGACGAAGCTGAAATCCGCCGCAACCTTTCGTCCGGCAGTTGCAGGGTCGCCGTGCACGGCATCGGCGAGCGCGGTCGACGTCACCACACCGCCCTTGATGGCCCAGACGATGCCCGTGCCCGCCCAGGCCATGCGCTTCAAGAAATCTTTTCGGTCGATACCATCCTGCTGATTGTCGTGCTCACTGTAATCGGTCATAAGGAAACCTCATTTCTAGGCGTGTGCCTGGCGTTACTTCTTGACGATGACCGTGCCATGCATGAATGGGTGGATCTGGCAGTGGTAGTGAAACGTGCCTCCCTGCTGGAAGGTGCGAGAGAATTGGCTGGCCGTATCCAGGGCACCCGATGACCAGATCCCGATGTCGCTCGTCACCGTATGCGGGTCACTATCGTGGTTGGTCCAGACAATGCGGGTGCCGGGCGAAACGACGAGGTGGGCAGGCTTGAACGCGAAGTTACTGATGGTCACACGCACCACGTGCCGGTGCAGCAGGATCGCGGTGACCGGATGGGATTTCTGAGCAGGAGAGAACGTCATGATGCCCACGGGGCTCGCGTGGGCGCTTGCCATCGAGGCGCCCGGATAGAGAAGTACGGCGATGGCGACAAGCACTGCAGAGCCGAGGGCGATGAAACAGGCAGCGGACTGTCGGGGTAAGCGGGCTCTTCGCATATCTTTCCCTTCTTGCTTGATTGGTCTCATTTGGCATGTGTGGTGCCTTGATGCCAACCATACGGATGCATCCTGAAGGGACAGCCAGCAGAAGTTGAGATTAACCTGAGCGACGCCGACGGAAGGGGATCTGTAGGTCGAACCCGGCGTCGTTCACCAGGAGTCGGGCTGATTCCCCGGCCTAAGTTTTCTCGGTTCGTGAAAGGGCCTGCCCCGTCCGCTCCACGTAGGGCCGGGCTCCCAACCGTTGGAAGGTGACGAGCGCTTCCCGCAGCTGCTCCGTTGCCTGCTCAGGTTCACCCTTTTGGAGGCGCATTATCCCGCCGTGGTACAGCGCACGAGCTTGTCCGTAAGGAAAGGACATGCTCCGCGCTATATCGAGCATTTCATTGAAGACACGGCAAGCCTCATCCCATCGCTCCTGCCGTGTCAGGAGCACACCTTGCACTTGCAGCATGTCTACCAGGAAAAGGCGCTCGTTCTGAGCGCGGGCGCGCTCTTCACATGTTGCCAGCAGCTGCTCGGCCTTACTCATATTACCGAGCTCCAGGTGCGCCTGCGCGAGCACCAACAGCAGATGCAAAGCTTGCGGATAGTCGAGTACCGCGAGATCGACCAGAGGTTGCAGTCGAGCGAGAGCAGCGCGGGGCCTCCCCTCCAGGAGATCGAGCTCTGCCAGGAACCGCTGCACATGGCGTGCGATCCAGACGTCCCGCTGGGGGTCGGCTGCAGCAACCACTGCCTCGAGGTGCTCTCTCGCCGCTGTCTCCTCTTCCCCTCTGAGCAGCTGGATGTTCCAGAGATGCACCAGCGGATAGGTGGCTTGCCACTCCAGACCAACCGAGCGAAAGAGCTCTACAGCCCGCCCGAGGTGAGCTTGCGCCGCGCTCCAGTCGCCCAGGAGGAAGGTGACGCGGGCGAGCCGAGTCAACATCCAGGCACTCCTGCCTGCTCCACCGCTCCGCTCGAAGGTCCAGGTGATAGATGCCGACTCACCGGTCTGCTCGGCGGCGCGGAGAGCGCGCGCCAGGTACCTGCTGCTCCGATGAAAATCGCCCCCATCCCGGAAGAGCTCCGCCAGATTGTCGAGTGCCACGCTCATGGTGCCGAAGTTGCCAGTGGCCTCCGCCAGAACAACAGCTTCCTCCAACACCTCACACGCCTGCGTGCGTTGACCCAATGTCATCAAGGCTGCACCCCGTCTCGCCTCTGCCACGGCAAGAATCGTGTCGTTTCCCGTTCGCCGGGCCAGTTCCGAGGCTCGCTCGGCCGCCTTGAGCTCCTCGTGATGCTGCTCGAGTCGAAAGAAGAGACGCGCCAGCGCAGTGTACAAACCGGCCAGCACCTGGACCTGCGGTCCGGTTGCGCCGGCCGTTTCCATCGCACTGACGAGCGGCTGAATACGCGCGATACCCTCCTCCGCTGTCCCTCGGCCACGGTGTACCCATCCGATCTCCGCAACAATGCGCCCCTCTTCCTCCAGGTCGCCGCGCGCTCGAAAAAGCTCTGCTGCCCGCTCTAGCGCCTCGAGCGCCTCGTCGTACCGCTCTGTGGCATTCAGCACCTGTCCCAGCTTGACCAGCGCTTCAAGCTCCGCCGGGGATTCGCGGATCTCTGCCGCTCCCGCGGGCGAGGGCGGGATCGTTGATCCCAGCTCGAGCACCAGCCGGAAATAGCGCTCGGCTTCGCCATACGCAAATACTTGCTGTGCCTGCTCTCCGGCCAACAAGGCGTACGGGAGCGCCCGTTGGGGAGCGCCACCTTCAATGAAGTGCCAGGTGAGCTCCCCGGCCCGCCGGTTCGGGCGACTCGCTAGAGCGGGGGGCACTCCGCCGTCGGAAGGTTCCAGCGCCTCTGCCGCAGCCAGGTGGAGTCTGCGTCTCCGACGGGCCGGCTGGTCCTCGTAGAGCGCCTGCCGCGTCAGCGCGTGGTTGAAGGCATAGTCGTCCCCACTCACCTCACGCACCAGTCCCACTGCTGCTGCTTCTTCCAGCGCCCCCTCTACCTCACTCTCCCGGCGCTGGTTGATCCGTTGCAGATCCTCGAAGCTAAAGGACTCGCCCAACACGCTGGCCTCATAGAGCACCGCTTGCGCCTCCGCTGGTAACCGAGCGAGCCGCTCGCCAATAGTCGAGCGCACGCTCTCTGGAGCTCGAATCTCCTGCAAGTCTCGTGCGACCCAGCGACCACCATCCTGGTACAGGTCTCCCCGCTCCATCAACGCTCGGAGGACCTCCTGAATGAAGAAGGGGTTGCCGTTTGTGTAACGATGCACCAGCTCCGCGAACTCGGTCGATACCTCGGCCTCTCCGAGGGTGGCTGCTATCAAGGTTGCCGTTTCCCGGGATTCCAGCCGATGGACAACTACCCGCTCTACCAGTCGATCCCGGTTGAGGTCGACCAGGGCGCGTGCCAGTGGATGCTGGCGGTCGACGTCGACGTCGCGGTAGGTTCCCACCACGAGAATGCGATCACCACGCGTGTACCGCACCAAGTACAGCAGGAGCTTCAGGCTTGAGCCATCCGCCCAGTGCAAGTCATCCAGGAGGAGCCCAATCGGCATCTCCTGGGAAATAGCTTGCAGAAAGCTGCCGACCGCTCGAAACAGCCACTGTTGCTCTGCCTGGCCACCAGATGATGGAATGGGCAGCGAGAGATTCTGATCGGGCAGCAGCCGGCTCAGGTAAGGCCAGCGGCGCGGAGTCTCTTCTCGGATGGCACGCGGCGCTGCCCGGTAAGTCATGGCCAGGGCCTCCAGCATCGGATAGAAGGGCACTGCCTGCTCCGGCTCATAACAGCGGCCTGTGGCCACCAGGAAGCCTCGTCGCTGCGCCTCCAGAGACACTTCTTGCGCCAGGCGGGTCTTGCCCACTCCCGGCTCCCCGGTCAGCAGCAGCAGCCGCCCGCTTCCGTGCGTAACGCTCTCCACGACAGCCTGGATGCGGCTTTGCTCCTGCCGGCGACCCACCAACGGTCCGGGGGGCAGGGCGCCAAGGAAGCTGCCCGGCTGGAGCAGACGTCCTGCGTGCCCCGCCTGAGCAGCTGGATCGACTCCCTCGCGTGCTGCAACTTCCAACTTCACGCGCTCGTCTGGAGCGAGCTGCAGGGCCTCCAGCAGCATCTGCACCGTGTCCTTGCGCGGCTGCCTCACGCCCCGCTCGAGGTCGCTGATCGCTCGCACGCTCAGACCGGACTGCTCCGCCAGATCCTCCTGGGTCATCTGGGTGGCCTGTCGGTGACGCCTCAGGAGCAACGCGAAGTTCGGTGACTGCACGATGCCCATGTTCTACATTCGTCCATGGGCGGCCAGGACGTATCGGTACCTCTTCCATACCGGGCCCGGCTGCTTGACCGGATCATAGCACTCGATACTGGTCACGTCCAGCCACTCTTGAGGACATGAATAGAGTTGTTTGCCGGTGCTGTTGCCGGTCGCTGCGTGAGTTTTGCCTGGTCATTCTCTCCATTCAGGTTCAGACTGGATGGTAGGACGATACCAGCTCCGGAGGATTCTTCCGTGAAACGTCACCACCTCCCGCCGCGCCGCGATGGCGACCCAATCCGCTCACTGGGCGCTCGCATCAAGGCCTGGGGCGAGGAGCTCGCTAGCAGGTTTCTCTCCAAACCCTCGCCGGTGCCGATCCGCGTCGAGCAGCACGACCAACCAACCGACCGTCCGGGAGCAGGCGCGGTAGACGGTAGTGGCCACATGGGCATACGTCACGCGATGAACCCTCTCATGACGATGCTCTTTGGGCTGGGCAGTGCAACCCTGTGGCTCGTGTTGCTCGAGGTCACCGACTTCAGCGCCATCACCGTAGGCCTAGGGTTGCTCGTGGCGCTCGCCATCATCAGCTAAGTGAGCACGATGTACGCATACCCACGTTTCACCTCCGTGTCGCAGTTGCAAGTCGATGCGTGGACGGGCATGAAAGCGCCTGCTCCGTTCGCTCCGCGTAGGGCCGCGCTCCGAGGCGCTGGAAGATGGCGAGAACCTCCTGTCACCATTCTCGCTTGGCTCTCTGACTAGACCTGTTGTGATCGTAGTAATGGCATGGTGCCGAGGTAGAAGCTCATGAGCCTGATTTCCCGCGGTTTCCGTGGGCGGCGTAAGGATCCAGCGGTGCAAGACCGCCTTCCGCCCGGCCAGTATCTGGTGAATGACTTTCCGGTCCTCTCAGCCGGCCCGACCCCGTACACGCCCAAGGATCAATGGGACTTCTCGATCGTGGGAAAGGTCGATCAGGAAAGACGTTGGACCTGGGACGAGTTCCTAAACCTGCGCAGTGAGACGATCAAGACGGACATCCACTGCGTGACCCGCTGGTCGAAGCTCGACACGATCTGGAGGGGTGTCTCGGTCGACACGCTGCTCAAGGGTCACCCAGAGGGTGCCCGGTACGACGCGAGGTATGTGCTTGCCTTCTGTGATGGCGGATATACCACGAACCTGCCACTCGAGGACGTGACGGGCGGCAAGGCCTGGATCGTGTACGCCTACGGTGGGGAAGCGCTTCCCATCGAGCACGGTGGCCCGGCTCGCCTACTCGTCCCGCACCGGTACTTGTGGAAGAGCGCGAAATGGGTCCGTGGGCTCGAGCTACAGGACAACGAGGAGCACGGTTTCTGGGAGTCGCTCGGGTATCACGATCACGGTGACCCATGGTTGGAGCAGCGGTACCGGGGCGACTGACTCGGCAGGCGGGCTACCGGTCGTTCCCAGGTTGCTGCTCACTGCCTCTCAGGTCAGGGGAAAGAGCGAGGAGCTGCGTCTTGTCGTCCTCGGGAATCTAGTCCTCCCACTCTGGATCGAAGTACCGGTCGAGCGCGTTCCGGATGAAAGTCAGGCAACGGGGCGGTCTTCCCTCCTCGTGGGTTGCGACACAGCATGGTTTCCATCTGTGGTGGTCTCCGTGATGCCGATCCACGCAATACCGCAGAGTACGAGTGCGCCGCCGATGAGCTCGACGATCGTCGGATGGTCGCGGAGGACGACCACGGCACTGATGAGCCCGAAGAATGGGATCAGATTCAGAACGCCGGCCGCAACCGTTGCGCGCACCGCGATGATGCCACGGTTGTAGAGCACGAAGGGCAGTGCCACGCCGTCCAAGCTCTGGGCGAACCCGGCTGCCCAGTGCATCATGTCGGCGTGGGGCAGCGTGGGTCCTCCGATCAAGCGTGTGCCGACGGCGAGCGGCAGAGCCACGACAATCTCGGCCAGGAGCTGGTAGGCCGAGACAACCAGGGGAGGGGACTGGCCGGCGGTGCGCCGAGCGAGGACGCCGTAGGTACCGGCAGCAAAGGTGGAAGCGAGGATGAAGCCGTGGCCGGCGAGCGTGTCGCGGCCGGGTTGGGCATTGCTGCCGACGACGATGGCCCCGAGCAGCCCGAGGGAGAGCCCGGCCAGCAGTGGGCGGCTGATGCGCTCCCGGAGGAACAGGACCGCCAGCAGGAGGGAGGCGGTAGAGGCGCTGTCGCGGGCCAGGCCCTCGTTGGCCAGCAGGTAGGTCAGGCCTGGTTCGCAGATGCCGAGCAAGGCATAGGTTGGCCAGCGAGGCGTGCGGAGCTCGGCCCGGGCACTAAGCAATGTGGTGACCCAGATCACCACGCCGCCCGTGAGCAGCTCGACCTCCAGCAGATCGGTAGCGCCAAGCTGGCGAAGCGCGCAGAAGCTCAGGGTGGTCGAGGTGCCCCAGGCCAGGAAGAGCAGTCCCCGGCGCATGGCTATCCGGGCACTTATGTGGTCTACTGGCGTGACTGCGAACGACTCCTAGAACCAGCGGCCTCGCCTTCCAGCATCAACGTCTTGGCGAGGTGCTGCCATTGGTCTTCCAGGGAAGCTGTGCCGTCGCTCGTCAGTACCTGCACGGCGACATGGTCCGCTCCCGCCTCGAGGTGCGCTCGGACGCGTTCCACGACCCGCTCCAACGATCCCCAGGCTACCAGGTCGTCCACGAAGCGATCACGTCCACCCCCGGCTAGCTCTTCCTCGCGGTAGCCGAGGTGGCGGAACTTGGCACGGTTGAATGGGCTGTGCACATAGCCGGCGAGATGCTCCCGCGCCAGGGCACGCGCCCGTCCTGCATCCTCCTCGAGTAGCACGGCCTGCTCGACCGCCAGGAAGGGTTCGGGTCCAAGGACCAGCCGTGCCTCACGCGTATGCGCCACCGGCACTTTATAGGTGTGTGCGCCCGTTGCGCGTTCCTGTGCCACACGGAGCATGGTGAGCCCGTGGGCTGCAAGCACCCGTGGCACCGGCGGCCGATTCCCGACGAGCACCTGGACAGTGTCCATCTCGTCCAGGTAGCGGCGCAGTGCCTCGATCGGTCGCTCGCCACCCCCACCGACACCGAGGCCCAGCAGATAGCGGCCGGGATAGGCGTCCCAGAGCGTCTGCTGCCCTGCTGCCATGGCGCGCGGTGAGCGTTCCTGGATACGGGCAATGCCGTTCGCCACCACGAGGCGCGACGTCCTCGCCAGAAGCAAAGCGGCATGCGTCAATGCCTCCTTACCCGTAACTTCCGGCACCCACACCGCTCCGTACCCCAGATCCTCGACCAACTGCACCTGGCGCCAAACGATCTGGACCGGGGCACGGTCAAAGGTCCAGGTCCAAATGCCAATGGTCCCGGGATCGATGCCAGCCTGCCTCATTGTTTCGAGACTCATCTTCCTTCCATCCAATGCGTGGTGAGCTCTGACTTCTTGGCTGTACTGGGTATCGGCGCGATGCCCGCCGCTTGCCGGGATTGGCGATCGATTATGGTAGTCATGCCGCCGCCTTCGTGCGGCGTCCCAGAAAGGCCTCGATGCGCTGGGCTATCGTGTCCAGCTCCTCCTCCAGAGCAAAGTGTCCCGTGTCCAGCAGATGAATCTCGGCATCGGGGAGATCGCGCCGGAACGCCTCAGCGCCCTCCGGCCTGAAGATCGGATCGTTCTTGCCCCAGACGACGAGGGTTGGTGGCCGGGGGCAGGCCCTCCAGGTAGGCGTTGGCGTTCTGGCTGATCAGCGCCTCGATCCAGTCGGGATGCCGGGTGGCGATGCGGAAGCCGACCGGTCCGCCATAATCCTGCAGGTACAGACTGAACCGGGTCAGGCCGAGCGCCTGCAGGAAGTGCTCGATCACGTCCGCCAGGTGGTCGAAGGTGTACGCGAACGCGTCGAGAGGGGGACTGTCGCTGTACCCGAAGCCCGGGTAGTCCGGGCCGACGAGGTGGAACTGAGGAGAGAGCCGGCCGAGCAGGTCGCGGTACATGTGGGATGAGGAGGGGAAGCCGTGCAGCAGGACGATCGTGGACGCGTCCGGGGAGCCGGCCTCCCGATAGAAGATGTCGAGTCCATCGACGCAGATCGTTCGATAGGTCGTCACTGAAAACCTCTTGATATGAACTGGATAGGGAAGGCAGCGCCGCCACCCGCCTGGAGCCGGACGCCCGGCAGGTGACGGCGCGCCAGCGGTCGACTCTGAGCCTGGAGCCGCCTAATGGGCCGGAAACGCCTTGACCTTGACCAGGAAGGAGAAGAAGTCCTCGATGTGCCAGGTCTCGACGATCAGCCCGTGCGCGGCCCGGTGGATGTCGGTTGCCCTGAATTCCACTCGCTGGCCGGTAGGAGGAACACCGAGAAAAGTGCCCTGGTGGGTCCCACGCGCGGTCAGTCGGGCTACCACCTTATCCCGGGCCCCAATAAGGTCCTCCACCGTAACGTGAAGATCGGGGAAGGCGGTGCGAAACGCCTGCACCACCGGACCGAAGCCATCGCGTCCGGGACCCTGTCCGGGGTTGAGCGGGTGGTCGGCCCAGTTGGGGGCAAGGACCCTCTCGACCAGACTCAGGTCACCGGTATTGAGGACCCGATAGAACTGCCGGGCCAAAGCCGCGTTGGCACCCGGGTTCGAAGCGGGCGCCGCCTGGACGTCACCGCCCTTCCAGAGGCTGCCAGCAACCACGGCTCCGGCGCCCACGGCGGCGTTCCGCAGCAGCCTGCGTCGGTCCATACGAACGTCACTCGGTGAGTGTGCTACTGTCATCGTGCATTCCTTTCTGCTGTGTGTGTTGTCTTCGCTTTGCTAGATCGTGAGGACAACCTTGCCGAACGGTCGCTCCTCGCTCAGGTAGCGCTGCGCCGCGGCTGCCTCGTCGAGAGAGAACGTGCGGGCAACGAGGGGTTTGATCCTGCCCTCGGCCAGGAGCGACAGGATAGCTGCGTACGCCTCGGCCACGGTTTCCGGCGGCTGGGCAAAGAGGTTGAACCCTACCACGCGGGTCGCCTTCCAAATGAGGTCCGTGACGTTGATGGACGCTTGTGTTCCGGCTGGGTAGCCGAGCGTCACCAGCGTGCCGCCTTGCCCTAGCGCCGTCAGCGCTTCTCCGGTAATGTGGCCGCCGATGCTGTCGATCGCCAGATCCACGCCACCGCCGCCGGTCAAGCGCGCCACGCCCGCGCTCAACGACTCCTGTGTCAGATCGATGACGTCAGCATAACCGGCACCCCGAGCCCGCTCCGCCTTCTGGGCGGAGCCCGCCGAGGTGATGACGCGAGCCGCCCCCTGGGCCCGCGCGAGCTGGACAGCGGCGTTCCCTACGGCGCCGCCCACGCCCGGGACGAGCACCGTCTTACCAGGCACGAAGCCGCCGGTGGCGGTCAGGGCGAGCTGCGCGGTCAAGTGGGCGATCGGGACGCCCGCCGCCTCCGCATCGCTGATGCCGTCCGGCACCGGCGCGAGCTCCTGCGGCTGAGCCAGGATGTACTCCTGCCAGGTTCCATCCTGCAGCACGCCGTACGGTCCCGACACCATGACTGGCGTGCCGGGTGCGAACGGCGAGGAACCGGGTTCCACCACGACCCCAACCCCTTCATTGCCGAGCACCAGCGGCGGCTGCTTGGCCAGCGGAAACTGGCCGGCGCGCACCACGTCGTCGAGTGGGTTGACCGCCGCCGCATGCATCTTGAGCAGGACCTGGCCGTCGGTCGGCACGGGTCGTGGCCGCTCTACTACACGCAACTTGTCATATCCACCCGGTTGGTCAAAGGCTACTGCTTTCATCGTGTGTCTCCCTTGTTTCTTTGCTCTTTGGGATGGTTCCGGGCCATCGATCAGAAATCGATGGCCACGCCGTTGCGGCGTTCATGCTCCCTTACTCCTTCGATCACGAGCCCAGCGATGCCAGTCGTCGGACAGCTCCTGGACGTGGAGCAGTCGGTCGACCTGACTGTGATCTCTCAGGTAGATGTGAGCGACGTCGCCGACGGTGAGCCCGTGGTCCGGCCGATGTACCACCTCGATCGAGTCGCCGGCCGCGAGCTCTCCTGGCTGGACGATGCGGAGGTATGTGCCCGGTCGGCCTGCCGCCGCGAACCGGCGCGGGAAGCGGGCATCGTTCATGCGGATGCCCAGCTTGTAGCAGGGGAGCCGCGGCTGGGAGACCTCCAGCAGAACAGTGCCGATGCGCCAGCGTTCCCCCACCACCGCGGCGGTGGCTGACACGCCCTGCACGGTAAGGTTCTCCCCGAACGTACCCGGCTCCAGCTCGTGACCGAGCTGCCGGGCCCACCAGTCATAATCCTCACGACCGTACACGTACGCCGCCTTGTCGCTGCCGCCGTGCGCCGTCCGGTCCGCCTGGTCGTCCCCCACGACGTTCACGCCCTGGACGGAGACCCGGCCAGCGACCGGCGCTTTCCAGATCCCGGTCGCCACCCGGTCACCACGCCACTCCACGACGCGGATCGGGCCCACGTTAACGGATTCGACGAAGCTACCATCTTGGCCGAGAGAAGGGTCAGGGAGCGATGGTATAGAAAGACGTCTCATTGCCGGCCACTACCATCGCTTCCGCTACGCTGCTGCATGGCGGTGCGGCTCGACCAGGGGAAACTCGATCTCCACGTCGGCCACCTTGTTGAAGTAGTTGGTCAGCACGTTGAGCGCCACGTGAGAGACAATCTCGGCGATCTCACCGTCGGAGTAGCCGGCCGCACGAACCGCTTCAATATCGGCATCCGACACGCCGCCTCGAGTGTCGAGGACGGTGCGGGCGAACGTCAGGGCAGCATCAATCTTGGCGTCGGAGGAAGAGAGGTGGCGGGTCTCGTGAATGTCCTGGTCGGAAAGCTTGAGCACGTGTTTCCCCACGTAGGTGTGGGCGGACAAGCAGTAGGTGCACTGGTTGGCCTCGGCGATGCCGATGGCGATTCGCTCCTGTAGGCCCGAATCGAGCTGCCCGCCGTGTAGCGCGCGATTGAGCTCCAGCCACCCCTTGAGGGCCGCCGGTGAGGTCGCAAGGGCTGTGGCCATATTTGGAACAACGCCCAGTGATTGCTGGACGGCGGCTAGTAGCTCCCCGGTTTCGCCGGTAGCCTGAGAAGGATCGATGGTCCAGAGTCGTGGCATAGAAACGCTCCTTTCGCGTGGTCCCGTACGGAGGGGGACTACTGTAACGGCTATAACGGTTGCCTGCATTTTCAACCGTTACATTGACCGTAGCACACTGACCTAATGGTTGCAAGTATGTGCTACCATTACATTCGAGAGGGGGTTACAGTTATGCCGTTTCCGGTGCTTGGTGAGCCGCTCCCCATCGAGCTGGTCAACACGCTCTATGCGGAACGGGGACGGCTGGCCGACGGGCTGACGACACCCGACGATCTTGTCGCCTGGCTGCAGGCGCATGAACACCAGCTTCAGACCGACGTGATCCATGTGGCCGGTCAGCGGGTGAATGAGTTCCGCGAACTGCGTGACGCGGTGCGGGCGCTCTTTCAGGCCACCCTCGCACACGAGTGGCCGCCCGCACCTGCCGTCGACACGCTCAACCGCATAAGTGCAGCGGCACCGGCCTTTCCGCAGCTCCGCTGGTCCTCGGCAGGTAAACCGCATGTCACAGTGAAGTACCGTGGAGACGACCCAGCGGTGTCGGCGCTCACCGAGGTGGCACAGTCCGCTCTGCAATTGCTAGGTGGACCCGACCGTCTGCGACTGCGGGCCTGCCATGCCCCCGGCTGCGTTCTGTTCTTCCTGAAGGATCACCCGCGTCGAGAGTGGTGCTCCGGCGTCTGTGGCAACCGCGCGCGAGCGGCGCGTCACTATCAGCGCCACCGTCAGACCAAGTAGTAGACCACCCCATACGATATCGCCGCCGTGGTTGCCGTCGTGCGGTATAGCGGCCGACTGACGGCGGACCGGAGATAATGTCTTCACGCATGGTCAGTCTCCGTCTCTGCTCTTTGGGTCACTTGCCGGAATGTCGATCTCGGTCTGGGCGATGGTGTTGAAGTAGTTGGCGTAGATGTTGAGCACCACGTTGGCAATGATCTCGGCAATCTCGGCGTTGCTGTAGCCGGCCCGACGAATACGATCGAACTCGTCATCGGTCAGATCACCTCGGTATTCCGCCACCGTCCGGGCAAACTGGAGGGCAGCTGTGACCTTCGGATCCGACGACAACGCCTCCCGCGCCGCCCTGATCGCTGCCTCGTCCAGTCCAAGCAGCTTCCCGGCAGCCGTGTGTGCCACCACACAGTACCGGCAGGCGTTGGCCTCTGCGACAGCCAGGGCGATCTGTGCCCGCAGTTGTGGATCGAGTGTGCCAGCACCGAGGGCACTATCGAGCGCGAGGTAGCCCAGGAGGGCAACAGGGGAATTGGCGATGGTCCGCATCACGTTGGGACTGTTCCCCAGGCGGGCTTCCGCCGCATCCAGCGCGTTCTTGGTCTCGCCCGTCGCCGTGCTCGGATCGATGGCGGGTAGTCGTTGCATCACGTAGTGTCCTCGAAGAATCTGGATTCCCCCGGTTGTCGACCGATGGATGTGCGCCGCTTGCAGACCTCTGTCGCAAGCACGGATGGGGAGGAGGAGGGGCAGCCGTCTCGGTTCTGAAGCCCGCAACGGCTGCCCCTGGGAGGAGGAAGATTGTGGTGAGCAGGCGGATCTGCGTGTCGGCTCGTGCGGCCAGTCATGCTGCTGGATCGGGATATCATGGCTCCCCGCTCCGCCCGGGTGCACAGGATACTGGACTCGAGGGAGGCGGACCGCTCCCGAGCTGGACCGCCCGTGCCAGCGCCCGATATTGCAACACCTTCGCGTTCCCAGGAGTCACGCCCAGCTCCTGTGCAGTCTCCAGCACCGAAAACCCACGCAGGAAGCGGAGCTCGAGAACGCGTCGATGCCGCTGGGGGAGAGCGTCGAGAGTGTCTGCGACCCGGCGCTCCGTCTCGCTTCGCTGTGCGGCAGGCGTCTCTGTCCCGGTGGCAGGTTCTTCGTGGAGCTCGTCGAATGGCAACAGGGCGCCGTAGCGATAATACCTTCGCCAATGGTCCGCCAGCACAGTCCCGGCAACGGTAAAGAGCCAGCGTGCGATACTCGCTTCCGATCGGCACACGTCAAGCCGATGAGATGCTTTCAGGAAAGTCTCGGAGACCAGATCTTCGGCGTCCTCTCGGTTACCAACCCTGTTGTACAGAAACCGGTAGATCGGCCCGATGTACCGCAAGTAGATCTGTTCCAGGTCCGCTGTCGCGTGTGCTGTCGTGGGGGAGAGATCCTCATCCATGCCGGATTCGGCCAAAGCCGGATCGGTATCTTGAACGCTCTGATTCAGGAGATTGTTCTCGGATCTCATGTGCCTCACCTTCTGCGGTTCACACCATCCACTTTGCATCCCAACGAGGGATATGACCACGCAGAATCCACACAAACACCGGAAACTCCACCGGCAACTTGGTTCTGCATTGCGAGCAATTAAGTCGGACACGATCCATGGGTTCGTCGAGTTGGGATGCTGCCCATCGGTGGTACGTGCTATCATCCTGACAGTCAAGGCCAGGGGTCGGATGGAGAGTGCTGCATCCGGCGCAAGCGATCGGACACATGCATGTACACGACGCAGTCCCCGACGTTCGGGCTGCTGCTCAAGCGCCACCGTCGTGCTGCTGGGATGACTCAGGAGGAGCTGGCCGAGCGGACTGGTATCAGTGTCCGAGCCATCTCCGACCTCGAGCGAGGCCTCCGTCAGCCACGAAGGGACACGCTGCAGCTGCTGCTCGATACGCTGCAGCTGGGAGCAGATGAGCAAGCCAGACTGGCGGCCGCGGCCAGTACCGGCCCTTCCGCGTCCGAGGGCGCTGGGCCGAGAGGATCTCTGCTGCAGACAGAGGGAAGCTTCCTCGGCGCGCTGCCTCCAGGCCCGCTCGTCAGCCGTCAGCTCGAAATCCGTCGAATCCTGGCGGCAGTCGATGCTGTCGTAGGCGGGAACGGTCGGTTCGTGATGCTGACGGGCGAGCCGGGAATCGGCAAGACCCGGTTGGCCCAGGAAATTTCCCTGGAGGCCGGGAGGCGAGGCTTTCTGGTGGCGAGCGGACGCTGCTACGAACCGGAGCAGGACGTTCCCTTCTATCCGTTTCTCGAGGTGCTGGCGACTGCATACTCCGCTGCGCCACGCGCCATCCGGGATGAGGTTCCCCGCCGGTGGCCCTACCTGGGATGGCTCTTGCCCGAGGACGTCCTCCCGGTGTCGGCGCCGGCAAAGAGCGGGTGGATGAGTGGCCGGGGAGAGGAGCAGCGGCTCTTTTGGGCAGTGAGCGCCTTCCTCGCGGCTATCGGCGAGGAAATGCCGGTTGTGGTGCTTCTGGACGATTTGCACTGGGCCGATGGTGCCAGCCTGAAGCTCTTGTTGCACCTGGCGCGCCACACGCGTAGCGGCCGGATTCTGCTACTCGGGACGTACCGTGATGTCGAGCTTGGACCACCGGGTACCCCCAGGGTGCCCCTGGCCCGAGCGCTGGTCGATCTGAATCGCGAGCGTCTGGTGGAACGCGTGAGTGTCCATCGATTGAACCAGGAAGGTACGGCGGAGCTGATCGTCGCGACCATAGGAGAGATAAAGGTCTCACCTGAGTTCGCGGCTCTGGTCTACCGGGGCACGGACGGCAACCCTTTCTTCATCCAGGAGGTGGTGCGGGCACTGGTGGAACGGGGAGATATTTACCAGGAAGACGGTCACTGGAAGTGCCGCGATATTCGGGAGTTTCAGACCCCGGAGACGGTTCGCGCCGCGATTGGCGAGCGACTAGCCCGTCTGCATGCTGAGGCACAGGCAGTACTGTACAGGGCAAGCGTGCTCGGACAGACTTTTGATTTTGACGATGTACGGGCGCTCGGGCACTCCTCGGAGGAGGAGCTCGACGAGGCGCTGGAGGCGGCCGTATCAGCCGAGCTGATACGAGAAGAGGGAATGAGCGGATATGCCTTCAATCATGCCCTCACGCAGCAGGCACTCTATGAAGACCTGTCGATGCGGCGCAGACGGAATCTCCACCTGGCTGCCGGAGAGGCGCTCCTCCGGCTCCCTGATCGCGTGCGAGAGCAGCGAGCGGCGGAGCTGGCATGGCATTTCAGAGAAGGGGGAGATAGAGCGCGGGCCGTCGTCTATACCCTGCTGGCCGGGGACCGGGCGGTGGAGATCTTCGCATATGGGGAAGCGGAGCGACACTTCCGGATGGCCGTGGAGCTTGTAGCGGCAGGAGACTCGACTCCCGCCGACACACTTGTCGGATCCGAGGCCCTGGCCAAGCTCGGACGTGTCCTGGACCTTACCGAGCGATACGACGAGGCTCTGGCGGCACTGGAGCAGGCAGCCGAGGTGTACCGGATGCAGGGTAACGTGGCAGTCGAGGGCCTCGTCGTGGCTGAGATTGGGTGGATACACCACAACCGCGGAAGTGACGAGGAGGGGTTTGCTCGCGTCCAGCCGGTGGTTGCCGCGCTGGAACAAGAGAGCGCCTCCTCGTCGCAGTATCGGGCCCTTGCGGCCCTGTATACAGGCCTGGCACGCCTCTTCTTTGGACTCGGCCGGTATTCCGACGAGCTCGCAGCAGTCGAGCGTGCGGTGAACCTGGCCCGAGAGCTGGGGGACCAGATGTTGCTGGCGGTGGCTAACGCGCGACGGGGCGCCGCGCTGATGACGGTGGGCCGGCGACAGGAGGCTCGGGAGGCGCTGGAGGAGGCGATTGCCCTGTCAGAGGCAACCGGGAATCTCGGCACAATGACCGTGGCGCTGGACAACCTGGGCGAGATTGCGCGCGACGGTGGCGACTACCGGCAGGCCCAGCAGGACTGTGAGCGCGCCGTGGAGCTGGCAGAGCAGATCGGTGTGCCGGGACGGATCGCCTGGACGCTGACCAAGCTTGGCCGCGTCCACCTGCTCAAGGGCGAGTGGGCCCAGGCGCGTGACATCTTCGAGCGGGCGCTTCGCCTGCTCGGAGACGACCCTCGCTCTGCGGCCTACCCACGCATCCACCTCGGCCAGCTAGATCTGCTCGAGGGGAATCGGGAGAAGGGCAGCGCACAGGTGGAGACGGCCATGAGGGCGGAAGCGCCCGGCCGAGATCTCTGGTTGCGCTGGCATGGACAGCGGCTCCTGGCCGAGCGAGATCTGCTGGACGGCCAGCCGGCCGCAGCCCTGGCACGGCTCACCCCACTGGCAGAGCAGACGGGTGGCCGGAAACCGCAAGGTACCATTATGTTTACCCTGCTCTTTGCCCCGCTGGCGTGGGCCTACCTGGAACTGGACCAGGAGGATGAGGCGGAAGCGGTTCTTGCCGAGGGCATGGCCCGGGCCCACCGCCAGAACCACCGCCTGGCACAGGCCGAGCTCCTGCGTGTGCAAGGCATGCTCCGGACCCGGCAGGAGCGGTGGCAGGAGGCGTGGGGAGTCCTGGAGGAGGCGATCGAGCTGGCGCAGCACATGCCGGATCCGCATCGTGAAGCACAGGCACGAGCCGTGTTAGCCATGTTGGCCGCTCGAACCGGGAAGGACATCGAGGCGCGGAATCAGTTACGGGAGTCCCTCGCTATCTTCCAGCGGCTCGGAGCTCATCCGTACATTCGCCGTATCCAGGGCTCCCTCGTCCAGCTCGGCCGGGCGTAATCAGGCCTCAGTCTCAGACTGACGGGCCGGCCGGCTGCACCCGCGGCTAGCCCCGCGAGACAGTTGCAGGTGGAGTTGCCGGTGCCTGCGTGTTTTCTGCCTGGTCAGACCATCTCTGCTCCCTGATGCTGGACCCATGCCGACAACCGCTGCCGATTCCAGACCGGAGGTTCCAAACGGCGGTATCGGATGCGCTTTGATCGCCGCGAGGTGATGCAGACAACGGAGCTTGCCGAACGGTAATGCTTCACCAATCAAGAAAGGAGTTCACCATACCGAGCATCCCATCGCCATTCACGTCACCATCAAGTAAGGAGAGAAACATGACACGACCAATCATCAGGGGCTGGAGGTGGGTAGCGCTCGCCATCGGGCTCGCGCTACTCATCCCCGTGGGCGTCGCCACCCACGTGCTCGCCCAGGACAACCGGCCGGGCGCGGCCACCGGACTGGGACAGCTGAGTGGTCTGCTGCCCCGCGACCACCTGACCACCGAGAGCGCCATCCAGGTCGATCTCACCCATGAGACGGTCCGCCTCCCCCTGTACAAAGGGGAGGCCTACGGCAAGACCGCCTGGTTCATCCTCCTGGATGCCTCGGATGCCGGGCTGGCCCATGACCTGGGGGTCAACTATGCCCCCAAGCTCGCCAATATCGGAATCGGCTGCCCCGCCTGTGTGCAGACCGTGACCCTCGACTCCCCAACGCCGGCCCAGAATCCGTTCGGGCAAGCCCTGGTCCACTTCCAGGGCGCGCCGGACTTCAGTCCCACCCGGATCGCGACACCCGGACCGAACGGCTTCCCCCTCGCCAAGTTCCAGCCTGGCGCGGTGGCCGGTCCGGGCTACAGCCCCTTCATTCAGATCGCCGGATCGCCCGTCGTCTACAACGCCCCCATCGTCGCTACCGGCGACGGTCCCTTCGACGTCGTCCACCATACCAACACCGGTGATCGGGTCCTGGGCATCCACATCGCACCCCCGTCGCCACAGGGGCAGTACCTGGAGTCGTATGCCGACCTGTTGCTGGTCAAGGGCTTCGACGCCGGCCAGCCAATTCTGTACCTCAGCACAGACGCGGGTCAGCCGCTAACGGCGGTGCTGGAGCGTTCGACCTATGTCCCCGCCCTGGACACGGCAGCCTACAACGGTGGCGATGACTTCCTGGGGTCTGCCCGCGAGCGGCTCTTCGGCTTCATCAACGGCCAGATCGGCGCCGACAACAAGCAGGCACAGGGCTTCAGGAATCTGGTCCTCGATGGTCACGCCAGCGAGGATGCCTCAGCCGATAACACGGCCCTCATCAACGCCCTGCGCAATGGGGGCGACCTCCTCAACGTGTTCGGTGATTTCCCCACCTTGAAGGACCCCCGGCATGCCCAAGCCTACAGCCCCCTGTGGGACGCCCAGCTCGGCCTGTGGACCGACAAGGCGGTCAAGGAAGGACTCAACACCCGGCAGATCGACGAGGTCCAAGTCTTCAACCTGGCGGCCACCCGGCCCGACCTGCTGACGGGCATTAACCCGGCCACCGGTCAGCCTGCTCCCTACGGCGCCCAGGGAGTCGACATCAACTGTGCGGTCATCGGGTTCACCGACAAGGCTCCAACCGCAAACCTCGCCACTCCTGTCCCCAACTCGCAGTTTCCACCCCGGTAGCGTGGTGACGGTGCCAAGCGCACGGGCGCGAGATGAGCGTGCGCGTCACGCCGTAACCTCAACAACAATAGGACGGGATCGGGATGGTGTCAACGCCATCCCGATCCCGCCAATCTCCTCCATCGATCTGTAATCCACGTAAGGATGTCACAATCTTTGCAGGATACGCTGTGCTCTGTATGGGGTCGCTGGAGAGTCCATGAGTCGATCTGGCGGCCACAAAGTCATCGAAAGGATGTCCAATGGTGCAAATCCGACTCCTCGCCGTAAGCCTGCTCTTCCTGGTGTTCGCCGCACTTGTTCCGGCTGTCGGTACGTCCGCAGCCTCTACCCACCAATCCACCGCCGGACTGGTCAAGGTGGCAAAGGTCGGGAAGCTGGGGAGCATCCTGGTCACCTCCAAGGGCTTCGCGCTTTACGAATGGACGCAGGAGAAGAAACATCAGATCAAGTGCACCGGCGCATGTGCCACGACCTGGCCACCGCTGCTGGTGCCGGCACACGCCACCGTCGCCAAGCACATTCGCGGTGCGATGGGGACGTTCGGCGTGATCATGCGCCCCGACGGCACCCACCAACTGACCTACCAGAGCAAGGCACTGTACACCTACCAGGGCGACACGAAACCGGGTGAGGCGCTCTGTCAGGGCTCGGAGGGGTGGTACGTCTTCTCAGCTCACTGACACAGAGGCGTGATTGGCCACCCAGCAGGATCCGCGCGGGCTTCGGACGTACCAGCTTGGTGGGGACTAGTGTGGGAACAAGCTGGCTACAGGAGGTTTGACCCCGACGGAATGTAGCAGGAGGCGTCGAAGAGAGGGCTGCTCGCCGTCGAGAGGAAGGTCTCCACGTAGGTGATCCGGAAGTGCGCAGCGAGCAATGGAGCCAGGCTGGGATGTGGCCCGGGCACGTCAATCAAGACGACCTCGACCCGTTGCTGAACCCAGTTGACTGCTGCCAGGACACAGGCGGCAGTGTCCTCCGGCGTCACGCCCCCGATGGGACCCAGTCTGCAGGCGGTTGGATCCTGCAGGGTTCCCGCGCCAAATCGGGCAAAGCCGTATCCGACAACTGCCCCGTGTCTCCGAAACCAGAGGGGCACAGCCCGCTGCTCACGGACCCAATAGGCATGATCGGCCCATCTGCAGCGACCACCAATCCGTTCATCCCACTGCGCAATTGTGGGGTCTGGTGACAGATCCGCGTTGAATCGCCGCGGCAAATGCCGCCGCCCGGCCATCCTGCTCGGCCACGACCATAGTCCCTGTGCGCAAGATGTGGCGAAGGTCGCTTGGAATCTCGCCGGCGGGCGGTGGAGCTGTGATGCCATGAAACTCATTCTCATACCAGATGCGATGCACGTGCGCCAGATCAGTTTCGTTTGCGCGGCGGATTGCTGTAGTCATCAAGACGATTCCCTTCGTGATCGCGGCTCAGATGATGCGAGCTTCGGGCTCCAGAGGATCGACCGCAATGAGCGGCACGCCCAAATCGCGCACCTTGATGATCAGGCCGTGGAGAGCCGCTTGATCGGGGACGTGCCCGCATAGCATGGTCTCCCCGCAGTCCAGATGGGTAATCGTCATCCCACCGAACCACTCCGACCACGCACTGTCGAGGTGACCCTTGATTCTGATGGAGTAGTACATTCGCTGTGCCTCTCTCGCGCTCTTCATGGGGCTGGTGGTGGCTTCCCTTCTGCTCTCGGCCACACAGGACTAGATGCGGCCTGTCTGCCGCAGCCAGCGGACAAAGTGCAACCGAGCCCGCTCGCCGGAGCTGAAGAGGTCGTAATCCTGCTGATACCGGAGGCGCAGCGTGTACAACGCTTCCCATTCGGCAGTGGTGAAGAGAGCCATAGGCGTCGTGGAACTGGGTCGTGTAATCATGAGCGTGCTCCAGGCATTCGGGTCATCTGGCCGACCTCGATGAGGTGTCCGTCCGGGTCGCGGAGATAGCACCGGATCTCGGCCGTGTGCTCCTTGGGCGGCGTCAGGAAGTCGGCTCCTCGTGCCTGCCAGCGTTTATAGATGTCCTGAATGTCGGCGACGCGCAGGTTCAAGGCGCTGGTCAGGATCGTGCTGTCCTGCGGCGCGACGGCCGTCACGTCCGGTTTGTCGTCGGTGGGCCCACCTCCCTCCGAGAGGACGAGCCAGGTGTTATGGAAGCGGAGGATGCCGGGCGGTCCCTCCATCAGGACCTGTGCACCGAGCACATCCGCATAGAAGTGCCGAGAGCGTGCTACATCGCGGACGATCAGGAGGTGGGTGACCACCACACCGTCTCTTGGGACGGGCCAGTCGTTCATCGTCGAAGCTGTGACGTTGGTCTCGGTCGTGTGCTGTTCCATGTCTATCTCCTTTCAATCAAGGGCTGGGGTAGTGGACGCTGCTCTAGCGGGCACGGAGCACGAGTGCGGCATGTACTGCCATGTCGTTGCCGACCAGGAGGCCCATGGGCTTCGGGCCGATCTTGAAGTCACGGCGGTCGAGCACCGTGCTCGCGGTAATCTGGGCGCGCTCACTATCGCGATGCTCAACCGTCGCCTCGAGCGCGACTTTGCGCGTGATGCCACGGATCGTGAGCTCGCCGAAGACGCGAAGCCGGTCCTGCCCCAAATCCTCGACGCGCGCGCTCTGAAAGGTAAGAGTGGGGAAGCGCTTGACCTTGAGGAACTCGGTGGTGCGGAGATGCCAGTCGCGCATCTTGAACCCGGTGTCGATGCTCGCCGCGTCGATCTCTACCTCGATCGTGGCGTTGCTGTAGCCCCCGGGTACCCCGCCGAAGGCTTGGGTGACTCTCTGGGTGTTATCGTGGGGGTCGCCGTATGCGACCGCCGATCCGCGCACGCGACGGAACTGTCCGCGCACCCTAAGGAGGCGGGACTTTCCAACGCTGAACTCGACGGTGGTATTCTCTGGATCGATCTCCCAGTGGGTCTGCGTGCCGGTGGAGACGTCGTGCAGGGCCATGGTGTACTCCTTATGTCGGTGGATGGAGGGCACCCAGCGGGTACCCGCCTCTGTCATCCTGTGGGAGCCGTTTCTGTCGGCTCTCTAGAGACCACACTACGACCCGGCCGGCGCTGCGTCATGTCCCATATGGGATAGAGAAGTGGGACATTTCGGAGGGGCAGGAGGGCGAGCAACCGGCTGTCCCGCCTGTGGCCCGGGCTGCGACTACAGCAGGTTCAACGCCCGGGCGCGCTCGACTGCCTGGAGGCGGCTATGGACGTCGAGCTTCCCGTAAATGCTCTTGAGATGGTTGCGCGCCGTCCCGGTGGTGATGAAGAGCTGGGCCGCGATCTCGGACGTCGAGAGCCCGGCAGCGAGGAAGCCCAGCAGCTCCAGCTCCCGCGCGCTGAGGGGCTCGACCAGTGCCGCACCGTCACCGACAGCCATGCCGGTGGCGCCACAGGCGGCAAGCAGGGCATCGACATAGGTCGGCGCCAGGCCACGGGAGCGAGCCTCCTGCAGCAGCCTGACCATGGGTGCAGCCTCATCCACGAAGAGGCGGACGTACCCTTGGGGCTCGGCCAGCGACAGGGCGCGGGCCAGCGCGATCATGGCCTGTGGCGTCTGGCCCAGTCCCTGGAGGGATAACGCCTGTAGCACCAGGATCTCGACCATGGCGCGTGTCCAGCCGCGCGCTTCTGCGGCCCCCAGGAGCCTCGTCACCGTGCGCAGCGCATCGTCAAACCGGCCTTGCGCCATCTGTAGACGTGCCAGTGCGAGGCGCTCCAGTGTGCCCACATAGTCCATGCGGCTATCCGGGCTCGACGCGCCCTCGCGTGAAGCAGCCCAGTGCGTCGGTGGGGCCACCTCGCCCCGCGCGGAGCGCAGCCAGAGCTCTGCCTCAGTCACGGCCACCCGTGCGGCATACTGGGCGACGTTGCCGTCGCGACCGACCGCCTCAGCCTCCTGCAGCACGGTAAGCGCGCCATCCGGATTACCACGCGCCTGCAAGACATGGGCCAGGGCGCGGTAGCCGTCCAGCGCCACCTCCGCCAGTCCACCCCATCCCGCGCACAGCGTGATGCCCTGCCACAGGAGGTTTTCGGCGACCTCAAGATCATTCCGCTCCCGTAGCACCTCGCCCATGCCAACCTGCGCCACGCCGATCGCCGGCGTCGCCAGCATGCCGTGATCGGTGGCCATCTTAAGGGTCTGTTGATAGGTCGTGGCCGCCTGGCGGAGCTGACCTTGCAGCGCTTGGGCATGGACGAGCCGCCCACTGGCCACCAGGGTGACGGTGTGACCGACCGAGTCCCGACTGAGGCTCACGACCTGGGCAAAGGTCTCGGTTGCGGCGACCATGTCGCCATTGAGGAGGTGCGCTCCCGCCAGTAACCCTGTCGTCACGCTCCGGACCAACCGATCATCCCGGGGCAGGTCGGCCAGCGCCTGGCTGGCGAGGCTGATGGCAGCGTCGGTCTCGCCCCGCTGACGGGAGAGTCCGGCGCGGATGGCTGCCACCTCGCCGCGCATCGCACTGACGGTAGCGCGCGGGAGGCGCAGCCGCGCCTCTGCGTTGTCTGCGAGCGCGTGGTCGACGTCCTGCAACCGTGGCTCGATGGCATCGATTTGCGCGCTCCACAGCACCACCCAGGCTAGGTCGAGCCCAAGACGTGGGCGCGTCCGTGTCAACGCCGGCGGCAGACGCTCCAGCCAGCGCTGCAGTGTCATCAGCTCCCCACGCTGCCACATCGTCGGCGCAATCACCTGCTCAATCAGGCGCGCTGCCTGCTCGTAGTCTGCCGCGGCGAGCGCATGGTCTGCCGCTTGCGCCAGCAGTCCCTTCCCCTCGAGCCATTGATACGCCCGCCGGTGTAAGTCGGGGATCAGATCGGGGTGCTTCCGGCGCAGCCGCTCGCGCAAGAAGTCGGCGAAGAGAGGGTGATAGCGATACCACGTGCGGTCATCGTCCAGCGGGACGACGAACAGGTTGGTGGCGCCCAACCGGGCGAGCATGGCCCGGCCGCCGCTTGGGGGACCGTCGTGCGCCCCCGCCGTGGCGACCGCGTCGCACAGCGCGCCGCTCAGCCGGTCCAGAATGGACGTGCAGAGCAGGAAGCGCTGAATGTCTTGCGGCTGACCGTCAAAGACTTCGTCGGCCAGGAAGTCGAGAATGTAGCGGTTCGTGCCGCTAAACGCCGCCATGAAGTCGCGCCGGTGCTCCGGGTCACGGTCGCGCAGGGAGAGCGCAGCCAGGTGCAGCCCGGCGATCCAGCCCTCGGTGCGGGCGTCGAGCGTGGCGAAATCATCCGCCGAGAGACGCAACCCCATGGTGCGGTTCAGGAACTCGGTCGCCTCGTCGGAGGTGAAGCGCAGGTCGGTGGCACGCAATTCGGCCAGCTGGCCGCGGGCCCGCAGGCGGGCCAGCGGCAGAGGCGGATCGGCACGCGTGGCAATGACGAGATGGATCTGCGGCGGAAGGTGGTCGAGCAGATAGGCCAGGGCTTGGTGGACGGCCTGGGCGTCGATGACGTGGTAGTCGTCGAGCACGAGGACCGCGTCCTGGGTCAGAGCGACGAGGTCGTTGAGCAGGAGCGTCAAGAGGGCGTCGGTCGGTGGCGGGTGGGACGAGTGCAGCCTGGCCAGCAGCCCCCTGCCAACCTCGGGATGGAGCGTGTGCAAGGCGGTGATGACGTAGCCCAGAAAGCGTGTGAGGTCGTTGTCCTCAGAATCCAGCGCGAGCCAGGCCATGGGCGGGGCACCCTCCCTCTGGGCGGCGCGCCAATCACTGAGCAGCGTGGTCTTGCCCCAGCCGGCCGGGGCGACGATGAGCGTGAGGGGACCGCGTAGTCCGGCGGACAGGCGGTCGGTCAGCCGTGGACGCTGCACCAGGTCGCGGCGAGGGGGCGGCATATGGAGCTTGGTGGCCAGCAGGTCATCCTGCGGCAGCTCCGCATCAACTTCTTGAAGTGTGTGCGCCATCCTGATCTCCCGGCGAGTGCCGACTCCTCGTGTCGGGTCCGCACTCGCCGTTCTACGGATCAACTACGTGGCGGGGTAACGCCAGCTCCTGCAAGCCGATGCCGACATCGAGGAGCTGACGACCCTTTCGACGCATGGGGCCGGCTCTCCCTCGTATCGTTGCACACTGCCGAGCGCGTCGATGATGGCGGTTCCAAACTCTGAGGGCTGCGCAGCCCAGTGTCCGATTACCCTCTGTCGACGTCGCTTTCCCACCACTCCCGAATGGCTTTTGCGATCAGCAGTGGGTCATCCTCCTGCGGAACGTGACCGCCACCGGCGATGATCAGGGAGCGATGCCGGGGAAAGAGCTGCTCGTAGCGCTGCAGCCAGCCTGCCTTGTAGGTCGGATCGCTGTCCCCCCACGGCAGCAGGACCGGCATGTCCGAGAGCTCGCTCAGTCTCTCACGCAGATCGGCGAGGTAGTCGTGGCTGTGCGTGATCGACCGGAACAAATCGTACTGGTGATACCGCGTGGCGCGATCGATGAACGGCCATGGTACGCCTTCAGCTCTGCGTCTGAGAGCCTTCCACCGGCCAGAACCCTCCCCGTCTGCTTGATGAGTACGTTGAAGTTGACGATCAGGAAGCGGCCGGCGGGCGAACCGATAAATCTCAAGGGCCGGTAGAGCTTGGGATAGTCCTCAAAGGGCCAGGCAAAGCTGTTGGAGATCGCCAGTCCCTTGAACCAGTCGGGATGACGTCCAACGACACCCAATCCGATAGCGCAACCGGTGTCGTGGCCAACCAGCGTGATGTCGGTGAGCTTGAGCTCGCTGATGAAGCGCTCGACCAGCTGCGAGTTGTCCGACAGCGTGTTGTGGTAGTCCGGCGCGGCGACTGAGAGCCCGAAGCCCGGGTAATCGAGCGCGATGCAGCGGAAGCGATTCCGTAGCACTTTGATGATGGTGCGATACTGGAAGGACCAGAGCGGGGCCGCGTGCAGGAAGAGAAGGGTAGGGCCTGTTCCTTCGTCGATGTAGTGGACCAGATTGCCGTCGAGGTCGATGTAGTGGCTGTCGAAGGGGTAGAGATCCTCATCCAGCCAGGCGGGATGACTCGTGAGCTTCATGCCGGTCGATGCCTGGCTTTGCTGTGTTCTGACCATGGTAATTCTCCTATCTGTTGGCTGTTTCTGTGGGTGTCTACCGCGGGCCGGAGCTTGCTCCGGGGGCCCGCTGGGGATGCTGGGCAGGTATCCGAATCGGAATCGGCTGGGCCGGCATGACTGGAGGGAACCCTAAGGGCGTGGTCGCCCATCGCGTGCGACGGAGGCACCGCCCTCCGACATCGAACAGGAGGGCAAAGATGGTCGCCAGGGCCGCAACCAACGCCCCTCCGGCCGCATCGAGCAGGTAGTGGTTCGCACTCACCACCACCGTGAACAGCATGAGGAGCGGATAGAGGCCGGCCAGCAGACGCACCAGCCGGTGGCGGGTGAGGAGCATGACGCTCACCGCCACGATGAGCGCCCAGGCGATATGTAGGCTGGGCACGGCCGAATACGCGTTGTACCCGATAGGCGTGCCGTTCAGCTTGCCATCGCCGATGACCTGTTGCACCGTGTTCTGGAAGTGGAAGATGTGGTGGTGGTAGAGGAGACCGGGTGTGAGCCGGGGAGGTGCGGTGGGGTACAGCTCGTAGCCGACCAGGGCGAGCAGCGTCGAGAGAAAGGTGATATTGCGCACCAGAGGGAAGTGGGAGCGGGAGCGGAGAAAGATCCAGAGGGCGAGCAGGAGGGGGACGAGCGTCTGACCGAGCGCGTAGACGAGGTCGGTCATCCGCACCACCAAGCCGTAGGACAGGAGGCCGAAGAGCGCATGCCAGTGCCGGATCGACAGCTGGAGAGCCGGCTCGATGAAGAAGCCGTGTGCCTGCTCGAGGTGTGCCACCTCCTGGGCGTGCCGGATCGCTTCCTGCATATTGGGAGGATCGATGTTTCCCCGAACGATGTCATCTCCGAACTGCAGCGCGGCGATGGCCAGGAGCTGCAGCGCGAACCAGAACCACTGCAGGAAAGACGATCCCTTGTCAAGCCGGGGCTTCCGCGGGCCGGAGCTCCGCTCCCAGGTACCCTCTGGGTGTCCGCTGAGCATGCTCTCGACCGGGATTCCAGAGACAACTGGCGGACCTAGCGCCGGCAATGCCGGGCCCTGCTGTCCCGTGAACATCGTGGCTCTCCTGTTAAGCGAGTCGTTAGTCTTTAGTCGCTAGTCGTTCGTCGTTAGTCGCCGTCTTTCGTCTCTTGACTAGAGACTAACGACTAGAGACTCGGTTCAGCCTGGCATCGGCGAGGCAGCGTGAGCGGTGCAAGCGAGCCTTGAGCCTGGACGCCGCTGCCGCGCCTCGCCGATCGACCGGGCTTTGTAGGGGCATCCCCTCGTGGGTGCCCTAGGCGACGATCGGAACCGTCTCCTCCTCAGATTGCTCATCGACACCCTGGGCCTGCTCCGACCCACCCTGTGGCAGCAGGAACAGGACGAGCACCGCCCCGGCAACGGCTAAGATGGCACCTGCCAGGAAGGCGTGCTGGAAGCCGCTGACCAGGGCCGTGGGGTACGCCGCCGGGGTGTGTGCAGCCTTGACCACCCCGTTGAACTCGCTGGTCGAGATGCTGATCAGGGCAGCCAATCCGACGGCGCGCCCGATCTGCTGGAACGCGTTGACCAGGCCGGAGGCCAGACCGATCTCGGAGGGCCGAACCCCGGTCACCGACGCGATCTGGGCCGAGAGCAAGAACATGCCAAAGCCAAAGGCGATGATGATCATGGCGGGCAGCACATCGGTTCCGTACACCCCGTCCGCTCTGATCTGCGTTAAGAGCGCCAGTCCAGCGGCAGTGACGGCCAGACCGACGACCATCACGTACTTGTAGCCGACGCGGGTCACCAGCCGTGCGGTCAGGCCGGCGGCGACGATGACGGTCAGGGCAAACGGCAGGAACCGGATGCCGGCCTCCAGCGCCGAGTAGCGCAGGACGACCTGGAGGTAGAGGGAGAGGAAGTAGAACGTGGCAAAGGCACCCGAGCCACCGAGCATGCCGGCCACATCCGCCACGGTCACGTTTCGGGTCTTGAAGATGCCCAGTCGGACGAGGGGCGCTGACGAGCGCAGCTCGACCACGATGAACGCCAGGATCAGCAGGGCAGCCGCCCCGAGAAAGCCGAGCGTGGTGGCCGAGCCCCACCCGTTCTCCGGGGCTTTGACCACGCCGTACACCAGCGAGAGGAGACCGGCAGTGATGGTGGTGGCCCCGAGCAAGTCGAAGCCCCCTCGCCGCTCAGGCACGCGATCCGCCGGAATGAAGCGGGGAGCGGCGATGGCGGCGAGCAGGCCGATCGGTACATTGACGAACAGCACCCACCGCCAGCCGAAGTCGGTCGTCAGGACACCACCCAGCAGGACACCCGCTGCGCCACCCACCCCGGCCAGCGCCCCGAAGATGCCGACTGCCTTGTTGCGCTCCGCCCCTTCGGCAAACGTGCTGCCCACGATGGCGAGCGTCACCGGAGCGATAATCGCAGCGCCCAGTCCCTGAATGCCGCGCGCGGCAACCAGCCAGCCGGCCGATTGAGCCAGTCCTCCCGCCAGCGAGGCCACAGAGAAGCCCAACAGACCCCCGATGAACAGGCGGCGGCGGCCGAAGAGGTCACCGGCCCGCCCCCCCAGGAGGAGGAAGCCGCCAAACATGAGGACGTAGATGTTGACCACCCACTGCAGGTCGGCCTGGGAGAAGTGCAGGCCGCGTTGGATCGAGGGAAGGGCGACGTTGGTGATCGATGCGTCGAGCACGACCATGACCTGCGCCACCGCCGCGACCGCGAAGATCAGCCAGGGATTGTAGGTCCTGGCAACCTGTCTGTCTTGTGTTACTACAGCCATGAGGGGCCTCCGTTTCTAACAAATCTTTAGTCTTTAGCCTTTAGTCTTGTTGCAAAAACTGTCAATTAAGTGTCGATCATCTTCATGAGCTATGAGCCGTGAGCTTCCGCGGGCCGGAGCGCAGCTTCGGGGACCCGCTGAATATGCTTTGAGCTGTTCTCCTTGCAGGCTCAGGCGGCGCGGTCGCGCTCGCGTGCCGGGATGAGGGCGTGGGCATAGGAGCTGTCAGCTATCAGAGATCAGCTATCAGCTTCTTTGTCTCTGGCATAGCCGTATGCTCCTTTCTTGCGGTGGGTCTGGCTGATGGCTGATAGCTGACGGCTGATAGCTCCAAGATGAGCACCTGAAGGTAGCGTCGGGTCGGGTGTCCAGCCGGCTCATCAGCCAGCGGACGACCTTGTCGGCGTTGCGGCCCTGTCGTGTGCTGCCGACGATGACCAGGACGTGCGGGGAACGATTCACCCTGCTCTCCTTTCAGACGCAGCCTGCGCTGCGTCGGCAGCTGGAGCCTCTCCGCCTCTGCCTGCGGCTATGTCCAGGAGAGGCGTCAGCTCCAGCTCCATGTAGGGGTACAGCGGGAGGGCGTTCATCGTCTGCCGGACGTGATCCTGCGACTCACCCTGCATCGTCAGCCAGATGTGGGAGCGATCGGCCGCGATGTGGATGGTCTCTATGAAGCCTTGCTCCAGCAGCTTTGTGACGTGCGCCTGTTCGGCGGGCATGAGCGCTGCTATGGCCTCCCGCTGCCCCGGAACAAAGGTGACGCTTACCAGGTATTTCATGACGGTGTTTCCTTTCTGAGTCGGGTTGATCGTGTCTGGGAGCCGCTTGTGTCGGCTCTCTAGACACCACCCTACGACCTGCACCGCCTGGGGTCATGTCCCATCTGGGATAGTCGCGTGGGACATTTCTTCAACCCACTCGGGATTGACCTGTAACCCGCCGCGTATTGCTCGATGGTACGTCGCTGCCCCGAGGGGGAGAGCCCACAGCAGATGTGCATTTGATGATTACGGGGCTTACCAGCCCAGGACAATGCACGCCTCCGGGTGGTCTAGACCCCGAGAAGGAGAAGAAGCTCATGGAACAGAAACCAAACCGGCCGGAAGGGACGACCAGCCGTCGCTCCTTCCTGGGCAGGAGCCTCGCAGTTGGAGCAGGAGCTGTCGGCGCCGGGCTGTTGGCCAACCGGCTGCCGGCCTTCACCGCGGAGGCAAGTGGCGGACTCACACCGGGAGACGCGGCCATTCTCCGGTTCCTGGCCGCGGCCGAGATCCTCGAAACCGATCTGTGGCAGCAATACAACGAGCTGGGTGGCATCCAGGACAGCGAGGTCCCCGGAGGCAGTGGGACGAAGGGTGATGCGTACGGGAAGGCCCTACGAAACCTGGATGGGGATATGTCCCAGTACATCCACGACAACACCGAGGATGAGATCAGCCACTTCAAGTTCATCAACGCCTATCTCATGGCCCACGGCGCGGATCCCGTGAATCTGGACAAGTTCCGCACCTTGCCCAGCAGCAAGGCGACTGGTGCCCAGCAGATCGGCCGGCTTACTAACCTCATGCAGCTCACCGTGGATACCAGTTATTGGACCCGCTACCGCAGCCGCACCCAGAATCCAGACCTCGGTGACACCTTCCCGCCGGCGATCCCGACTCTGAGTGCGGGGAGGTTTCCGGCCATTCCCAGAGACGATAACGACCTCAATGATCCAAATGTCGTCCAGGCGATCGCCAACACGGCGGCATTCCACTTTGGGTTCATCGAGCAAGGCGGCTCCAGCCTCTACCCATCGCTGGCGCAGCGCGTGACCCATCCAGAAGTGCTGCGGATCTTGCTCAGCATCGGCCCAACCGAGACGTCACATTTTCAGATCTGGCACGACAAGGCGGGCAACGCGGCGTCTGACCCGTTGGCTCCGCTCACCGTCAGCATCAATGGGCAGACGTTGACGTTTCCCAACCTCAATCTCCCCGCCGGAGACGAGGACACCCAGACCAACCTGATCATGCCGGAGCCGACCGTCTTCCTCCGCGGGTTTCCGGCCGTGTCGATCATTCGGCCCACCCAGACAGAGGGGGCCGCAATGGGCGCGGTCAGGGCGTTGACGGCTGATGGGCTGTTCATCGGCCAAAAAGATCCGAAGTTCTTCGCCCTCCTGCACGAGCTGGCAGAGGCAGCAGACGACGCCCGACGCGGGTCTTAAGCGACGGCTGACTACACACGAGGCATAGCAAGCGCTACTCCGCTGGGGGGCGGGCTGAGGCTCGCCCCCTGCAGCCCTCGCCCGATCCGCCGTGCACACCTATTCATCAAGGAGTGAAATCATGCTCGGTGGTCACCTACCAGAGCTCCTCATTGTCCTGACCTTGGCGCTGGTCGTCTTCGGTCCAAAACGGATTCCGGAGATCGGCGCATCATTGGGCAAAGGCATCCGTGACTTCAGGAAGGGTATATCCCACCTCGAAGACGACGCGGCAAGTCACGATGGGCCCGAGGTGGTCGAGCCACGTCAGATAGGCCCGACCGTCTCGGAACACAAGGTCAGCTAGGTCCCTTGTCCCCTCTGTTCCAGACCGAGCCACGCATCGTGCCCAAGAGCCCACCCAGGGACCATTCATAGGCAGGTGCGTGGCTCGGTCCTCCTTCCCCAACCGGCCTCGGCCGCCACCGTCTCTCCCGCGAAGATTGCGACGGCGAGCGGCAGGAAGAATTTCATGGTGCTGGCCAGCGCGATCACCGAGATGCTGAGGCCCGAATTGCTCGGCACCAGAAAGAGCGGAATGTCACCCACGCGGTCGGTGTGATCCGGTCCCGCAAGCTCCAAGGCAAGGGTGAGCACGACCGCAAACGCCATGAGGACGCCATAGGTGAGGTAGGTTCGTGGCCGTCGGAGCTGTTTCCTGAGCTCGATGAGGATCCTGAGTGTGACGGATTTGCCCGAACCGTTGGGTCCGGTAAGGCCGACGACCTGGCCTTGCTCGACCACCAGGTCAAGCCCGTCGACGGCCAGCACTCCGCGCCGAAGACGCTTCGTCAGCCCCTCGATCCTCACCACGGCAGTACTCATCCGATGAGCGCACTCCTACGCTCCATCGGAGTCGCCGCCTCCGGTGCTCTCCCGCTCGCCCGATGGGATGAGTGACGTGATAGCCACAGACCGGATTGCAGCCGGTGGATGCACGGCCATCGGTGTCACCAGCGGTCGAAGAACCATGGTGATCGCGTCCACTCCAAGGAGGGATGGTGTTCGGAGCTGCACCACGCGGCCTCGCTCGTTTAGCCAGACTTGGAGTTGGAGCCTGCTGCTATCACCTGCCGACGGCGATCCGGCGGCCGTCCCAATCCGTGAGCCGATCGTCGCGAGAAATGCCGTCTTGTTCGGACCGTCGGCCTTGCTGAGGGCAGAGTGGAGATCCACCGTCACGCTGTAACGAGTCGTCTGCGCGCCGTCCATGGTCATCGTCCGACCCGCAACGGTTGCAGCTATGGCTCCCCACCTGAGCGCATCGAGGCTGATGAGCGGATTGAGATTCTCGATCTGGGGTACAAACCGGGGCAAGCTCCTGGAGAGATTGTCCGCGGCCATCAGGCCACCAAGCGTGAGGCCCGAAAGAATCATGTGTTTCCGGACAGATCGCCAGGCACGCATCAACCCATCATGACCGAGCGTGGTTCTACTGAAATCCGTCACCGTCGCTCTGTGCCCCACTGTTGTCGCCGTCATGGTCACCGCCGTTTTGCTGAGGAATACCATTGATGAATGGCGGCGGTTGCGGTGCCGCTGCCGGAGGAGGTGGCGCCTGAGGAACGGGTGTAGGAGGAGGGAGGGTAGGCGGCGGCGGAGCCGGTTGGGGAGTTGGTGTGGGTGATGGAACGGGACGAGGCGTTGCCGTCGCTGTGGCAACCGGGCGTGGTGTTGCCGTCGGCGATGGAGCCGGCCGGACCGTCGCCGTAGGGGTGGGCGTGTGGGCCACGGTTGATGAAGAGTGTTTGGCGTATACGAACCCGGCACCGGCGGCTGCCGCGAACCCGATGAGCAAGGTGGTCAATACGATGGTGCGAAGTCTCATTGGTATACCTACTTTCACAAAAAAGGCCGAGGCAAACCGCCTCGTGCCGGAAAAGATCTATAGCAACAGCGTGCGGGAGACGCCTAGCGGTTCTCCCCGCTGATCCGTTGGAGGGGAAGGAAGCAATGCTCCTTGCGTGCGGGCTTACTCATTAGTCAATACGGTGGCCGTTACAGACGATGTGGCTTTCGCAGACTAAAACTGAGGCAGATAGTCGGCGTTCGCCTCCCGAATGTCGTGCCACAGCTCGCGCGCAGCGTCGAAAGACGGCACCAGCGGATTCGCCGTCAGGGCAAGCAGAGCCGTGCGCTCTTCACCTGTCATGGCTGCCTCGATGGTCAGCTCCTCATAGGCCTTCACGTGCTGTACCAGCCCGCGGATGCTGAACGGCAGGCACCCGGCAGCCACGGGATGCGCGCCCTGCCGGTCGATGACGGCGGGAAGCTCCACTGCTACATTGTCCGGTAGATCGGGAAGCGCGCCGTTGTTGCGGCAATCCACAATGTGTACCTCACCGCTGTCGTTCGCGATGGCGGCGACCAGGGAAACGGCCAGCGTCGAGTAGTGGGCGCCTCCTCGTTTCGCCAGCAGCGGCGGTTTACAGCAGAGCGCCGGGTCACGATACATCTCGAGCAGCTGTTGCTCGATCTCCCAGACTTGCTCGCCGCGCGTCTTTCCTCGCGCTCGCTGCTCGGCAAGGATTCGCTGCTCATGATAGAAGTACTGGAGGTAGGAGGACGGTATCATACCGAAGGCTTGGATCAGCTCCGGATCGAACGGATCGGTTCGCGATTCTCCGGTCTGCACCATCTCCTGAATCACGCATTCGGTGCAATCTTGACCGTCAAGAAAGATCCTCCGTACCCAGGCCAGGTGATTGAGACCCACGTAGTCGATCCGGACATGCTCCGCCTCGACTTTCAACGCCTGAGCAATGCCAACCTGCAAGCCATACGGTGAGTTGCAGAGGCCCATCGCCTTGACTCCGCCATAGCGCAGGAGCGACTCTGTCACCATGCCGGCCGGATTGGTGAAGTTGATCATCCATGCCTGAGGCGCGAGCTCGCGGACGTCGCGCGCGATCTGCAGCGCCACCGGAATGGTTCGCAGCGCTTTGGCAAAGCCTCCGGGCCCAGTCGTCTCCTGGCCGATCACGTCGTGCACGCGACCGATCTTCTCATCTCGAATACGTGCTGCCTGACCGCCTACCCGAATCTGATTCAGCACGAAGTCTGCCCCGTCGATAGCTTTGCGCCGATCCGGCGTGAGGGTAACCGGATCATCCATCCCGGCTGCTCGAAACATACGGCGCGCGAGCTCACCCAGGATCTCGAGCCGCTCCTGGTTCACGTCCATGAGCGCGAGCTCGCGGATCGGCATTTCGGGTCGATCAATCAGCCCTTCAACGAACTCAGGGGTATAAGTGCTCCCTGCACCAATCACGCAGAACTTTTTGAGCTCTGAGCTTTGAGCCCTGAGCTTTGAGCTCTGAGCTCTGAGCTCAGCTTTCCGTGGTGTAGATTCCTGGATGATGGTGTGCACTCCTTTCTTGCGGCTCAGGGCACCCATCCTCAGCGGGTCCCCGGACTGCGGTCCGGCCCGCGGAAGGGGATGCCCCTACGGGCTCATAGCTCATGGCTCACGGCTCATGGCTCATCGCCACTCACCAACCAGCTCGTGATGCGTGTCGAGATAGGCGTTCACCAGCGATCGGCCGACGGGATAGGATCCGACCAGTGGATGCGCCATGAGCGCCTCGATCGCCAGCTCGCGCGACCGTGTCTGCAAGGCCTCAACCGTCAGACGCTCGTATCGTTTCACTTGCTGCATCAGAAGTAGCGCGTCCTCCGGCACCTCGCCTGCCGGCAATGGATGGAGCCCAGTTGAGTCGCAGCGGCACACGACCTCAACCACATCGTCGTCGCGCATATCCGCCACGGAGCCTCGGTTGGGCACGTTCGCCACCAGCGTCGGGGTGACCAGGGCGGGATTGTCCCCACGGGTGCCCGCGGATCCGGTGGCAGCTGCCAGGATATCCAGTGCCACGCCGGCATATCCCTCCCCGCCTTCGGCCGACGGCTCTGCCTGGTCGTCGCCCTCCTGGTGGGAATCTCGTTGCATGCGTCCACCGGTTTCGGTAGCCATGTAGGTTCCGTGGCGGTTGTGGAGGTATCGCCGGTACCGTACCCAGGCGCGCTCTGGATGGGATGCGGGCCCGATCTCGCCGAGGTCACGGAGTAGCTCACTGCTCAACCGGCACACCTGCTCGCCACGGGTTTCTCGCGCCGCCTGGATGTTGGCCAGGGCGCGCTCGCGATAGTAGTAGTAATACAGATACTCATTGGGCAGCATGCCGACAAGACGCAGCAGTGCGGGTTCGAAGAGCGAAAGGTGGGAAACCCGTGCCGCAAGCTGCTCGTCTTGAATCAGCCGAGGCACGACGTTTTCACCGTCGACCCATGCCTCGGCCATCCAGGAAAGGTGATTCAAGCCAAAGAAGCGGATCGGCACCTCATCGGTGGAGCGACCAAATGCAGCGGCCACTTCGCGCCGTAAGCCTATCGGCGAATCACAGATGCCGACGACCTTGAGATCGGGGAACTGGGCGGTTAGCCCCTGCGCGACCAGCCCTGCCGGATTGGTAAAGTTCAAAAGCCACGCTCCAGGGCAGAGCTCCCGCATCTGCTGAGCATACCGGGCCACAGCCGGAATCGAGCGCAAGGTCATGGCGAAACCGCCCGGTCCGGTCGTCTCCTGGCCAAGAACACCATGCTCCAGAGCAATGCGCTCGTCGAGCACGCGCGCCTGCTCAGAGCCGGCCCGGATCGTTACGATGACGGCTTCCGTCCCGGTCAGCGCTTCGCGAGAATCCGTGGTCCACCTCAGACGGAACTCGCCTCCCACGGTCTCCGCGACATACCGGCAGAGCGGGCCAATGAGCTCGAGCTTGCTCTCGTCGAGGTCCACCAACATGACCTCCTGGAGCTCGATCGTGCTCTGTCGCCGCGCCAGCGCCGACATCAGCAGCGGCGTCCGAACTCCTGTTCCGATCACCGTCAGTTTCATGCGCCATCCACCAAGTGCGACGGCGGAATCGTACCTGCAGACCAGGCTTCGAGATCGGCTGCACGAACGCCACTCCCGCATCCGCCCAAGACCTGAGTAGAAAGACCGCCTGCAACATTGGCGTAGCGGAGGCACCGCTCGAATGGGTACCCGTGCAGCAAACCATAGATCAAACCGGCGTTAAAGTTGTCCCCGGCGCCGGTTGTCTCCACCGCCTGGACTGCGATGGCGGGCACGGCAATCCGTTCGCCATCGCGCCAGGCGAGACATCCCTCCGAGCCGCACTTGATGGCGACGCAGCGGCAGAGTCGACTCAACCCGTCGAGCGCTTCCTCGGCAGAACCGGCGCCTGTGATCTCCAGCGCCTCCGGCAGATTGGGCGAAAAGACATCCACATGCTGGAGCAGCTCACGGAGGTAACTCGAGCGTAGATGGTCGAGATTCCAGTGTGCGTCGACATAGACCAGGATTCCACGGCTGCGCGCCTCCCGGCACAGGTCGATGCCGACCTCGCCAAAGGTGAAGAGCGCGCGCAAAGTGCTCTGAGGAGAGGGTTCGCGCCCGATGGTCAACGTGTGCGACGTCCCTCTTCGACCAGCTGGGCCGCCTCCTCGTCTGAGAGGACAGCGAGCTCCAGCGATTGCCGGGCCCGCCGCACATAGTCAGCCACTATCTCCTTGGGAACCATGATCCGGCCGCCGACGCGATACCCCTGGAGCCGTCCCTGCCGCACCCAGTTCTTGATCGTCTGCCCGCTGACACCAAGGAGTTCACCAGCCTTGGTGCTAGTCAGCAGGTCCAGCGAAGGCAGCGTCTCGTCGCGTGAGGCTTCGACCAGGGCTTCGATCGCCTGAGCCTGCTCGTGCTCGCCGCGTCGACGCAGTTCTTCTACTGTCCGCTGCGCGATCTCAAGTGTGTTCTGCGAGATCATATATCTCCTTTCGGTTCTGATCTTAACACAAAAAGTACAAAGTTGGTCTGGTGTTCGCATTGCGCCAGTCGGCCAAGAGCTGGCCACGGAACTCCAGGTCGCCGGTGGTATCGAAAGTGCATGTGACCCACCTGACTCTCGGGAGGTCCCCTGCTAAAAAGTTAGAGTGTATGACCGTTCGTGATGCTGCCATGCGAAGATGGCTTATGCCGACCCGTAGGGGCACCCCGGGTACCACACCCAGGGGGTACCCGGTGTGGCGCCCTCCCGAGCCGGCCTACCTACTCAGGAAAGAGAGAGGGAATTGAATGGCAACCGACACTGTTATAGGACGGTGGATAAGGCGTGAAGACGGCGAGAGGAAGATCACAGGGCGCGCCGTTTATACCGGGGATTTGAAGCTGCCCGGCATGCTCCACGCTCGCCTGGTTCTCAGTCCTTACGCCCATGCTCGCATCGTCCGCGTCGATACCGATGCAGCCGGCAAGGTGCCCGGTGTGATCGGCGTCTACACCGCGGATGACTTGCCTCTGGTGGTGCCGGAGGATCTCACTCGCTCACGCGACCCGCTGGCGCGCGGCCGCACCTACTTCGAGGGCCATCCGGTGGCTGCAGTGGTAGCCGAGAGTGAAGAAACCGCCGAGGATGCAGCCGGCCTGGTGGAGGTCGAGTACGAGGAGCTCGAGGTTGCCGTCGATCCGGAGAAGGCTCTGGGCGACAGCCGTGAGCTGGTACACGACAGAGCGACGCTGGGGATCCGTGAGGACGCAGGTGCACACACCAGTGTTGGTGGGGATACCGAGCATCTTGAAAGGCCCGCGAATGCTGCGGACGCACAGCGCTATCGCCGGGGCGATGTCGAAGCAGGCTTTCGGGAAGCCGATGCCATCGTGGAGCGAACCTATCGAACCTCCTGGGTGCATCAGGCGTACCTGGAGCCGCAGTCGTGCATTGCCGCTCCCGATGCGTTCGGCGGTATCACCGTGTACACCAGTACTCAGGCCGCGTTTTTCACCCGGTCCGAGGTAGCGCAGGCGCTGGGCGTGCCCCACCACAAGGTCAAGGTCGTCACCATGGAGATCGGTGGCGCCTTCGGCGCGAAGTATGCGCTGCTCGATCCGCTGGTAGCGGGCTTAGCGCGGAAGATTGGACGTCCGGTGCAGCTGATCTACACGCGCAACGAGGATTTCCTGGCCGCTAATCCCGCTCCCGGCACCATCATGCACGTGAAGACCGGTGCCAGGCGCGACGGGACTCTCACCGCGCTACAGGCGACGGTGATCGTCGATACCGGCGCTTTCCCCGGTCAGACGGCAGGCATCGTGACCCTCCTGCTGGGAGGCACCTACCGCTTCCCCAACCTCCTCATCGACGCCTATGAGGTGTTGACCAACAAGCCCGGCTGCGGTGCCTACCGGGCGCCAGGTGCGCCGCAGGCGTGCTTTGCCATCGAGGGACAGATGGAGGAGCTGGCGCGGCAGCTCGGATTGGATCCGTTGCAGTTTCGCCTGCAGAACGCCGTGGTGGAGGGTGATCTCATGCCCTCCGGTGGACCATGGCCGCGCATCGGGTCGCGCGAAGTGCTGGAGACGTTGCGCGATCATCCGGCGTGGGGCAGGCGCGGCCAAAAGGAGCTGGGAGAGGGCGTCGGGATTGCCTTCGGCGGCTGGCCCGCCGGCACGCAGCCGGCCAGCGCCGCCTGTCGCCTGGATGAGGACGGAAAACTCACGGTGATAGTGGGCTCCGCGGACATCAGTGGAACGAAAGGCGGTTTCAACTTGCTTGCCGCAGATGCCTTTGGTGTATCTCCCGATGCGATTGCCGTCGTCACGGCAGATACCGATGCAGCACCCTATGCCGGTGCGAGCGGCGGCAGCAAGATTACCTACACCGTCGGCGCAGCGGTCAGGAAGGCGGCGGAGGATGCCCGACAGCAGGTGCTGGCCATCGCCGCCGAAGAGATCGAGGCAGCGCTTGAAGATCTCGAGATTGTGGGGGACCAGGTGCAGGTGCGGGGCGTGCCCGATCGCGGGGTGAGTCTCAAAAAGATTGCCGAGATCAGCACTGCCTTCGGTGCGAAGCACGAGCCCGTCCTTGGACGTGGCCGTTCGGCGCCGCCGGTTGCAGCGCCGGGCTTCGTCGCCCATCTGGCCCGCGTCCGCGTCGATAGTGAGACCGGCCTGGTCCAGGTGCTCGAGTACGTAGCCGTACAGGACGTGGGCCGCGCCATCAATCCGGCCGGTATCTACGGGCAGGTGGAGGGCGGCGCTGCTCAGGGCATCGGTTGGGCGCTGTATGAGCGCATCGTCCATGACGAGGATGGCCGCCTGCGAACGTCGGCCTTCACCGACTACGACCTGCCCTCCGCAGTCGAGGTCCCACCGATCGAGACCGTGCTGGTGGAAGTACCGTCCCCCGACGGTCCTCTGGGAGCGCGCGGTGTAGGCGAACCTCCGGTCATACCCGGCGCCGCGGCAATTGCCAACGCGATCTATGACTCGACCGGCGTTCACCTCACCGAGTTGCCCATGACGGCAGAACAGCTGCTAACTGCATTGCGGCAGGCAGAGCCAAGGTGAAGCAGTGACCTGCTAACTAGTACCCAAGCCGAGCATCGACCAGGCCTGCCAATGGCCGGCCTTCGATGCGCCGC
>Ga0207416_1000797_pt1 | contig 48322 bp, 44 predicted proteins | sample PaiPotPPM11metaG_FD_184107 | JGI IMG/M metagenome (GOLD analysis project Ga0207416, IMG submission 184107) | Iron sulfur acid spring bacterial and archeal communities from Banff, Canada, to study Microbial Dark Matter (Phase II) - Paint Pots PPM... ...
AGCAGACGCCAACGCCCCTCTGGAAGCGATGCATCCGTCTGGCCGTCCCTCCAATACCCAGTTCCCCTCATCCCCTCATCCCCCGGCGGTACTCAGCGACCCTGTCGACGACGAACGCGGTCAACTGCCGCCCAAAGGTGGACACGTCGAAGGACAGCGCATGCTGACGGATGACGGCGGGGTCAAAGTGGCCCGGATCATAGCGGGCGACCGCCTCGGCCAGGGCGGCGGCAGTCTGCTCGTGGAAGAAGAGACCGGTGACGCCCTCGACCACCGTCTCCAGCGCTCCGCCGGCGCCGTAGGCGATGACCGGCCGGCCGGAGGCCTGCGCCTCCAGGGGGGTCAGGCCGTAATCTTCCTCGGTGGTGAAGAGAAAGGCGCGACAGCGGGCGTAGGCGTCGCGGACCTGCTCATCGGCCACGGCCCCCAGGAACTGAACATTCGACCTGGCCATGGCCCTGAGTCGCTCGATTTCGGGCCCTTCGCCGATCACCTTCAACGGCAATCCCAGCAGGTTGAAGGCTTGGACCGCGATGTCCACCCGCTTGTACGGCATCAAGGCGGAGACGACGAGATAGTAGTCCTCGACGTGGCCGGCAACCGAGAACTCGGAGACGTCGATGGGATAGTGGATGAGCGCCGCGTCCCGGCGGTAGTACTTTCGGAGACGCTGCTGGTTGAAGCGCGAGCCGGCCACGAAGTAGTCGACGCGATCCACAGCCTGCCGGTCCCACTGTCGGATCCCGTGCAATACGAGCTGCGAGAGGAGCGATGCCGGCCGGCTCTGGGTTTCGAGATAGCGGTGGTACCAGCTCCAGGCGTAGCGGAGAGGCGTGTGGCTGCAACAGATGTGGCACGTCGCCGGCTGGGTGATCACGCCGTGGGCGAAGCCCATCGAGCTGGAGATGACCAGCTCGTAGGCTTCCAGGTCGAAACGCTCGATGGCGTAGGGATAGAGCGGCAGCCAGGCCCGGAAGGTCCGCTGAGCGAACGGCAGGCGGCCCAGGGCGGAAAGGGAGACCCGGCGGCCAGGCAAGAGGCGGTGGATGAGCTGCTGGTCGCCGGCGAGCAGGTACAGGTCCGCGGTCGGGAAGATGTTGGTGAGGGCGAGAAAGACCCGCTCGGCGCCCCGCAGATGAACGAGAAAGTCGTGAACGAGCGCGATGCGCATGCGCCAACCTCATCCGTTTTGTAGTACCCTACGGTGTACCACGTGGCGCGGCATGCAGGCTGACGCGAACATGATGCGGGAAGCCCGGCTGTTCCCGCCCATGGTGGCCCGTCGCGCCGCGCATACGTTGCTAATCAGAGAGAGTACGGCCCGATGTCGCTAATGCAAGTCGTGCGGATGCTGCGCAAGCACATGCCGGTGGTCGTGCTGCTCTGCCTGATCGGGGCGGTTTCTTCCTACTTCTTCAGCCAGCAGCAGCCGGCCGTGTACGCCAGCACCGTGAGCCTGGTCATCAACCCGGCCACGCCCAACGTCGCCATCCCCTACATCGGCAACACGCTGCAGTCGGGCGGCTCCAGCCTGGAGGTGCTGGCGGGGACTTACCAGGAATATATGACCAGCGAGGCCTTCGGCAAGGCCGTGGTGGAGAAGCTGGGGCTCGACGCGTCGCCGGGGGAGGTTTCCGGTGCGATCACCAGTAGCCTGGTCGGCAGCACCAACTTCTTCCACATCACCGTGCGGTGGGGATCACCCGGCGAGGCCGAGCGGATCGCCAACGGGGTGGCCACCGTCTTCATCGACCAGAACCGGACGCTCCAGCAGCAGCAACAGGCGCAGACGACCAGCCAGAGTGACGCCCAGGCGGAGTTGGGGCGACAGGCACAGTTCTATAAGGGGCTGGTGGCGGCATTGCAGCAGAAGATCCTCGACGTCGAGCAGGACAACAAGCTATCCGCGAGTGATAAAGCATCGCAACTGATCGCGCTGCAGGGGCAGCTCAGCCCCTTGCAGGACATCTACACCAGGATCCTGTCCAGCCTGGTGAGCGCGACCAGCGGGACGCCGTCGGCCAGCAGCCTCAACACGGCCCAGGTCATCGATCCCGCCGGGCCGGGCGTCCAGGTGGCGCCGCGCACCCAGCGCAGCGTGCTGGAGGGGACGGTCGCGGGCCTGGCGCTCGGCCTTGGCTTGATGGCCCTGTTGGAGTACCTCGACGCCACGGTCCACACGACCCAGGAGCTTGAGGAGTCGCTGGGGGCCCCGGTGCTGGGGACCATCGGCATGATCAAGAGCAATCGCGAGCCAAAGACGCGGTCCAAGGGCGCGGCGTCCAATGGCTGGACCTCGTCCGACGGAGCCGTGGTGGACGGAGCGGTCGATCCCAAGCTGGTCACCATCAGGCAGCCCATGGGCGGGATCACCGAGTCCTTCCGTGTGCTGCGCAACATGGTGGAGTTCAGCAACGTAGATAGCCCGCCGCGCACGTTGCTGCTGACCAGCGCGGTCCCTGGTGAGGGTAAGACGCTCATCTCCTGCAACCTGGCGGCGGTCATTGCCCTGAGCGGCCGGCGGGTGATCCTGGCGGACGCCGATCTGCACCGCCCGTGCGTACACCGGGAGTTCGGCCTGGACAACACGGTGGGGTTGACCAATCTCATCGCCTCCGACCAGGCCGAGCTGGCGACGAGACATGAAGACTACCTGGTGGCCATACCATCGGTGCCGGGCCTCTACGTCCTGCCCAGCGGGCCGATGCCGCCCAACCCCTCGGAGCTGCTGGGCTCGGCGCGAGCGGCGCACGTCTTCCAGCAGCTCGCGGAGCTGGCCGACGTGGTCATCTACGACACGCCGCCGGCCAACGCGCTCTCGGACGCCGCCGTGCTGGGGTCGCGCGTGGACGGCGTGATCGTGCTGGTGCAAGCCGGCAAGACCCGTCGCGACGCGGTGCAGCACCTCGGCAGCCACATGCGCAAGGTGGGCGCGCGCATCATCGGTGGCGTGCTGAACATGCTGCCGGATGAGGAAGCGCAACGCTACTACTACTACGGTCGCTACAAGTACCAGCCGCGCGCCGTGGAGCCGGTGGCGACTGGACGCCAGACGACACCCTAGGACGCGGCGGTGGGCGTGGACACAGGGTTGGTGAGCATGGGCTGGTGCGGGGATGGCGCCTGACACTTCGGCGGTAGCGCTGCCCGCGCAGCCGGAGCGGAGTGCAGCGGAGCCGGCTCCGACCACCTTCACCACCGTCATCGAGCCGCGGCTGGGGTGGGCGCCGCTGCGGCTGGGCGAGTTGTGGCGCTACCGCGAGCTGCTCTATTTCCTGACCTGGCGCGACGTCAAGGTGCGCTACAAGCAGACGGTGCTGGGGGCGGCCTGGGCGGTGCTGCAGCCGCTGCTGACCATGGTCATCTTCACCGTGATCTTCGGCCACTTCGCCAAGATCCCCTCCGATGGCGTGCCCTACCCCGTCTTCAGCTACACGGCCTTGTTGCCCTGGACCTTCTTCGCCTACGCCCTGGGCCAGGCCTCCAACAGCCTGGTCGGCAACGCCAACCTGATCTCCAAGGTCTACTTCCCCCGCCTGGTGATCCCCATCGCCGCCTCGCTGGCCGGGCTGCTGGACTTCGCCATCGCCTTCGTGGTGCTGCTGGGCATGCTGGCCTTTTATCGCCTCGCCCCCACGCCGGCCGTGCTGGCGCTGCCGCTGTTCCTGCTGCTGGCGCTGGCGGCGGCGCTGGCCGTGGGCATCTGGCTGTCGGCGCTGAACGTGCAATACCGCGACGTGCGCTACGTCGTGCCCTTCCTGACCCAGGTCTGGCTGTACGCGACGCCGGTGGCCTACCCGTCGAGCCTCATCCACGGTCCCCTGCACCTGGTGTTCGCGCTGAACCCCATGAGCGGCGTGGTGGAGGGCTTCCGCTGGGCGCTGCTGGGCAAGACGGCGCTGGACTTCCCGGCGCTGGCCATCTCCAGCAGCGTGACGGTGCTGGCGCTGGTGGGGGGCCTCTTCTACTTCCGGCGCATGGAACAGCAGTTCGCGGACGTGGTGTAGGCGCGATGAGCGACGTCGCGATCCGCGTGGAGGGACTCGGCAAGAAGTACCGGCTCGGCGCCAATGCGCAGCCCTACCAGACGCTGCGCGAGTCGCTGACGGGGGCCGCCGCCGCGCCGGCCCGCGCGGTGTCGCGTGTCCTCGGCCGGTCGGCCTCCGCCAACGGGAACGGCCACCGCCCCGACTTCTGGGCGCTGCGCGACGTCGGCTTCGAGGTCAAGCACGGGGAAGTGCTGGGCATCATCGGCCGCAACGGCGCCGGCAAGAGCACGCTGCTCAAGCTGCTGAGCCAGATCACCGAGCCGACCGAAGGCCGCATCAGCATCAACGGCCGCGTGGCGTCGCTGCTGGAGGTCGGCACCGGCTTCCACCCCGAGCTGACCGGCCGCGAGAACGTCTTCCTCAACGGCGCCATCCTGGGCATGTCCCGCGCCGACATCCTGCGCCAGTTCGACGAGATCGTCGCCTTCGCCGAGGTCGAGCAGTTCATCGACACGCCGGTCAAGCACTACTCCAGCGGCATGTATTTGCGTCTGGCGTTTTCGGTGGCGGCGCACCTGGAGCCGGAGATCCTGGTCGTGGACGAGGTGCTGGCAGTGGGCGATGCCAGCTTCCAGAAGAAGTGCCTCAACAAGATGGAGGATGTCGGCCGTCAAGGCCGCACCGTACTCTTCGTATCGCATAGCATGCCGGCGATTACTCGCCTCTGCCGACGCAGTCTGCTGCTGCGTTATGGGCACGTCGTGGTGGACGGACCTTCGGAGCGGGTGGTAGACAGCTACCTACGGTCGGAGCATGGCTCGACGGCGGTTCGGACATGGGCAGAACGCGACGGCGCCCCCGGTAATGACACGGTGCGTCTCCGAGCTGTCCGAGTGCGCACAATGGACGGCACGATCGCCAATGCATTTGATATTCGGCAACCGGTCGGCATCGACATCGAATTTGAGGTGCTTCAACCCGGGCGAGTCCTGGTGCCCAATATTCACGCTTTTAACGACGACGGGATCTGCGTCTTCATCGCCAGCGACCACGATCCCGCCTGGCGCCGTCGTCCTCGTCCGGCAGGACGGTTCGTCAGTACCGCATGGATTCCCGGCAATTTCTTGGCAGAGGGCAGCCTGGTCACCAGCGTTGCAGTCAGCACAATGGACCCCGTAATCGTCCATTTCTTTGAACGTGACGTCGTCGCGTTTCAGATCGTGGACAAGCTGGACGGGGACTCGGCACGTGGCGACTACGCCGGGCCGATGCCGGGTGCCGTCCGACCACTCCTGCAATGGACGACTGAGCACTACTCAAATGAGGGGCCGCGCCCGCTCGTAGCCGAGGAACTCGCATTTTGAAGGTCGTCATACTTGCCGGCGGTTTGGGTACCCGTCTCAGCGAAGAAACGGTCGTAAGGCCGAAGCCGATGGTGGAGATCGGAGATCGACCCATACTTTGGCATATCATGAAGCACTACGCCCATTTTGGTTTTAAGGAGTTCCTGTTAGCCCTCGGCTACAAGGGTGAGGTTATCAAGCGTTACTTCTTGGACTATTGCAGTCTAAGCGGGAGCATGACGATTGATCTGGCCAGGGGTTCGGTGGACATGCACGAGCGGGAGTGTGAGGACTGGGTTGTACATCTCATCGATACCGGGCTGGAGGCCCTTACCGGTACCCGTGTGAAGCGCTTGGCCCCCTGGCTGCAGGAGAGCACGTTCATGGTGACCTATGGCGATGGCGTCTGCGACATCGATTTGAATGCTCTGTTGAGGTTCCACCGTTCGCACGGGCGCATCGCCACCGTCACCGCTGTTCGTCCACCGGCACGTTTTGGTGGCCTCACCTTTGACGGTGACGTAGTCTCCAACTTTATTGAGAAGCCGCAACTTGGCGAGGGCTGGATCAACGGTGGATTCCTGGTACTGGAACCCGGGGTGTTCCGGTACCTGGAAGGAGACAAAGTCAGCTTGGAATCAGACGCCCTGGAGCGGCTGGCTGCGGATCGCCAGCTCATGGCATACCGGCATCATCATTTCTGGCAATGCATGGACACGCTGCGTGATAAGCGATTGCTGGAGAGTCTCTGGCAACAAGGTACGGCGCCATGGAAGATGTGGCCGTGAATGGCTTCTGGCTGGATCGACCCACTTTGGTTACCGGTGCATCGGGACTGCTTGGGGGCTGGCTCGTGCGGCGGCTGGTCGCGGCAAAAGCTGACGTCGTCTGCCTGGTACGGGATTGGGTCCCCCAGTCTGAGTTGGTCCGCAGCGGGTTGATCGACCAGGTCAAGACGGTGCGTGGTGATGTGCGCGATCAGGCGCTACTCGAGCGGGTGCTGGGCGAATACGAGATCCGCACGGTCATGCACCTGGCGGCGCAAACCGTCGTCACGATTGCAAATCGCAACCCGGTATCTACATTCGAGACTAACGTAGGCGGAACGTGGGCCTTACTCGAGGCATGCCGGTTGAGTCCTCTGGTGGGGCAGGTCGTTCTTGCCTCATCGGATAAAGCTTATGGTGATGAGGATTCACTCCCTTATGACGAGGAGACGCCGCTTCGAGGACGCCACCCCTACGACGTGAGCAAGTCATGTGCAGATCTCATCGCCACGACGTATGCGACGACGTACGAGTTACCGGTGGTCACAACGCGCTGCGGCAACCTTTACGGAGGCGGTGACCTTAACTGGAACCGAGTTGTCCCCGGCACCATACGGTCAGTCCTGCGCGGGCAGCGGCCAATAATTCGTTCGGACGGGTGCCATGTACGAGACTACTTTTACGTGGAGGACGGAGCGGCGGCCTACGTGATGTTGGCGGAACACCTGGCGGCCAGGCCAGACCTGCGTGGTGAGGCATTTAACTTCTCTTACGGGTTCCCGATGACCGTTTTGGAGTTGGTGCAGAGGATTACGTCGCTGATGGGGTCCGCATTGGCGCCGGACGTTCGCAACGAAGCCGCCAATGAGATTCGCCGCCAGTATCTGAACTCGAACAAGGCCAGACGAATGTTGAATTGGCAGCCCCTGTTTTCGTTAGACGATGGGCTACAGCGTACCGTCGAGTGGTACCGGTCGTTCTTGACGACAAACGCATGAGCGACGAGCGCGTTTCCTGCCGTGCCTGTGGGAGTGGCGGCTTGATCACTGTGCTATCGTTGGGTGCCACTCCACTGGCCAATGCGCTTCTCACCAGGGAGCAACTTGATCATCCCGAGCCCAGGTATCCGCTCGTGCTCGCCTTTTGCCAGACCTGTACCCTAGTGCAAATCACTGAAACCGTGCCTCCGGAGACACTGTTCCGAGAATACGTCTACTTTTCGTCCGTTTCCGAGGCGCTGGTGCGTCACGCCGAGGAGAACGTCCGCAACCTCATTAGCTCGCGCAACCTAGGCCGAGGCAGCATGGTAATAGAGGTCGCCAGTAACGACGGATATCTCCTTCAACACTATCGCCGAGCCGGTATCCCCGTGTTGGGCATCGAGCCAGCCATGAATATCGCACGGGCGGCCGAAGAGAAGGGTATCCGCACACTGTGCGAGTTCTTCGGCGCAGAGCTGGCCCGACAGCTCGCGGCGCAGGGTTATCGCGCGGACGTCATCCACGCGAACAACGTCCTTGCGCACGTGGCGGACCTCAATGGAGTTGTGGACGGCATCACTCTGCTACTCAAGGATGATGGTGTAGCCGTCATCGAAGTGCCGTACGTGAAGGATCTGATCGACGGCGTCGAGTTTGATACCATCTACCATGAGCATTTGTGCTATTTCTCATTCACGGCGCTCGAACGGCTTTTTCGGCGTCACCGGCTGGCTATTGTCGACGTGCAGCGTCTGAGCATTCATGGCGGATCGTTGCGCATCTTTGCCACGCGTTCGGATGCAGTGAGCTGTCCAGGCGACAACGCACGGACCACGAGACAACTGTTGGCCGAAGAGGCCGACTGGGGGGTAGACAATCCGGTCTTCTACAGCGCGTTCGGCGCGTCTGTCGAACGGTTGCGTCACCAGTTGTTGACACTGTTACGCGGACTCAAGGCAGAGGGCAAGCGCATCGCCGCCTACGGTGCGTCTGCCAAAGGAAGTACGTTGCTCAACTACTGTGGCATCGGGCGAGAAACGCTCGAGTTTGTGGTCGACCGGAGCAAAGTAAAACAAGGGCGATTCACACCTGGAACGCACCTGCACATCGAAGCCACAGAGCGCCTCGTAGAGCTGATGCCAGATTACGTTCTGTTACTCACCTGGAACTTCGTTCAGGAAATTCTTACACAGCAAGCTGAATACTTGCAGAGAGGAGGGCGCTTCATCACGCCGCTGCCGGATCCTCAGATCACCGAATGGGCAGGGTAGGAGCGGCTAGTGCTGTTTACCGAAACGAGGCTGCGCGGTGCTTTCCGTATCCGACTCGAGAGAATCGACGACGACCGCGGTTTTTTCGCCCGGACCTATTGCGAGCGCGAGTTTACCGCCCGCGGTCTTAACCCGCGGGTGAGCCAGTCAAATATCTCGTTCAGTAGGAGGAAAGGCACGCTCCGAGGGCTGCATTATCAGACCGCTCCGCACGCCGAGGCCAAACTCATTTGCTGCGTGAGCGGGGCCATATACGACGTCATTGCGGATGTACGCCCTGAATCTCCGACGTTTCTGGAATGGGTAGCAATCGAGCTTCGGCCAGATGCCTGCGAGCTGCTTTATGTCCCTGAGGGCTTCGCTCATGGATTTCTCGCTCTGACCGACGACGTTTTGGTCCACTACCAGATGTCCGAGTGCTACCATCCGGAAGCGGCCCGTGGAATTCGCTGGAATGATCCAGTGCTGGCCATCGAGTGGCCGACCAAGGGGTCTCCGATCCTGTCGCCACGTGATGCCGCCTGGCCGTTTCTGCGGCGATGAAGAGTATTGTGTTCTGGGGAGCGAGCGGACACGCGAAGGTCCTGAACGAGTTCATCGAAGGGCTCGGTTACAAGCTGGTTGCGTTGTTCGACAACTCCCCTGAAGCCCCGTCGCCATTCGCCGGCGTGCCCATTTATCATGGCCCATCTGGATTTGCCCGATGGCGGGCGACATGGGAAGAAAGCGATATACATGGCCTGGTAGCGATCGGGGGAGCGCGCGGCCGCGATAGACACGAGATCCAGCGATTTCTCCAGTCCCATGGCGTCGTTCCGGTCGTTGTCGCACACCCGACAGCGTTTGTGGCCAAGAGTGCAGTGATGGCGAGGGGAACACAAGTCCTGGCGAATGCGTCTATTTGTGCCGATGTATCCATTGGTGAAGCGTGTATCATAAACACCGGGTCGAACGTCGATCATGAGTCATCATTGGGGGACGGAGTACATGTCGCTCCAGGCGCTACCCTTGCCGGCTGTGTCTCCGTCGGCCCGTATTCGCTCATCGGCGTGGGTGCGGTGGTCCTACCGCGCATCCGAATTGGGGAGGGCGTGATCATCGGAGGGGGCGCGGTGGTGACTAAGGACGTCCCGGACCGCAAGGTCGTGTACGGCAACCCGGCGAGGATCCGCCGGGACGTTGACGACGACCTAAGCGCGAACGAGTGACCGTGCAGGACCACAAAGAGCGGGCGCTCATCCACCAGATGGCTGGGGATCCGGAGGTGAGAGATTTGGCGCGCAGGCTCTTCATAAAGAGCTGCGACTATCGGTACTCGTACCATTTCACCTGGCTAGGGCGTCCGATTATCCAGTATCCCCAGGATCTCGTGGCGCTCCAGGAGGTAATTTGGTCGGTCCAACCCGACCTCATCGTAGAGACCGGCATTGCCCATGGCGGGTCAACGATTTTTTACGCCTCGATGCTCGAGCTTCTTGGCCAGGACGGTCATGTAGTCGGAATCGATATAGAAATCCGTCCGCATAATCGCGCCGCGCTCGACCAACATCCGCTAAGGCGGCGACTCACACTGATCGAGGGCTCATCAGTGGATGAATCGATAGCGAACCAAGTAAGGGAAATCGCGACAAGCCGGCAGCGCACTATGGTCATCCTAGATTCCTTTCACACCCACGATCACGTACTGCGCGAGCTAGAGCTCTACTCGCCTCTCGTCTCCAAAGGCAGTTACGTCGTTGTGCTCGACACTGTCATCGAGGACATGCCAGCAGGATATTTTCGCGATCGTCCTTGGGACCGAGGCAACAGCCCCAGGACCGCCGTCGAAGCGTTCTTGCGGTCGAACGACAGGTTTACGGTCGACACAGAGATCGACGAGAAACTGCTCATCTCCGTTGCGCCGGGCGGCTACCTGCGCTGCGTGAAGGACTGAAAAGTATGGATCGCATCCCTGTGTCGGGTCCCTGGATTACGCAGCGGGAGATCGATTACGTCGCGGACGCTGCGGCGAATGCGTGGTACGCGAATGCCAACGTCTACAACGCCCGCTTCGAGAAAGCCTTCGCGGAGTACCTGGGAGTCCGATTCGCAGTCTCTTTGCCCTCCTGCACGTCGGCAATTCACCTCTCCCTGTTAGCCCTTGGTATCGGCCCGGGTGATGAAGTCGTCGTCCCAGACATCACCTGGATCGCATCGGCCGCGCCCATCACGTATGTCGGCGCAACCCCGGTTTTCGCCGACATTGATCCGAAGACCTGGTGCCTGTCAGCGGCATCGTTCGAGGCATGCATCACGTCCAGCACGAAGGCCGTCCTCCCAGTGGACCTCTATGGAAATATGCCGGATATGGACGCAATTCGAGCCCTTGCCAAACGGCACTCCATTGCCATCATCGAAGATGCCGCGGAGGCGATTGGCTCCGAGTATCGAGGAAAGAAGGCTGGCAGCTTCGGTGATACTGGTGTCTTTAGCTTTCACGGATCAAAGACACTTACCACCGGGGAAGGCGGCATGCTAGTGACCGATCGTGAGGATATCTTCCAGCGGGTACTCGTCCTCCGAGATCATGGGCGTCAGCCAGGCGACAAGACCTTCTGGAACACCGAAATCGGCTACAAGTATAAGATGAGTAGCCTCCAGGCAGCCCTCGGACTAGCGCAGTTGGAGCGTATTGAGGAACTCGTGGGACAGAAACGACGCATCTATCAATGGTACCTAGAGGAACTCCGGAATGACTGCAACCTCACCCTCAACTCTGAGATGCCGGGGACAAAGAACACCTTCTGGATGGTTACCGTCGTCCTCGATCGAGCCCTTGGCATCACGAAAGAACGACTGATTGCTTTTCTCGATGCTAGTGACATCGATTCGCGCCCATTGTTTAGTCCCCTCAGCTCACTGCCTGCGTACGAAGGAATGCTAAGTGCGAATCAGGCGCGGGCGCGAAATCGTGTCAGCTACCTAATCAGTCCCTACGCTGTCAACCTACCTTCTGGAATGAACATGACCGCAGCAATGGTTAAGCGCGTCACGAATGAGCTCCGTCAAACTATTGGGCGCTGAGTTTGTCCTGATACGAAGCAATTAGGAACGGGTGGTCATGTGATGTCTCTGCACCAGCCCACCTTCCTTGGAACCTCCTACCCTCCCACGTTGCACTCAACTCCGGCCATCCGCATATCAAGCGAAGAATAGATGAAGAGATGTTAGTGGCCGGTATCTACCAACCATTCTTCTCTGTTATCATTCCCACAAAGAATAGAGCCGACTTAGCTTCTCACGCCGTGCAGAGTGTCCTTCACCAGACGTTTAGAGACTTTGAAGTCATTGTTAGTGACAATGACGATACAGACGCCACCCATCAGGCTATTTCTGAGTATCGGGACCACAGAATTAGATATCATCGCGCCAGCGGAAGTCTATCTATGCCGGATAACTGGGAACGTGGCTTTACGCTAGCCGCCGGTAGATATGTCCTGATTTTGACGGATCGATGTGTACTTATGTCCTATGCTCTGGAACGCCTGTACGCTGCAATAAACCACTACGGTGAAGATGTCTACGTGTATAATTACCAGCACATCGATAGTCTGACTGTAGAGGGAATCAGGCCGCTTTCTCCGCAGCGTGCCCCGATGGTAGTCCAAAGTAAGTGGGTGTTTAACTATTTTCTGCATCAATTCGGCTGGGAGGGATCTTTGTATCTACCAAGAGGATTGAATTCGTGTTGTTCGAACACACTGCTGCAGGATTTGTGCGCGTCCGCGATCGGTCGTGTATGTCCGCCGGTATCACCAGATTATACATTTGCTTTCTTAAGCCTCGCATATCGTTCACGGGTAGTCGTATTAAACGAGCGGCTTTTCTTGTGGGGTTCACATTCACTCAGCAACGGTCTGGATTATATTCGAGGCGGTAGCACGTCAACGCGGTTCCTGCGTGATCTCTCCTTGAGCGACGATGACTTGGTAAGCGATGTCCCGATAAAAGCTGCAACTACTTTCAATTCGATCTGCAATGATCTTGTCAGACTCAAGAAGCTTCTTCCTAGGGAATTCTCTTGCGTTAGGATTGATCTTTACTATTACTTCATTTTCATTCACATGGAGCTTACGAGAGTATTCAGCGCGCATGACCCGTCATTTTCGCTTAAGATGGGGGCTTGGGAGCGCGCATTAGCGGACCAGTCGCCGCACCTTCAGAGTCGGGTGCTAAGGTGTATCGAAAGCGGTTATGACGGTTTGCCTTTGGGTGCGCCTGTTTCGCGGGTAACGAAGTCGATACGCCACAGAGCCAAGCGACTCGTGAGTAGTTGGATTGGCCCGGATCGCCTTGCACGCCTGCGACGACGACTCGGCAACGTAGGTACACCGACGGCTCGGCAAGACGATAGACTGAACGGGTCGACAAATTTTCGGAATATGCTGGATCTTCTCTCCTGGATAGAGCGCTGCGAGACCCCGGTCTGATTATTGTGTAGCCCAATGAAAGTTCTCGTCGTTAGCAACGAAATTCCGCGCTTCCCCGGTGGTGGCGGGGATACTCGCGTAATTAACCTATTACGTCAGCTATCCATGCGATGCGAGCTTCATTTTTTGCCCCTGCCGTATGGAGGGTATCCCGACGAACAGGCGTCCAATTTCAAGCGCAATTTTCCCGCCGTCGAGTTCGTCGATATGGCACGGGCGAATTCTCGCGAGCTTCTTGCCGCCGTGCCCCGGCCATTATGGAGAAGGCTCGTCAATCGCGCACTCCACCTGATACCGACTGAGCCGCCGTTTCGCGCCGCATGGACGAAGGATTACCTGGGAGTGGTGGCAGCCGCTCTTACCGAGGCGATCTCGGCGGGGGCTTACGACGTGATCCAGTTCGAGCACTCGGAGTTAGCCTCATGGAGTTCGTTAGTACAATGGCCGGGCTATCGCGTCCTGGACTTTCATGATGTTGTCTACTCGGAACTATGCACGTACAAGAGGACGCAGACGTCGCGGCTCGGAAGGTTGGAAACAATAATCGAGTGCCGCAAGTTCATGACGTATGAGAGAACGGCGGCACGGCGATTCGACCTTTGCCTGGTCGTCTCGGAGACAGAGCGGGAGAGACTGGTTCGAATCCAGCCACGCGCACGGGTGTCCGTGATCCCTAATGGGGTGGACACGGCATACTTTGGTCCGTCGTTCAGGGGGTATGATCCATATCGGCTAGTGTTCACCGGATCGATGTCTCACTCGCCCAACGTCGATGCAATGACCTTTTTCTGCAGAGAGATGCTGCCCTTGGTGCGTGAACGGATGCCTGAGGTGCGGCTGGATATCGTCGGACTGAATCCCGCCCCTGCGGTAAGAGTGCTCGAGAAGCAGTATCCGAGGGTGCGGGTCACGGGCGCTGTGGTAGACGTGCGGCCATACATCCTGGACGCAGCGGTCTACGTCGCTCCGATAACCTCGGGAGGGGGGACACGCCTGAAGATACTTGAAGCGCTTGCCTGTGGCAAAGCGGTCGTCGCCACTCGCTTCGCCTGCAACGGCCTGCAGGTTCATGACGGCGCGAATATTCTCCTTCGTGACGACCCGGAGGGATTCGCTGAGGCAATCATTGACTTGCTTGGTGATCCTGCCAAGGTTCAGCGGCTCGGCAGGGCCGGACGCGAACTTGTGGTTGGGCAGTTCGATTGGACAGTTGTCGGTGAGCGCCTATTTGACGCCTACCAGAAGCTCTCGCACCATTCAACCCAATTCTTGCCACATGCATAGTCTGCTGTCGCAACGCGAGCCGCCGACCAGCGCGAGAAGCAGCGGTACCGCCGTTGCCATCCAGTAGCCACGTCCATATCTCCCGCATGGTCGACCACATTGTGCGCGTGCAGCCTCAGTCGATCCTTGACGTTGGGGTGGGGTTTGGCAAGTGGGGATTCCTCTGCCGCGAGTTTCTCGAGGTCGCCCAAGGACGCTACCGGCCGGTGGAGTGGTCCGTTCGTATCGATGGCGTCGAGGCTCAGGAGCAGTACCGGAATGTCATCCACGAGTCGTTCTACAATAAGATCCATTACGGGCTCATCCAGGATCTGTTGTCGTCGTTGGGGACCTATGACCTGGTAATCATGGGCGATGTAATCGAGCATTTCGACAAGGCAACTGGTCTGGCTCTACTTACCGGCCTGCGGCAGCGCAGCCGTTATGTCCTGCTTTCCTCGCCGGTCTGGTTCTTCCAGCAATCCCACGAGGACAACCCCTATCAGGAGCACCGCAGCCTCTGGGGTTTGCGTGATTTCAAGGGTTTGCGTTTCGAGTATGACGAGTACCTGGCGTACATCTTCGTCGCCCTGGTCGAGGGCGAGCTTCCCCACGACATCCATCTTGACCCACGCCCGTCACAGATCGCCTATCGGTTCACTTCAATCCGGCGCCGACCAAAGCTCGCCTCACTATTCAAGTCTCTTACACGCCGGCTATTATTCAGGCCCGCTTTCGCGGGTGCGGAATGACCACGTGCATCGAATCCGCCCGCCCTTCCCTGGTTGCCGCTCTGAGGGTCTGTGCCCGGCCAGTAGTCTTCCCGCGTCGAGGTGAGATGTGTTGAGCTCCCAGGTTCCTCGCGTCGCCATCGTTGAAGGCGGCAACCTGGGCTCGGTTGGTGGCATGGGCCAGACTACGCCGCCCATGTTAAACGAGCTGCAGCGATTGCTCGGCAGCCGCTGTCAGGTCGTTTCGACCGATGGTCGCCAGGTACGGGAGCTGGAGCCAGCCACCCTGACCTTGCCGATGATCGACCGGCTCCGCAGGCGGCTCATTCGGGAGAGCCAGGAACGCTTCCCGATCCCGGTGCTTCGCTGGCTCGCCGGTGAGTTCGACGTCTACTGCCACATTGGACTGTCGCTGCGGCCTCGCGTGCCCTACGAGCGGCTCGTCCTCGCCATATTCGACCTTGCGGGGATGCGATGGTCCGATGAAGCGCGCCTTCCAGGGTGGACGGCGACGGTTGCACATCGCGCCGCCCGCGTTTTGACCATCTCCGAGTTCTCCAAGGGCGAGCTCTGCCGGGAGTTCGACATTCCCGAGGAGCGGGTCGCAGTGACCTACTGCGGCTGCGACCATGATCGGTTCCACCCTTTGCCCATGCCAGGCGATGCAGCGCGCGTGGCATCGGCCGCAGAGAGGAGCGACGCTCCCTACGTCCTGGTTTCCGGCGGACTCACGCAGCGCAAGAACGTGCGCCGCATGCTGGAGGCGTTCGCGCGCTACTCGTCCATCAGCGGGTTCTCCCCCAGGCTTATCGTCACGGGCGTCCAACGGGATTCGGTGGTGGGCGCCGGCTATGTCGAGCTGGCCCGCCAGTTGGGTGTGGGACGCGAGGTGCTGCTTCCTGGATACGTGCCCGACCAGGTCATGCCGTCCCTGTACCGCCGGGCTGCCGCGGTACTCGTGCCGTCGCTCTACGAGGGATTCGGCCTGCCGATCCTGGAAGGGATGGCTTCGGGTTCCCCGGTGCTCACCTCCAATGCCGCTTCGCTTCCCGAGGTCGCCGGTGACGCCGCGCTGAGCGTGGACGCGACCTCGGTCGATGCCCTCGCGGATGGGCTGGCGCGCATCCTCACCGATGAGCCGCTGCGGGCGACGCTGCGGACGAGAGGGATCGAGCGAGCGGCGACCTTCACCTGGCAGCGCTGCGCGCAGCAGACGATCGCCGTCTATCAGGATGTGGCGGCACGCGCTGATGAGCGGTCGCGGCAGCGGCGTGGCATTCGGGCCAGGCTGAGCCGGTGAGAATCCTGGTCTGCCCCAGCGCCTACCACCCCCACAAGGGCGGTGTGGAAGAGGCCGTCCGCCAGCTCGCGCTTGTTTACCGCCGGAGCGGCCATGAGGTGCTCATCGTAGCGCCCCGCTGGCCGCACGCGCTGCCGTCCTCCGAGGTCGTCGACGGGCAGTTGGTGCTGCGCGTGCCGATGCCGTTACCCAGCCGGCACTGGCGTTCGGCGGCCAGCTTCTTCCTCCGGTTCGTTCCGTCTGTCGCATGGATGCTCAAGACTGGCGCCCGCTGGCGGCCGGACATCGTCCACGTGCAGTGCGTGGGGCCAAACGGCTTCTACGCGCTGATCCTCACCGCGGCGTTGCAGGCGCCTCTGGTCGTCACCAGCCATGGAGAACAGTCGGGTGATGCCAATCGGATCTATCAACGCTCCGCCGTCCAGCGGTTGATCCTGCGCCAACTGCTGCGGCGTGCTGATGAGGTCACCGCCTGCTCGGCGCATGCTCTAGGACGCCTCCGCTGGTATGGCGACCTGCCGAGTGACGCTGCCGTCATACCGAACGGGGTCAATCTTGCCGAGATTCGCGACGGCTTGCCGGAGATGCCTCATCCACGTCCGTACGTCTTCGCCATCGGCCGTCACGTCTGGAACAAGGGCTTCGACCTGCTCATGCGCGCCTTCGCCGGGATCGCGGGCCAGTTTCCCGACGTGGACCTGATCATTGCCGGTGATGGTCCGGAGCACGCCCGCCTGCTGGCCTTAGCCGAGAGGCTTTCCCTTGCTGGTCGTATGCACTTTCCGGGCTATACTGATCGGGCGGCAACCGTCCGCTACTTCCGCCACTGCGACTTGTTCGTGTCGCCATCACGTGAAGAGTCTTTTGGTATCGCTAACTTGGAGGCGATGGCAGCGGCTAAGGCGATCGTCGCGACCCGTGTCGGCGGCGTCCCCGAGATCGTCCACGACGGTCGCAACGGGCTGCTGGTGTCGCCGGACAACCCTGCGGAACTGGGCACGGCCATCGCCCGGCTGTTGGAGAATCCGTCGCTGGCATGCGCGTTTGGGCGAAAAGGCGCCGCGCTGGTCGAACAGCGATATCGCTGGGAGCGGGTTGCCGCCGACTACCTCGTCGTGTACTCGGCGGCCTCGCGCGGCCGCGTGCTGCCGCCGAGTCAGGGTCCGCGCCGGTGATGCAGTCGCTCGACTTGCTCTGCATGGGCCAAGAGGACTGGGATGATGTTTGGCGGCGCAATCAGCACCTGTTGGCGGGTCTGGCTCGGGCCGGGCGGACGCGTCGCATCCTGTTCGTCGAGCCGCCCTGCGACCTGAGTCACGCGCTGCGCTCGGGCAAGCTCTTCTCAGCATTCTCGGGGCAGCGCAACAAGCTACGCCAGGCGCTCGGCGGAGCCCGCCCAGAACGGGAAATCACCGGCTTGTGGCTCTTGACGCCGTTCAAGCTCCTCCCCAACAGCGTCCCGTTGCTGCACCGCGTCAACCAGTGGTGGGAGCGCCTCCAGGTCGGGGCCGCCTTGCGCGCGTTGGGGATGCGCCGGCCGGTACTCTGGACCCAGAACCCGGAGGCGGCGCACTGGCTGGCCTTTCCGGACCGATCCCTCAGCATCTACGACGCCACCGACGACTGGTCAGCCATGCACGGTCCGGCGCGCTGGGTGGAGCTGGTGCGCCGCGGACAGGAGCAGTTGGCGCGAAACTCCGATCTGGTGCTGGCTTGCTCTCCATACCTGAACGAGAAGTGGGCGCGGGTCAATGCCAAGACGCACCTGCTGCCCAACGGAGTTAACGTGGCGCACTTCGAGCGCGCCGGGCGCCTGCCGCTGCCGCCTGATGTGGCAGCCCTCCCCCGGCCGGTGCTGGGCTACATCGGCACCTTGCACGACGAGCGCATCGACGTCGACCTGGTGACCGGGGTCGCCGGCGCCCGCCCCGATTGGCAGTTCCTGTTCATCGGCCCCAACCTGCTCTCCGGCGCTTCCCTCGCGCGCCTGAAGCCGCTCGCCAACGTACACCTGATCGGGCCACGACCCTACCGTGACTTGCCGGCCTACATGGGCGCGTTCGACGTCTGCATCTTGCCCCATCGCGTGACGCTGTTTACCGAGAGCCTCGACCCGATCAAGCTGTACGAGTATTTGGCCAGCGGGCTGCCCATCGTTTCCACCAGCGTCGGGTCCGTGCGCGACTTTGTCGGAGACGTATCCCTTGCCGGGGACCCGGGCCAGTTCGTCGCCCAGGTGGAGGCCGCGCTGACCAAGGACGACGAGGTCGCACGGCGGCGTCGCCGTGACCTGGCGCAGGGGAGCTCCTGGAATTGCCGGGTTGCTGCCCTACAACGGATACTACAGGGCAGCCTAGCCGGAGATGGGGTGATGATCGCGGACCGTACGACAGTTGGAGCGAGCCACCAATGACCGCGGTACCCCCGTCCCGCGGACGGCCCTCGCCGAAGGAACGGGACCGCAGTCCCCCGGTCGCTTGGCCGCCGATCGCAATCGCGGCCCCGGCATTTCCGCCGCCTCGGTTATCTCCTGCATTCACGGCAGCAAGGGTGACGGCAATTATCGTCTCCTATAACACGCGGGGGCTGCTGAAACGCTGCCTGGAGAGCCTGCTGCCCGAGATTGCTCCGGGCGATGTCGATGTGGTCGTCGTGGACAACGGCTCGCGAGACGGTAGCGCTGAGCTGCTGCGGCACGATTTTCCGTGGGTACGGCTGGTGGAATCCTCCGTCAACCTCGGATTTGGCGGGGCCAACAACACAGTGCTGCGCCAACTGGACACACCGTATGCTCTCTTGCTGAACAGTGACACCGAGGTCCTGCCCGGCGCTATTCGCGCCCTGCTCGGGTGCATGGAGCGACATCCTCGAGCAGGAGCGGTTGGTTGCCGGCTGCTCAATCCCGATGGCTCCCTGCAGCGCTCCTGCTGGCGGTTCCCCACTCCTGCCGGCCAGCTCGCCGAAGCTGTCGGGATCAGCCGGCTCCTTCGCAGGCAGGCAGATTACGCCGATTGGGACTTTGCCACCGAGCGGCCGGTCGACTTTGCTATCGGGGCTTGCCTCTTGCTCCGTGCCGCGGCGTTGTGTCAGGTGGACCTGTTTGACGAGCGCTTCTTTCTGTACGCCGAAGAGACAGACCTCTGTCGGAGGCTGTCGTACCACGGCTGGCAAACCTGGTACACGCCGGACGGCAGTGTGATTCACCGGGGCGGGGCGAGCGGCTCGGTCCACACCGGAATCCAATTTCTTAATGCCCAGAGCCTGTACTTTCAGAAGTGGTATGGTCAGCGGGGCCTTGCGGTGTTGCGGCTCAGCCATCTCGTCCGGGCGGTCGTGCGGATCGCCATCTACGGCGCCGCGACACTGATCCGGCCCGGGAGCCGCTACGGGAAACGCCTGCCCGGCCAAGCGGCACTGCTGCGCTGGGCGCTGCGGCCCGACGCAGGGCGAATGCCAGCCCCACTGGGCTCTTGCGCCGTGGTAACCTCGAGTGTGCCTGCCGGCCGCGCCGCCATTGGTGTTCCGGCGACCACCAGACTGCGTCCGGAGGTTGCGCACCTGATCAAGTCGGGCTATCCTGCTGTAGGCGGCGAGCCATGACCCTGTCGTCGAGCCTGCCGGCTCGCGCCGTCTTGCTGCTGGCCGCCGCCGGCCTCACGGTGCTCTTCGCCTATCTGAGCGCCGAGTCGATTCCCCACGCCATCCTCTATGCCCCCGCGGTGGTTGTCGGAGCGGCATTGCTGCTGGTCACGTCGAGGCGGCCGCGCTGGTTGTTTCCCGCCGTGGCGGCGCTCTCGCCGGTCGTCCTGGCCCTTCCGGTGCTCGGCGCCCAGGTCATCCCCGCCGACGTGCTGGTGATCTGCCTGGTCCTTGCCTGGCTGTTCGCGGGCTCGCGCCGGACGTGGAACGAAGCCGGCTGGACCGTGGCTATGCCGCTGGGGGCGCTGATTGTCCTTTGCCTCGTCACGCTGCCCATCAGCTCGAATGTGGGCTTTGGTCTAGTCAAGATCGCGCAGCGGCTCGAGTTTCTCCTGCTCTTTGCCGCGACCGTGGCGCTGCTGCGCGACGGCGCGATGATGCGCCTGACAGTCGGTACCTACGTGCTTAGCTGCATCGTGCTGGCGGCGGTGACGCTGGTCTACGGCCTCACTCAAGGCATCCAGGCTGGCGGCGTCAACCTGCTCTTCTATAACAAGAACGCGATCGCCTATTTCCTCGCCGTGGCCTTGCCCCTGGTCCTGGCGCGCCTGCTGTTTGGCGTCCCGCGGCGGCAACTGCTCTGGGGCGCCGCCGCCATCGTCCTGGGGGCGGGCCTGGTCGTGTCAGGCTCGCGGGGCGCGTGGATAGCGGTCGCCGTGGCCGCCGCGCCGCTCGTCGCCTGGAGGCGGCGCGCGGCGCTGTGGCCGTACGCTGCCGTGCTCGTCGCCCTCGTCGTGGTCGCGAACACTTTGCTCCCTCCCAGCCTGACGCGCTTCAGCGAGTTCGTCCCGTCGAACACGCTCGGGCCCAACGTCACCGCGGCCACGGGGGGCACGGTGCTCTCCCGGCTCATTCTCTGGCGAGACGCCCTTGGCATCATCGCGGCGCACCCGTTGCTGGGGGTCGGGGTCGGCGGCTACATAAGCTACGACACTTTCCAGGGGAACACGTACAACTTCAACACGAACGATCCCCACAACGCCATCCTCTACTTCTGGGCGGAGCTTGGCACGGGCGGGCTGCTGGTCTTTCTCTGGCTGGTGTCCGCCACCTTCCGCTCGGCCGCGCGGGCGACACAGGCTGCCGGGGACGGCGAAACACGCTGGCTGGCGCTGGGTATCCTCGCGGCCCTGCTGTCCTATATGGTCTTCTCGCTCACGGAGCCGATTTGGACACGCGGCGACGGACTGATCTTCTTCATGCTCGTCGGCATGGCGGTCAACCTGGCCTCACTCGGTGGGGAGGAATGGCGGCAGCGGGCGGGTGTGCCGGCATCGGATCCAATGGCGGAGCGGCAGGCGCTGTCTATCCGTTGAACGCTTCTAGCACCGTCCAGCACCTGCCGGCCAGCCATTCCCCGCGAACCTTGCGCGTCGTTCAGTTGCTGCTCTCCGACAATCTGGCCGGCGCCGAGCAGCACGTGGCGCTCTTGAGCCGGGAGCTGGCCGGCCTCGGAGCTCAGGTGGACCTGATCTGTGGCGATCGTAACCGGCCAGTCCTGGAGCAACTGGAGGGCGCCGCCGTCAGGGTACACCCGCTGCGCCTGGGCCGCGGGCATCTGCCGGTAGACTGGCGCGAGGCGTGCCGCGCCCTGGCGACCGGCGCGCCGCACATCGTCCATGCGCACCTCGGGAGCTCCCTGTTGTGCGGCGGGCTGCTCACTCCGCCGCGAGCGCGGCTGGTCTTCACTCAGCATTTCGTGTACCCGGCCTACCAACAGCTACGCGGTCTGCGTCACCTCTTGCGTCTGATGGCGCACCGTCTGATTCACCAGCGTGTCGCGGCGGCAATCGCCCCATCACGAGCTGTGCTGTCGCGGATGACAGCCGTCGAGGGCTTCCCGGTCACCAGATCCTGGGCCGTTCCACACGGAATCGATGTCGAGGGCGTCCAAGCGCGCGCCCTGGGCAGCAGCACCGTCCGCTCGGAACTGGGTCTCCCGGCTGACGCGCCGGTGCTGCTCACGCCGGCCCGACTGGAACCGGAGAAGGGACACGCGACACTCCTGGCTGCCCTGTCCCTGCTTGCGTCCGACCATCCCAATGCGTGCCTGCTGTTGGCGGGCAGCGGCAGCCTGGATGCCACCTTAGCCGCGCAGGCTCAGCGACTAGGGCTGAGCGCCCACGTCCGCTTTCTCGGCCACCGCCCGGACATCCCGCGTCTGCTGGCGGCTGTCACGCTGTGCGTGCTACCCTCGTATGAGGAGCCCTTCGGACTGGTCCTTCTCGAAGCGATGGCCGTTGGCAAGGCGGTCGTGGCCTGCGGCGCGGGCGGTCCCGTGGAGATCGTGGAACCCGGGGCGACCGGCCTGCTGGTCCCGCCACACAATCCCGAAGCGCTGGCTGACGCCATCTCGGCGCTGCTCTTCAACCCCGATCTTGCGCACCGGATGGGATCGGCGGGCCAGCGCCGAGTGGTCGATCGATTTAGCGCCCGTCGTATGGCGGAGGACGTGCTCCGGGTCTACTACGAAGTGCTTCGCCGTCGACATTTTGGGCGACAGGCCACGCGCCAGTGTTTGCACAGTGAGGGGAACACGTGATATCAGACGCCGCGATCAGAGACGCGCTTCTTGGCGCCGTTGACCACGCCGATCGCGCGGTGTACTTCAACCAGATGATCCCGCGCTACTGCACGATCATCCGCGAAGCAGGCTTTCAAGCTGCTGGCCTAGCCGCTGCTCTGCGCCGTTCCATCGCTACGAGGGAGCATCACGGTCGTGGCCCAGAAGGTTACGGTCTGATTTAGTGGTGCGTCCGGTGAGCGCCGGCAGGTTGCCCGGCGCATAGATGACCCTGCTGGCGAGAGGGGGCAGCGGCGCATCCGGCGAGTTCGCCTGCCCCTGCCGGCGCTCATCATCAACAATCGTCCAACGCGACGCGACGATCGCCGCCGCTGAGAATCTCGCGATAGAGCGCGTACCGCCGTCCCGCGACGGCCGGCCAGGTGTACTGCTGCATCGCCCGAGCGCGGGCACGCTTTGCCCGTTGCAACGCGGCGCCCGGATCGGCAAGCACCGCCTTGATGGCCGCGGCCAGCTTGGGGACGTCGCCTTCGGGATACACGCAGCCGTCAGCGCCAACGATCTCGGGGATCGACCCGCAGGAGGAGCCGATGACCGGCACCTCGGCGAAGAAGGCCTCGACGATGATCCGGCCGAACTGCTCCTTCCAAGTCGGCGTCGTCCGCGATGGCACGACCAGACAATCCATCGCCTGGAGGTAGGTCGGCACTGCCAGCCGGTTCACGGCCCCGACGAAGGTCACCTGCTCCGCGATCCCGAGCGCCCGCGCTCGCTCCTCGAGCACGGCCCGGTGCGGGCCGTTGCCCACCAGCAACAGCAGCGTACTGGGCCGGCGCAGCGTCGCAAACGCCTCCAGCAAGTCTCGCACGCCCTTCTCCAGGTGGAGTCTGCCCAGGTAGCCAATAACGGCGCCGTGCAATCCCAGCGCCGCTTCCGCCGCTACCTTGTCCGGCGCAGGCCGAAAGAGCTGGTGGTCGACCCCCAGCGGAATGAGGCGCACGCGGCCGCGATATCCCTTCTTTTGCAAGACCCGGCCGGCCTCGCTGTTGCAGACGTGGGCGTGGGCGGCGGTCCGAAACGACCACTGCTCCACCATCGAGAACGGCAGCGGGTAGCGCTTCAGGATGTTCTGGGCCGAATAGAAGATCAGCTTGCTCTTGGGAGCAAAGGCGGCGCGGAGCAGCAGCATCTGGGCGGCCGCCAGGCTGAACGGCTCTTCGTAGAGGTCGATCAGGTCCGGCCGGCACGTCCGCAACACCCGTCCCAGGCCAGCACGGTAGAGGAACAGGTTCGGCATTGGGCTCCTGCCGTGCAGCGTCGGCAGGACGACCAGGCGATACCCGCGCCCTTGCCGCACCTCCTGATGCACCGAGCGGCTCTCCTCCGGCCACCAGTCCGGCGCTGCCACGGTCAGCTCGAGACCCGGATAGCGGGCCAGTTCTTCGGCCAGCCGGTGGTTGGAGCGAGTGACCATCCCGTGGAAGCTGAGGAGGACTCGCACCGCTTCCTCCTCACCACATCCCCGATGGCAGGTAGGCAGGGTACCACGGGCTATACTGCCAGTCGCGGGTTGCGACCGATGCAGTTCAGTTACGGCAACGCACGTGGGGGGAGGATATGCCGGGGGCGGCGACTGCGGTCTGCCGCCAGGGTCCGGCACCGCGGTGCGTCGAACGGATCCAGGGGAAAACACGGCTACCTTGTCCAGCACTGATCTCGCACCTTGTCCCGACCGCAGTCGCGTGCTCTGGCGGCAGACCACAGTCGCCGCCCCCGGCGCCACACAATGAAGAGACGTTTCCAGGAAGGCGCCCTCACGTGGACGACCGCGCCGACACATCCCATCTCCGCCCGCTGTTCATCGTCACCCATTCCGACCAGGTCGGCGGGGCCGAGACTTTCCTGCTGCAGCTGCTCGATCACCTGGACCCAGCGCGCTTCCGACCAACGGTGGTCGTCACCAGCCCCGGGCCGCTCTACCGGCAGTTGCGAGCGCGCCGACACGACGTGATCGTGCTGCCGCTCAGCTCGCGCGTCGCCCGTCTCGGCAAGCATCAGCGCGGCACCGCCATTCTGGCCGCGCTGGTCGCGGTCCCTTCCCTGCTCGCGATGCTGTTCCGGCTGTGGCGACTCTTGCGGGCGAGCGAGCGCTGCGTGGTCTTGACTTTTTCCATCAAGGCGGACGTCTACGGCGCCGTAGCCGCCGCCCTCGCCGGCCGGCCTTGCGTCTGGTATATGCACGACCTGCTGTCGCGGGAGATGTTTCCCGCGGCCTATCGGCATGCCCTGGCCTGGCTGGCCAACCGGCTGACCAACTCGGTGCTGTGCAACTCCGCCGCGACTCGTCAGGCCCTGCTGGAGTGCGGGGTGCGCCCGGCCCTGGCGCGGGTGGCGGAGCTGGGCGTGGAGACCAGCGCGGTGGTGGCACCGACGGACCTCCAGCGGGTGCGTCGAGAGCTGGGGGCGCCGGACGGACCGGTGCTGGGTCTGATCGGGCGCATCGCTCCCTGGAAGGGGCAGCACGTCATCGTCGACGCCGCCCCCAGCGTGCTCCAGGCCTTCCCGAACGCGGTGTTCTGGCTGGTGGGAGGAGCGCTCTTCGGCGATATCGACACGTCGTACGAGGCGCAGCTCCGGCGGCGAATTCAGGACCGTGGATTGGGTCGCCACGTCATCCTGACGGGCCACCGTTACGACGTGCCGGCCGTCATGGCCTGCTGCGACGTGGTGCTGCACACCTCCGTCCAGCCGGAGCCATTCGGCCTCAGCATCGTGGAGGCAATGGCCCTGGGCAAGCCGGTCATCGCGACGCGGTGCGGCGCCGTCCCCGAGCTGATCGACGACGGCCGCACCGGCCTGCTGGTCCCCCCAGGTGATGCGCCAGGGCTCGCAAACGCTATCCTGCGGCTCCTGCGCGACCCCGAGGGAGCGAAGATGATGGGGTCAGCAGCTCGGAAGGCGGTGGAGGAGCGGTTCTCCATCGAGGCCAGCGCCCGGCGTGTCGGCGACGCACTGCAACGCGCCGACGACGGGGGCCGGGGGGCCGGAACGGTGTAAGATAGCGCCCATGGGTTCGAGCCGGCTCCGCGACAGCATTTCCATCGTCCTGACCGTCGTGCTGGCGCTCTTTCTGCTCTACGTCTTCCAGCCGTCGATGTTGCCGTTGGCGCGGCTCTCTGAGCTCCGCGCGGCGTTGCCAACGCCGGATGCCGTCTCCACGCCTGACGCGCCACCGACGGGCCCCACCGCGGCGCCGTCCGCAGTTGCGACGGCCGCGGCCACCGCGTCGCCGACGCCACGCCCCGCGGCCACCGCGACCGTCACGGCCACGGCGCTGCCGCTCAGCCGTGTCGGTCTTACCCCAGTTGACACTCCTGCCCCCACCACGACGACTCCCCTACCTACCCCCGCCGGTACGGCAACGACGCCAACCGCTACCGCTGCCGCGTCGGTCACCGGCGCTCCGACGCCGTGGACGGGCGCCTACGTAGTACAAAATGGGGACACGCTTTCCGAAATCGCGGCCAGGTTCGGGGTGACCATGGCGCAGTTGGCGGCGGAGAACAACATCAGCGATGTGAACACCTTGAACGTGGGGAAGACCCTGAAAGTCCCGCGCCAATGATCTGCCGGCAGCCGGATGGTATGATCGGCGGGTGTGGAGATAACGGTGGACGCGCGGCGCCTTGCCCTGACGTGATCCCGACTTGGAATGCAGATGTAGTATGACCTATTTGATACCTCAACTAACATACACCTCCACTTGAATGGAGAAGCTCGACCGCCTCGGGTGGGCGGCAGGGATCGCCTTCACCGCGTACGGTCTGCGCATCGGCGTGCGCGTGAACGACCCCGCGGTGCTGGACCGCGTCGTCGACGTGTTGCCGCCGGGTTGGAAGCCGGCCACGACACCGGTGGTGGATCACCTCTACTCACTCATCGCTGGTGGCAGCACGGCCAGGTCACATGTCCGCCGGTTCAACGTGCTGTATGCATCTTCATCCCTTCTGGCGCGCAGCATGGATCTTGCTAATGTGTCGCCGATTCTCGAGCGTAACCTCCATCAGTACGTCGCATCGTACGCCCGGCGGAGGGTGTTCGTACACGCCGGAGTGGTGGGCTGGAAGGGACGGGCGATCGTGCTCCCCGGAGCGGGATTCGCCGGCAAGTCCACGCTGGTCACAGCGCTGCTGCGGGCCGGGGCCAGCTATTACTCGGATGAGTACGCGGTATTCGACCGCCAGGGTCGCGTTCACCCATTTACCCGGCGGTTGGGGCTACGCCGTGATAACGAGCATCAGCAGGAGCACTACAGCATTGAGGAGCTCGGCGGCAGGGCCGGTAGGAAGCCGCTGCCCGTTGGCCTGGTGGCGATCACGCGTTACCGGGAAGCCGCGCATCTGCGACCGCGAGTACTATCCCCGGGCCCGGCGGTCCTGGCCCTCATGGAGCACGCAATCGATCCGCGCTGGCAGCCCGAGGCGGCGCTCCAGACGCTCGGCCAGGTGGTACGCGGCGCCGAGGTCATCAAGGGCGTCCGTGGTGACGCGGAGGACACCGCGGAGTTGTTGTTGCGCAGGCTATCGGTCTTTACCAATTCTGAATAATGTCGTATGCTCAGTTGATCGTGCGCGGGTGCTCCAGCCGGCCGTGTAGCGTCAACCGGCAGCACCGGTATCGGGGGGAAAGCCCAGCGGCGATTCGGGCGGAGGGTGAGGTGAGTGATGGGAAGTGAGTGGCGGCCAGAGGGACACCTTGATCAGCCGTTGCCACCAGCGCGCAAGGACGGACTGGTGGTCACCGCTGTTGAGGGGGATGTTCTGGTCTATGACCGGCAGTCCCATCGTGCCCACAGCCTCAACCAGACCGCCGCGTTCGTGTGGCGTCATTGTGACGGGCAGGCAACCGCCCAGCACCTGGCAGGCATGCCGGCCGATGATGGCAGCCCGCTTGGGGAGGATGCCGTCTGGCTGGCGCTTCGCCAGATAGGCAAGGCCGGGTTGTTGCAGCAGCCGGTACCGGCTGTCAGCAATGGTGCGCGCTACTCGCGGAAGGCAGTCCTGCGCAAGGCAGGCGTCGGCCTCGTCGGCGGAGCGCTGGTGTTGCCGGTCGTCACGTCGATAGTCGCGCCGATCGGGGCGTACGCGCAGGGGCCGGGAGGATGTGTCTGTAATAACGGCCCGTGTCAGTACGTGTCGGATTGCTGCCCCAACCCCGGGGGCAATTGCATGTGCCACGCTATTGGCACTGGCGCAAAGAAGTGTGACGGCTGCGGATGTCCAGCCGGTTGCGCAGGATGTACGCCCACCTCGCCAGCGGTCACGAAGCTGAGCCCGGCCGTCGTGCCATTGCTCGCTACGAATCAGTCCGCCACGTCCACCGCCTCGTCGATCACGGCGACCAGCACCTTGTCAAGCAATACGACATCCGCTTCCTCGAAATCGAGCACGTCTTCCACCGCGTCGACAACAACGGCGGGGACGTCCGACGACCTTCCTATCCCACCGGTGCAAACCACCGAATCCACGTCGACGCAATCATCCGGTGGGCGGCGCCCCGCGGGGCAGGTCAATCGGGTTTCGTCGGCGTTTTCGTCGCACAGCCGCGCGGATCAGATCGACGGGCTGGTGCCGCTGCCACCCGACCCACACGCGAAGGCCGGGTCGGGCAACAACGGTTCCGGTGGATCGGGCGGCAATCAGTCTGGTTCCGGAGGTGGAGGGACGACGAACCCGTGATCTGGACACGAACGTAAGGCCGCGGAGGGGCCGGCGAATAAATTCGCGCCTAACGACGAGCGAAGCCCGCCTGCGCGGGCTGGGGGCAACAGGTCGACCCGATGCGGATCTGGCCTCGAAGGAGTGGGCGCAGCAGCGCCTCGCTCTGCGAGGCTCGACGTATGGAAGTTCAATAATCAAGACCGCGACTTCCGTTGCCGCTGATGGTGTAGGGGCAGGTCTCTGTGCCTGCCCTGTCTCCGCCACCAACGGACGCCGCCGTTCCGCCGGCCATAGGGGCAGGCACAGAGACCTGCCCCTACACCCGGTCGGAAACGCCGGAATACATACTGAAAATTCATCGGTCGCCGGGGACCGGTACCGGACTTGCCGGATCCGCCACTGAGTCCAAGCGTGCGGCGCGGGGAGCTGATAGCGGCGGTGCTCGCCGGGTCGTGGCGTGCCGTACCGCCTGGTCCGGCGGTTCCGACGGATCAGCTTGTGGGCCTGCTGCCGCGATTGTTCGGGACGCCGCTCAGGTCGTTGGCCTGGTGGAGCGTTCGCGACTCCCCGGCGCGGTCGCTGCCCGGCGCGGCGGAGTTGCGCGACGCCTACCGCTATGCTGCGCTCGAGGCTGCGATCCACGAGGAGAATCTGCGCGAGCTCGTCGCGGCGCTCCAGGCGGCCGGCATCCAGCCACTCCTGGTCAAGGGCTGGGCGGTGGCCCGGCTGTACCCCGAGCCGGCCCTGCGGCCCTATAGCGACGTCGACCTGTGGGTCCCGCCCGAGCAACTGGCGAGGGCACAACAGGCGGTCGATGCCCTCGAGGGCCTCATGTTGAGTGTCGATCTGCAATCGGAGTTTCGCTATCTCGATGACCGGACCCTGGAGGGCGTGCGAGCCCGCGCCGAGTTGGCCGTGCTTGGAGACGTCGAGCTCTCGGTTATCGGGCCGGAGGATCATCTGCGCTTCCTGGCCATGCACATGCTGAGCGACGCCCTGCGCAACCCCATCTGGCTGTGCGACGTCGGCGCGTTCGTGGAGTCCTTGCCGGCCGGTTTCGACTGGGACTACGGCCTCAGCGGCGCGCCGGGCTGCTCGGAGTGGGTGATCTGCGTGCTTGCGCTGGCGCATCAGCTCCTCGGGGCCCGGCTGGACGGCGCCGGGCTTCCCATGGATGTTGCCGGCTATCGCTTGCCCCGCTGGCTCATTCCCGCCGTCCTGCACCGCTGGGGACGTCTGGGGGAGCGCACGCTGGCCGGAACCACAGCATCCTATCTGCGCCAGCCCGGGCTATTCCTCGAGGCCTTTCGCGATCGTTGGGGCGACCCGATCGAGACCACCTTCCGCTGGCGGGGCGCGCCCAACGACCTGCCGCGATTCCCCTACCAGCTCGGTGACTGCCTGGGTCGGGCCTTCTGGTTCGCGGCGCGGTCGGGCCTGTCGCGCCTCCGGCCCGGGGCGTATCGGGAGCCGCCCGCCGCGTGGAGGCGGTGGCGGCCGCCCCGCCCGCGGGCCGGGGGGATGAGGAGATGAGGAGAATTGGTGACGGACAGGTCGGTTGCGGATTCTGCAATCTCGACGCAGGCGGCCGGTTATCTAGCTCCGCCGGCCGTCGCCGGCGCTACTCATCTCCTCATCCCCTCATCGCCCCGGCGGCGCACATGCCCCGGCGATCGGCTAAGATAGTCCTGGCAGCGCAGCGGGAGGGTGGCAGCGATGGTGACGGCGGAACTCCCCATGCCCGGGCGTGTCGTCGCGGAAGGGTTGACCTTCCGCGACGGGGTGGCCGGCCACGGGGGGCGTCCGAACGCGCCAAGGGAGACGACGCCCCGCGCGGGTGGGCTCGCGACTTCCTTCGACCATGTCGACGAGGCGATCGAGGCACTGGCGCGGCGGCAGGGCCGCGGCGCCGCCGAGGTGGCCAGCGCCCGGCTGACCGTGCTCTTCGAGTCCGATGGCGCGCAGCGTCTGCAGCGCACGCTCACATTCAGCGTCCGCCGCGATCGAGGCGAGGACACCTTCACCGCGACCTGCGCGCTCCCCGGGATCTGGGGCCACGGCGAGACCATCGGCGAGGCCTTCCTGGACGGCCTGGCGGACCTCTCCGCCCGCTCGGAGATCCTGGCGCGCGACCGCGACCGGCTCGGGCCGCGCCTCGAGCGCCAGGCGGCGGCCATCGAGCGCTGGGGACGGGCCGCCGAGTAGATGCCGGTCGAGACGGCGGACCTCGAGCGCTGCCTCGAGCGGGACCTGGGCTTCCGGCGTGACGAGAGACACCACCACTATTTCAAGCTGGTCGTCGACGGAAAGGAAGTGGCGATCACCAAGACGTCGCACAGCAAGAAGGTCCGCACCATCGACGACAGCATGCTGGCCAAGATCGCCCGGATCGACCTCCACATCTCCCCGGCGTTCCTGCGGGACCTCCTGGCCGGGCGCAAAGGCCGCGACGACTACCTGGCCGACCTGAAGCAGAAAGGGCTGTGCTGATCCGCCTGCCGGTTTGATGAGGAGAATTGGTGACGGGTAGGTCAGTTGCGAATTCTGCAATCGCGATGTGTGCGGGCCGGTTATTCATCTCCGCCGGCCGTCCCCTATGCTCCCCATCGCCTCGGCCCCCTCATCCCCCCGGCGCGCGGGCAGGCGGCGACGGGCATGGCCGGCTCCTCTCGGGAGTAGTGTACGACATTGCGAGGACGCCCTATCGGCGAGCCCTTGCTGCCTCTGGAGACAGCAGCAAGTATGACATTAATCCATACGGGCCGCATAATATTGTCGCCCGAATTGGCTAGTGGCCGGGCGCGGTTATGACAAATGAGGACAATTGGAGCGGCGCTCGGGCTGTCCGCGGTGGGAGCCCCAGCCAGCGGGAGGCGTCGTATCTCCCGCCTGACGACGGAGGTAGGTTGTGCTTCTGGTGCGGGCGCCGATGCGCCTCAGCTTCGCCGGCGGTGGCACCGACCTGCCGGCCTACTACCAGCAGCACGAGGGTCTGGTCGTCAGCACGACCATCGATAAGTACTTCTACGTTCTGATCGAGGCGGACGGCGTCCGCCCGCTGCAGATCACCTCGGCCGACTACAGCACCTTCTACCGCCACGCCTCGGAGAGCGACGTCCCCTGGCAGGGGGGCGACCTCACGCTGCCGCTGGCGGTGCTGCACCATTTCGGCATCAATCACGGCCTGTCGCTGTTCCTGGCGTCGGAGATTCCCGGCGGCACAGGGCTAGGCAGCTCCAGCACGGTCGCCGTTGCGCTGGTGAAGGCCGTCTCGACGCTCTGCGGCATCGCCCTCGCGCCGGCGGAGGTGGCCGAGATCGCCAGCTACATCGAGCTGCGCAAGCTGGGCTCGCCGATCGGCAAGCAGGACCAGTACGCCGCCACCTTCGGCGGGCTGCACGCCTATCGCTTCCGCGCCAACGGCGTGGCAGCCGAGCCGATCCTGCTTCCCCTAGACGTCCGGCTGGCCCTGGAGGAGCGGCTCTGCCTCTTCTTCACGGGCGCCTCCCGCGAGGCCAATCGCATCCTGATCGAACAGCAGGCGGGGACCGCCTCGGGCGAGAACCTCGCCAGCCTCCACGCCCTCAAGGCGATGGCGGAGGAGACGCGCCGCTGTCTGCAGGAGGGCCGGCTGGACGCCGTCGCCGAGCTCTTGCACCAGGGCTGGCTGGAGAAGCGCCGCCTAGCCAGCGGCATCTCCACGCCCCGAATCGACGCCTTCTACGAGCTGGCCCGCCGCAACGGCGCCCGCGGCGGCAAGCTGGCCGGCGCGGGAGGCGGCGGCTTCCTGCTCCTCTATTGCGAGCCCGAGGCGCAGGGCCGCCTCACCGCCGTCTTGGAAGGCGCTGGCTTGCATCGTCTGGAGTTTCGGTTCTCCGACACCGGCGCGACCGTGTTGCTGAACGCCGGGCGCCGTTTGCGCAATCTCTCGCGCCGGGAAATCGGGGACCTCCTTGCGACTGTCTAGCCGGACCCTGCTGGCCACGGTGGCCGCCGACGTGCTCGCCCTAGTGGCGTCCTTCGCGCTCGCCTATCACTTGCACTTTTTTAATCAGGTGCTCGCACTGAGCCCTCAGCCGAGCACTCCCGGGCGCTATCTCGTCGCCATCTCCTTGCTGGCGCCGCTCTGGCTGGTGGTCTACCTCCTCAACGGCCTCTACTCGGCGGAGCTGATCGAGCACGGCACGGGCCTAGTGGTGCGGGCCGCCAACGCGTCGATGCTGGCGACGCTCCTCTCCCTGGCCGGGGCCTACCTGACCGGCAGTTTCTTGCTGTCGCGCGGCTGGATCATGACGATGTGGCCGCTGGCGCTGGTGTTGACCACCCTGGCCCGGCGGCTCCTGCTCGCGCTGCGCCGCCGCTGGCGCTACCGCCGGCCCTGGCGCGTGCTGATCATCGGGGCGAGCGAGGTCGGCTTGCGCAGCGCCGAAGCCCTGGCCGGCCGGCGAGACATCCGTGTGGTCGGTGTGCTGGACGACTTCCTCCCCTTGGGCAGCGTGATAGGCCCCGAGCTGAGGGTCATCGGCAGACCGACGCAGGCGCATTTGTTGGCGGCGAGCAACGCGGTGGACGAGCTACTGCTGGTGGAAGGCGCCGTCCCTCAGGAAAGCTACGACCGGCTCCTACTGGCGTCGTTCACCACACCTAAGGCGCCACCCCTGCGACTCATCCCTAATACGACGCGCCAGATACTCTGCCGGCTGGAGCCGGCCCAGCGCGGCAGCGTCGCGATCCTCCTCCCCGAGCTGCGCCGCGACACCGGTGTCGACAAGGCGGCGAAGGCGCTGCTGGATCGTTCCGTCGCGGTGGTCCTGCTGACGCTGACCTCGCCGCTGTTCCTGGCCACCTGGCTGTGGTCGCTCGCCCATCACCGGTCCTGGCTCCATGGGACCGTGAGCATGGGGCTAGGTGGCCGCCGCTTCCGGCGCTGGTCCTTCGCCTCCTGGTGGTGGCGGCGCGTCGAGCTGTCCGGTCCATCCCTCGCTCGCCACTCCGGACCGGACGCCTGGCAACGCGACTGGACGACCAGCTTGTTGCGGGCCTTGCCCCGTGCCATCAACGTGCTGACCGGGGAGATGAGCCTGGTTGGGCCGCGACCGTTCGCGGAGCCGGAGCTGCCGTTGTATGGCGAGTGGGCCGGCCTCTTGCTGGCGATGAAGCCGGGCCTGTTTGGCCCCTGGCTGCTCGAGGATGGGTCGGAGCTGACGGAGGAGCAGGAGCTAATTACCGATCTCACCTACGTGCGCGACTACACGCTGGCGAAGGACTTGATGATTCTGCTGGTCGGTGTGACCTGGCTTGTCCGGCGGCTCTGGTCCGCCTCTCGACCGCGGAGAAAGAGCGCCTGCGTGCGTTCTGACAGCGCCATTCCGACTCAGGCCCACGCCAACGGACAGTACCACGGCCCGATCCAGTCCAGCAGGGTGGTCGGCAGCGACTTTCGTTACCGCGCCGAGAACCACCGCGCCTTGTTGGACAAGAGCAACGGCACGACAGCACAGGAGAACGATGCTGACGCCGCTGGCGTACACCAGCCCTGACTTTGTTCTTGCTATTCCAAAACCTACTCGATCTCCACCAGCTTGCCGGTGTGTGACGACTCATAGATGGCGTCGAGGATCTGCAGCGTCACGATGGCCTGGGCGGCGTCGCTCATGGGCTGCTGGTTGGTGTGGATGCAGTCGAGGAAGTGGCGGATGGCGCGGGCGTGGGTCTCGGCATAGGGGATGGGCTGGACGCGAGGCGTCTTATCGACCAGCCGGCCCATCTCCTCGCCGTAGATGGTCAGCGGCTCCAGCTTGGCGCCGGCTTTGTCGCCGAAGATCTCGGTGGCCGAGGTATCCCGCTCCAGGTTGAGCGCCCAGCTCACCTCCAGCGTGAGGGTCACGTCCGGCTCCATGCGGATCACCGCATACGCCAGCTCATCGGCGTCGCCGGCCCAGTTCTCCGCCCGCGGCTGGCCGCGCATGTCGGCCGGCGTGTAGGAGCGGTGCTCGTCCAGGTGGTAGCTGCCGATCTTCTGGCGGGTCACGCCGAGGACCTGGCGCGGTCGGGGGTTGCCTAGGATCCAGCGCGTCCAATCAAGGCAGTGGACGCCGATGTCGATCAGCGCGCCACCGCCGGAGAGCTTCTTCTGGGCGAACCAGCCGCCGGGGGCGCCGCGGCGGCGCAGGATGGAGGTCTTGGCATAGTAGACCTCGCCAAGCTCACCCGCCTCGACGTAGCGGCGGAGCTGCATCACCTCCGGACGGAAGCGCTGATTCTGGCAGACCATGAAAACCTTGCCCGACGCACGGGCGATCTCGGCCACCTGACGGCCCTCCGCCGCCGACAGCGCCGGGGGCTTCTCCACGATCACGTGCTTGCCGGCCTGGAGCGCCGCGATGCTCAGCGGCGCGTGCTGGAAGTTCGGCGCGCAGACGCTGACCGCCTGCACGTCCGGATCGGCCAGCAGCTCGCGATAGTCGGCGTAGCTGTGGGGGGCGCCAAACTTTTCCGCGATGCCTTGTGCCCGCTCGCCATTGACGTCGGCAATGGCCACGATGCGCGCGTCCGGCTGCTTTTGATAGCCGGGCAGGTGGTTACTCTCGGCAATCGTGCCGGCGCCGATGATGCCGATGCCAATTGGCTCTGCCATCGAGAGACCTTTCTACCGTGTGCTATGCTTGCCGCCGATGTCGATCGGCGACGGCACATGGGGGCAAGCATACCAAACGCGATGGCAACGCAGCACACGATGGCAAGCACACCGAGCTTCGTGGACTGGTCCACGATCGCACCGCGGGCTATCGCGCCGGGCGTCACCATTCGGGTCTTCAGCAGCGCCCAGCTCATGCTGTCGCTGGTGGAGATGGCGGCAGGCTCTGTCATCCCGCCGCACCAGCACCCGCACGAGCAGATGGGCCTATGGCTGGAAGGTGAGGCGACCGCCAGGATCGGCGATCAGGTGCGCCATGTGCAGCCTGGTGAAAGCTACTACATCCCCGGCAACGTCCAGCACACCTTCACGGTCGGTTCGGCCGGAGCACGTGCTCTCGACGTCTTCAACCCGCCGCGCGAGGATTATCTGTAGGGCGAAGGCGTGGCTGTGGGTGGAATAATAGGCGAAATCGGCTGGTGCGGCGAGGGGCCGGGGGTGAGGGCCCGTCCTCGCCGCACCAGCCGATTTCGCCAGCACCGCCAGGCTAGGAGTACACGTGAACAGTGGCAATAGTAGCTACGGGGTACTGCTCGGCACCGTCCTCGCCACGGAGTCGGGCGACCTTGCCGCCGCGATGGTGGCGGGGCTGCACCGGTTTCTCGACCGAGAGCTGGCGGCCGCCGATGCCGTGCGGTGGGATGCGAACGATCAGGGCAAGCGCGACGCGCGGCGGGCGCGATTGGCGCGTCTACTTGGCGTCGTCGATCCTCGGCTGCCCATCGGCGCGCTGGAGTATGTTTCCTCGACCGCTGCGCCGGCGCTCCTGCGCGCCACGCAGGCCTATGAGGTCTTCGCCATTCGCTGGCCCGTGCTCGACGGGGTCGACGGGGAAGGTCTGCTGCTGCGCCCTTCGACGGGGCCGCGCGCCCATGTCGTTGCCATCCCCGATGCCGACGAGTTGCCGGAGCAGCTCGCCGGTCTGTCGCCCGGACTCGACCCTGACCGCCAGTTTGCTCGCATGCTGGCTGAGCATGGCTGCCAGGTGATCGTACCTGTCCTGATCAACCGACAGGACACCTGGTCCGGCAATCCGCCTATCCGCATGACCAATCAACCGCACCGCGAGTACCTGTCTCGCATGGCCTTCGAGCTGGGGCGGCACATCATCGGCTACGAGATCCAGAAGGTGCTGGCTCTGGTGGACTATTTCAGCGCGGCCGCTGCTCCCCCTGCGCTGCCCATCGGGATATTCGGCTACGGCGAGGGCGGATTGCTGGCGCTCCATTGCGCGGCGCTGGACGAGCGGATCGGCGCGACCGGTGTGAGTGGGCACTTCCGCAACCGGCGCCACGCCTGGCAGGAGCCTATCTATCGCGACGTCTGGTGTCTGCTGAAGGCTACGGACGGGGAACCCGGCTTCGGTGACGCGGAACTGGCCGCGCTGGTCGCGCCGCGCGCGCTCGTCATCGAGGCAGTGTCCGGCCCCGTCGTCGCCGGGCCGCCGGAACGTCGGGAAGGCCGGCAGGGCGCCGCACCCGGCTCGCTGTTGCCGGTTCCACCGGAGGAGGTGCGCGATGAGGTAGAGCGGGCTCGCCCTGTCTACCGTAGCCTCGGCGCCAGTGAGCGACTGCTGCTCATGGAGCCGCCAGACGGCATATCGTCACCCGCCGCGCCGGCTGCACTTGACGCCTTCCTCACCCTTTTGACGGCATCCTCCGCAAGCACCCGTCCGGCAGCAGGGCGCTCGGACCGGCCCGTGGTAAGGGGCGCGGAAGGATGGCCTACAGCCAGTTCCCGAGACGATGCGCCGGTCGCGGCGATCTCCGAGGCGGATACGCGGCAGCGGCGGCAGTTCGATCAGCTCTGCCGGTTCACCCAAAACCTGCTGCACCACGCCGCACACCGCCGCGATGCTGTTTGGGCGGGCACCGACGCCACGTCGGTGGAGGCATGGCAGCAGAGCACCGAGCGCTACCGTGCCATCCTCTGGGACGACATACTGGGGCGCTGTCCACCGCCGAGTCTGCCACCCAATCCGCGCACGCGCGTCGCCTACGACCGGCCGCGCTGGACCGGGTACGACGTGCTGCTGGACCTCTGGCCGGACGTGTTCGCCTATGGCGTGCTGCTCGTTCCCAAAGACCTGGCGCCCGGCGAGCGGCGGCCGGTGGTGGTCTGCCAGCACGGCCTGGAAGGGCGGCCACAGGACGTGATCGACAATCCGACCTCGGTGTATCGGGACTTCGCGGCGCGGCTGGCCGACCGCGGCTACAACGTCTTTGCCCCCCAGAGCCCCTACATCGGCGGCGACCACTTCCGGAGCGCGGTGCGCAAGTCACACCTATTGGGCTGGACGATCTACTCCTTCATTCTGGCTCAGTCAGAGGTTACGCTGTCCTGGCTGGCCACGCTGCCGTTCGTCGACCCGTCCCGCATCGCCTACTACGGCCTGTCCTATGGTGGCAAGACGGCGGTGCGCATCCCCGCGCTGCTGGACGGCTATTGCCTCTCCATCTGCTCGGGCGACTTCAACGAGTGGATCGTGAAGTGCTCCAGCACCGACCTGCCCATGAGCTACATGTTCACGGGTGAGTACGAGATGTTCGAGTTCGACCTTGGCCACACCTTCAACCACGCGGAGATGGCCGGGATGATCGCGCCGCGTCCGTTCATGGTGGAGCGAGGCCATCGCGACGGCGTCGGTCTGGACGAGTGGGTGGCCTTCGAGTACGCCAAGGTGCGGCGACGCTACGCCGACCTCGGCATCCCCGAGCGCACGGAAATCGCCTTCTTCGACGCCGGCCACATGATCCACGGGGGGGCGACCTTCGCCTTTCTGGATCGCCATTTGGGCTGGACGCCGAGGGCGAGCGGCTAGGTGGCGCGTCTAATGAGCGGCGGCGGCCCCTCATAATAAGGGAGCACACGAGTGACGGGCTTCAACGGTTTGGGGATGGGGCTGGGCAATCTCTCGCGGCTCTCGCGGGCCCAGACGCGCTCCATCAGCGCGGAGAACTCCACCGGCGAGAAAGGCCGGGGCGGCATGGCCACTGAGGGCACGGGAGCGCAGGCGGCGCGCGACTTGGGCCGCGGCTGGAAAGTGTCGCCCAGTATTCGGATCGCCCCCGGCCAGCTCGCGACGCTGGCCGGCATCCACGGCTCCGGCGCCATCCAGCACCTCTGGCTGACCACCCATGCGCGCAACTGGCGTCGCCTCCTGCTCCGCATGCATTGGGACGGCGACCCCCGCCCCGCCGTGGAGGCGCCGGTCGGCGATTTCTTCTGCCACGGCTGGGGCGAGTTCTGCCAGGTCAGCTCGTTGCCCGTCGCCGTGAACCCGCACGGCGGCATGAACAGCTACTGGGAGATGCCGTTCCGCTCCGCCGCCACCATCAGCGTCGAGAGCCTGGCCGACGAGGACATTACGCTCTACTACCAGGTCGACTACGCCTTGACCGATATGCCGGACGACGCTGCCTACTTCCATGCCCAGTGGCGGCGAAGCAATCCCCTCGCCAACAGGGACGTCCACACACTCCTTGATGGGATCAGCGGCAGCGGCCAGTACGTCGGAACCTACCTCGCCTGGGGCGTGAACAATAGCGGCTGGTGGGGCGAGGGGGAGATGAAGTTCTACCTCGACGGGGATGGCGAGTTCCCGACCATTTGCGGGACCGGGACCGAGGACTACTTCGGCGGCGCTTGGAATTACGATGTGCCGGGCCAGGGCTACACCCTATTCTCCACGCCCTACCTGGGCTTGTGCCAGGTGCTGCGCCCGGACGGGCTCTACCGCAGCCAGCAGCGCTTCGGCATGTACCGCTGGCACGTGGCCGACCCGATACGCTTCACCTCCGACCTCCGTGTGACCATCCAGGCGCTGGGCTGGCGGTCGGGCCGCCGTTACCTCCCGCTTCAAGACGACATCGCCTCGACCGCCTTCTGGTACCAGAAGGAGACGTCGTCGCCAAGGCCGCCGACGCCGACGGCGGATTTGCTTGAGGTGATTTGATTCCTGGTGTTGGCTGGCGAAGGTGGCTGGCGGCGGGGCCGGGGGAGAAGTCACGGCCAGGTTGACGCCTGGCGCTGCACTACCGCGAAGCCGGAATCGTTGGCCTGGAGCGCCGACGGGGAACCGATCAGCTTGTCGTCCTGATCGACCATGAACATCGGCCTGGCCCGCGCTTGGGCCAGGCTCAGACGCCGGCCATCCTGCGCCGCTGCGCCCTCGAGGAAGCGAACGCTGACGAAGTTGGCCGAGGCCTTCGGAACTAACATCTCGGCAATCCACTCGACGGACGAACGGGACGACGCGTAGGTGAGCGGCTGCACGGAGAACTGGCCGGTGGTAACGTCGTCGATCTCTACCTGCCAGGAATCAGGCGCGGCGCCTTGGGTGATGGAAGCACGAATCAGGTCACCAGCGTGCGCGTCCAGAGGAAGCGGTTGGGGCGGATCGGGCAACGTTTCCGTCCAAACCTCGTAGCGGAACTGTCCGTTGCCCAAACTCTCGACATCCGTTCCCGCCTGGATCAGGTCGGAGGCGCCTGGTTCGCCGATGCCGATCCACTGACCATCCTTGACACCGCGCGGCAACGCGCCGCGTTGGGGATCGGGAGTCGGGAGCACCCAAGTCCCGTAGACGGCGCTGTACGAGCCGGCAGTTGCTTCGTAGCCCGCCCAATTGCTGTTCACGACCGTCGTGGGCGTTTGCCCGCTGAGCAGCGCGGCAAGGCGTCCTGCCATGATCCGGGCCAGCGCCATCGCCGTGTAGGCGCTGCCGCATCGACCGCAATCCTGCTGGAGCGCCACCACGAAGTTGGCCTCCCGGAACTCCAGCGCGTAGGCAGCCCGATCCGTGATGAGCGTTTTGGCAATGGCCTGGTCGCCAATGGGAGGCTCTACCGTTACCCAGCCTGGCGGGAGCGGCCCCAGAGCCGCGCGAGCCGCCTCCACCGTTTGATAGGTAGCGAGGTCCGCCTCGATCACACCTCCGAGCGGATTGCCCGGCACGCCCACGAATTTGCGTGAATAGGTCGGCGCTTGCGGCGTGGCGGTGGGCGATGGACCGTCGTGCGTCATCACATAATTGTTCGGCACGTCCGACGCGTCGAGCAACACGTGCGCCGGATCGACGTCAACGGCCAGCGCGGCGCGGGCGGTGGGCTGCTCCCACGCAAAGCGTGCCGTATTGAGCCGCTGCTCGACGCCGTAAGGGCCGTCGATCCAGGTGTGATAGCCATCGGTGAAGGCTGTCCAATTGCCGGCGCCTGCTTGCGGGTGCTCAGGCCAGACCAGCAGGCCGTTGGTCGTGTGCTGCAAGGTATCGCCGGTGACGGGATTGTGGTCTTCGCTGTCGAGGCAGTCTCCCACGATGTCGGGCAGAAGGTCGTGCAGCCGTTGGAATCCGAGGACGAACTGACAGGGCGCTGCCTGAGCGCGAACGGCCGTTGGGAAGACGGAGAGGAGCAGGCCAAACAATGGCCAGAGCAGAGCCGTCCAGGAGGCACGCATCGCGAAAGGATCAGGTTCGGCGCTAGGCTTGTGCGAAGCGCTCGACATCGACGACGAAGGCGGCACCACGGAAAGGAGTGGAGGAGCCCCCTTCCGTGATGGTGCGCGGCTGCACGTGACTGCGCATGATGGTCAGCGCCTCATCAACCCGCTCACTCTCCACCGCCAGCAGCAGGGTGACGTTGCCACGACGGAGAAACCCGCCGACCGTGTTGATCCGAGTAGGACCCCGAAAGCCCTGGGCGATCAGGGCCTTGATGACCTTATCCGCGTCGTCAGGCAAGATGATGGCGACGACTAACTTCATGACGCCTCCACGGTGGGATCCCAACAGCTAGAACGGCTCAAAGCGCTCGACATCCATGATGAAGACCACTGCACCGCCAACCTGCACCTCGATCGGCTCCGACAAGAAGGGCTCGGCCATTTCCACCGGATAGGTCGCGGTCAGATAGGCCATGCGTGTCCGGCAAGTTTGGCGGATGATCGAGAGGACCGCCGGCAACTCCCGCTCTTCGACGCCCATCAGGATCGTGACATTGCCCTTGCGCAGGAAGCCGCCGACGGTATTGATGCGGGTTGCACGGTAACCCCGCGCGACGATGGCGTCGCTCAGTATGGGCGCATCTTCGGCTTGGACGATCGCCAGCACCAGTTTCATCGCCCGGCGAACAATCCCATTCTGGTGAGGCGCTGACGTCTCCGCCATCCCGGTCCCTTTCTCGCGCCGCTGTCCGGAGGGAGTGTACCCGAACAGGTACCGCGTCCAGCACATGGTACTGGCGGCCGGGGACGGGGGAGCGCCGACTGCGGTCTGCCGCCAGAGCACGGCACTGCGGTGCAGCGACCGGCTCCAGGGGGAATAGCGATTGCCATAGGTGTGCGCGACCTCCCACTTCGTCCCGACCGCAGTCGGGTGCTCTGGCGGCAGACCGCAGTCGCCGCCCCGGCACTGCCGCCGCCGCCATTGTCCCCGCACTCCCAAGATTGGTCCATTATCCTTCCCTGTCACCGGCGAATAGCGCGCGAGCGCGGATCAGATCGTCGCCGCTGATGGGTCGGAACAGTGCCAGCAGTGCGCCATAGACAACGATACCGACAGGAATCGTCGCCCAGAGCCCAGCGAGTGGCAATAGTACCAGCGCGACGATGGTCATCCCGCCGACCGCCGGCAGCGCCGGTAGCAGCGACTGCAATCGCGGCCGGCCCACGGCGCGGCTGGCCGCGACGAGGAAGCAAAAACACAGGAGCAGCTCGCCGGCGGTCGTTCCCACCGCGGCGCCGCGCACTCCCCACCATCGGACGGCCACCCAATCGAAGCCGAGCTGCCAGATCAAGCCCACGACATCGACCCGGAGCAGTAGCGATTGCCGCCCGGCGGCGACCAGCACGTTCACGCACACTTGCGTGGGGAAGATGGCAATGAGCCCCAGGGCTAGTATCCGCGGCACATCGCCGGATGGCGCGAAGGCCGGACCGTACACGGTCCTGAGCAGGGTGGGCGAGGTGACGGCGAGACCGGCTGCCGCGGCGAGGCCGACGAGCGCGAAAAGGCGGAGCTGCAGGTCGAAGGCGGCGCTGACCTCGGAACGATCGACACGATACAGTCGTGACAGCACCGGCAGGCCGGCGGCGGCAACGGTCACTGGCAAGGGGATGAGCGCCAGTACTGGCGTCACCGCGGCGCTGTACTGCCCAGTTGCCTGTACCCCCACCCAGTTCTTGAGCAGAAAAAGTGGAACGCCGCTGGACAGGGTGAGGACGAGGCCCGACAGACCAAGCGGCCAGGCAGAGCGCAGCAGCGACGCGACGTTGGCGCGTGCTCCCAGCCACCTGACCGCCGCGCGCTCCCGGAGGACGAGCCAGCCGACCACAAGGAGGTCGGCTACCGTCGCCGCGAGCCAGGCAATCCCCACACCGATCAGTCCCCACCCAGCGGCCAGCGCGAGCAGTGTGCCCGCCAGTGCGATACAGCGCTCGCACAGACGAGTCGCCGCATCCAGCTCCATCCGCTCCATCCCGTACCAGGCGCCGCGCGGCACGGACGCGTAGGTCTGTCCGGTGGTCACCAGGAGCAGCAGCAACAACAGTCGCCAATCCGCGGCCGCGCGCACGACAAGCGGAACAGCCACAGCCAGGCAGGGGACCAGAACCAGCGTCTTCGCCGCCAGTGCGGCCGGCAGCAATTCGGGCGCTCGCCGCGGGATGCCGGCAATCGAGCGCGTCAGGTAGCGACCGATCCCGAAGTCCGCGCAAGCGCCGAAGGCCGCGGCGAAAGCAAGCGCGTAGGTGAAGCGCCCGTATTCCCCGGGACCTACGGCTCGGGCGATGGCGACCGCCATGACCAGTGCGGAGCCGCGGACCGTCAGGTCGGAAACGAGCAGGAAGGCGGCGTTGCGCAGCATCCCCCCGCGACGGCGGCGCGGCACGCTTTGATCCTCTACCGACATCGCCGACGTGGAGGCGTACACCAGCCCGAGATTGTAGTACTCTTTAGCCAAGCGAGAGGAATTGCCCGTGGCTGGTTTGGTTAGCGTGCATCGAACACTGTTCCTGGCCGTGGCGTTGTATCTACTGATCTGCTTCATCTGGGGGCTACTTTTAGTCATTCGACGCCGACCGATTAGCGCTAGCTATCGCGGCAGCCTGCGACTCGGTGAGATACTCATCGCCGTCCAGGCCGTGGTCGGTCTGATTGTTCTTCTGATGGGTACCCGTCCGAAGACATGGCTGCACTTGGCCTATGGTTTGGTAATCGTGCTGGCGCTGCCGGCAGCTGAGACGTTTGGGCCGCAATGGTGGAAGGGCCGGCGCGAGACGCTCGTGGTGGCGCTCGGCTGCCTGTTTGCCTTCGGCCTGGCGGTGCGCGCGGCGATGACCGGTCTCCCGGCGTGACCGCCGTCGCCACCGGCGCCGGGCGAACCGCCGGCGGCATCGACTGGCAGGTCAACTATCAGCATGACGCTGATGCGCGCCTGCGCAGCCACTCTACGCTGACGCTATGGCGCAGCCTCAGGCCGTTCATCCCGGTCGGATCGACGATGCTCGAGATCGGATGCGGTTCCGGCCGGCTCATCGCGCTCGCCGCCAGAGATTGCGACGTGCGGGGCATCGGCTCCGACGTCACGGCCGAAGCGATGCGCTACGCGCGAGGTATGGCGCGCGCAGTTGGGAGCCGACCCCACTTCGTGCAAGCCGACGCGCTCACGCTCCCCTTTGCGGATGGCCGGTTCGATTGCGTCCTGTCGGAGGGCGTCGTCAACCATTTTGGTCCGGCCATCGACGCGGTAGCGCGCGAGCACGCCCGCGTCTGCCGGCGCGGTGGTCGCGTTATTATCACGACGCCCAATCTCCTGCACCTGCTGCATACCTACCACAAGATTCGTATGGGCAAGCGGTTCTTCGCCTACCCCGATCGCAGCTTCTCGCGCCCTGGCCTGGGGCGCCTGGCTCGTCGCGCCGGGTTGCTGCCGATCGCCCACACCGGCTTTGCACCGGCGGCCCCCTTCGAGTGGTTCCTGCCCTGGCATCCCACCGCGCTTCGACCACTGGATACCTGGTTCGGTCACACCTGGCTGTCCTGGATTGGCTATCAGACGGTGGTCATTGCGGAGAAGGTGTGAGGGAGCGCGGCAGCGAGACGAAGAAGGTGCTACCCTCGTCCGGGGCGCTCTCGATCCAGATGTCACCGCCATGGCGGCGGACTATCTCCCTGCTGATGTAGAGGCCGAGCCCCATGCCACCAACGTGGCGAGACTTGCTGTCCGGCGCTCGGTAGAACAGTTGAAATATCGCCTCTCGCTCGCTCTCCGGCACCCCCACGCCCTGGTCTTGCACCGCCAGCACCACGCAATCCGCCTCGGGCGAGATGGAGACCGCGATTGGACCGCCGTCCGGCGAATACTTCACGGCATTGCCGAGCAGGTTGCTGAGCACCTGTTCCATATGGTCGCGATCGGCGACGATAGAGCTCTGGCCGTGCGTCGAGGTCGTTACGGTAATGTCGTGCTGCGAAGTCGTCATCTGGGCACGGTGCGCCACTTCCTCGGCTAGCTCACCCAGGTCGACTGGTCCGAACTGATAGTCCACTCGACCGGACTCGATGCGCGAGACGTCCAGCAGCTCGTCGATAAGCCGGGTCAGGCGCTTGGTCTGCCGGTTGAGGGTTTCATTTTGGCTGATGTCGGCACGCACGTCTTCCTGCCACTCGGACTCGTTGGGGTAGCCACGGTTCGTGCGGCGCTGCGCCCGCCGCGCCGCCATCTGCAGGTAGCCGGAGATGGTCGTCAGCGGCGTCTTCAGCTCGTGGGACGCCATGGAGAGAAATTGTGACTTCAGCCGGTCGACTTCCTGCAACTGGACCACGTGCTCCTGCGCTTGCTCGTACAGCACCGCAATCTCATCCCTGGCCCGAGCGAGCTCGTCGACGCGCTGCTGCAGCTCGGCCGTGGCGGCATCGATCCGCTGCTGCAGCGTGGCGTTGAGCGAGCGAATCGTCGCGTTGGCCTCCTCCAGCTCGCGCACCCGATCGCGAAGCTGCTGCGTGAGCCGGCGTCGCTCAATTCCCCGAGCGATCGTCGCCCTGAGCTCCTCGACATCGCAGGGTTTGATCAAATAGGCGTAGGCCCCTTCCCGCAGCGCCGTCACCGCCGACTCCACCGAGGCGTAGCCGGTCAGCATGATCGCCACCGTCTCGGGGGAAGTGCGGCGGACCTCGGCCAGCACGGCGAGCCCGTCGACGTCTTCCATGCGGAGGTCCGTCAGGACGAGGTCGTAGGTGTGCCAGCGCAAATTGGTCAGCGCCGACGCGCCGTTCGCCGCCGGGGTGACCGTGTAGCCATCCATCTCCAGGATGGCCTGCATGGTCACCAGGACGCTATCGTCGTCGTCGACGAGGAGGATGCTACCCTTCGACACGCGACGCTGGTCCTTCAATCGGCAGGACAATCGTGAAGGTCGTGCCGGCGCCAATCCGGCTGCGTACCTTTATAGTACCGCCATGGTTCTGGATGATGCCGGAGGATACCCACAGGCCCAGCCCGGTCCCCTTCTGCTCCAACTTCGTCGAAAAGAATGGCTCAAAGATTGCGGGCAGGTGCTCGTCGGCGATGCCCTTCCCGGTATCGCGAATCTGAATCACCACGGAGTTGGACACCAGGAACTCGGAGTCGGCGTCCTGGGCTAAATGGGTCGAAAGGTAGATCGCTCCGCCGTCCGGCATGGCTTCCTGCGCGTTCAGCAGCAGATTGAGCACCACTTGCTTGAGCTGATCGGCGGAGGCCATGACCGACGGCAGCGCCGAGTTGAAGCCATTGTGCAAGCGAACGCCTTTGCGGCGCATGTCCTTCTCGACCAGCGCCTCCGCCTCCTCAATGAGCGAGTTGACGTCCGTCGGGCCGGTACGCACGGCCGGGCGGTAGAAGCCGAGCATCTCTCGCAAGATTCGGGAGACGCGCTCGGTCTCCTTGCTGGCGATCTGCAAAAACTGGTAGTTGGCGTCCTCCGGAGGGATGCGATTGACCAGCAAGTAAAGGGAATTCTTGATCGACTCCAAGGGGTTGTTGATCTCGTGGGCGATGGAGGCGGCGAGGCGCCCGGTGGCCGCGAGCTTCTCCGATTCGAACAACTGCTGCTGCACGCGCCGCAGCTCCAGCTCACGCAAGCGGGTCAGATCCTGCATCACCGAGACCACGGCAACGACATCGCCGCGCTCGTCGCGGATCTCCGTGGAGGTAACGCGCATGGCGAGCGGCTCTTCCGTTTCCGGATCGATCAGAGCAACCTCGTCACTCGTGACTTGTGCGGCGTCTAAGCGAAGGTTTGCCAGGAGCGAGATGAACTTCGCATTATTGCTGGCGGCGACCTGCTCTTGACGGCTTCCGGTCAGCTCTTGCCGCGCCGGCTGGAACAGGCGGCGCGCTTCCTGATTCATCTCGGTGATCCTGTTGTCGTTGTCGATGACAATGATGGGATTCGGCACATTCCTCAACACCAGATCGAGGCGATCTCGTTCCAGGCGTATCTTCTCGTCCGCCGCCTGCAGTCGCTGCACGTTCTGCGTTAATTGCTCTGTGGCATACTGCAGATCGGTGATGTTCTTGAGCACCGACACCATCCCCGGCGTGTTTGAGCGATAGTGGAAGGCGGGATGGGAAATCACTTCGAAGACCAGCTCGCTACCCTCGATAGGGTCGACCAGCGTGAGCTCCCGGCTGGAGCCGCTGCCGCCGTGCTCGAGGTTCGAGAGTGAAAGCGCCGCGGTGAACAGGAAGTTGTTCATCCGGATGGCGTTCTTTTTCCCCTCACTGTCCTCAGGCTTGGCGTGGAAGATGGCTTCCGCGCCGAGGTTCTGGTATCGAATGTCATTCTGCGCATCCGTCACCACGACCGGGTCGGCAACGCTGTTGATCATCCACCAGAGCCACTCGTTCTCGATGGCGAACTGCTCGCTGGAAGCGCGCAGCAACTGGGCGTCGCGGGCGCTGGCCAGCGAGGCCCCGGCTTGATTGGTAAAGGGCGTCAGCCAATCGACGTCTTCGTCGGTGATGGAGCCCTCTTTCCCCAGGATCACCACACCGGCCGCGAGGATGTCGTCACTGTGTCCCTCTCCCGCGCCTCCGTCGGACGGGCCACGCATACCGTTGCGTAGTGGGACGGCGACGAAGGAATTGATGCCCATCTCCAGCAACAGGCCCTGATCGTGCTCGTTCAGGCCGGGCTCTCCGCTCACGTCGTCAATGCGCACGGGGATGCCCTGGAGCAGAGCGCGAACAAGCGGGTTGCGATCCGCCCGCACCGAAACTTCCAGCAATTCGGCCATGGTCTCGGGGACGTTGAGGCCGATGCTCCCGCGCAAGCAGCCCTGATCGTGATCGTAGAGCGCCACCAGCGCTCGGCGATAGCCGAGCGCGCGGGAGAGGCCATCCAGCATCGGCGCCAGTGTCTGGCGGAGCACGGCCGAGTCGCGCGGTAGCGGCGTACGCTCATAGAGGTGGAGCAGGTCCATCGAACAGCGCTACTTCGTCACTACCGTCACCAACGACTACCAGCGGTAGTGGTCTGCCATCGCAGGCCACTACGTGCGCTCGTCGATGCTCCGTGGGCGAGCCCGAACCTCGGGCGCCGGCGCCTCAGTTCCAGACACGACCTCCTCGCGAGTCCCGGCAGACACGGCCGGCCGGGCGGCGGGCGCGGTGATGCCTATCGCTTCAGCATACCGCAGGTACGTGTCGATCGATGCCACCACGATCCGCGCCTCGACCGTGATGAGCTCGATGCCGACGAGGGAGATGCGGACCCAGGCATCGATGACGATGCCCTTGTCCAACACTCGGTCCAGGACGTCGATGAGGCTGGTGCTCCCAGGTGCGCGTTCGACTGGCATACTTCTCTCTCCCTCGCTACGTGGCCTCCGGCTCAGCCGGCTTGGGGTTGCGCTCCGCCAACTGGCGCTCCAGCTCGGCGATTCGGGCCTCGAGACGGGCGATGGTGGGCGCCGCGTCGGCCGGCTCCGACGGTTGAACCAGATAACGATCATGGCGCCACCAGTTCAACCCGATCTGCTCGGCCTTGTCGATGGAACAGACCAGCAGGCGGATCCGAATGGTGAGCAGCTCCACGTTGGCCAGCGACACGCTGATGTCGCCGGCCACGACCAGTCCTTTGTCCAGGACGCGGTCCAGAATGTCTATCAGATTCGTCGTCTGGTAGGATGGCGGCGCATATCGGCCCGAGCTTGCAGGCAATCGCTCAGCCACCGGGGCACTCCATCCGCGCAGCGCAGCCACGGGCGTCGCCTCACCCGTTGTCGACGTCCAGCCAGGACATCCCACGCGCTCATTATAGACTTCAGATAGCTCTGCCGAGCGGCCCAAGGTCAATGTTCAAGTCGCTGGGCTGCAAGCCGAATTGGGCCGCCAGCTCGTGTACCTTTTCCTCCAAGTGCAACAGGGCCAGGCCAACTCGCTCAACCTCCTCGTCGGTCAGGCTCCCCCCCTCCATGCGCCGAACGGCCTGACGCTCCAAGAGCTGACGCAGCAGCTCGACGATGGTCAGCACGAGCTTCATCAGCCCTTGCTCGACGCGATCGGGATCGAGGTCGATGTGGGGGCC
>Ga0207416_1000798_pt1 | contig 48216 bp, 40 predicted proteins | sample PaiPotPPM11metaG_FD_184107 | JGI IMG/M metagenome (GOLD analysis project Ga0207416, IMG submission 184107) | Iron sulfur acid spring bacterial and archeal communities from Banff, Canada, to study Microbial Dark Matter (Phase II) - Paint Pots PPM... ...
CGCATCAAGGCTACCGGTTTCAAGGGCGCACGCCGGCTGCGGTCTTCCTGACCAGAAAGGCCAGCTAAGCGCAATTGAGGACGACGGTTGGAGGACAAAAGTGTCAACACCTCGTCCACACTGGACAGTCTAGACCGGGTGGAGGCACCCCGGGCGCTCGCCGCCATCCTGAAGACCCGGATCGTCCCCATCATCCGCACGAAATCCGCGGAGTGGGCGGAAGAACTCGGCGGGATCCTCGTCGGCGCCGGTCTCGACATCGTCGAAATTACTTTTACCGTGCCCAACGCCCCGGCCGTGATCGAGCGTTTGCGGAAGCGCTTCCCGGCCGTGCTGGTCGGCGCCGGCACCGTGACGGACGCCGCGGCGGCGCAGCAGGCGATCGGCGCCGGCGCGCAATTCCTGTTGAGTCCGGCGCTGTCGCCCGGCATGGTCGAGGCCGCGCGCCGCCACGGGCTCCTCGCGATCCCCGGCGCCTACACGCCGACCGAAGTCCTCAGCGCGCTCGACGGAGGCGCGCCGTTGATCAAGCTGTTTCCGGCGGACGTCGGCGGGCCGGCATACTTACGTTCGCTGCGGGCGCCCCTGCCGCGGGCGCGGTTTCTGCCGACGGGCGGGGTCCGGCCGGACAACGTCGCGGAGTGGTTCGCGGCGGGCGCATCCGCGGTCGGGATCGGATCGGCCCTCGTGGGTCCGGGCGACCGCGCGGTCGACGCCGCGGCCGTGCGGACGCGGGTGGACACGCTCGTGCGCGCTCTCGCCGCGCAGAGCCTGCAGGACTGACGCCCCGGCGCGCATGGCGACCGTCATCGGCATCGGAGAAGCGATGGTCCGCCTTGCGCCGGCCGCGGGGGAGACGCTCGAGTCGGCGGCGGCGTTCACCGTGCAGGTCGGGGGCGCGGAAGCGAACGTCTGCGTCGCGCTTGCGCGTCTCGGCGTCGCGACGGCGTGGATCTCCCGGCTGCCGGCGAACCCGTTCGGGCGGCGGATCGCGGACGCGGTCCGCGCGGCGGGCGTGGACGCGGACGGCATCGTCTGGGCGTCCGACGGCAGCGCGGGCGTGATGTTTCTGCAGCCCGGGGCGGCCCCGCGCACCGGCGAGATCTTCTACTACCGGCGCCAGTCGGCGTTCGCCTCGATCGACCCGGACGCGGTCGGGTGGTCGCGTCTCGACGGCGCCCGCGTCGTGCACCTCACCGGGATCACCCCGGCGCTCGGCGACCGGCCGCGCGACCTGGTGGTCCGTGCAATCGCCGAGGCGCGGGCCCGGCAGCTGCTCGTGTCGTTCGACGTCAACTACCGTGCGACGCTGTGGTCGCCGTCCGCCGCGCGGGAGACCCTCGGGCCTCTGCTCAACGGTCTCGACATCGTGCTCGTCAACGAGCGCGACGCGCGCGGCGTCTTCGAGATGCGCGGGGAGCCGGATGCCGTCGCGCGCGCCCTGCGGGACCGTCTGCGCTGCCGCGTGCTTGTGCTGACCTGCGGAGAGTCGGGGGCCGTGGCCGCCGACGCGGAAACGGTGGTGCGCCAGCCGGCGGTTCGCGCGGAGGTGGTCGACCGCGTCGGCCGCGGGGACGCGTTCGCCGCGGGATTTCTCTACGGATATCTTGCGCGGGGCACCGGCAACGGGCTTCGGTACGGGGCCGCCCTCGCCGCGCTCAAGCAGACCTACTCAGGTGATTTTTGCCGCGCCACGCTGCGCGACGTCGAGGCGGTGCTGCGCGGCGACGATCACGGCCTCCGACGCTAGGCGGCCGGCGGTCCGCCGCGCGCGGCGCGCCTAGCGGCCGTGCCGGGGCGGCGCGCCGTCCTCTTCGACGGACGCGGGGCGGCGGCGCGGGATCACGACCCCGAGTACCTGGCGGATCTCGGCGATCCCGCTTAGGGCCGCGAGGACTTTCCCGCGCGCGCCGTCGGCACGGGCGCGCAGTTCGTGCGCGTCGCGTTCGATCGCGCGGCGCGTCTCGGCTAGTCGATCCGAAGGATTCGCGTCCGAAACCACCGGGCATCCTCCTTCGCAGCCTGGATCGTGGTGCGTGCCCGGACCGCGATGCGGCGCAGCCGCGACGCCATCGCCAGCAGCAGCAGCCCCATCACCACCGCAATGCCGCCGAAGACGATTAGCGCCGCGGCCCAGGCCGGCAGGACCTGCGCCAGCGCCAGGACGGCCGCGGCCACGAGCAGTGCGAGCACATAGAACCCGAGCATCATCACGGTGCTGAGCAGCACGACGGCAACGACGACGTCGCGCACCGCCAGACGAAGGTCCCGCGCGGCTGCGAGCGCGTACACCTGCGCCATCAGGCCGAGGTTGGCCAGCAGGCGCCGCAGAATCGCGCCGGTCGCATCCGCGGCGGCGGTGTCCTCGCCCGCGGTGCGCCGCCCGTCGTCGATAACGTCCCGCATTACGACTCGCCTCCAAGACTCGGCATCACATTTCTACCCACGATCGCCGGCGTGGCGCCCCGTCGCGTGATGGCGTTCGATGGGGCCGGCCCGGCGCCCTGCGCACCCGCAGGAGGAGACGCGCGGGGAGCGGAACACCTACCTCCCGCACCTCGTGAATGCGATGAAGGAGGACCGCCCACGGCGATGCCCCGTCCTGTGTTGAGGCGCCGGTCATGACCGCGACCGGGCGGCACATCATTGTGGTCGGCGCGGGGCCGGCCGGGCTCGCCGCGACCGGCGAGGCCCAGGCCGCCGGCGCCCGCGTGCTGCTGCTCGAGGAGCGCCCCGTCCTGGGCGGACGCGCGGTCCTCGTGCCCGGCGCGCGCGGTCTGACCGAGGGATTGATGCGCAGTCTCGGGTCCGCGGAGGTGTGGCGCAGCACGCCGGTGTGGGGAATCGCGGGGCGGTCGCTCGCGGTGCTCCGGGCGCAGCGGATCGAGACCGTCGTGGGCGCCGCGGTCATCCTCGCCACCGGCGCCCCCGAGGTGATGATGCCGTTTCCGGGATGGACGCTGTCCGGCGTGCTGACGCTCGAGGCGGCGTGGGACGCGGTCCGCGCCGGCCGCGTCACCCCCGAGTGCGGCCCGGCGGTTGTCGTCGCGCGCGGCGAGCACGCCGCGCTCGCCACGCGGCTCGCCGAGCGCGGGCTCGCGGTGACCCTCGTCGCGCCCGACCGGCCGAACGGCATCCCGGCGGCGATCCCCGTGCTGCCCGGCGTCCCCGCGGAGGCGCGCGGCTCGGGCGCCGTGGAGGAACTGCTGCTGGACGACGGCGTGCCGCGTCAGTGCCGCCTCCTGTGCGTCGAATCGCCGCGGGTGCCCGCCGTCGAGCTCGCGCGTCTCGCCGGCGCACCCTGCGTCTACCAGCCGTTCCTCGGCGGCTTCCTGCCGCGCTACGATCCCACGCTCGCGGTGCACGGTCCCACGCCGGGCCTGTTCGTCGCCGGCGACGCCGCGGGCGTGGACACCCCGCGCGCGGCCGCGGAATCCGGCCGCCTCGCGGCGCGCGCCGCCCTCCGGCTGCTCGGGATGCTCGAGGAGCCCGACGTCAAGATGGCCGAGGCGCGCCAGCGCCTTGCCGCGGCCGCGTCCCCGCTGCGGCACGCCGCGCGCGAGGCGCTCATGCTCGGGGCGACGCCGGACGAGGTGATCGAGACATGGGCGCCGGGGCCCGATGCGACGGTATGCGCCTGCGAAGGCGTGCGGCTCGACGCGCTGCGCGAGGCCGCGGTGGCGGGCGCCGTGACCCCCGATGCGCTCGCCGCCCAGACGCGCTGCGGGCTCGGCGAGTGCCGGTGGCGGCGGTGCGGCGCTCCCCTGGTGCGGTGGCTCAGCGAGTTCTTACAGGTGCCGGCCGGGCGCGTGCCGCTGCCGTCGTTGTGGCCGCCGCTCAGGCCGCTGCCGCTCGCCGCGTTGCTGCGCCCGGACGCCGAGGTGGACGCCGGTCATGCCTGAGCGCGCGCGAGGATACGAGGTCGCGGTGCTCGGTGCCGGCTGCGCCGGCGCGGCCGTCGCCTACGCGCTCGCGCGCCGGCGCGTCGCGCCAGTGGTCGTCGACATCTCGCGCCCGGACCACGCCGTACCCGCGTCGGTCGCCGTCGCGGCGCAGAGCGGCACCCCGGCCGACATCCGGATCGCACTGCGGAGCGCCGACCGGTTTCCCGAGCTCCAGGACGCGATCGGCGCCTTCGGCTACCGGCGCACCGGGGGTATGACGGTGGCGCTCACCGACGCGGACGCCGAGACGGGCCGCGCGCGAGCCGCTCAGGCGGCCGAGGCCGGCCTACCGGTCGTGTGGCTGTCCCGCGAGGAGACGCTGCGGCGCGAGCCGGCGCTGACCGACCGCGTCGCCGGCGCGGTGTACTGCGGGTACGACGGGGTCGCGGATCCCGCCGCGCTGGCGCGGCGGCTGCTCGCCGCGGCGCTGCGTTTCGGCGGCGCGGCGCATCTCGACTGCGGCTACGTCGGCATCGCCCGTCAGAGCGGGGGTTTTCGCATCCGTGCGGGACGCGACGAGATCGTGGCGCGGCGGGTCGTGGTGGCCTCGGTCGAGACGCTGCACATGGTCGGGCGGCAGCTCGGCGCCGGACTGCCGACGCGGACCGAACGGCGTCGCGTCGCGGTCACGGAACGCGTCGCGCCGCTGCTGCGGCACACGTTCAACGGCATCCGTCAACACCCGTCGGGGGAGCTGGTGCTCGATCCGCCCGCCTTCGCCGACGAAGGGGCGTCCGCGGAGGACGCCAAGGCGCTCGTCGACGCGCTGCGCCGGATCGCCACGGCCGCGGTGCGCCTGGTGCCGGGGATCCAGTCGGCGCGGATCATTCACGCGCCGCTCCTGGTTACCGCCGAGCCGGCCGACGGCCGGCCGGCCGTCGGCCGGCTCGAAGATGACCTGTACCTGGCGATCGCCGGCCCCGAGCAGGCCGTGACCCATTGCCCGGTCATCGGCGAGGCGGTGGCGGAGGCCGCGTCGCGGAACCGGAGGCCGGATGGGCTGGAGATTTGGGCGCCCGGCCGCTTCGCCGTCGCCGCGGCCGGTGCCGGGGCGGGGGTGCAGGATTCACCCCAAGGCTCGTAGTAAGGAGGAACCACTTTGTTGGGCTGTTAGGCCTGGGGGAGGAATGAAGTAGCTATGCCTAAGGGTACGGTGAAGTGGTTTAACCGCGAGAAAGGCTATGGTTTTATTACCCCCGAGGAAGGAAAGGACGTGTTCGTGCACTACACCGGTATCGCCGGCGAGGGCTTCCGAAACCTCGAAGAGGGCCAGGTTGTCGAGTTCGAGATCACACAGGGTCAGAAAGGCCCGCAGGCCCAGAATGTGAGGGTGGTCGGCTAGCCGGCGAAACTTCCAACAACTGCGCCAACACACATAACCGACGTAAAGGCGCCGGGCCATGGGCCCGGCGCCTTCATCTATTTGGACCCGCTGCTTGGGACCCACTGCAAGCCTGTTCCCTCTCACCATCCCCATCTTTTGATGAATTTCCGCTCATTTTAGGTTAACTCCAGTTTTTCTTCACCATTTTCGCCGCGAGAATCGAATTTTGACGGAGACTCAAGGGCGATATATTGCGCATGGCCTGAGATGCGTGATAGATTAAAACGAGGGGCCGCAAAATGGCGAAGAAGGCGAGAAAGACCGCAAATCAGCGCAAGTCCCGCGGTCCGGCCAAAAAGGCGGCCCGGACCAGGGTTTCACACGCCCGGAAAGCCGCGAAGCCGGCCAAGCGCCGCGCAAACGCGCGACAGGGGCGGGTGAAAGTGGTTCGCTCGAGGGCCACGAAGGCCAGTAGGGCGCGGAAGGCCGTCGCTCGCCGGCCGGCGCGGCCGCTCCCCCCCGCCGAGATGCTCAGCGAACGGTCGTTTCTGTCGAGCCTCGAACGCAGCCTCCGGGACAACCGTTTCGTCTGGGAGGCGCTTGCGAAGAAATGAGATACCTGACCGCGGAGCAACTCCGTGCGGTCAACCAGCGGATGATCCGGGCAACCGGCGGTCTGTATCTGGCCGGCGAACAGAACGTCGTCTATCCGCCGAGCCTCGACTCCCTCGTCAATTTTGTCCAGACGCGCATCGCGCTCCGGCCGCAGCCGACGGTGTGGGATCTGGCCGCGTTTTATCTCGACCGGCTGATTCGCGACCAGATCTTCCATGACGGCAACAAGCGCACGGCGCTCGAGGCCACGCGGCTCTTCCTCGAGAGCGCCGGGTACCGGCTGGCACTGACCCCGGCGGGCGAGACCGTCGAGTTCATCACCGGCGTGGCGAAGGGCGGCATGACCCGCGACGCCATCGCCGTCTGGCTGCGCGGCCACTCCAAGCGCAAGAGCAACGGCAAAAGGTAGGCTCCCCATTTCCTTCCCGTTCCTTCATAGAATTCGCTCCGCGATCGTGTAGCAGCCAAGCATCATGAAGGCGGCCCCGGCCGCGATGCCGGCGGTCCGTGCCGCCCGCCGTCCCGCTTCGGCCCCGATGAGACGGCCGATCCAGATGCCGGCGGCCGTGATGGCGAACGCCTGCACCCCAATGGCGCACACGACCGGCGCCGGCGGCAGCCGGAGCGCACCGAGCGGAAATCCTACCGCCAGCTCGTCCGTGGAAATACCGAATCCCGCGAGGATCATCCCACGAAGCGAGTCCAGCGAGGCCGGCGATCGACCCTTGTCGGGCTCCAGCGTCTCTCTGAGGACGTGGACGCCGATGCCGATCAGGATGACTCCGCCGGCGTAGACCGCGAGCGCGTCGAACCGGCGGCCCGCGTAGTCGCCGGCGACGATGCCGAGGAGCGGCATGGCCGTCTCGAAGAGCGCGAAGAGCAGCGCGGGCCGCAGCGGCTGAATACCCCGCAGCCCCAACGCGACGGCGACCGCGAACGTATCGAAGCCGAGTGGAAGCACAAACGCGGCGATTTTCAACGCCATGGCGCGGGCATCGTTTCAGGGCTCCGCGACGGCGTTCCTGCCATCTTGACACCGTGGCCCGCGAGCGCGATGATGGGGGCAGTGAACGAAAGGGAGGTGATGCGGATGGCCCATAGTAGACCCGGCTCCATGTCGTACCGTCCGACCTGCCGCCAGTATCCGTGCGAGGTGATGGCCGGGTAACACGTCCGCACTTCCGGCCGCCATCAGCGCAGCGGCACAGCTGGATGATGACGGTTCGGCAGGAGACTCCGCATACGGCGCGCTCTGAGCTCGCAGGTCCCGGAGACGCCGCGTAGGGCAGAAGGTGATGAGTTCCACAAGCGGGGCCGCTCGGAAGTCCGAGCGGCCCCGCACGTTTACCTCAGGGTTTCGGGATCGCGTCCCACAGATTGAGCGTGTTGAGATACACGAGGTCGAACAGCATCGTCCCGTGCGTGACCCCGTCCGACATGCGGATGGCACGCGTAAGGGTCTGCGGCTGTCCCCCGTACAGTGTCAGCAGCAGGGCCCCGACGACCGACGTATCCCCGTGCACGAGTTGCGTGCCGAGGATCCCGCTGCCCTGGATGCTGATCACGGCGCCGTCGTGCCGGCGGATCGCCTCCCACATCGTCACCGGCCGGTAGTAGAGCCCGATCATCAGGTAATCCAGCAGCGGCGCCAGGCCGGCGCGAACCCACGCGTTCCCGATCCACGAATACGGCGGCCGGACGCTCGGGCTCGCCCAATTCACGCCTTCATTGTAATAGACGGGGTACCACGAGCCGACGTACATGGCCACCGTCACCCCGGGCCGGACCGTCCGGGCGACCGCCGCCGCCGCTCGGGTGTACGCCATGATCGTGTGCGCCCGGTAGCCGAGCCAGTCCCGATACAGGGGGCCGAACCGTCGCGTGACCCAGTATCCCTGCGGGACGTAGGTGTAGATGTCGTCCGGCCAGTGCGCGACGGGGTGGCCGATCGTCCGTTCGAACGCCGCGCGGCTGAGATCCGAGAAGTCCTCCGACAGGTCGTCGTACCGCGTCCGGTCCAGCACGATGCCGTCGACGTCGTACCGCGCCACGATTTCCCGCACCGCGGCGAGCTCGTAGTTCCACACTTCGGGGTTCGCGGGGTTGGCGAAGGCGAAGATGTCGTGGGCCGAGGACGGCTCCATGCGCGTCTGGACGGGACCGATCGTGACGCGGTCGCCGGGTTTGAGCGCCGCGCGGAGCCAGTCGGCCGCGGCGCCGTGTCCGGAGAGCACGTACCCGTTCTTCGGAATCGCCACGGCCCCCGGATCGGCGGGCCCGGCGGCCCGGTCGCGCACCTCCGTCACCGTCTCCGCGGCCACCGCCGCGTCGACGCCGTAGCGCGACGCCGGGCTCGCGCCGCCGCTCGAGGGCGTATAGAGGACCAGCTGGTCCTGTCCGCGCGGAACATCGACGCCCGTCAATTCGTAAGAGGTACCGTTGGAAGCGATGATGCGCCGGTACGCCACGTACGCCGTCGCCTGAAAGTCCGGGTGCGCGAACGACGGGCCGGCGCGCATCGGCGAGTAGCCCTCGCCGAACGTGTTGATCGCCGCGTGGACCTTGAGACCCCGGGCGTGCGCTTCCGCGATGATCGTCCCCAGCAGGTCGTAGCCGCGCGGATACCACTGCGCGGGCGGCGGGTAACTGCCGCCGGGCCCCGAGTGCGGGATCGGCGAGTCCGCGATCGACGGGATGAACGAGCTGGGGTAGATTGCGTAGCCCCAGGCGTTCTTGGCCTCGGGCATGACGACGTCGATCCCGGCCGCCTTCGCGCGGTCGAGCGCGGCGCGCACGCCGTCGAGGGTGCTGAGCTGCTTGAGGTTCGCGCCGGGCTCGATCCACAGGGCGTGATGGGGCACCTGCGGCGCGGCCGCGACCCCGGGAACCTGGGACGCGGGAACCACGAGCGCTGCGGCGAGCATCGCGGCGAGGAGCCACCCCGTCTTCGCGGGGCGGTGCCGGCGCGCGCGGCCCTTGCAACGGCGGAACTTGGCGATTAGGATAGTGGCTGTCTGCTTGGAAGGGGGGATTCGTTCGTGATTCAGGCCGAGTCGCTCTCCCGCAGCTACGGGGAGCGTTGGGCCATCCGCGACGTGTCGTTCCAGGCTCGTGAGGGCGAGATCCTTGGATTCCTCGGCCCGAACGGCGCCGGCAAAACGACGACGATGCGGATCCTGACGGGATTTCTGGCGCCCACGGCGGGGCGGGCATCCATCGCCGGATTCGACGTTGTGGAAAAGCCGCTCGAGGCGAAACGTCATCTCGGGTACCTGCCGGAAGTGGTCCCGCTCTACGAAGAGTTTACCACGCGCGAGTACCTCTCCTTCGTCGCGCGGCTAAAGCGGGTCGAGCGCGGCCGGATTCCGGACGCGGTGGAGCGGGCGATCACGCTGTGCAACGTCGACGACGTGGCGGACCGGCTCGTCCGCAACCTGTCGCGCGGCTACCGCCAGCGCGTCGGACTCGCGCAGGCGATCGTGCACGACCCCGAGGTGCTGATCCTCGACGAGCCGACGTCCGCGATGGACCCGCGGCAGATCGTCGAGATCCGCAACGTCATCAAAGGCCTGCGCGGGTCGCACACGATCATCCTGAGCACGCACATCCTGCCCGAGGCGACCGCGGTCTGCGACCGTGTCGTCGTCCTCAACGAGGGCGCCGTCGTCGCCGTGGACACCTACGAGCAGCTGGCGGCCCGGCTGCGCAACTCGGACAAGACGCTCGTGCGCGCGGCCCGCCCCGCGGCCGACCTCGCGAGGCGCCTCGGCGCGATCGCCGGGGTGCGGCACGTGACCGCCGGTGGGGGGCCGGGCGAGCTGCTGGTCGAGTCCGACCTCGCCGCCGACGTCCGCGAGCACGTCGCCCGCGCCGTCGTGGAGTCCGGCGTCGGGCTGCTCGAGATTCGTCCGCTGGCGATGAGCCTCGAGGACGTCTTCCTCAAGCTCGTCACGCACGAAGACCGCGCCGCTCAGCTCCAGGGTTCCCCGCAGCCGGGAGACGGTGGATCGAAGGGAGTCCCGGCATGACCGGCACGCTCGTCATCGCGCGCAAAGAGTTCAAGCAGCTGTTCTCGTCGCCGGTCGCCTACGTGGCGCTGGGGATGTTCTTTCTGATCGCGGGATTCCTGTTTTTCTCGCTGATCGGCCTGTACACGACGCAGGTGCTGCAGCTGCAGGGCACGCCGCCCGCGGACTTCAACCCGACGCGGATCATCTTCAGCCCGCTGTTTCAGGACGTCAGCTTCGTGCTGATCCTCCTCGTGCCGGTGCTTACGATGCGCCTCGTCTCGGAGGAGGACCGCGCCCACACGATGGAGCTGCTGGCGACCTCGCCGGTTACGAACACCGCGATCATCCTCGGCAAATACCTCGCCGCGGTCGCGCTGTACCTCGTGCTGCTGGCGATCAGCGCCTACATGCCGCTCAGCCTCGCCGTGATCGGCCGCCTCGACTGGGGTCTGCTCGGCGCGACTTACCTCGGGCTCCTGCTGCTCGGCGCGGCGTTCCTCGCGATCGGGCTGTTCTCGTCGACGCTCAACGAAAATCAGATCGTGTCCGCGGCGATCGGCTTCGCGCTCCTGCTGCTGTTCTGGGTGCTCGGCTTCGCGCAGCAGGCCACGGGCTCGGTGACCCAGCAGGTCTTGTCCACCCTCGCCGTCGCGACGCACTTCAACACCTTCTCGAGCGGCACGGTGGACACGCAGGACGTGCTGTTCTTCCTGAGCCTCACGGGTTTCTTCTTGTTCCTCGGCGCGCTGGCGCTCGAGTCCCGAAAGTGGAGGTAGCGTGATGCCGCGCCGCAACCGCCTGCTCACCGTCAACGCGCTCGTCTCGGCGCTGCTCGTCTTGGCGCTGCTCGTCGGGGTCAACTATCTCGGCGTCGAGCACCACCTCCGCTGGGATCTCACCGCGACCCGGGAGCACTCGCTCTCGCCGCAGACCCTCAAGATCCTCCGGACGCTGCCCGGCCCCGTGGAGGCCGTCGCGTTTCCCAGTTCCGACTCGACCGGGCGCTACCGGGATCTGCTCGGCACCTATCAGTACTACTCGAAGAACTTCCAGTACCGGCTCGTCGATCCCGACCGCAACCCGGCCGAGGCGCAGAAGTACAAGGTGACGTCCTACGGCCAGATTGTGCTGCAGCGCGGCGCCGCGACGTACACCGTCGACGACGCCACCGAAGACGGGCTGACCAACGGCCTCCTGCACGTGCTGGAGACCGGTAAGAAGACGCTGTACGTCGTGCAGGGGGACGGCGAGGTGCCGGTCGACGACTTCACCCGCGTCGGCATGGGCACGGCGAAGCAGGCCCTGACCGGCAAGGGCTTCGACGTGAAGCCGCTCTTCCTCATCAAAGAGGCCCACGTGCCGGCCGACGCCTCCGCGGTCGTGCTGGCCTCGCCGAGCCAGGAGCTGCCGCCTCAAGTGCTCGACGCGCTCGACGTCTACTATCACGGCGGGGGCCACCTGCTGGTGCTGATCGATCCGACGAGTCCGGCCGGCGTGCGGGCGTGGCTCGGCCGTGAGTTCCACGTCGCCGCGCCCGGCGGCCTCGTCGTCGATCCGGTGTCCCGGCTGCTCGGGGCAAACCCCGCCGTGCCGATCGTCACGCAGTATCCGTATAATGACATCACCCAGAACTTCAACCTCGCGACGGCGTTCCCGGTCGCGACGCCGCTTGTGCCAGATCCCAAGGCCAAGGACGTCACGATCACGCCGATCGTCAAGAGCTCCGACGCGAGCTACGTGAAGACGAACCTCGACGCGAAGGACATCGCCTACCAGGCGGGCGTCGATCGCAAGGGGCCGTCGGTGCTCGGTGCGGAGGTCACGCCGTCGGGCGCCGGGGCGGCGCCGGTTACGCCGTCGGGCGCCGGGGCGGCGCCGGTCACCCCGACGGGGCCCGGCGCGTCACCCGCGCCGGCGAAGCCCGGCTCCGCGGCGGCGCGTCCCGCGCCAGCGAAGCCCGCGGCGGCGGCGCCGAGTCCGGCCAAGGGATCCGCGGTCCTCTTCGGCAACAGTTCGTTCGTCCGGAACAGCTACGTCGGGCTGGTCGGCAACCGCGACCTGTTCACGAGCACCGTCGCGTGGCTCACGCAGTCGGGGAACCTGATCAGCATCGCGCCGCGCGTCTCGCCGTTCGACCCGTTCATCATCTCCGGACAGCAGGGCCGCTACCTCTTCCTGGGCAGCGTGATCCTGCTGCCGCTCGCGCTCCTCGTCTTCGGCGGCTCGGTGTATTTCCGAAGGCGCAGTCTGTGAGTCCCCGGATCACGCTCGCGCTGGCGATCGTCGTCGCGCTCGTCGGCGGCTACATTTTGGTTGTCGACCGGCCGCAGGCGCAGCGCGCGGAGGAGGCGCGGCACCTCCTGCACCTCTCCAAGGCCTCGATCACGCAGATCACGCTGCGCAGCGGCAAGAACACGACCGAGCTCGTGCGGACCGACGCCACGCACTGGATGGTGACCCGGCCGTTTGCCGCGCCGGCGTCCACCTACGCGGTGTCCGACCTGCTCGACGGCGCGCTCGCGATCGTGCCGCAGCGGACCGTCGCCGACAAGACGACGGACTGGGCCGCGTACGGCCTGGCGGCGCCCGATACCGAGCTGACGCTCCACACCCAGGACGGCACGACGGCCGCCGTCGAGGTCGGCAAGACCTCGCCGGTCTCAACGGGGCTGTACGCGCGCGCGGTGCCCGGGGACGCGGTGTACCTTGTCGACGCGTCGGTCCACGACACGCTGGCGAAAACGGCCGCCGACCTGCGCCAGAAGACGCTCGCGGACTTTTCCAACGCGGACGTGCAGCACGTGCGGGTCGCCTCGGCGTCCGGCACGCTCGTCGTGGACCGCCTCGGGTCGGACCGCTGGCGCCTCGCCGGCGCCCACCCGTGGCCGGCGGACGACTTCAAGGTCACGGATCTCTTCTTCCCGATCACCACCTCGGACGCCAAGGTCTTCCACGACGGGGTGCGCGACCTCGCGTCCTACGGCCTCGATCACCCGGCCGTGACCGTGGAGGTCGGGCTGAAGAGCCGGTCCACGCCGCTGCGTCTGTTCTTCGCGTCAAAAGGGAAGGTCACATATGCGATGGTGGCGGGAGCGTCGACGGTGTTGGAACTGGACGCGGGGCTGGCGAAGCGGCTGACGCCGGCGCCGATCTCGCTTGTGAGCAAGCGCCTCCTGCCGTACAACGCGCCGAACCTGACGTCGGTGACGTGGAACCGCGACGAGCAGGTGCTGCAGGTCCGCCGCCAGGGCCCCGGCTTCTCGGGCGGCGGCCTCTCGGACAGCCAGATCACCGACATGTTCTCGTCGATCAACATCCTCGAGGCCGATACGGTGGCGCCGCTGGCCGCGACGCCGCCGGGCACGCCGGCCTTCGCGGTCCGGACCGACGGCGGCGAGGGCGCGCAGTTCCGCGTCATGGTGTATCATCGCCCGGGCGGCGCGTGGCTCGCGACCAATCCGGCGCTCGGCCTGCAGTACGGTCTGCCCTCGAACGCGTTCGACGGCTTCCCGAAGGCCATTACGGCGTTCCTCGGCATTCCCACGGCCGCGCCCGCCGGCGGGACCAAGCCCGCGCCCAGCGGCCGGTCCGTGACCGTCACGCCGACACGGCCGGGCGCCGCGGTCACGCCGACGGCCCCCAGGCCGGGCGGCCCGTCCGCTCCGGCAAAGCCCCCGACGCCGTGAGCCGGCCCCGGCCGCAAGCAGCGTCGTGGCGGCCGGTGGGCGCGGGGCGGGGAAGGACGGACGTACCCGTGCGCCGAAAAGGCGGGCAATTTAACTCGCACCACACACATACCAGCGGATGGCGCAGATGACGACGACGCAGCTGACGCGGCAGGGTACGGCCCGTGTGCTCGCGATTCTCCTCGTGTTGGGACTTTTCTCGCCGGCGGCCCGCGGGGCGGGCCCCGCCGACTGGCCCACCGTCCTCGCCTCAAAGGTGGTGGCGCTTCCCGTCGCGGCAGGCGTCGAGTACCGGCACGTCTCGATGACGACGTCGGACGGGCCGCTCGACATGCACCATCTGCTCGTCGATCTGGCCAACCCGACCGTGCATCTCGGCGTGGGCGTCGCGCACGACCAGCTGATCAGCGACGACGAGTCCGTTTCGTCCATGGCGCTGCGCGCCGGCGCCATCGCCGGCATCAATGCCGACTACTTCGATATCCATCAATCCGGCATGCCGCTCAACATCGTCATCAGCAACGGCCAGCTGCTGCGCAGCCCGTGGCGGTTTGTGGCCCTCGTCATCAACCGGGACGGCGTCGCGCGCATCGTGCGCTACCGCTGGAGCGGAACCGTCGCCACCGATTCCGGCGAGACGCAGCCGCTCGAAAGTTTCAACGCCGGCGTGCCCCAGAACGGCATCACCGTGATTTCGAGCGTGCGCGGCTACGGGGCGCCGCCGCCGGACCCGGGCGTGCGCCAGGCGGTCGCCGAACTGTCCGCGGCCGATCCGGCATCCCCGGGCGCGGGCGGGCGGTACTTCGTCAAGCAGATCTGGACGCAGCAGGCGTTCTACGCGCCGTTTCCCCCGGGCGAGATCATCCTGCTCGGTCGCGGTACCGGCGCGGACTGGATCCAGCGGCGCCTCAGCGCGGGGGCGACCGTCGCCGTCAACCTCACCACCGACCCGGACTGGCACGACGCGCAGGTCGCCGTCGGCGGAGGGCCGATCCTCGTGGACGGCGGTCAGCTGGTCCAAGATCCGGACGCCCCCGCGGCCGCCGAGCGAAACATCCGCTACCCCGCGGCCGCGGTTGGGATCAGTCCCGACGGCCGGCACCTGACGTTCGTCGAGGCCGACGGCCGCCAGCCGTGGCTCAGTATTGGATTGACACGGCCCCAGCTCGCCGCGTACATGCAGCGGCAGGGCGCCTACCAGGCGATGGCCTTTGACAGCGGCGGATCGGCGACCATGGTCGTGCGGATGCCGGGTCAGTCGCAGGTCTCGACCGTCAACTCGCCGTCGGATGGGACGGAGCGGCCCGTCGCCGACGCGGTGCTCGTGTACACGACGGCGACGCCCGGCCCGGCGGTGCGGGTCCTCGTCAACTACAACCAGCCGCTCGTGCTGTTCCCGGGCGCCCGCGTCACGCCGCGTGCGATCGGCGTGGACGCCCAGGGCAATCCCGTGCCGCTGACCGATCCGATGCAGCTCGCCGCGTCCGGCGGACTTCTGCGGGTCGATGGTCTGCCCTCGCGCGGCGCCGCTATCCCGCGGCAGGCCGTGCCGGACTTTGTCTTCGTCGGCCAGGACGGCAGTATTGTCGCCGGATCGCAGCCGTCCGACGGCACCGTGACGGTGCAGAGCGGTGCCGCCTCGGGCACGGTGCCGGTGTCGGTGGTCACACGCCTGGCACGGCTGGTCGTGTCGCCGGGCTCGCTTTCGGTTCCGCCGGGCGAGGGCGCACCGCTTCGGGTGGCCGGCCAGGATCCGTCAGGCCGCCTCGTCACGCTTCCTCAAGACGCCGTGGCGTGGCAGGTCAGGCCGCCGTCGCTGGGCGCCGTGCAGGCGCCGGGCGCATTTCTTGCCGGGACCGCGACGGGAACGGGAGTCCTGACCGCGCGGCTTGCCGGCGCGAGCGCCGACGTGCGGGTCTCGGTCGGCGGTCCGCAGAGCCGGCTCATCCCGGCGTTCGAAGAGCAGGCCTCGTTCCGGGCGTACCCGCCGCAGAGCGTCACCGGCGACGTCACGCTGGTCTCGACGCCGAGCCGCGAGAACCGGCAGTCGCTGCGCCTGCAGTTCCACCTCGAGGGGCAGGGCAGCCGCGCCGCGTACGTGGAGACGGACCTGCCGCTGCCGGGCGAGCCCACCGGCGTGTCGGTCTGGGTGTACGGCGACGGCGACGGGGCATGGCTGCGCGGAGCCTACACCGACGCGAAGGGCGACCGGGGTACGGTCACGTTTGCGCGGCACGTGGACTGGCAGGGCTGGAAGCAGTTGACGGCCCAGCTGCCGAGCGGCGTCGCCTATCCGATTCGCTGGACCTACGTGTACGTCGTCGAGACCGATCCCGCGAAGACGCCGAGCGGGGAGATCTTCCTGAGCGGACTGCGCGCGCTGTACAACCACTAACGCCTCGCGGGTTCGACAGGGAAGACCCGTGTCCGCGCCGGATTGGACAAGGGTAAACTTATCACGCAGGACCACCACCGTATGATTCCATTGAGGCGCAGATCACCGGATCGTCACGCGGCGGGCTTTTCCGTTCGTCGCCGGCCCATCGTCCCCGCGGTACTGCTGGCGGCGGCGCTCCTCGTCGCCGCGCCGGCGCGGGGGGTGCCGGCGCCCGACCGCCTCGCCGCCGCGGTCGACGCCTACCGCCACAACGATCTTGCCGGCGCGCAGAATCTGCTCGAGGCGCTCGCGCAGGAAGACGGCGCCGCGGGCGGGCGCGCCGCGTATCTGCTCGGCGTCATCACCATGGCGCAGAAGCGGTACGAGGACGCCGCGGCGGCGTTCCGGCACGCCGCGAGCGCCGCGCCGATCCTCGCCGATCACGCCGAGTACTACTTTGGCGTCTCGGAGTTCGACGCGGGCCGGTTCGGCGACGCGGCCACCGCGTTTGCGGACGTGGTCTCGCGCTTCCCGGATTCGAGCATGCGCGGCCTCGCGCTGTTCTGGCGGGCCGAGAGCCTGTGGAGCGCCCGCGCGGCCAACGCACCCGACGCGTTTCACCTGTACCTCGAGCAGTTCAGCCAGGGGATACACGCGGCGCAGGCCTGGCTCGACATGGGACAGGCGCTCGAGGCGCAGGGACGCTGGGCCGACGCCGCGCAGGCCTACCGGCGGATTCCGTGGGCCTTCCCCACGAGCCCGTACGCGGCGTCCGCGCGCACGCGCCTCGACACGCTCGCACGCGCGCACGCGCTGCCGCCGGACACGACGCCGGTCGAGGTCTTCTACCAGCGCGCCCAGACCGAGTTCGACGCCAGCGACGGCGGGGCGGCCCGGGCCGATCTCCAGCGCGTGCTGTCGATGCCGCGGGCCTGGCTGTTCAACGACGGCATCTTCTACATGCTGGGCGTGCTGAACTACGAGCAGCGCCGCTTCGCCGACGCCTCGCGATGGTACCAGCAGGACGTCGCGCTGCATCAGACGCACGCGGACGATTCGCTCTTTTACTTGATGCGCATCGCGCTCGCGGGCGGCCGCGACGCCGAGGCCCTCTCGTTTGCGCGCCGGCTGGCGGCAGAGTACCCGAAGTCGTCGCTCGCGCCGCGGGGTCTCTATCTCGTCGCGGAGACGCGCGCGGACCGGGGCGCCGCCGGGCCCGCGATCGCTCTGTACAAAGAAGTCGGCGACCGGTTCCCGCTGACGTGGTACGGCAGCCGCGCACTGTGGGAGGTCGGATGGCTGCTGTCCCGGAGCGGACAGTGGGCCGTCGCGCGAACCGCGTGGCTGCACGCCGCGGACGCCGCCGCCGGGACCGACGCCGCGGCCGCGTCGTTGTATTGGGCCGCCCGCGCCGCGGCGCAGACCGGGCACGCCGATCTGGCGGCCGGCGATTACCGCCGCGCGGCGGCGCTGTACGGCGATACCTACTACGGCCAGGACGCCGCGGCGCGACTCGGCGCGCCCGTCCGCGCCGCCATCGGACCGGACGCTCCGGACGTGCCGGCGGGGGCGATCCCGACGCTCGACCGGTTTCGCGAGCTCGACGCGCTGGCCCAGACCGAGGATGCGACGCGCGACCTCGAAGCGGCCGCGGCCGCATCACCCGCCGCGACGCGGCCCGCGGTGCTGCTCCTGCTGAGCCAGCGGTACATCCAGTTGGACACGCCGCGCCGCGGCATCGGCGTGGCCGAGGATGTCCGCGACGCCCTCGGCACCCCGGCGCCGCACCGGCTTCCGCTCGCGCTGTGGCAGGCCCTCTATCCGCGCTCCCAGTGGGCGGCGATCACGCAGGCCGCCTCCCGCGACGGGCTGGACCCGTATCTGATCGCCGGCGTGATCCGGGAGGAGAGCCGGTTCGATCCGACCGCCGTGTCGTCGGCCGGCGCCTACGGCCTGATGCAGCTGATGCCGGGCACGGCCCAGAGCACGGCACGCAGCCTTGGAATGACTTCCCCGGACCAGCGGGGGCTTACCGATCCGGCGACGAACATCGCTCTTGGCGCCGCGGTCCTCAAAGCCGAGCTCATGCGGTTTGGCCGCGTCGATCTCGCGCTCGCCGCCTACAACGCCGGCCCGAACGCGGTGCGCGGGTGGCAGGCGGCGCGGTCCGGCGCCGACCCGGATATCTTCGTCGAAGCGATCCCGTACAGCGAGACCCGCGGATACGTCAAGACGGTCCAGCAGTCGGCCGCGATGTATCGCTGGCTCTATCAGAACGGGCATCCAACGGCGACCCAGTAAACCTCGAGGAGGAGTGCATGCCCCAGGCCCGCGCGCTGTCGTACGGCTCGTGGCCGTCACCGATCACGGCGGATCTCGTCGCCGCATCGGGTATCGGCCTCGAGCAGGTCATGCTCGACGGCGACGACGTCTATTGGATCGAGGCCAGGCCCGCGGAAGGGGGCCGGTCGGTCGTGGTGCGGCGGCAGGCGTCCGGCGCCATCAGCGACGCCACCCCCGCGCCGTTCAACGCGAGGACCCGCGTCCACGAGTACGGGGGCGGCGCCTACGCGGTGCGCGGCGCCGTCGTCTTCTTCTCCTCGTTCGACGACGGACGCCTCTACCGCTGCGGTCCGGGCGAGCCGCCGTCGGCGATCACGCCGGAGGGCGAATACCGGTACGCCGACCTGGTCATCGACCTGCGCCGCGACCGCCTGGTGTGCGTGCGGGAAGACCATACCGCGTCGGACCGCGAGGCGGTCAACACGATCGTGAGCGTCTCGTGCCGGGGCGGGGTGGCGCCGCGCGTCCTCGTCTCGGGCAACGACTTCTATTCCGCGCCGCGCCTGTCCGCCGACGGCTCGCGCCTCGCCTGGGTCACCTGGACCCACCCCAACATGCCGTGGGACGGGACGGAGCTGTGGGTCGGCGAGCTCGCGCGCGACGGCACGGTCGCGGGCGCGCGCCGCGTCGCGGGCGGGCCCAACGAGTCCGTGCTGCAGCCGGAATGGGGCCCCGACGGCACGCTGTATTTCCTCGCCGATCCCGCGGGGTGGTGGAACCCGTATCGCTGGCGCGACGGCAAGGTCGAGGCGGTGCTGAAGGCCACGTCGGAGTTCGGCGGTCCGGCGTGGCGGCTCGGCCAGTCCACGTACGCGGTCGCGCCGGACGGCCGGCTGGTGTGCGTGCACCGAGCGGAGGGCGGCTCGCTTCTCGCGTGGCTCGATCCGGCGCGCGGCGTCCTCGAGCCGATCGCGCTGCCGTACACGTCGATCGACAGCGTCCGGTGCGGCCGGCCGGGCATCGCGTTCATCGGCGGCTCGCCGACCGACTTCCCGTCCGTGGTCCTGACGGATCTGCGGGCGCGGCGCATCGACGTGCTGCGGAAGTCCGCGGACGCGCCGGTGGACGCGGCGTATCTCTCGCGGCCTGAGGCCGTGGAGTTTCCCACGGAGGGCGGGCTGACCGCGCACGCCCTGTACTACGCGCCGGTCAATCCGGACGCGGCGGCGCCCGCCGACGAGCGTCCGCCGCTGATCGTGAGCGTGCACGGCGGCCCGACCGGCGCGGCATCGTCGGTCCTCAACCTCGGCGTGCAGTACTGGACCAGCCGCGGCTTCGCCGTGATCGATGTGAACTACGGCGGCAGCACCGGCTACGGGCGGGCGTACCGCGAGCGGCTTTACGGCCAGTGGGGCGTCGTGGACGTCGACGACGCGGTGAACGCGGCGCGCCACCTGATCGAGCGGGGGGTGGTGGATCCGGAGCGCGTCGTCATCCACGGCGGCAGCGCCGGCGGATATACGACGCTGGCCGCGCTGACCTTCCGTGATTTCTTCGCCGCCGGCGCGAGCTACTTCGGGATCAGCGACCTCGTCGTCTTCCACGAAGAGACCCACAAGTTCGAATCCCGGTACGACCAGCATCTCATCGGCCCGTACCCGGAGCGGCTCGATCTCTATAAAGAGCGGTCGCCGATTCAGTCGATCGACCGGCTGCGCGCGCCGCTGATCCTCTTCCAGGGCCTCGAGGACAAGATCGTGCCGCCGAACCAGTCCGAGATGATCTTCGACGCGGCCAAGCGCAAGGGGATCCCCGTGGCATACATCGCCTACCCGGGCGAGCAGCACGGCTTCCGCCGCGCGGAGCACATCAAGCGCACCCACGAGGCCGAGCTCTATTTCTACTCGCAGATCTTCGGCTTCCCGCTGGCCGAGACCGTCGAACCGGTGCCGATCGAGAACCTCGACAATGCCCCGCGCGGCCGGGCGCGTCGCGCCTCAGGCGCCCCAGGCGGCCGCACCCGCAAGACCGGCGACGGCGCCGCCCATCGGGCAGGCGAGCCGGCGGCCGCGGAGTCCGTCCCGGCAGAACCCGTGGCGCCTCCGGCGGAGGACGAGCAGGGCCAGGAATCCCGCACCGGACGCGGCCGGGGCGGCGCCCGCAAGAAGGCGCGGTAGCGGCCTCCTGCCGGAGTGAGCGCGTCCGCGGCGCGGTGGCGGCGGTTCCGTCCCAAGGAGCATTCGCTCGGCATCGCGCACCGCGGGGCGTCGCGTGAGGCCCCGGAGAACACGCTCGGCGCCTTCCGCCGCGCGCTCGACGCCGGGGCGCCCGCCGTCGAGTTCGACGTACAGCGCACGCGGGACGGACGGCTTGTCGTGATCCACGACCAGACCGTCGACCGCACGACGGACGGCCGGGGACCGGTCGCGGCCCTCGCCTTCGAGGAGATCCGGCGTCTCGACGCCGGCCGCTGGTTTGACCCGGCGTTCGCCGGCGAGCGCGTTCCCGCGCTCGCCGAGGTGTTCGACCTGGTGCGGGGCCGGGCGCTCGTCTTTCTTGAGATCAAGAACGGGCCGATGTTCTACGAGGGCATCGAGGCGCAGGTCGCCGAGGCGCTGCGGCAGTACGGGATGCTCGAAGCGGCGCTGGTGATGTCGTTCGATCACGCCGCGGTCCGGACCATGCGGGCGGCGGCGCCGGACGTCGCGACGGCGATCATCTACACCGGCCGGCTGGCCGACCCGGGCGGCGCGGCCCGGGCCGCCGACGCCGACGCGTTGTGTCCCGGCTGGAGCCTTCTCACCGCCGGCGTGGTGGCGGACACGCACGACGCCGGGCTCGGCGTGTTTCCGTGGACGATCGACGAGGAAGCCGCGATGCGGCGCTGCCTGGCGTGGGGGGTCGACGGCGTGACGTCGAACGACGCGCGGCTCCTCGCCCGGGTGCTGGGGAAATGACGGGCGCCGGCGCCGTCCGCGTCGTCGCGATCGATCAAGGCACGACCGGCACGCGCTGCGTCGTCTTCGACGGCGCGGGCCGCCCGCGCGCCTTCGCCTACGCGGAGCACCGGCAGTCGGCCCCGCGGCCGGGCTGGCTCGAGCACGACCCGGAGGAGATCTGGACGGCGACGGCCCGCGTCGTCGCGGACGCGATGGCCCAGGCCGCGCCGCCGCGGCCTGCCGTGGCGGCGGTCGGCATCACCAACCAGCGTGAGACCGTGGTGGTCTGGGACCGGCGCACCGGCCGGCCGGTGTATCCCGCGATCGTCTGGCAGGACACGCGCACGCGCGACGCGTGCGAGGCCCTGATTCGGGACGGCGCCGCGGAGACGATCCGGTCGCGCACCGGGCTGCCGGTCGCAACGTACTTCTCCGCGACCAAGCTCGCGTGGATCCTCGACGAGGTGCCCGGCGCGCGGTCGCGCGCCGAGCGCGGCGACCTCTGCGCCGGTACGATCGACGCGTGGCTCATCTGGCGGCTGACCGGCGGGCCCGACGGCGGCGCGCACGTCACCGATCCCACCAACGCGTCGCGCACGATGCTGATGGATCTCCGGACGCGCGCGTGGGATCCGGAGCTGCTCGACCTGCTCCACGTCCCGCCGGCGGTCCTGCCCGAGATCCGCTCGAGCAGCGAGCGGTACGGGGTGACGCGCCGCGACGGCCCTCTTGGCGAGGCGGTCGCCGTCTGCGGCGCGCTCGGCGACCAGCAGGCCGCGCTCGTCGGCCAGGCGTGCTACCGGCCGGGCGACGCGAAGAACACGTACGGGACCGGGTGCTTCCTGCTGCAGCACACCGGCGCAGAACCGGCGCGCAGCGGCGCCGGCCTGGTCTCCACGGTGGCGTACGCGTTCCCCTCGCAGGCGGCGTACGCGCTGGAGGGGTCGATCGCGATCGCCGGCGCGGCCGTGCAGTGGCTGCGCGACGACCTCGGCATCATCCGTGCGGCCGAAGAGACGGCCGGCTTGGCCGCGTCGGTCCCCGACACCGGCGGCGCCTACTTCGTGCCGGCGTTCTCCGGGTTGTTCGCGCCGTACTGGGACATGACGGCGCGCGGCGCGATCGTCGGGCTGACGCGGTACGTGACGCGGGCGCACCTTGTACGCGCCACGCTTGAAGCGATCTGCTACCAGACGCGCGACGTGGTCGACGCGATGCAGCGCGACACCGGCCTGCGGCTCGCGGCGCTGCGCGCGGACGGCGGCGCCTCGCGCAACGACGTGCTGATGCAGATGCAGGCGGACCTGCTCGGCCTGCCGGTGGTGCGCGCGTCCATCGGCGAGACGACGGCCCTCGGCGCCGCGTATGCCGCCGGATTGTCCGCGGGCGTGTGGGAGTCGCTGGAGGCGGCGGGCCGGTCGTGGGCGGCGGACCGGACGTTCGAGCCGGCGATGCCCGCGGTCGAACGTGAGGAACGGTACGCGGGATGGCGGCGCGCGGTCGAGCGCGCACGCGGATGGGCCGGGGAGGCGAGCTCGTGAGCCGGTTGCTCAACCCCTTCACGCGTCCGGGACGCTGGTACCGGGGCGTGTGGCACTGTCATACCACCGAATCCGACGGCGCGCGCTCCGTCGAGGAGGTGGTCGCCTGGTACGCCGGGCGCGGCTACGACTTCCTCGCGATCACGGACCACAACCGGGTGACCGTGCCTTCGCGTTCGGCAAAAGGCCTCGTCCTCGTGCCGGGTGTCGAGGTGGACGCCGGCCGCACGGGCGTCGGGACCGCCTTTCACATTCTCGGCATCGGGCTGAGCGACATGATCGAGGTGCCGAGAGAGTCGGCGGTCCGGCACGCGCTGCCGGCCCAGACGGTCGTCGACCGTCTCCGCGCCGTGGGGGCCGTCGTCTTCGTCGCGCATCCCTACTGGACCGGAGTGGTGGCGCACGACCTCATGCCGCTCCGCGACGTCGCCGGGATCGAGGTGTTCAACGCCAACGTTGAGGAGGACATCGGGAAGGGCTACAGCGGCGTGCATTGGGACGACTGTCTCGTGCGGCGGCGGCCGCTCCTGGGGGCGGCCAACGACGACGCCCACTGGAAGTTCGCCGACCACGGAAAAGCCTGGACGATGCTTCGGGCGGAGACGCTGACGCCCGAGTCGGTGACGGCGGGTTTGGCCGCGGGGTCCTTCTACGCGTCGACGGGCGTCACGCTCGAAGACGTGGCGTTCGACGGCGAGACGGTGACGGTGCGCGTCGCCGGGCCGGGCGCCCGCGAGGTGCGATTCGTCTGCGACACGCGGTGGGGCAGCCAGGTGCGGGCCGACGGCACGCCGCTGCGCGAGGCGTCGCACGCGCTGCGAGGGCGGGAGCAATATCTTCGGATCGAGGTCACAGGTCCGGACGGCGCCATGGCCTGGACGAACCCGCTGTTCGTGGAGCGTTGATGGCGGCCGGCCGGCCGGCGGCGGCTACCGGTCGACGTCGCGACGATGCCCGATTCGGAGTACTAGGACGGGCGCGACCGCGGTCAACGGCCGGCAAGAACAACGCTATCCGGCGTCCTCGATCGCCTTGGCGAACCGGGCGGTGATGGCTTCCGGCATCGTGATCGCGCGGCCGACGACGACGGTCCACGCGCCGGCGCGGCGCGCCGCGGCCGCCTCGTCCGGCGTCTGAATCCGTCCCTCCGCGACGATCGGGACCGAAAGCGCGGCGGCGAGTTCCTCGATGAGCCGCAGATCGGGCCCCGGGATCTGCCGGCTGTGCGGCGTGTAGCCCGCCATCGTCGTCGCGACGACGTCCGCGCCGGCCGCCTCGGCGGCGATGCCCTCGTCGCGGGTCGACACGTCGGCCATGACCAGCACGCCGCACTCGCGGTGGAGCCGTTCGAGCAGCGGCCCGAGCGGCTCCGCGTGCTCGTCCCGTTCCCGCGTCGCCTGCACGGCGACGATGTCGGCGCCGGCCCGCGCGACCGCCTGCGCGGCTTCGAACGTCGGCGTGATGTAGATCGGCGAGCCGGTGCGCTGCTTGAACAGTCCGACGATCGGCACGCGCACCCGCGCCCGCGCGGCCGCGACGTCCTCCGGCGCGTCGATCCGCACGCCCGCCGCCCCGCCGAGGACGGCGCACTCCGCGAGCGCCGCGATGATGTCGGAGCGCCGGAGCGGGCTCGGGGCGGAGGCCTGGCAGGAGACGATCAGGCGGCCGCGCAGCGATCCGAGGAGCGCCGTGCGGTTTACAGTCGACACGGGCCGCTCACTCAGGCGCGCGCCGGCGCGCCCGCGCGGTGCAGTTCCCACGTCGCCGCGAGCAGGGCCAGCACCGTGGGGGTCAGCGGCACGCCCGAAGCGCGCATCGCGAGCAGCACGGCCCCGGCGGCAGGCTCGAGCCTCGGCGGCACCAGCACTGCGGACGGCGCGGTGCGTGCGAGCGCCTCCGAGAGGGGACGCAGAATCGTGCGGCCGGCTTCGAACACCCCGCCGACCGGGCCGACGGCCACCGGTCCGTCCGGCCAGCGCAGCTGCGCGATGACGGCGGCCACGAGCCGGGACAGGGCCGCCGCCGCCTCGTCGATGAGGCGGCGCGCGACCGGGTCGCGCTCCTCTACCGCGCGCGCGACCACGCGGGACAGCGCCGCGATCTTGGATCGGTCGATCCGTCCTTCGTAGAAGGCCATCGGAATGTCGGTGAGGAGCATGCCCGCCGCCTCGCCGAGGCGCTCGACGAGCACCGTCGGTTCGCCGGTGCCGTCGCGGGCGTGGAGCGCGGCGCGCACGGCGCCGCATCCGATCGCGAACCCGCTGCCCTCGTCGCCGAAGATGTAGCCCCAGCCGCCGGCGCGGGCCTGCCGCCCGCTCGGGTCTTCGCCGAGCGCCACCGAGCCGGTGCCGGCGATCACGATCACGCCGGGACGCCCCGCCAGCGCGCCGGCGCGGGCGATCACCGCGTCGTTTTCGATCAGCACGGTGGCCGCCTTGAGCGTGTCGGCGACGACCTGCGCGAACACGCGCGCTGGCTCCGTATCACGGGTGATCCCCGTCATCCCGAACTGCGCCGCGCGAAACTCCACGGGCCCCAGCCCGGCCGCGGCGAGCGCGTGCCCGACGGCGCCGCTCAACGCCGCGCGGGCGCGGTCGCGGCCGCCCGGGGCGAGAATGTGATTGCTCGGGCCGGCGTGCCCGATGCCGATGACGGCCCCGTCGCCGGTGGCCACGGCGCAGGCGGTGCCGGACGCGCCGCCGTCGACGCCGAGAAAGTAGTCCATCGGATGCGGCTTCGTGAGGGCCGGAAGTCGGTCCTCTCGGTCGCGCGCGCTTACGACACCGCGGCGGCGATCGCCGCGGCGATCTCGGGCCGCAGCGTCAGGATCCCCGTGCGGTCGCGGCCGAGATGGACGGCGTTCGACAGCAGCACGATCGCGAGGTCCCGCGCCGGGTCCACGACGATCGACGTGCCGGTGAAGCCGGTGTGGCCGAACGCGCGAGGCGACAGCGCATCGCGCCACCAGCCCTGGTCACCCGTGAGCGCCCAGCCGAGGCCGCGAATCTTCGGCGGCGGCGTCTGCGCTGTAATGGCTTCCCGCACGAGCGCGGGCTCGAGGACGCGGCCGTGCGGCCCGCGGCCGTCCGCCAGCCACATCCGCGCGTAGGCGAGGAGGTCGCCGGCCGTGCCGAACAGGCCCGCGTGACCGGAGACGCCGCCCATCGCGTGCGCGTTGCTGTCGTGGACCTCGCCCCAGATGAGGTACCGGCGCCAGGTGTGCCGGCGCCCCGCCTCCGCCCACGGCGGATCCTGCGTCATCTGCTGCTCGACCGCGGTGCCGTCTTCGGTCGGGGCGATCGCGCGCAGATCCTCGCCGCCCGCGGCCCCGGCTGCCGGTCCCGCGCCGGGAGCCTGTCCGGCGACGGCGGCGGGCACCGGCCGGTAGCCTGTGCGCGTCATCTCAAGAGGATCGTAGAGCCGTGACTTCGCCAGCACGTCGAGCGGCGCGCCGAGCGTCCGCCGGACGATCTCGCCGAGCAGCACGAACCCGACGTCGCTGTACGTAACCTGTGCGCCGGGTTGGGCGACCAGCGGCGTCGCCGCCGCGCCGCGCACGACCGCGTCGCCTCCCATCGTTCGAAGGTAGAAGGGGATCCACGCCGGCAGTCCCGACGTGTGCGTGAGCAGATGTCTGATCGTGACGTTGTGATGGGGGCACTCCGGGAGATGGGCCGGGACGGGGTCCTCGAGCGCGACCCGGCCCTCCGCCACGGCCTGGAGCACGAGCGGCAGCGTGGCCGTGACCTTGGTGAGCGAGGCGAGATCGTAGACGGTCTCGGGCGTGACCGCGGGCGCCCCCTCGCGCGCCGCGGTACGGCCGGTCGCGTGTTGCAGGACGATGTCGCCGCGCCAGAGCACCGCGAGCACGGCGCCGGGATACGCGGCGCCGGCCGCGCCGTCGAGGAGGCGGACGGCCTCGGCGAACCGGCCGGCGCTCACAGCACCCACGGGGTCACAGCGTCACGCCGGCCGGCGGCTCACGCCCGCGGCCGGGAAAGCGGCGGCCACGTCCACGTGCCGAGGATCGCCGGGTACCTGGCGCCGGTCACGCGGGGCAGGGCGCCGGGCCGGCCGAGGAGGCTCGCGTGCCCCAGCAGGGCGAACGCCAGCGCCTCCTTCGCGTCGCTCGGAATGCCGACGTCGTCGATCCGCCGAACGCGGATGGGCGCGACCACCTCGGCCAGGCGTTCCATCAACACCGGATTATGCGTCCCGCCGCCCGACGCGATCAGCTCATCGACCGAGTGCGCCGGCGCCACGTAGCGGGCGATATTCCAGGCGATCGCGTCCGCGGAAAGCGCCGTGGCCGTGGCGATCAGGTCGTCCTCCGGCACGCCGCTCCAGCGCTCGAGCAGCGCGCGCAGGAACGGCCGGCCGTACTGTTCGTGCCCGGCCGTCTTCGGCGGCGCGGCGAGGACGAACGGATCTCGCATCAACTCGGCGAGCATGTCTTTGCGGATGGTCCCGCGCGCGGCGCGCCGTCCATCGCGATCGAACCGCTCGGCGCCCCCGCTGAAATGCCGGACGAGCCCGTCGATCACCATGTTGGACGGTCCGCAGTCGAACGCGTAGACGTCGTCGCGCCGCGGATTCGCCGGCAGCACGGTGAAGTTCGCGATCCCGCCCAGGTTCAACGCGATGCGGCCGTGGGAGGCGCCGAGCAGCAGCAGGTCGGCGTAGGGAACAAAGGGGGCGGCCTGCCCGCCCGCGGCGATGTCCGCGGAGCGAAAATCCGCGATCACGGGACGGCCCGTCCGCGCGGCGATGATGGCCGGCTCGGCGATCTGCATGGTGGCGGCGCGCGCCCAGGGGTCGGCCGGGTCGGGGACCCCCACGTGGGCGACGGTCTGGCCGTGCGAGGCGACGAGATCCACGTCGTCGAGCCGCAGTCCCGCGGTTTCCACGACGCCGCGCGCCGCCTCGGCAAACAACTCCCCGAGCACATAGGAGAGCGACGCCAGCGACTGGGTGGTCAGCGGCTCGATGACCGCGTGCAGCACGCGGGCGCGGACTTCGTCAGGAAACGGCGACATCCGGAATCCGCGCAGCGCGACCTTCGGGTGATCGGCGTCCGTGCCGGTGGTGACGTCGGCGAGCGAGGCGGCGATGCCGTCCGCGGACGTGCCGGAGATCAAGCCGACGATGCGCTTGGTCGGCTTCGCGAGCAACGCGTCGAGCCAGGGCCATCCCATCAGTTCGCCTCCCCAAGAGCGCGCCGGATCGATCCGCCCGCGCGCTCGAGCCGCTCGGCGGCCGCGCGCGCGTCGAGGCCGAGGCGGAGCATGACGATCGCCACCGGGACCCGTCCGCCGGCCTGTCCGAGGGCGGCGTCGGCCTGGTCCTCGGCGGCGGCGGCCGAGGCGGCGACGATCCGCGCCGCGCGGCGGCGCAGCTTGGCGTTCGTCGCGCGAAGGTCCACCATGAGGTTCCCGTACACCTTGCCGAGCCGCACCATCGCGAGCGTGCTCAGCATGTTGAGGACGAGCTTCTGCGCCGTCCCGGCCTTGAGCCGCGTGCTGCCGCCGATCACCTCCGGCCCGACCAGCGGCAGGATGGCGAGGTCGGACGCCGCCTCGAGCGACGAGCCCGCGTTGCACGCGATCCCGGCGGTCCAGGCGCCGCGCTCGCGCGCCCGGCGCACCGCGGCGACGGTGAACGGGGTCTCGCCGCTCGCGGCGATGCCGACGACGACGTCGGCCGGGCTTACGCCGCGGACGTCCATCTCGTGCGCCCCGGCCGCCGCGTCGTCCTCCGCGCCCTCGACCGCTTCGACCATCGCCTTGAGTCCGCCGGCCAGGACGGCCTGCACCATCTCCGGATCGGTGCCGAAGGTCGGCGGACATTCCGCGGCGTCGAGGGCGGCGATGCGTCCGCTCGTCCCGGCGCCGACGTACAAGAGCCGCCCGCCGCGCGCCAGCGCCTCGGCGATCCGCGCGACGGCGGTCGCGACCGCCGGCAGCGCGGAGGCGACGGCCTCCGGCACGCCGTGATCCTCCGCGTTCATCAGGCGCGCCTGCTCGAGCACGGGCAGCAGGTCGAAGTCCCGCGTCGCCGGGTTGGCGGCCTCGGTGCTGCGCTCAGGGACGGACATCGCGACCCCTCCACACGGTCGAATCGGCCGATCCGGTCACAGCCGCAGCCGCGGGTCGAGCAGATCCCGCAGCCCGTCGCCGAGCAGGTTGAAGCCGAGCACGATCAGCGCGATCGTGGCGCCCGGCGCGATTGCCGTCCACGGCGCGATCACCATGAACCGCCGGGCCTCGGCCAGCATGTTGCCCCACGACGGCGTCGGCGGCTGCGTCCCCAGGCCGAGAAAACTCAGCGCCGATTCGGTAAGGATCGCGAACGACAGGCTCAGCGACGTCTGCACGATGAGCGGCGCCGAGATGTTCGGCAATACGTGGCTGCGCAGAATGCGGAACGTGCCGGCGCCGAGCGCGCCGGCCGCGTCGACGTACTCGAGCCCGCGGGTCTCGATCGTGCTCGCCCGGATCACGCGCGCGAACTGCGGCGTGTAGACGATGCCGATCGCCATGATGACGTTGCCGACGGCGGTGCCGGCGATTGCCATGATCGCGATCGCGAGCAGCACGGCGGGAAACGCGAAGATCACGTCCATGGCGCGCATCAGCACGTTGTCGAGCACCCCGCCGTGGTAGCCGCCGAGGATGCCGGCGAGCCCGCCGAGCACGAGCGCGAGCGCAACCGAGCCGAAGGCGACGACGAGGGATGCACGCGCGCCGTAGAGCAGCCGCGTCAGCAGGTCGCGTCCAAACTGGTCCGTCCCGAACGGATGCGGGCCGCCGGGCGGCGCCAGCAGGGCTTGGGAGTGCATGGCGAGCGGATCGTCGGGCGAGAGCAGGGGGGCGCTGGCCGCGGCGATGAGATAGCCTGCGACGATCACGACGCCGGCCACGGCGAGCGGCGTCCGGGCGAGGCGGGCGGCGAAGGTCGGCCGCCGCTTCGACGGCGCGGCCCGCCGCCGGGCCGCGGTGGCCTTCGCCAGCGCGGACGTCGAGGCCGGGCTCATCCGTACTTGACCCGCGGATCGACGAACGCGTACGCCACGTCGACGGCAAGATTGACCAGCACGAACAGGAGCGCGATGACGAGCACCACGCCCTGTACGACCGGGTAGTCGCGCTGGTCGATCGCCGCGAGGGCGAGCCGCCCCATCCCCGGCAGCGCGAACACTTCCTCGATGACGACGGTGCCGCCGAGCAGGTAGCCGGCCTGGAAGCCGACCACGGTGATGACGGGGATCAGGGCGTTGCGCAGCACGTGGCGGTAGAGGACGATCTGTTCCCGCAGGCCCTTCGCCCGCGCCGTGCGCACGTAGTCGTGCCCGAGCACCTCGAGCAGCGACGAGCGGATGAACCGCATGATCACCGCGGCGAGGGCGATCCCGAGCGAAAACGACGGCAGCAGCATCACGGCGAGGTTGCGGAGCGGATCGGTAAAGAACCCCACGTAGATGCCGATCGAGGCGATGGACCCGACGTTGCCGAGCGCGAGCAGCATCATCGTCGCAAGCCAGAAGTTCGGGATGCTGAGACCGGCGAGTCCGCCCAGCTGGATCGCTCCGTCGACGGCCGACCCGCGCCGCAGCGCCGCGGTGATTCCGACCGGGACGGCGATGGCGAGCGCGATCACGAGCGCGAGCAGGGTGATCTCCCCGCTGAGCGGGAGGCGCGCCAGGATGTCCGGCAGCACGGCGCGGCTGGTGCGGAGCGACACGCCGAAGTCGCCGCGCAGGAGGTGGCTGATCCAGTCCACGTACTGCAGCGGCAGCGATTTGTTCAGGCCGAACAGCCGCCGCAGCTCGTCCATCTGCGCCGGCGTCATCGCCACCTGCGTGCCGAGAAACATCTGGAGCGCGTTGCCGGGCAGGAGGTGGATGAGCAGAAACACCACGATCGAGACGCCCCAGAGGACGGGGATGAGCGTCAAGAGCCGGCCGGCGAGAAAGGCGCTCAGACCGGCCGGCTCCGCTGACGCGTCGTCGTGCGGACGGGGCTACCGCTCGATGGACGCCTGCTCCAGGTAATTGAGGGCGCCGGTCGGGATGATCCGGAAGCCCTTCACGTACGTCTGCAGCACCTGGGACTCCATCGGCGTGTAGAGGAAGACGGCCGGGGCGTCGGTGACCAGCGCGTGCTCCAGATCGTGGTAGATCGGGAGGCGCCCGGCGACGGTCACGTGGACGCGGCCGCGGTCGAGCAGCCGGTCGACGGTCGAGTCCTTGAACAGGAAGTTGTTGACGGCGCCGGTGCTGTAGAACGTCCGGTAGAGGAACCGGTCGGGATCCGGGTCGCCGCCGCGCAGCTCCACCATCGCGTCGAAGTCGCGCTTCACCCACTGGTTGATGTACTGGCCCCACTCCACGTTCTGAATGTTGGCGTTGAGCCCGACCGCCTTGAGCTGGCTCTGGATCACCTGGGCGACCGCGAGGCCGCCTTCATAGGTCGGCGAGACGGTGATGCTGAACGACGCTCCCGCGGCGCCGGCTTCTTGGAGCAGCTGCCGTGCCCGCCCCGGATTCGGGCGGTACTCAGGGAAGTTGGAGACCGGCAGCGCCCACACGCGGTCGGGTGCGGGGATCGGCCCGCTCACGACGCCCATGCCGAACTCGGCCGCGTTGATGATCGCCTGCCGGTCGATCGCGTAGGCGATCGCGTCGCGTACGCGGGAGTCGGTGAACGGTTTGCGCGTCGTGTTGAAGGAGAAGATCCGGAGGTTCAGGCTCGGCGCCTGCTGGACGGCGAGCGTGTTCACCCCCATCGCCTGCTTGACGACGCTGCCGTCGGAAATGGTCGCCATGTCGAGGCTGCGCGACCGCAGACCGGCGAGCAGGGACGCCTGCTCCGGGATGATGCGGAAGACGACCTCGTCGACCCTCGGGAGGCCGCGCTTGAAGTAATGCGGGTTCCGGGTGAGGCGCATGTAGTTGTCCGGCACCCACTCCGCGAGGATGAAGGGGCCCGTGCCCGCCTCGGTCTTCTGCAGATCGCCCGCGCGCTGCACCGCGGCCTGCTCCACGATCGCCGCGTTGCCCGAGGCGAGCCCGGAGAGCAGCGACGCGAGCGGGTACTTCAGACCCAGCCGTACGGTGTACTTGTCCGGCGCGGTCACGGTGTCGATCACGTCGATGTACGAGCGGCCGGGCGACGCGGTCTTCGGATCGAGAATGCGGTTGATCGTGTAGACGACGTCCGCGCTCGTCATCTCCGCGCCGTCGTGGAACCGCACGCCGTGGCGCAGGTGGAACACGTACGTCCGGCTGTCGGGGTTGTCCCACGACTCGGCGAGGTCGCCGACGACGTGGAGGCCCGCGTCGTACGTGACGAGCTTGTTATATAGAAGGTCGACGCGCCGGAACGATGAGAAGGCCGTGACCTTGTTGGGGTCGAGTCCGACGACCTCTTGGTCGACGCCGATGGTGAGCGTCACCTTGCCGGGCGCCGCGCCGGCCCGCAGGGCCGGTACGGACACCGCCACGGCGATTGCCAGCAGGAGCCATGCCGTTCGTCTCATGTTCATACCGCTTCACCCCCCAGGGTGTGGTGCCGGTCGTCCGATCGCCGCGCGGCGCTAGGCAGAAGCCGGGCGGATCGGGCCCTGTGTCTTGCGGTACAGAATCTCGGTCAAGCCCGGCCCGACGTAGTCGGTCAGCTCGCCGACGCGCCGGTAGCCGCGCCGTTCGTAGAACCGCTGCGCCGCGGCGTTGGAGGCGCTGACGAGCAAGAACACGTTCGGCCCGCTCTTGAAGATCTCGCTCTCCGCGGCGTCCATCAGGCGGGCGCCGACCCCGCGGTCCTGCGCGTCCGCCGCGACGCCGACGGCCCAGACGTACCCGCTGTGGCCGAACGTGCCGCCCACCAGGTACTCGACGAATCCGAGGACGCGCCCCGCGTCCTCGGCCACCTGCACCTGCGCGGCGCCGCGAAGCGCCGACTGGAACGTCTCCCGCGCCTCGCGGACCGTCACGCCGTACGCCTGCCACAGCGGCAGCCCGGACATGATCGCGGCGCAGGCCTCGACGTCCGCCGGGCCGAGCGGCCGGACCGTCACGACGCCTTCACGCTCCTCAAGTTCTCCGGTGCACGCGAGACCGCCTGCCCCCGCCGCAGGAGGCGTTCCGCGCGGGCCGGAACCACTCGGCGATGATCGTCTCCGCAGGTACGGTGCTCGCCGCCGACCGCGATCTTACCCCGGGCGCCGTCGTCATCGAAGACGGCCGCATCGTGCGCGTCTCCGCGGAGGCGGCGCCGGCGGGCGCGCTCGCCTTTCCCGACGCGACGCTGATCCCCGGTCTGATCGACCTCCAGATCAACGGGGGGGCCGGCGTGGACTGCCTTCGCGCCGGGGCGCCCGCGTACGAGACGCTCGGCCGGTATCTCGCGGCGACGGGCGTGACCGCCTATCTGCCGACCATCGTCAGCGCGCCGCTCGAGGAGATGCGGCGGGCGGGCGAGGCGGCCGCGATCGCGATGCGCCGCGGGGGGCCCTGGCCGGAGATCCTCGGAGTGCACTTCGAAGGGCCGTACCTCAACCCGCTGCGGCGCGGGGCCCACCGCGCGCAGGATCTGCGCATCCCCGACGTGGACGAGATGGCCGAGGTGGTCCTGCGCCTCGACGGGGCGCTGCGGCTCGTGACGCTCGCCCCTGAACTCGAAGGCGCCGAGCCGCTCGTGCGATCGCTCGCCGCGCAGGGCGTGCTCGTCTCGATCGGCCACACCGACGCGGCGTTCGACGACGTGCAGGCGGCGGCCAAGTGGGGCGCGCGCATGGTGACGCACCTGTTCAACGCGATGCGCGGCATCCATCACCGCGAGCCCGGGGCCGCCGGGGGGGCGCTCGTGACGCCGGCGCTCGCGCTCGGCCTGATCGCCGATTTCGCGCACGTGCATCCCGCGATCCTGTCCTTGGCCGCGCACGCCGCGGGTATGGGCCGCATCGTGCTCGTGACCGACGCGATCTCCGCGGCGGGGATGGGGCGGGGCTCGTTCACGCTCGGCGCGCAGACGGTCGACGTGAAGGACAGCGTGCCGCGCCTTGCGGACGGCACGCTCGCCGGCAGCGTGCTGCAGATGCACCGCGCGGTCTCCAATTTTGCCGCCGCCGCCGGCGTGAGCCGCCGCGACGCGGTTCAGGCCGCGTCGCTCGCCCCGGCCAAACTGCTCGGACTCCAGCGCCGCAAAGGCCGGATCGCGCCCGGCCTGGACGCCGACCTCGTGGTGCTCGGCCGCGACGGCGAGGTGCTGCTCACGGTCGTGCGGGGGGAGATCGCCTACCGGCGGGCGTCCTGAGGACACGCGCCGGCGCCGGCCGGCGCGGGTCGCGGATGTCGCCGAACGGCTAGGGCGGGGAGGCCACGCGGCGTATCGTCGCGGTTTGCAACAGGCTCAATTGCCGGGAGCGCCACGCGGCGAGAGGGCCCTTCGTGTCGAGCGCCGGCATTCGGACGAGATCGGCGGGGTTGGTGACGGGGTGCCCGGCTCCGCTCAGGTCAGCCGCACCGCTGCGCGGCGGTCCGAAGAAATTCCAACTGCCGATCAACCCGGTCGTCTCCATCGGGCGGAGCGACCACGCGGCCGCGCTCTCCTGGATTTCGGCCGGGGTCAGGACACGATTCCATACGGCGACGGACTCAATCAATCCCGGAAAGACCGCCGCGGCGCCCCTGCCGGGCTCACGGCATCCGATGACCAACGGCGCGCCACTGCTTCGCATCGGCACCGGGGCGCTCGCGATTCGATAACGCGCGCGCAGGGGCTCGAGTCCGTTGACATAAACCGCGCCGCCGCGCTCATCGTACGTCGCTGTGATCACCGTCCAATCGTGAACAGGCGCCGGTCCGGCCCGGACCAGCTCCGATTGTCCCGCGCCGCCGAAGTCAGCCCAGACGGTCCCTTGATTGTCGCGGGCCAGCCGCAGCTCATATCCCGACTCATTGTTCTTGTTGAGGATCGGCGCCCCGGCTTCAGGGCCGGCCAGGGGCGGCAATTCCTCCAGGTAGATTCGCGCCTGCACCGTGATCTGCCGCGGGTTCAGGTCTTTCGCATCCGCGACGACCGCGCATGCCTGCCGCGTCGGCCGCAGCGCCCAGATGGGTTCCGCCGGTCCTTCTGGAATGCTCATCTCCACGTGAATCCGCACAGGCAACGTGGCCCGCGTTGCCACACGAAATGGCGGGGTATCGTACCGGAGAGGCCGGTCGCCTGCGAAGACGGTCTCGCCCACGGCGCGGTCACCCACGAGCACCTTCGTGCTGACCTTGTACGCGGAGGCGGCCGTCCACGGCCATGCGCCGACGAGATCGAGACGGTACCAGCCGGGATCGAAACGCTGATCGGGCAGATGAATCTCTTGTGAAAATCGCCCGCCCGGAAGGGCGGCGACCGGCTCCGCAAACATGTCCCGCGGTCCCGCCACTGAGGGCGTTTGCGCGCGCGTCTCGAGACGCGCGGCCCGCGCAAACAGTTCGGAATCCATGACGTCCTGTGCCGCCGCCGGGCACTCCCGCCGGGGAGGGGCGAATAGCGCCTTGTAGGCGCTTTGATTCGCCGACAGGAGGGCACCCCGCGCGAGCACCATCCGCTTGGCTCCGCGATCCCGGTAAACGATCCCGTACGTTCCGCGGCACAACAGTGATGCGACCCAGAAGCCGGCCCGGGGTGCCTGTTCGATGTCGCGCAGTGTGATGGCGATGTAGTCCGGGCGCCGCGCCAGGACCGTCCGGAAATTCGACACATCCGTCACAATTGCGTAGAGCGCATTCCGTGAGGAACTCTCCGCGATCAAGTTGGGCGTGGCCGCGAACGACGCCTCGGCGGGAATGCGGCCGAGCGCGCGGAGCAGCGGTTCGTCGCGCCCGACACCCTCGGCGGCCGGCCACAAGGTTCCAAGTAGCGACGGAAACGGCGTCGCGGCACAGGTGCTCAACACGAGGCCGGCAAGAACCGCCAACACGGTGACGCTCCGAACGGAGGCCGGGCACCCCGCCCCGAAGGGCGATATCCTCTCCACGAAGCGGACGAAGCGTGAGAGTCCCACCATAGCGGCTACGAAGACGAACGGCAGCGCAGGGAAGATATGCCGGGCGGGATCTGCCGCAGTTCGGGAGCCAGGGTGATCTCCGCGTACACATAGGCCGGGATTACAAAGTACTCCCAGCCCAGCAACGGCAGAAAGAGCAGAGGGGCAAGAAGCGCGGTCCAGTAGTCGAGCGCCTGCCGGGTGAGGGCCACTTGAACGAGCGTGTGGGGCGACGACAGGATGGAGTGAAGAATATTGCCGGGAGACGCTCCAAGGGGCGATACCAGCGCCTCGAAATGTACGCGCCCGACGTGCTGGCCGCGTAACAGCGACTGCACCACCGCGGTCACGGCGACGAACCACAGCGCGCCCAGAACGGCGAGTGCGCCGGCGAAGCGCCGGCCCTTCCCCTGGAACCATGCGACCGCGCCCCAGACCGGAAGTGCCAGCGCAACGTCCTCTTTGCACAGCAGCGCGAGTGCGATCATAAGGAAAAACGCGCGGCGGCTATCTTTGATGTAGAACAACAGCGCGAGACTGAGGAACGCCGCGCCGAGGAAGGCTTCTCGAAAGGCATTTTCGACCACGGACCACGAGACCGACGGGTGCAGCGCAAACAAAGTGAACCAGACGGCCGCCAGACCCGCGGCCACGCCGCTGTTCGCCGCGAAATGTCTCGCCACAAGGAGCACGCTCAGGCCGCTGACCGCGACGGCAGCGGCGGCGATGAAGAGCAGCGTCGGCGGCGATGGCCAGACGGCGTAGGCCGGCAGCAGCAGATAAAAGATCGGCGAGAAATGGGATGCGAGAATGCGGCCGTGATAGATCGGCGTTTGTATGAATTGCTGGATGGTGGAGTGGAACCCCGGATCTCCATGCAGGGCGCGGTAGAACCCTTGATTGAAGAACGCGAGGTCGTAGCCCATGTCGTCGATGAAGGCGAAGCGCCGCCACACGGTCGTCGCCATCACGAACTGCGCGGCGGTCAGCACCGACGTGAGACACAGCGCGAGATACGGGACCTGACGGGATCGGGCGGGCTCGGGCCGTGTGCCGGCGGGGGCGAGGTCGCCGGCCGGCGATTTTAACGGCAACAATCAACCCAGCGGGCGGAAATCACAGACGGGTACATACGGCGTCCGATTACAGACACCTCCGCTCGCTTCGGTTGACAACGCGCCGGGGCTCTGATATCAATACGACAATCGCATATCGGTCCGTGCGCCGGCCCTGACGCCGGCACGGAGGGAGTGCGCCTAGGGTTCCGCGGCGACGCAGCCGGCAGGACCGAGCGGCGCAGACGGCCTACGCGGCGTTACACCGTCGGGATAAAAGCCCGAGGGAGGGTTCCTCTTCAGGACCTCTCTCGGGTTTTTGTATGGATGCGGATTTCGAGTAGGGGGCCGGCCGGTGGCTGATCTACGCGATCCACGGTTCGAGCACGACGCCTGCGGGACGGGGTTCGTCGCGACCACGGCGGGCCGCAGCCACGCCGTGATCGAGCTCGCGCTCGAAGCGGTCGCGCGGCTCACCCACCGCGGGGCGGTCTCCGCCGACGGGAAGACCGGCGACGGCGCCGGCGTGCTCACGCAGATTCCGCACCGGCTGCTGGTCCCCGACCTGTACCGGCTCGGCGTCCGGCCGCCGCGCCACGCCGATCTCGGCGTGGCGATGGCGTTTCTTCCGCGTGACGTGCGCGCGCAGGCGCGCGCGCGGTCGATCATCGAGGACGTGGCGACGCGCGAAGGGCTCGCGTTCTTCGGCTGGCGCGCGGTGCCCGTGGCGCTGAACGCCCTCGGCGCGCAGGCCGCGCGCACGCGGCCCGAGATTCAGCAGGCCCTGCTCGGCCGGCCCGACCGCCTCGGCGCGGAGGACTTCGAGCGCGCGCTGTACCTGGTGCGCCGGCTGATCGAGCGGCGCCTCGACGAAGAGGGCGTCGAGGGCGCGTACCTCGCCTCGTGCTCGCACCGGACCGTCGTGTACAAGGGCATGTTCGTCGCCCCGCAGCTCGCGCGGTTCTACCCGGATCTGCTCGATCCGCGCTACGAGACCGCGCTCGCGCTCTTCCACCAGCGCTACAGCACCAACACCTTCCCGAGCTGGCCGCTGGCCCAGCCGTTCCGGTTTCTCGCGCACAACGGCGAGATCAACACGCTCTCCGGCAACGTGAACTGGATGCGCGCGCGCGAGCGGCAGTCGCGCTCCGCGGTATGGCGGGAGCGGATGGGCGACCTGCAGCCGGTGATCCAGCCCGGCGGGAGCGACAGCGCGATGCTGGACAACGCGCTCGAGCTCCTCGTCCGGTCCGGCCGCGACCTGCTCCACGCGATGATGATGCTGGTCCCGGAGGCGTGGGAGGACCACGCCGAGATGCCCGACGACGTCCGGGCGTTCTACGACTTCCACGCCGGCGTCGCCGAGCCGTGGGACGGGCCGGCCGCGCTCGCGCTCTCCGACGGCCGGTACGCCGCGGCCGCGCTGGACCGCAACGGCCTGCGGCCGGCGCGGTACGTCGTCACCGACGACGGCCTGGTCATCGTGGCGAGCGAAGCGGGCGTGGTCGACGTGGAGCCGTCGCGCGTCGTCGAGAAGGGCCGTCTCGGCCCCGGCCGGATCCTCGCGGTCGACACCGCCGCGGGCCGCATCCTCACCGACGACGTGATCAAGCGCGAAGCGGCCGCCGGCCGCCCCTACGCAGCGTGGCTGGCGCACGAGCGCGTGCGTCCGGCCTCGCCCGAAGATGCTGCGCCGGCCGCGGCGGAGACCGCGGCCGCCGCGCCGGACGAGCTCGCCCGCCGCATGGTCCTGTTCGGCTACACGCGCGAGGAAGTCCAGCGCATCCTCGCCCCGATGCTGGCCGACGCGAAGGACCCGGTCGGCTCGATGGGTGATGACACGCCGCTCGCGGTGCTGGGGCCGCGCCCGCGCCTCGTCGCCCACTACCTGAAGCAGCGCTTCGCGCAGGTGACCAACCCGCCGATCGATCCGCTGCGCGAGCGCCTTGTCATGTCGCTGCGCACGCTGCTCGGCGCGCGGCCGAGCCTGCTCGCGGAGGGGCCGGAGCACGCGCGCCTCATCGAGCTGCCCAACCCGGTGCTCTCGCCGTCCGATCTCGCCTCGCTTGGGGCGCTCGGCGACGCCTTCCGTCTGCGCACCCTCGACGCGGTTTTCTCCGCGGCGGAGGGCGCGGAGGGCCTCGAGCGCGCGCTCGTGCGCCTCTGCGACGAGGCGGTCTATCAGGTGGAGGAGGGGGCGTCCCTGCTCGTCGTGAGCGACCGCCGCGCCGACGCGGCGCGCGCGCCGATCCCGCCGGTGCTCGCGGTCGGCGCCGTGCATCAGGCGCTGATCCGCCGCGGGGTGCGCATGCGCGCGAGCCTCATCGCCGAGACCGACGAGGCGCGCGACGTCCATCACCTGGCGCTGCTGATCGGGTACGGCGCGAGTGCGGTGTGCCCGCGGCTCGCCTACGACGTCGTCGCCGACGAAGGCCGCCGGCACGGGCTGGCCGCCGGCGCGGCGCTCGGACGCTACCGCGGGGCGCTCGAAGCCGGGCTGCTCAAGATCATGTCCAAGATGGGCATCTCGACGATCAGCAGCTACCACGGCGCGGGCATCTTCGAAGCCGTCGGCCTCGCGCACACGCTGGTCGAGTTCTCGCTCACCGGCACGCCGACGCGGATCGGCGGCATCGGGCTGGCCGAGGTCGCCGAGGACACGCTGGCCCGCCACCGGCAGGCGTGGCGCACCGGCGAGCCGCCCGCGCTCGAGGATCCGGGGGCGTTCCGGTTCCGCAAGGGCGGCGACTACCACGCCTTTCATCCGAACGTGCTGCGCACGCTGCACCGGGCGTCCCTCGAGGGCGGCGACGACGGCTACCTCGCCTACGCCTGGGAAGTCACGCACCGTCCGCCGACCGCGCTGCGCGACCTCCTGGAGTTTCAGGGCCGCACGCCCATCGATCTCGACGACGTCGAGCCGGCCGCGTCGATCGTGCGCCGCTTCATCGTCTCCTCGATGTCGCACGGCTCGCTCAGCCGGGAGGCGCACGAGACGCTCGCCGTCGCGATGAACCGGCTCGGCGCGCGCAGCGCGAGCGGCGAGGGCGGGGAGGACCCCGCGCGCTACGCGCCCCGCCCGAACGGCGACTCCGCCAACTCCGCGATCAAGCAGATCGCGTCCGGCCGCTTCGGCGTCACCGCGGCCTACCTCGCCTCCGCCCAGGAGCTCGAGATCAAGATGGCGCAGGGCAGCAAGCCCGGGGAGGGCGGCCAGATCCCGGGGACCAAGGTCAGCGGGGAGATCGCGCGGATCCGCCGCTCCCAGCCCGGTATCACGCTGATCTCGCCGCCGCCGCACCACGACATCTACAGCATCGAGGATCTCGCGCAGCTCATCTACGACCTCAAGCAGGGGAACCCCGGCGCGCGCGTGTCGGTGAAGCTCGTCAGCGAGGCCGGCGTCGGCACGATCGCGGCCGGCGTGGCGAAGGCCTACGCGGACACGGTGCACATTGCCGGCGCGGACGGGGGCACCGGCGCCTCGCCGCTCGACTCGATCAAAAACGCCGGCGTGCCGTGGGAACTGGGCCTCGCCGAGACCCAACAGACCCTCGTCGCGAACAACCTGCGCGGCCGGGTGCGCGTGCGCGTCGACGGCGGGCTCAAGACCGGCCGCGACGTCGTCGTCGCCGCGATGCTGGGCGCGGAGGAGTTCGGGTTCGCGAGCGCCGCGGTCGTGGCGCTCGGCTGCGTGATGGCGCGGCAGTGCCACCTCAACACCTGTCCGGTCGGGATCGCCACGCAGCGCGAGGATCTGCGCGCGAAGTTCCCGGGGACGCCGGAGCGCGTGGTCAACTTCATGACCGGTCTCGCGGACGAGGTGCGCCGGATCCTCGCGTCTCTCGGGTTCCGCTCGCTCGACGAGATCGTCGGCCGGCCGGACCTGCTGCGGATGCGCGCGGAGATGCCGGCGGGACGGGCGCGGCGCCTTTCGCTCGAGCGGATCCTCGCCGATCCCGATCCGTCCGGGACGCGGGCGCGCCGCGCGCGGCAGGACCGCAACGACCGTCCGGGGACGCCGTACGACGATCACATTCTGCTCGAGATCCGCGACGCGATTCTGGAGGGCCGGCCGGTCGACCGCGCCTTCCGGATCGCGAACGGCGACCGCGCGGTCGGCGGCCGCGTCGCCGCGGCGATCGCGCGGCGCTACGGCGACGCCGGGCTTCCCGACGGCACCGTCACCCTGCGGTTTGCGGGTACGGCCGGCCAATCGTTCGGCGCCTGGTGCGTGCCCGGGATGCGCCTCTTGCTCGCGGGCGAGGCCAACGACTACGTCGGGAAGGGGATGACCGGCGGCACCCTCGTGATCCGGCCGCCGGACGCGCTGCTGCCCGCCTCGCACCGTCACGCGATCGTCGGCAACACCGTGTTGTACGGAGCCACCGGCGGACAGTTCTTCGCGGCCGGCCGCGCCGGCGAGCGCTTCGCGGTCCGCAACAGCGGCGCCGTGGCCGTCGTCGAGGGAACGGGCGATCACGGCTGCGAGTACATGACGGGCGGCACGGTCGTGGTGCTCGGCGAAACGGGCCGGAACTTCGGCGCCGGCATGACGGGTGGCATCGCCTTCGTGCTCGACGCGGACGGCCGCTTCCTTCACCGGTACCATCCCGCGCTCGTTGCGGCGCGGCGGGTGGACGGCGCGAACGACGCGGACCGGCTGCGCGCCCTCGTGCAGGCGCACGCCGACGCGACGGGCAGCGGGCGCGCGCGGGCGATTCTCGACGAGTGGGACGCGTGGCTGCCGAAGTTCTGGAAGCTCGTGCCGAAGGACGCGCCCACCGCCGCGCCCGAGCCGCTGCCGGCCGCCGCGCCCGCGGGAACAGTCTCGCCCACGGGCTGACAGAAGGCGCGGCAGGGGCCGCTTCCCGCATCGCAGAACACGGCCCCGTGCCGGCTCCACTGTCGCCGCTGCAGTTTTTTCGCCGCGCCGCCGACGTCTACGGGGACCGCCCGGCGGTCGTGGACGGCGGCGAGCGCTACCCCTACGCGGTGTTCGCCGACCGCTGCCTGCGGCTGGCCGCCGCGCTCCGCGAGATCGGGCTCGGGCCGGGCGACCGCGCCGCGGTGCTCGCGCCGAATACGCACCGGGCGCTCGAGTGCTACACCGCGGTGCCGCTGGCCGGCGGCGTGCTCGTCCCGATGAACACCCGCCTCGGCGCCGCCGACTACCGGTACATCGCCGGCCACGCGGGCTGCCGCGTGCTGCTCGCCGATCCGTCGTTTGCGGATCTCGCCGGATCGCTGAGGGACGACCTCGGCCTTCGGGTCGTGACGCTGGGCGAGAAGGCCGCCGCGGGGGCCGCGGCGGGCGTCGAGGATCTGATCGCCGGCGCGCCGCCGGGACGGAGCGGCCGCCTGCTCGACGGCATCGACGCGCTCGACGAAAACGCGCCGATCAGCATCAACTATACGAGCGGCACGTCGGGGCACTCGAGGGGCGTGATCATGACGCACCGGATGACCGCCCTCAACGTGCTCGACGTGCTGGTCCACGCGCGGCTCGGCGGCGACGACGTGTATCTGCACACGCTGCCGATGTTTCACGTGAACGGCTGGGGCGGCGTCTGGGCCGTCACCGCCGCGGGCGCGCGGCACGTCTGCCTCCCCCGCGTGGATCCGCCGGCGATCGTCCGGCTGATCGACGCGGAGGGGGTGACCGTGGCCTTCGCCGCGCCGACGGTGCTGGTGATGCTCGGGGGCGACCCGAGCACGCAGGGATGGCGGCCGCGGCAGCGCGTGCGCTGGTACGTCGGCGGCGCGCCGCCGCCGGCCGCGCTCATCAAGCGCTGCGAAGAGGAGCTCGGCTTCGAGATCGTGCACGTGTACGGGCTCACGGAGACCGGGCCGTGGCTGACCGTGTGCGAGTGGCGGGCGGCGTGGGACGACCGGCCCCTCGCGGAGCGCGCCGCGCTCAAGGCCCGGCAGGGGATCGGGCAGATCGCGGCCGGACGGGTGCGGGTCGTGCGCGACGATCTCGCGGACGTCGCGCGCGACGGCGCCGAGATCGGCGAGATCGTCGTCCGCGGCCCGACCGTCACCCCCGGATACTACCGCGATCCCGAGGCGACCGCCGCGGCCACGGCGGGGGGCTGGTTCCACACGGGCGATCTCGCGGTGGTGCACCCCGACGGCTACGCGCAGATCGTGGATCGCAAGAAGGATCTGATCATCAGCGGCGGCGAGAACATCTCGTCGGTGGAGGTGGAGGGCGTGCTCTATCAGCATCCCGCCGTGCTCGAGGCCGCGGTCGTCGCGAGTCCCGATCCGGTCTGGGGCGAGGTGCCGCGGGCCTGCGTCGTCTTGAGATCGGGCGCGCACGCCACCGCCGGCGAGTTGATCGCCTTTTGCCGCGAGCGCCTGGCCCACTTCAAAGCGCCCAAAGCCGTCGAGTTCGTGGACGCGCTGCCGAAGACGGCGACGGGAAAGATCCAGAAATATCTGCTGCGGGCCCGCGCCGATGCCGCGGGCCCGCCCGCGGCGGCCGCGCAGGGTCCGCGCGCGGCGGCAGGAGGTCCCGCGCCGGACGGGGGAGGCGACGATGCCACTGCGTAGTCCCGATGAGTTTCTGACCAGTCTCCGCGACGGACGCCGCGTCGTCTACCGCGGCGAGCGGGTCGACGACGTCACGGCCCATCCGCACCTCGGGCGAGGCGCCCGTCACGTCGCGATCGATTTCCGCCTGGCGCACGCGCGGCCGGGCGACGACCTGCTCGCCGTGCCGGCGCCGGACGGCGAGCCGATGAGCCGGTACTTCGCGATTCCCCGTACCGCCGGGGACCTGCTGCGCCGACGCGATCTGATCGAGCACGTCACCCGGGAGGCGCGGTCCTTCGTCCCGCTCATCAAGGAGATCGGCACCGACGCGCTGTTCGCCCTCATGATCGTGACCGGCCGGCTGGACCGAGAGGCGGGCACGACGTACGCGAAGCGCGTCCGCGCGCTCTACGAGCACTGCCGCGACGGGGATCTCGCGATGGCCGTCGCGCAGACCGACGCGAAGGGCGACCGGGCCCGCCGGCCGTCCGAGCAGCCGGAGCCCGACGCCTACGTGCGGCGCGTCCGCGAGACGCGCGACGGCATCGTCGTCCGCGGCGTGAAGGCGCACACCACGAACGCCGTCTTCGCCAACGAGATCCTGGTCGTGCCGACGCGGGCGATGGCGGAAGCCGACGCCGACTACGCGGTCGCGTTCGCGGTGCCCGCGGACACGCCGGGCGTCACCATGATCGCGAGCGCGCGCGGCTTCGAGTCGACGAGCGAATTCGACAACCCGCTCAGCAGCCGGTACAGCCTGACGGAATCGCTGACGGTGTTCGACGACGTCCTGGTGCCCTGGGACCGCGTCTTTCTGTGCGGCGAGTGGCGCGCCGCGGGGGCGCTCGCGCGGACGTTCGTGGAGTTTCACCGGTTCACCGCGGTGTCGTACAAGACGCCGCTGCTCGAGCTGCTGCTCGGCGGGGCGGCGCTCATCGCCGACTACCACGGTCTCACCGGCGCGTCGCACGTCCGCGACAAGCTCGCGCGGCTCACGCTGTATCTGCAGACGACGCGGGGGCTCGGCACCGCCGCGGCGGCGGGCGCGCGCGAGGTCGACGGCATCGCGGTTCCCGACGTCGCCCTGACCAACGCCGCGAAGTACTACTTCGCGCACGGCTACCACGAGGCGGTGCGCGACGTCCAGGATATCGCCGGCGGCCTGCTCGTGACCGGACCGATGGAAGAGGACTGGGAACGCCCGGAGGTCCGGCGGCTCTTCGACCGCGCGCTCGGCGGCCGGGAAGGCGTCGGCGCCGCGGAGCGCCTTCGGGTCATCAATCTGCTGCGCGATCTCGTCGCCTCCGACCTCGGCGGATACCTCGAAGTGCTGGCGATTCACGCCGAGGGATCGCTCGAGACGCAGAAGCTGACCGTCCTCCAAGATGCGGAGATCGACCGTGTGAAACGTCTCGCCGCGTCGGCGGCCGGCGTGGACGAGCTCCGCTGAGCGGCAGACGGCGATCCGCGCGTGGTATCTTACTAGTGATGCGGTGGGCGGACGGAGCGGATCCTGAATGAACGCGTACGAGAACTTGGCGCGCTTCTTTGGGGGCGAAGAGGAGATCGTCGCGGCCTATCTCTACGGGCAGCCGGCGGTGGAGCGCACGTGGCCCGACTCCGACGTCGAGGTCGGGCTCGTATTTCGCGACACGATCGACTCCGAGGCGGTGACCGAGTACCTTGAAGGGCTCGGCACCGGCAACCCGCTCGGCGACGCGCCCGGCGTGCTGATGCCGTTTGCGCTCAACTCGCACATTCTTCCGGTCGTGTACGAAGTGCTGACGTGGGGCCGCCTCCTCGCCGACAACGACGCGGAGGCGCGCGAGGCCTTCGGTAAGCAGATGGCCGGGCGCCTCGAGCAGGAGCGGCCGCGCCTCCTCGAAGAGGCGCACGAGACGATTATGAAGGCGCGGGGCTTCGGCGCGTCGGCCGACGAGCCCGTCCACACGGGCGGCCAGACCGCGCGCGCGCTCGACCCGATCCGCATCGGCTGGCGGCTCGCCCGGGTGCTCACGTCGGTGCCGATCCTCGAGATGTTCAGCCGCGAGGTCGAGGCCGTCGCGCGCGACGCCGAGCGCGTCGCGCAGCTCGTCGGCGTGTTCAGCAACGCCAGCGGCGCTGCGACCGGCATCGCGAAGGCGATGCTGATGACGTACGGAATCCCGCGCCCCGCCCGGCGGTGGGAGGTGTTTTTGCCGCTGGCGGATATCGGGATGATCTCCACCGAGCTGGCGCTGCATCTGGCGGCGATGCTGGAGACGCGCTGGACGCTCCTGACCGGGAGCGGCCTCGCGTCGCCGGAGCGCGTCATCACCCTGATCCGCAGCTATCTGCCGCCGGTCATCGCCTTTGCGAGGCGCGCGTCGTGGGCCACCGAGCTGCCCGGGCTCGTCGCAACCCAGCGGCTGCATTGACCGCGCCCGACGTTCTGGACGGCCGCTACGAGCTGCAGGAGCCGCTCGGCAGCGGCGGCATGGCGGCGGTGTACCGCGCCTGCGACCGGCAGGGCGGCCGCCCCTGCGCGGTCAAGGTGCTGGCCGACGTGCTGGCGCGGGACGACGTCTTCCGGCGCCGGTTCCGGCATGAAGCCGCCTCCGCCGGGGGGCTCACGCATCCGCGCATTGTCACGATTTACGGCTGGGGCCAGGACGGGCTGCGCCAGTTCATCGCGATGGAATACGTGGGCGGCGGCACCCTGCAGGAGCGCCTGCAGCGGGACGGGCGGATGTCAGAAACGGAGGCGCTTGCGATCGCGGCCGAGGTCGCGGACGCGCTCGCCTACGCGCACGGCCGGCACGTCGTCCATCGAGACATCAAGCCGCACAACATCCTGATGACGGAGGACGGGCACGTCAAGGTCGCCGACTTCGGCATCGCCATCACGCTGAACGCGACGTCCCTGACGCGCACGGGCACGGTGATGGGCTCGGCGCCGTATCTCTCGCCGGAGCAGGCGAAGGGCGACGCGGCGGGTCCGGCGTCGGACCAGTACGCGCTCGGCATCGTACTGTACGAGATGCTGGCCGGCCGCGTCCCGTTCTCGGGCGAGGCGCCGGTCGCCGTTGCGCTCAAGCATCTCCACGAAGCGCCGCGCAGCCTCTGCGATCTGCGGCCGGATGTCTCGCCGGCGACCGTCGCGCTCGTCGACCGGCTGCTGGCCAAGGAGCCGCGCGATCGCTATCCCGACGCCGCCGCGCTCGCCGCGGACCTCCACCGGCTCGCCGGCTCCGTCGCCGGTCCGGTCGGCGCGACGGTACCGCTCGACGGAGTCGCGGCCGCGGCCGGCGCGCTTGCGGCCCCGGCCCGCTCGACCACGGCGCTCCTCGACCTGAAGCAGGTCGCGAAGACGTCGTCGCTCGCCGCGGTGCCGGGACAGCGCCGGCCCGACGCGGTGTCGGATACCGCGCGCCTTCGCCTGCCGGGACGGCGCCGGCCCACACTGGTCGCGGCGCGGGTCGCGGTGGCCGCCGTGTGCGTGGTCTTCGGCCTCACCGTTCTCGCCGCAGCCTATCGTACGGCGTGGCTTGCCGCGCACGTCGCCACGCCCAATCTGATCGGCCGGACGGTGGCCGACGCGGGGTCGGCGGCGCAGAAACTTCGGCTCGGGCTGCTCGCGGCCAGCAAGCGCCAGGACCCCAAAGCGCCCTTCGGCGTCGTGGTGGCGCAGGATCCCGCGCCCGGCACGGACGTCGCGAAGGGCACCGTCATCAACCTCACCGTCAGCGAAGGGTCAGGCGCGGTGCCCGACCTCCGGGGAGACAGCATTCAGCAGGCCGAGGGCATGCTGGAGCGCGCCGGCCTGCGGCTGGGGCAGGTCAGCTACACATTCGACGACCAGGTGACGTCCGGACGGATCATCTACCAGTTCCAGCTGCCGGGCGCGCAGCTTGGACCCAACGCCGGCGTGGACGTCCTCGTCAGCCAGGGCGCGCCGGCCCTTCCGTTCGGGCCCGGACCGCCGGGCCGCGGGCCCAAAGCACACGGGCACGGCGGCTAGCCGTTGATCGCGCGGCGGCGCCCCCCCGCGGGACCGCCGCACGCAGTTGTCGAGGGAGGAGACTCAGTGGCCGATCCGCTCACCGTGACCGTGCAGCCCACCCCCAACGTCAACGCCCTCAAGTTTGTGCTGAACCGCCGCGTGACCGAAGGGCGCAGCCAGACGTTCACCGACGCCGGGAGCGCGGCGGTCCCGCTCGCGCGCGACCTGCTGGGGATCGCCGGCGTGCGCCAGGTGTTTTTCCTCAACGACTTCATCACGGTGACCCGCACGGAAGGGACCGATTGGGACGCGGTCGTGCCGCGGGCGGAGTCGCTGATCCGGCAGCACATCGCCTGACCGCCTCGAGCCGTGCGGCGCGCCGCCTTCGAGCGCCTCGTTGCCCAAGCCCTCGACGGGCTCCCCAAGCACTTCGCGGAGCGCCTGCGCAACATCGCGGTGATCGTCGAGGCGCGTCCGTCGCATGAGATCGCGGCCGAGCTCGGCGGCGACATTCTCGGACTGTATCAGGGCGTCAGCGAGCTCGACCAGTCGCCGATGGCGGCGTACGAGCTGCCGGAAATCGTCGTGATCTATCAGCAGAACATCGAAGCGATCTGCCGGAGCGACGCGGAGATCGTGGAGGAGGTCCGCAAGACGGTCGTGCACGAGATCGGCCACCACTTCGGCCTGAGCGACGCCGAGATGGAAGAATGGGGCTAGCGATGTGTCGTAGGTCAGTGATCCTGTCACCTTAACGGATTAATGAAAATGTCATCCGCTGGGGTCTGAAGCTGTTTGCGCCGAGCGCTGGCGAGTAGCGTCCGTCGCCATGGATGATCCGGTGCCGGGATGTTTGGCTTTCGGGATGGCTGCCTGCCA
>Ga0207416_1000800_pt1 | contig 48147 bp, 47 predicted proteins | sample PaiPotPPM11metaG_FD_184107 | JGI IMG/M metagenome (GOLD analysis project Ga0207416, IMG submission 184107) | Iron sulfur acid spring bacterial and archeal communities from Banff, Canada, to study Microbial Dark Matter (Phase II) - Paint Pots PPM... ...
GGGGGCTGCGTAACCATGCGAAGAAGACCATCGGTGAGCCGTGTGCAGGAAAACTGCTTGCACGGTTCGAAAGGGGAAGGGGGAACCGGGCTCGCCGCGCGAGTACCGCGCCCCTAACTACCAATGCCTGATGTTTTCCAGATCCTGGCCGACCCGACCCGCCGCCGCCTGATCGACGCCCTTCGCGAAGGCGAGCGGTCAGTGGGCGAGCTGGTCGAAGCCGTCGACATCGGGCAGCCGGGCGTCTCCAGGCAGCTGGCCATCCTCGAGGACGCCGACTTCGTGATCGTCCGGCCGGAAGGCCGGAGACGGCTCTACTCGCTTCGCCCGGAACCGTTTCGCGAGCTCTCGCAGTTCGTGACCGGATACCGGGCCATCTGGGAGGGGCGACTCGACAGGTTTGCCGCCGAGCTCGACAGGCGGCGTAAGAGCAAGAACCACAAGGAGAAGCGCAGATGATCAGACCATGTTTGGTGTTCGTCGACCGGGCCGAGGAGGCGATCAAGTTCTACGTTTCGGTTTTCCCGAACTCGAAGATCGTGAGCATACAGCGCAGCGAGAGCGACGGGCCGATTGCCAAAGGCAAGCTGCTGCACGCCACGTTTGAGCTCGACGGGCGCGAGTACCTCGCGTTCGACGGCGGTCCGAGCTTCACGTTCTCGGAAGGGATGTCGCTGATGGTGACCTGCAAGACCCAGGAGGAGGTCGACAGGTACTGGACGCGGCTGACCGAGAGCGCAGGAGAGGAGGGACCGTGCGGTTGGCTGAAAGACCGGTTCGGCGTCTCGTGGCAGATCGTGCCCGAGGTGCTCGGCCAGATGCTCGGCGACTCGAAGTCCGGCAACTCCGAGGCCGCTATGCAGGCGATGCTCAAGATGAAGAAGCTCGACATAGCGGCGCTGCAGAAGGCTTACCGGGGCACGGCTGTCGCGTGACCGATCGACCAAAGCTGACCCTCGAGCGCACGTTCCACGCTTCCATCGACGAGGTGTGGGAGCTCTGGACTACGAAGGACGGAATCGAATCGTGGTGGGGCCCGGAGGGATTCAGCGTCGCGGTGAGCGACCTGGATCTCCGGCCGGGCGGCGATCTGGTTTATGCGATGAGCGCCACCGGGCCGGAGCAGATGGAGTACATGACCAGGGCCGGGATGCCCCTCATCACCGAGCACCGGCTGACTTTCACCGAGGTCGATCCGCCGCGAAAGCTGGCCTACAGGGACATGGCTGACTTCATACCGGGGGTCGAGCCGTACCAGGTGGAGACGGTCATCGAGCTCAGCGAGCTCAGCGAGGTCGACGACGGCGTGCGCATGGTGCTGACCTTCGACGCGATGCACGACGACCGATGGACGCAATTGGCGGTGATGGGCCGCGAAAGCGAGCTGCAGCGCCTAGCTGACGTTCTCGCGAAACGGCGAGAATAGCCCGAAGAGAGCGCTCTTCCCTCTCCCCGCAGGAGAGAGGGCCAGGGTGACGGCCGGGGTATCTTCCCTCTCCCCGCCGGGGAGAGGGCCAGGGTGAGGGCGTCAAGGAGGAGCTAGCAATGGCCGACAGCGTTTACCGCGTGACAGAGTTGATTGGTACCAGCAGCCAGTCGTGGGAATCGGCGGCGAAGACAGCCGTCGAGACTGCCGCCAAGTCCCTGCGCGACCTCCGTGTGGCCGAGGTCGTCGAGCAGGACCTGACGATCGAAAACGGCAAGGTCACGACCTACCGGGTCAAGCTGAACGTCTCGTTCAAGTACGTTCCGGAAGGGACCTCGAGCCGGGCCAGGAGCACGACCAGCCGGAAGCGCTAGAGCCTCAGGGGGCGGTCGCCGCCTGCAGCTGGCAGCCGGCGGCCTTCATCTCTTCGAGGGCCTGGACGCCGGTCGCCTCGTTGACCGCGGCGCACAGGTTCACCAGGACGCGAACCTGGAACTGGTTCTTGCGCGCGTCGAGGGCGCTCGCCCGCACGCAGTAGTCGGTCGCGATGCCGCAGACGTCGATGTGGTCGATGCGCTGCTCCTTGAGCACGTCGAGGAGCTTGTGGCCGCGAGTGTCGACCCCGTCGAACGCCGAGTAGGCGGCGGCGTTGCGTCCCTTGAGAACCACCACCTGGATGTATTTCTCGCGCACCAGGTTCTGGATGGTCGGCACGAACGCGGCGCCGGGGGTGCCGACCATGCAGTGCGGCGGCCATGTGTTGATGAAGTCCGGGTGGTCCGAGATGTGCTCTGGGGCGCTCTCGTGGTAGTCGCGCGAGGCGACGACGAACTGATACACGTGCTTGAAGTGCCGGACGTGGCGGGCGATCATCGCCGCCACCGCGAGGCCCCCCTTGACCCCGAGGCTCCCGCCCTCGACAAAGTCCACCTGGACGTCGACCACCAGCAACGCGTTTCTCAATGCCTGTTCGCGCCTTACTTAACGGTTATTTAGACTTGCCCCATGGCCTCCGTGATAGTAGCGGGCGCGCGTTGAGCGCGCGCAAATCCGCCTCTTACGGATCGTGGCCTTCGCCCATTGCGCCCGACCTCCTGCTGAAGGGCACGGTGCACCTGCGCAACCAGATGCTGCGTTGGGACGGCGACGACCTCTACTGGTCGGAGCTGCGTCCCTACGAAGCCGGTCGCATCGTCGTCTGCAGGCGCGCGAGCGACGGGACCATCGGCGACGTCACGCCGCACGGATTCAACGCTCGGACGCGCGTCCACGAGTACGGCGGCGGGCACTACGCCGTGCGAGGCGGCACGGTGTTCTTCACGAACTACAAGGACCAGCGCCTGTACCGGCAGGACCGCGACGCCGCGCCCACGCCGATCACGCCCGACGCGGATGTTCGCCACGCGGACATGCTCATCGACGAGCCGCGCGGCCGCGTCATCGCCGTGCGTGAAGACCACACAACTGGCGCCTCCGAGGCCGTGAACACGCTGGTTTCAATTGATGCTCGCGGCGAAGGCGACGTGATAGTCCTCGCGTCGGGCAACGACTTCTACTCGTCGCCGAAGCTGAGCCCCGACGGGAACCGCCTCGCCTGGCAGACATGGAATCACCCGAACATGCCGTGGGACGGCAGCGAGATCTGGATCGGCGAGCTCGATCGCGGCGGAAGGGTCGCGTCGCCGCGCAGGATCGCGGGCGGACCGAACGAGTCCGTCCTTCAGCCCGAGTGGTCGCCGAGCGGTGAGCTGTACTTCGTCTCCGACCGCAGCGACTGGTGGAACATCTACCGGGCACGGGGCGAGGGCGACGAGCCGGTTTACCGGCGCGACGCAGAGTTCGGCGCGCCGCAGTGGGTCTTCGGGCAGCGCTTCTACGACTTCAACGGTGCTGACGAGATCGTGTGCCTCTTTGCCGGCACGAGCGGAGCCAAGCTGGGCAGGATCGACCTCGACACCGGCGCGCTGGCGCCGATCGACCTGTTCTACTCGGCGCTCTCCAACGTTCAGGTTTCACGCGGCAAGGCCGCGATGTACGCGGGCTCCGCGACGCTGGCGGAAAGGGTTCTGATCGTCGATCTCGCATCGGGCGCCGAGAAGATCGTCAAGGTCGCGAACCCGGCGCACATCGAGTCTGGTTACTTCAGCGTCCCGAAGCCGATCGAATTTCCGACCGAACGTGGCGAGACCGCGCACGCTTTCTATTACCCGCCGCGCAACAAGGATCACGAAGCGCCGGCGGGCGAGCGCCCACCCCTCATCGTGCACTGCCACGGCGGACCGACGGGCAGCGCGGGGCCGACATGGGCGTTCGAGTTCCAATACTGGACGAGCCGCGGTTTCGCGCTGGTCGACGTGAACTACGGAGGATCGTCCGGCTACGGCCGTGCGTACCGGCTTCGGCTGAACGGTAACTGGGGTGTCGTTGACGTCGAGGATTGCGTCAACGCGGCGCGCTACCTAGTCGATCAGGGTCTTGCCGATCCACGACGCGTATCTATCACCGGCGGCTCGGCGGGTGGCTTCACCGTGCTGCTGTCGCTCACCCAGCGGGACTTCTACAACGCGGGGGCGAGCCACTTCGGAATCGGCGACCTCGAGCTCTTCGCCGAGGAGACTCACAAATTCGAGTCGCGCTACCTCGACGCGCTGGTCGGTCCCTATCCGGAGCGCGCCGACCTCTATCGGGAACGGTCCGCGATCTACTTCGCGGACAACCTTAGCTGCCCGGTGATCCTCTTCCAGGGCCTCGAGGACAAGGTCGTGCCGCCGAGCCAGGCCGAAACCTTCGTCGCGGTGTGCCAGGCGAAGAAGCTGCCCTACGCGTACATCGCTTTCGAGGGCGAGCAGCACGGCTTCCGGCAGGACAAGAACATCCGCCGCGCGTTCGAGGGCGAGCTCTACTTTCTCGGGCAGGTGTTCGGGTTCCAGCCGGCAGACGACATCGAGCCGGTCGAGATCGAGAACTTCACGCCCGGGACGAGCGTGAGGGGAGCCGTATCTTTTCCGTAGTCGGCGTGGCGGAACGGCAGACGCTCCAGCCTTAGGAGCTGGTGCCCGAAAGGGCGTGGAGGTTCAAATCCTCTCGCCGACACTTGGTACCCGCGGAATATCCGTTCGTGACGATATGCCTGAACCGGCGCGGGTAGCCTAAAGTTCAGGTTTCGTGGGACAAGAAGCCCCGCACCCGAACGGCTCGCGGCCGAAATCCGAAAGCAATGGGCATCAGAGCGTCGGCGGCTACCGACTTCTGCGCGAGCTCGAGACCGACAGCCTTGGCTCCGTGTACGAGGCCGAGCACCCTCGCCTGCACCGCCGCGTCGCGCTCCGCACGATAGGCACGGGCGTCGCGCGCGACGTCAGCTTTTCGCGCCGGTTCCTCCTCGAGCTCCGTTCGTACACCGCGCTCGAGCACGAAGCGATCCCCAAGCTCTACGAGCTCGCCTACGAAGGGGAGTCGCCTTATCTCGTGACCGAGCTGGTCGCGGGCCGCACCCTCGATGCGGTGCTCGGCGACGGCCAGCGCTACGAACCGCTCGGCATCATCGCCCTGCTCCGGCCCATCGCGAGCGCGCTCGATTACGCGCACTCGCGAGCCACGGTCCACCGCGACGTCAAGCCCGCGAACATCCTCCTCGCCGACGACGGGCGCACCATGCTGACCGGATTCGGGCTGGGCACGGTCGCGTCGTTCAACACCGGGCCCGGGGCGACCGGACAGGTTGCGCCCGACTACGTCGCGCCTGAGCGCCTGGTCGGCCGCGAGGTCGACGGGCGGGCGGACGTCTACTCGCTGGCGGCGGTGATCTTCGAAGCGACGACGGGGCGCCGTCCCTTCTCGTCGAAGAGCTGGATCGAGACGCTGAGCAGACGCCTCTATGAGCCTCCGCCGAACGTCCGCGAGGTCACCGGAGACCTGCCTGTCGCGTTTGCCACCGTGCTTCAGCAGGCGATGGATCGCGATCCGAACCGCCGCCCGTCCACGGCGGGCGAGCTCCTCGACCGCTTGCAGTCCGCACTCATCTCGCCGAACGGAAGCGTCGAGGTCAAGCGATGGCTGGAGCCTGAGGCGCGGCGGGGGCGCGGGGGTATCGGCGTGGGGGTCATCGTCCTGGTCGTGGTCGGGGTGTCGGAGCTTGTCTGGCTCGTCGAGGGATCGGGTCTGTCAGTCCTTACGCGAGGGATACACCGCCTGTTTGGAGGCTAGCCCCTCCGGCGCTCCGCGCCACACCGCCGCGCTTGCGCGGCGCCCCCACAGGGTGGTGGGGAGGAGATTTGCCTAAGTGGTGTGGCCGTCGAGCATCAGCACCGAGCTGCACGTGAACAGGCGGTCGACGGCGAAACCAGGGTTTACGTTCGACGGGTCCTGGCCGATCGTCGCCGCGATCTGCTGCACGAGCTGCTGTGCCGGCACGTTCATGCCGAACACGTTTCCGGATGTTGGCATGAGGGCGATGGCGCCGTTGCGGGCCCCCAGCACCACTGAACCGCTCCAGCCCACTCCGTTGTAGGTACCGCTGCCGGTGATGATCGCGCCGGCCGCGGAGTCCGAGGCGAGGCTGAGGTTCAGGTTGGTGAGGCCCGAAACACCGCCCGAGTCCTGCACGGCCTTGATCAGGTCCGCCGATGTGTAGCCGCGATGGACGGCGCCGAGCTGAACGATGTCCGCGGTCTTGCAATCCTCGACCGAGGCGACCGCGAGGAACGGCTCCTCACCGGCCGTTCCGAGGTTGCTGACCCCGGTGATGGTGAACGTGTAGATGCCGCCCGGAGCGTTTGTGATCACGATGGTGATGGGCGATTTGGCGGCCAGGGCCTGCACGCTGCCGTCCGGCGTTTTGACCGTGAGCTTCATCAAGCTTCCCGGATAGCCGACCGAAGCCTTGACCGCGTTGCCGCCCGCGTAGCTGTACGTGTACGTCTGCGTCTCACCGTTGTGCAGCGGCGCGCCGATGTAGTCCTGCTCGGTGCCCGGGGTTGTGCCGAGCTCGACCGCGTTGGATGCGTCGAGCGCCGGTCCGAACGGGTCGTTGGGGTCGGGCACGATCGGGATCGGCTGAGTGATCGTCCCGTCGGGGTTGGCGGTCGCCTGCTGTCCTTTGTTGATGGTCACGGAGTGCGAGCCGTTGTGGAGGATCACGGTCCCGTCGAAGACCTTGACCGTCATCGTGCCGTCGGGCTTGATGAAGACCTCGAACTTCGTGCCGCGCACGCTTGCCGTGGCCGACTTGCCCTGGACGTCGAAGGTCGCGCCCGTCACGAGGTGCTGCACGTTCGTGAACGTGCGCCCGACCTGCTGCACGAGCTTAACGTCGTGCATGTTGCCCTGCTTGGTGAAATGCGCGGAGCTGAGCTCGAGCTGGGTGTCGCTCGCCAGGCGCGTGACGGTGCCGTCCGGGAGCGTGATCGAGGCGCGGCCCTTGGTGTCCGTCTGGACCCAGTCCCCGGCCTGGATGACGGCGCCGGTGGTGGCCGGCGAGTAATCAGTGCCGTTGTGCGACGTGGAGGTGGCCGGCTGGTAGACGGTCAGCGTGGCGGTTGCGTTGACCGCCGCCTGTGCGGCGACGTTCAGCCAGACGACCACGCCGGCGATGGCCAGGATCAGAAGCACAACCACGATCAAGAAGCGGCGCCCGCCACGGCGTTTAGGCGGGGCTTTGGCGGCTACGGTTCGCATGTTGCCCGCGAAAGATAGCTCAATGGTTGCTTAACGGCGGCGGCTTAGGTTTCCGGCTGGGCGGCTTAGCGGTGGCCCTCGACGACCATCATCCCGTCGCCGTTGGCGCCGGCGCATGAATAGACTCGATCGACGATGTAGCCGGACGGGATCGAGCTGATCGACTGGCCGCCGAAAGAGCTCAGGTTGGTCACGACCTGGGTCGTCACGTTGATTCCCCGCACGGTGACCTGCGTGATGACCGCGCCGAGGTTCGGAGTGGCGGCATAGAAATCGATGGTCCATGAGATGGGCACGCCGCCGACGTTCGAGTAGTAGACGATCCGCGCCGAGGTCGCGGACGTGCCATCGACGTAGATTGTGACGCCGCTGGCGCCCGACTCCGAAATCGACTTCGCGATCTGTGAGTTGCTGAGCGTCTGGCGGACGGCGCCCCCGGTGTCGACGCTGTCCGACGAGCACGGGGCGCTGGTCGCGAACGCGACCGCATACGCTTCACCACCGGCGACGTCGATCGCGTGGACGATGGCGCGATAGAGCCCCGCGGGCCCACTTAGGTTGCCTTCGACGGGTGACGCGCCGTTGCGTGATGCGTGCTCGGTGCCGTTGGGGTCGATCACGGACAGCGTCATGAAGCTGCCCGGATAGCACAGGGCCACGCTCAGGGTGCCGCCCGGGGAGTTGTAGTCGACCTCCGCGGTTTGGCCCGTCGAGATGCTGTCGCCGCCCGAAACCTGCAGGGTTCCCGGTGTGGTGCCGGTCGAAACCGCTTTCGCGCACTGCGACATCAGGGCGAATGGATCCGACGGGTCGCGCTGGATCGCGCGGACGGTGGAGACCTTTCCATTCGCATCCACGTCAACCTCTTGATTGGCCTTGACGTCCACCGATGTCTGACCGCTGACGTGGACGGTTCCGTCGAAGACCTTGATCAGGTTGGTCTGGTTCTTCCGCACCAGGACCTCGTATTGAGTTCCGCGTACCGTGGCGCTGACGGAGTGCCCGTCCACCTTGAAGGTGGCTCCGGTCGCGAGGTGCGCGACGTTGATGAAGGTGCGGCCGACCTTCTGCGTGACCTCGGCCGACTGCAGGTTTCCGTTCTTCTGCAGCAGGACTCCCGAGATCTTCACGTCGGTGTCGGGCGCCATGCGGATCAACGATCCGTCGGGGAAGTCGATCGCGGCGTGGCCGGTGGCTTCGGTCGCGACCTCGTCGTTGGCGACCAGCGACTGGCCGGGAGTGCCCGGGTTGCCGTTCACCTTGACCGGCTGGTTGATCAGCACAAGCGTTGCCGGAGCGGTGATGGGCGCCGCCGCCTGAACGACGAAGAACCAGTACCCGCCGCCGACGATGAGCAGCACGACGAGGAGGAGAGCCACCAAGCATCCGCCGCAACCAAAGCCGCAGCCCCGCCCCAAACATCCGGTTTTCTGAGGCGTGGCCTGTTGGGGGACCATCGGTGCCGGGGACGCCGGCGGTGGCTGGGTCGCCATCGCCCGGCAGATTAGCTTGAAGTCGTCTGCAAATCGACGATTAAGCGAGCCGGATCACTCAACGTGAAAACGCGCATGCAGACGGGGCGGCTCAGGCCGAGCCCCCACGACACGGTGCCCTCGAAGTCCTGTATCTGGCGCGCCTCTTTGAGCACCTGATAGTCGGCCTGGACGAAGTACGGCGGCCCGGAAAAGGTGGAGGCGCCGGTCGCGGAGTGGACGGTGATCAAAACGCCGGCGGAGCCGCTGAGCTGCACCGTCTGCCCGCTGGCGCCCTGCGTGAAGGTCGCGGTGGCCTGCCGCTTCACGGTGTATGCGGGGACTATGGAGTCCATCTGCAGGACGAAGCGGTCGTACCCCGGCTGCTCCGCCACCCGCGCGGCGATCGTGTTGGCGACGCCGGTCGTGCCGCCGGCGGCGTCAGCGCAGGCGAAGGCGGGGAGGGGGGTGCCCGGCGGCGTCGGCGGGCTGACCGGCGGCTCCGAGATCCTGGGACCCGACACGATGGTGGAGACAGGGGTGTCGCTCGGGCTGACCGCGGCGCTGGGGGCCAGGTTGGGCCCGCAGGCGGTCAGAATCGAGATCAGCAAGGCGGTCAGGGCGAGGCGCACCGGCCAATGGTATGGTCGTGAACCGCCGGTCGTGTGCCGAGGTGGCGGAACAGGCAGACGCGTCGGTCTCAAAAACCGATGTCCGCAAGGACGTGCGAGTTCGAATCTCGCTCTCGGCACCATGCCGCATTGAACGACCGGCCGCGGCTAGGGGGTTAAGGCACAAGGTCGGACGGTCGGCTGACGCGCAGTGTGGAACGACGCGTGCGAAATGACGAAGACGAGGGTTGACAGAGGTGCAGCGCTACACCCCTCTCGCCCTCACACCGGCTTGTGGCCGTTCGCCAGCTTCTGGACCCACTCCGCGTACCGGCGGTCGAGCAGCGTGTATGTGCGCGTTCGCTTATCCCATTCATATGGGTATGGGCGATTCTTGAACTGGTGCAGTGCGTGGCCGACCGAACTGAGCCGACCGGCGATCTGCAGCCCCGTCCAGCCGGTCGCCTCGGTGACCTTTTCCATCGGGCAGCCGCCAGGCTGCGTTGCGACCACCGCGAGAATTCGCTGCGCGTCGGGCTGCAACTTCGACCAGAACGACGCGAACTCGTCCGCCGTCCAGTCCACTGCTGCGTCCTTGGCGTTCGAAAGGCTGCTACCGGCTAGAAGCTCCATGAGCTTCTGCCGGGGGTTCTCGCCCGCCTCTGTCTCGATCGCGATCGTGATCTTCACCGTGCTTTTTACCTCCTATGCGCCATTAGCCCTAGCGTCACGACGACTAGTATAAGAAAACTCAGCCAAGAGTCAATAAGTACCTTTAGTTATATTAGTACATGTCAGCACATATGAGTACTTCCTCGAACTCGCACGTGGACCCCTCAATGCTGCGCGATCAGAGACTGCCTACGCTGGCAGCGCGTCGTGAGGGGTGCAGGCTGCGCCGTTTCCACATCTGCAGATTCTTGGGGGAGCCGGCATGAGCCCGCTCCAGATCAACGCGCTGCTGGCTGTCGGGCCGCGCATGACCGTGCCGGTTGCCGCCACCACCCACACCGATCCCAACAGCGCGAACAGAGCCTGCGTCGGGAGCGACTGACCCAACATGAAACGCCGGTCGGCTACCAGCCGGGCAAGTCTCGAAGGCTCTTAAGCTCCCTTCCGTCTAGAGCGGCCATGAGCTGTTCCGGCTCCGCGACGAACCATATCGCGGTGCGCCAGGCGATTTCACCAACCGTCGCTCGAAACGCGGCCGTCCCTCGGTGGAGGTAGGCGGTTGCGAAGTAGGCGTCGCCGGCCTTGTAACCAGAAGCCTCAAGCCACTTGGCAACCTGATTGACTCGGGCCTGAGTCGTCGGACCTTCCGTCGCGACTGCTTCGACAAAAACAAAGCGCAGTGGCGACGCGAGGTCGGCGAGCAGAACATCGGGCAACGGATCGCCAGCCTGGTGCACGAGCTTGAGTTTGCGCATCAAGTCCTTGTCGATATGGGTCGTAGATGAAGAACCGTCCGAATAGCTGAGCACCACGGGCTTCACCAAATACCGCACTGCAAATGACTCGATGACGGCCTTGATGATCGGCTGCGAGGGGCCGGGCGCAAGCTTCTGCGTGGTGCCGTCTGGAAGCGTGACCGTGGCGAGGGTGCCCTTTCCAAGGATCGCGAGGCGCGCCAGTTCGGCTGGGTCCAGATGCTTCTCGCGCCATTGAGCGATGCCCCTGGTTGCGTCGGCCTCGGTACGTGCAGGGTCGAAGAGATCTGCAAATTCAAATGCCAACGCGTACCTGCCTTTGCCCGATGTCTTCGGGAGAGGTCTCTCGACAACGGCGCCCACTTCTCGCAGCGCGCGGATCGCTTCGTCGCGGATTCCCTCACGACTGTTCGGCGCCAGCCATGATTGTCCGTCAGCCTTTTGACCTGGCCGATGAATGCGCTCGAAGTACGCGGTCCGCGCCTTCAGGCCGGTCCGCGTCGACTGCCGCACGGACATTTCGATGACGGCTTTTGGCGCAAGCCAGCGATCATTGCCTTCGATACACAAGCAGTAGAGGAATACGAACACGGACCTGGCGGCATTGGGATTGGTGAGCCACTTCCTCCGGTCCATGCCCTCGGGGAATATCTGGCCCAGGCGCGATCTAACCTGTTGGTAGGTGGGAACCCTGGCTTCAAGCCAGGCAGGAACCAACGGCATCAGTTGCGTAGGTACGCCGCGAGAATGAAGTCGTCTGGATTTCTAGCGCTCGCTAGCCGCATCAAGGCTGCGGGCGGAGGTAACGGCAGCGCAACCAGCTCAGTTGCTGACACCGCAACGGAGCCGGAGAGTGAGCGGAAGATTCGGTCAACCGGCTCTGAGTTCAGAAGCGCGCAGAGAAGGTCCACCGGGACGGATGCAGCGCCACTGTCCGAGGTCACGACATTGAGGTGGTTCTCGACCATTGCGGGCGGATCGCCGAACGGAGCGGCAACCAACCGCCGCCGCTGCTCCTTGGACGTGGTGCGCTTTACGAGCACGGCGGGACGGTCGAGGAGCAAATGCCCCATCCCGTTGACCATGAGGTGCAAGAGCCTTCGCCTGGAGCGTCGGTAATCGACCTGTTCAGCTGGCCTCACTGCGTCGGCCCAAACAATCGGCGCCGTGCCACGTGAAGGTGAAGCTCTCAACTGGTCGCGGTGTCGGTTCCAAACCAATGGGCCAGTGTGCACCCGATAGCCGTAGTCCGCCAGGCGATACCGCGATCCCGAGGCAGCACTCAGAAGCAGGGCGTCCGATTCGCGTCGCGGGATGAACCATGGCCCCGCGCCGCGCAGTCGAGTCGTCAATCCGCCATGACTGTCGACATCTCCGAAGACGGTAAGTACTGATCGCTGTGTTCGCCCAAAGACAGCAAGGCACATCTCCTGCAAGACGCCCATGAAAACCGACCGGCGCGATGCAATGAAGCGAACGCTGGTCGGTGGCCTCTCGGTAGCAACGAGTTGGCGCAGGGCGGCGAAGTAATCACCCGCAAGCCACGACGTCGGCATGACGTATCCAACAAGGCCACCGGAGATGGCAAGCGCCACATCGACAAACAGACCGTAGAGGTTCGCGTGGCCTCGGATGCTGCCCGCAAAGTGGGTGCGCTCCAGGTCACTTAGGCGGACTCGGCCGAACGGCGGATTCCCCACGACCACATCCGCGCGCGGCAATCTGCCTTCGACCGCAAGCCGAAGGGTGTTGTCGTTCCGCAGATTCCATCGAGGCACTGTTCCAAACCACTCGCGGGCGAGTGCGTTCAACGCGGCTCGCGTGATAGCTAGACCGCCTGGGTCAATGTCAATTCCAATCAGGCAGCGAGCGAGTGTCTGGGCTGCGTCTTCTGATCTAGGCAGGCGTTGGACGATTCGCCGCGCGATCGGAAGGAGAAAGGCTCCACCTCCGCAAGCCGGATCACAGAAAACTTGAGAGCCGTCGAAACGAGCCCCTGCCGCCCCGAGGTCATCGAGCAGACGGTCTGCCACATCAGGTGGCGTGTAGAAGATGCCTAGGGCGGATCGCATCTTCTCGGGGAGCATGGTTCGATGACGCTCTGCGGCCGCCGAAACGTCGCCCGGATCGCTACCGATGGCTGACACGGCCGATGCCTGGATTGTTGCGGCCAAGTCTTCCAGCTCGCGTAGGCCCGGTCGCGTGGTGCGCTGGAATGGCTTCATGCCCTCAAGACCCTAGCTGCTTCCCTCCGATAGACGTGAGTCATGGCAGAGCTGGAGGGCGGGCTTTCTGCCAGGTCTGTTTCTAGTCGAGTCTTGAGATCAGGTACAGGACTGCGGCAGCGGTGGCGAGGGCTGTGTGGAACTGCGTCCACGCCTTGCCTCGCACGAGGCCGACGCCGAGCGCGACGGCGACAACCGCCGCGCCTTTGCCTGCCCAATCACCGTAGCCGCCTACTGCGGTGCGCACGCGTGGAGTCTACTCCCGCCACGGCCGATTCCAGCGCAGCCTTTACACGCTGACATCCAGGGGGGTGCGCAACTGAGACATATGGCCGCAGTATGCCGAAACGACACTCAACAGAGGCTTGTCGTGGCTAGCTCTGGCCCGTGCTAGCGACTCTTCGTGACGTCGATCGAGTACCCCAGCCGTCTCGAACATGGCCCGGCGCCGTCGCGTCTGAGAACTCAAAAACCGATGTCCGCAAGGACGTGCGAGTTCGATTCTCGCTCTCGGCACCATGCCGCATTGAACGACCGGCCGCGGCTAGGGGGTTACGGCGAGGGGACGATCCCCGGTATGACGTAGGCCTCGATCATCGCTACGACTCCCACGCCCGCGGTGAGGATGAGGCTGTAGCGGATCACGCGGCGGAAGATGTCGCCTTCCGCGCCCACCTTGTTGACGCCCGCCGCGCCCACTGACAGGTTCTGCGGGCTGATCATCTTGCCCATCACGCCGCCCGACGAGTTCGTCCCCGCCGTGAGGATTGGGCTGACGTTGTGCAGCTGCTGCGCCGTCTGCGCCTGCAGCGGACCGAACAGCGTGTTCGAGGACGTGTCGCTGCCGGTGAGGAACACGCCGAGCCAGCCGAGGAATGCGGCCACGAACGGGAATATGAATCCCGTCTTCGAGAGTGCGATGGCAAGGCTTGCCGTCATGCCTGCGTAGTTCATGAGCTGCGCGATCGCGAGGATCAGCGCGATGGTGGCGATGGGCAGCGCGAGCTGCCGGACCGTCCGCCTGTAGACCGCAAAGAAGTTGAGGCGCGCCCCCGCCAGCAGCATCAGCAGGAATGCGACGACGCCCGCATAGAGGACCAGGGAGCCGGCTGCGGCAAGAAAGTTCCAATCGAACGCGAGCTGGTACTCCGTCGACTTGCCGACGATGGGCTTCTCGCGGTAGATCAGCGAGACCGGCTTGCCCTTGACGATCTCATAGGTGCCAGGCCACAGGAAGTTCCAGTCTGGGAACTTGAACGCCTGGCGGTCCTTGGCGGGATCGGGCCCGATCCAAGGCGTGGGGCAGAGCTTGAAACCGGGCGTGCCGCACTTCAGGTCCGCCGTGATGTTGGCCGGAGCCGCCAGCGCGGTCTTGACGTCGCCAACCGGATGGCCCGACCACCACGGCAGGTTGCCCATCTGACCGATGAGGATCACGAGGACGAGCACGACGTACATGCCATAGGCCCGTGCGATGCGCGCGGGCGGATCGATCGCGTCGAAAGGCGATTGGCTCGACCTGCTCGCCGCGGCCGCCCTCCCCGGCAGGTCGGAGCCGCCCATCACGCGGCGCGGCGCACCCGTGGGCGTGGCGGTTCCAGACTCGTGGGCGAAAGTCCATGTCTCCTTCGGCCGCCACACGCGCAGCAGCAGCGCGAGGCAGCCCATCGAGACGAGCGCGGCGATGATGTCCGTGAGCTCGGGTCCGATGAAGTTCGAGACAAGAAACTGAACGACCGCGAACGAGATGCCGGTGACGAGCACGGCGGGAAGGATCTCGCGCATGCGGCGGAAGCCGCACAGCACGACGATCAGGTACCCGGGGATGATGATCGAGAACAGCGGTAGCTGCCGCCCGACCATCGCCGACAACGCGAGGGTCGTGTTCGTGACCGGATGGCCGATGATTGGTGCCACCAGCCCGCCCAGAGTGACAATGGGAATGCCGATCGAGCCGAACGCGACGGGCGCGGTGTTGGCGAGCAGCGCCAGCACAGCCGCGGTGACCGGCTCGAAGCCGAGGCTCGCCAGGATCGAGGCGGTGATCGCCACCGGCGCGCCGAAGCCGGCGATGCCCTCGAGCAGCGCGCCGAACGAGAAGGCCACGAGCAGCGTCTGCAGGCGGCGGTCCGTGGTGAGGCGGGTGAGCGAGCGCTTGATGACGTCGAAGTCGCCGCTCGCCACGGTCAGGTTGTGGAAGAAGACCGCGTTCAGCACGATCCAACTGATCGGCCAGAGCCCAAACGCCATGCCCTCGGTCGCCGTGCCAACGGTCACGCCGAATGGCATGCCCCACACGATCCAGGCCAGGACGAAGGCGGTGAGCATCGCCGCCAGGGCGCAGAGCCACGCCGGCAGTCGCAGGATCGCAAGGGTGACAAAGAGCACGTACAGCGGCAGGCCTGCCACCAGGGCCGACAGCAGAGTGCTCCCGAGCACCGGCTGGTAGCTCTGATGAAACGTCAAAAAGACGTCCATCGTCTCCCCCCTAAACAGATGCTTACCGAAGCCGTCCCCAATTGAATCCGAATCGGGCGCGGTTTGCAAGCGATGCCCCCGGAGCGGCCCGTATAGTGCCTCGCGGCCCTATGACCATCGCCAATCTCCGGCATGACATCCGCAACGTGGCGATCATCGCCCACGTCGACCATGGCAAGACCACGCTCGTCGATGCCCTGTTGAAGCAGAGCCACACCTTCCGGGACAACCAGGAGGTGGGGACGCTGATCATGGACAGCAACGACCTCGAGCGCGAAAAGGGCATCACGATCCTGGCCAAGAACACGTCCGTCCGGCATGGCGACGTGACGATCAACATCATCGACACGCCAGGCCACGCCGACTTCGGCGGCGAGGTGGAGCGCGTCGTGAACATGGCCGACGGCTGCCTCTTGCTCGTCGACGCGGCTGAAGGTCCCATGGCCCAGACGCGCTTCGTGCTGCGCAAGGCGTTCGAGGCGGGACTGCGGACCATCATCGTGATCAACAAGGTCGACCGCGCCAATGCCGACCCGGCGCAGACCCTGGAGCGGATGCACGACCTGTTCCTCGAGCTCGCCGAAGACGCAGACCAATTGGAGGCGCCGGTGATCTACTCGATCGCCAAGGAGGGTCGGGCCGGCCTGAAACCTGATGAGCTTGGCCCGGACCTCGAACCGCTGTTCAAGACGATCATCGATCAGGTCCCGCCGCCGGTCGCCGAGCAGGGCGGATTCCAGATGTTGGTCGCCAACCGCGCCTATGACGATTACACCGGCACCATGGCCATCGGACGCGTCTCTCGCGGCACCATCGCGCCGGGCGACGCCGTGGCCGTTCTGACCGGGGAGGGCGAGGCTCGGCGGGTCAAGGTCGTGCAGGTTCTGCTGTACCGGGGCCTGGATCGAGTTGCCGTCCCGCGGGCGAGCGCCGGCGACATCGTGCTCCTGACCGGCATGGAGGACGTGGCGATCGGCGACACGCTCGCCGACCCGGAGGCGCAGGACGCACTTCCCCGGATCGAGATCGAGGAGCCGACCGTCCGGATGACGTTTGGTGTCAACACCTCGCCGTTTGCCGGACGCGAAGGCAAGTTCTCGACGACGCGCCAATTACGCGCGCGCCTGTACAAGGAGCTCGACACCAACCTCGGGCTGCATGTCGCCGACACCGACGTCGCGGAGCGATTCCTGCTCAGCGGTCGTGGCGAGCTCCACCTCGCCGTCCTCATCGAGACGATGCGTCGCGAGGGTTACGAGTTCGAGGTCTCGCGACCGGAGGCCATCATCAAGGTCATCAACGGCCAGCGCATGGAGCCGGTCGAGCGTCTCACGGTCGACGTCCGCGAAGAGAACGTGGGCGGCGTGACCGAAGCGCTGGGCAAGCGGCGCGGAGAGATGATCGAGATCAGCTACGACAAGAAAGGCGGCGTGCGTCTGGAGTACATCATCCCGACCCGCGGCCTGATCGGCTTTCGCAACACCTTCCTCACGCTGACCGCCGGGACTGGATTGATGGGCTCCATTGGCATCGGTTACCGGCCATGGGTCGGCGAGTTTCGCGAACAGCGCAACGGCGCCCTGACCGCCTCCTCGCCCGGGACCTCGCTCACTTATGGGCTGGCTGCCGCGCAGGAACGCGGCACGACCTTCATCGAGCCTGGAGAGGAGGTCTACGAGGGGATGATCGTTGGGATCCAGAAGCGGCCGGGCGACATCCGCGTCAACGTGTGCCGCGAGAAGAAGCAATCGAACGTCCGCTCGTCGACCTCGGACATCTCCGTCCGCCTCACTCCCGCCTCCCGGCTGAGCCTCGAACAGTCACTGGACTTCCTCGCCGACGACGAGCTCCTCGAGGTCACCCTGAAGCACCTCCGGCTGCGCAAGCGGCACCTGACGGAGGTCGACCAGTCGAGGGCCCGGAGGGTCACCGAGGCGGCTCGAAGTTAGTCCTGGCGGAATCCGGGTATACTCAGTCTTAGCTGGCGAAGCGCCGGCGCTCACCGCAGGCTTCTATCTTCTCGAACGGGCCTAGCTAGATGAGTTGGCCCCGCCGTTCGAGAGATAGGAGATGGAAATGCCTACTGGCACCATCAAGAAGCTGGTTTCGGATCGTGGCTTTGGATTTATCAAGGCCGAGGACGGACAGGAATACTTTTTCCACCGCAGTGGCACCGAGGGTGACTTCGACGGCCTCCAGGGTGGCGAGAAGGTTTCGTTCGAAATCGAGTCGAGCCCCAAGGGCCCGCGCGCCAAGAGCGTCCGCGTAGCCTAAGCTCCGACAACCAGAAAGCCCCGAGCCTCGGCTCGGGGTTTTTTTATTTGGATTCGGCGCCCCTGGATACAGCGAGGCGATTGAACCCCGACCGAAAGGCTCCGCTGGCGCCACCGGCGCGATAACCGGCCGCGCTCGAGGGCTCTCTTACGCCGTGACGAGCGAGTCGGGCCGGCTGGCGACCACCTCGTCGGCTACCTCGAACAGCGCATTCCCGAGTTCAACCAACTCGCGCAGACGTTCGGCACGTGATTCGGCGCTCGCGAGACCTAGGTCCTCGAGCAGGTCACCCAAGAGCTGCCGGTACCGAGGGTGTTCGTTTTCCGGAGCGTCGTTGAGGATCGCCGCTGCCGAGATCCAGATCCCGGCCCCGATCCACGGCATCGCTTCGCGATGGTCCCCTTGATCGATCATCACTTGCGATCCGTCGACCAGGTAAGGACGCAAATGTGGCCGAAGCTTGAAGTCGAACGGCGACGCGGTCCGCTTGACCTGCAACGCGCGGTCAAAGGCATCGGCGGCCATGTCGGCATACATCTGCACCGTGTCGGCGCTCATGTCTGAGTCGCCATAAACGGCAAGGGCTCTCTCCGACAGCTCAGAGTGATTGAGACCCTTGAGCTGAACGCGCAGATTGACCAGGCACTTCCTATGCGTCGGTGGACGAAGCAGCGCCACGGCGACAAGCGCCGCGAGATTCTGAATCGCCAGCGTGACATGAATCATGAACTCGCCAGGATCCTGTGTCCGACCCGCTGCGTCGAGGTACATCTGGAAGCGGCGCTTCTCTACATCGCAGCGAGCGACGACCCAACGCTGATGCGCGAATTCGCGAGCCACAGTTGGCTGAATCGAAGCGAGCACGCCGGTCGGGTCCGCAATGATCGCGTTGAGTGCTACGTGGTCAGCCACCTCCGGGTTTGCCAGCACTTTTTCAGCGCTCGCGTACTCTGCGACACTGCGCAACCCAGCCTCGATCGACAGGCCGCGGTAGAACTCATCGATTGGGTCTTGGCCCGGCGATTCGTTGTGCACGAGGACGCAGATGTCGACATCGGACTCCGGCGGAAAAGGTGCATCACGAGACATGCGAGTGATGCCGCCCATGAAGTGCGCGCCGCGAAACTCCGGGTTTCGCGCCGCATAGCTCTCGACCCACTCGGTCGCGACCGCGACCACTTCGGAGACTCTCAATCGAACTCCCTAGCCGCCCAAGTATGCGCGGCGTACGGCGGGATTGTGCAGCAGGTCGTCCCCGCTGCCGCTCAGTAGGATGCGTCCCGTCTCGATCACGTAGGCCCGGTCCGCGACGCCCAGCGCGCGCAGCGCGTTCTGCTCGACTAGCAGGATCGTCGTCCCCTCCTTGTGGATCTCCTCGATCGCGCGAAAGACCTCGTCCACCATCTGAGGCGCGAGCCCGAGCGAAGGCTCGTCCAGCAAAAGCAGGCGGGGCCTGGCCAGGAGCCCGCGCGCGATGGCAAGCATCTGCTGCTCGCCACCCGACAGCGAACCGGCGCTCAACGCGCGCCGCTCGCCGAGGATGGGGAATCGCTTCATTACGTCCTCGATCCGCTTGCGCGTCGCCGCACCGTCCCGACGCGCCCACGTGGCGAGCTCGAGGTTTTCGAGCACCGTCTGGCGGGCCAGGATCTCGCGGCCTTCCGGCACCTGGACAAGGCCATGCCGCACGATGGCCGAGGCCTTGGCGTTCGCCAGGTCGAGCCCGTCGAAGGTCGCGGTCCCGGACTCTGGCCGGATGAGCCCGGACAGCGTGTTGAGGATCGTGGACTTGCCGGCGCCGTTGGCGCCGATCAGGGCCACGACCTCGCCGGCGGCCACGCGAAACGACACGCCGCGGACCGCGACGACCGCGCCGTAACTCACTGTCAGGTCCTCGACGTCGAGGATCGCCTTGTCCGGCTCGCGCGCCGCGCGGCTCGTGACGGCCGCCTCCTCCACCTCCGTCGCCTCGTCGACTCCGCTCGCGCCGGGCGCGCTGGTCACCTCTCGGTCACCGCCGGTGCCGAGGTAAGCCTTGATCACCCCAGCGTCGGTGGACACCTCGTCCGGCGTCCCGTCCGCGATCTTCTTGCCGAAGTTGAGGACCGCCACGCGTTTGCACACGCCCATCACGAGGCGCATGTCGTGGTCGATCAACAGGATTGTCAGGCCTTCCGCGTTCAGGCGCTCGATCAGCTCGCGCATCCCCTGCTTCTCCGCGGGGTTCATGCCCGCGGCGGGTTCGTCGAGGATCAAAAGGCGCGGCCGCAGCGCCAGCGCGCGGGCGATCTCGAGCCGCCGCTGGTCGCCGTAAGGAAGGGTCGCGGCATGACGTGTTCCCACGGAGTGGGGAAGACCCACCGATTCGAGCAGCGCGTAGGCGTCCTTGATCCGGCTGCGCTCGTCGCTGCGAAAGAGCGGGAGGGTGGCGAGCTGTGCGAGCGTGTCGTCACGGCGCCGCGTGTGCATTCCGATCAGCACGTTTTCGATCGCCGTGAGGTCCTTGAACAGGCGGATGTTTTGAAACGTGCGCGCGATGCCCAGGCTCGCGATGCGGTGAGCGGGAAGTCCGGTCAGCTCATCGGACTCGAGCCATGCTCGGCCGCCCTGGAACCGCGCATAGCCCGTGACCACGTTGACGAGAGTCGTCTTGCCCGCGCCGTTGGGACCGATCAGGCCCTGGATCGACCCCTGGTTCACCTCCAGCGACACACCGTCGACAGCGCGCACGCCGCCGAAGTGGCGCTGGACGTCAACCAGGCGAAGGAGCACGCGCCCTGGCTCGCGGCCACCACGCCGGCCGCACGATCGCGAGCCCGCCCCGGCCGACGATTCCCTGCGGCCGGAAGACGATCACCGCGATCAGGAAGATGCCGCTGAAGACATTGATGTAGGGACCCGCCTGCAAAAAGATGTAAGGGAGGAGCGTGACGATCAGTGCGCCGGCAAGGGGACCAAGGACAAAACCGCTGCCGCCGAGCACAGCGAAAGTCAGGATCTGCACCGCGCGTGTCACCCCGTACTGTTCGTCACCGGGAGCGACGATGAATGTGAGGTGGGCTTCCAACGCGCCTCCGTAGCCCGCGAGGAGAGCGCTGAAGACAAAGGCGATCATCTTGTATTGCGCGACGTTGATGCCCTGGCTCAGGGCGGCGATCTCGTCCTGGCGGATCGCGGACCAGGCGCTCCCCAGTCGCCCCTTGGTCAGCCGCCAGACGAGGAAGACGGTCACGACGAGCGAAACGAGGATGATCGGCACGCCGCCGAGCGGGTCGGCCGCGTGCTTGAGCCCGAGACCTTCGCCGGTGATCGGCACATTGAGGATCACGCCAAGTCGCAGCGCCTCGATGAATCCGATCGTCGCGATCGCGAGGAACACTCCACGGAGGCGCAGCACGGGCAAGCCTACGAGCAGTCCGCCCAGTGCCGCGAGCAAAGTGCCGGCCGCGATGTTCACGGCGAACGGCGTGTGCCAGTAGAGCTCCATCAGCACCGAGGTATAGGCGCCGACCGCCATGAAACCAGGGGCGGCGAGCGACAGCTGTCCTGAGTAGAGGACGAGGAACATCGAGGTCGCGATGATGCCGTTGATCCCGATCTGCGAGATCAGGAGCGTGTGCGAGTTCCAGAACCCGACTGGGTCGGAGAAGAGGTTGAAGAAGAAGTCCATTTCTAGATCCGCTCCCGCAACCGGGTGCCGAACAAACCCTGCGGCCGAAGCACCAGCATCAGGAAGAGCGCTGCGAAGGCGACGCCGCCGCTGGCGCCACTGCCCAGCGTGACGAGGGTGAGAACCTCCACGACGCCGAGAAGGTAGCCGCCGATCACGGCGCCCGGGATGCTTCCCATCCCGCCAAGCACGATCACCGCGAGGCCGCGCACCTCGACGTTGTCACGCCCGATGTAAGGGCTGATATCGCCCAGCGCGACGCCGAACATGATGCCGGCGAGGCCGCCGAGCGCCGACGAGATGACGAGGGTGAGCGAGATCATCCGGTCGACGTCCAGCCCCATCAACCGCGCGGCGCGAGGATTCTCGGCCACGGCGCGAAGGCCGCGGCCAACCTGCGTGTAGCGCATCACGTAGCCGAGCACGAGCATCAGCGCGATGGTGATCGGGATGATCGCGACCTTGCTTGCCTCCAGCGTCAGGTCGCCGATGTGCCAGATCGGGTTGGGGACCGTGCCCGCGGGGAAAGCGACCGAGTTGGCTCCGTCGACCCAAAGCCACGAGAAGATCGAACTGGACGTCCCTTGCTCAATTGCGGCGACGATGACCAGCGCGAGTCCGATGGTGGAGATGAGCGCCGCGATCGGTGGCGCTTGCCGCCGCCGCAGCGGGCGCAGGCAGACGTACTCGATCACGAGGCCCATGAACGCCGAGGCTGCGATGCCCAGGATGCACGCGACCGCGAATGGTTGGCCGTGGTTCACAACCAGGGAATAAGTCAGCGCGGCGCCGAGCATGAAGACCGCGCTGTGGGCGAGGTTCAGGATGTCGAGGATGCCGAACACGAGCGTGTAGCCGACCGCGAATAGCGCGTAGATGGAGCCGATGAAGATCGCGTTGACGATCTGCTGGTCCATCAGCGCGTCAGGTCAAAGAGGGTTGGGGGAGCGAGTGGAGCTCCCCCAATCGCTTTTCAGCTCGGCTGGATCTGGTGGTCGAGCTTGAACCCGCCGGCGCCGTCCATCTCGATGATCCACACGGTCTGCTTGACGTCGTGGGTCGAGGTGAACTGGAATGGTCCGAGCGGCGTCTGGATGTTCACGGTTTCCATCGCGGCGCGCAGCTTGTCGCGATCGCCCGCGAGGTCCGTGAACGTCAGGTTCGCTCGCTTGGCCGCGTCGGCAAGGATCTTGATCCCGGCGTAGCCTTGCGCCGCGAACTGGTCAGGGTCCTTGCTGTACTCGCTCTTGTAGGCCGTCACAAAGTCTTGGTTCGATGCGAAGGTGTTGCCGATGTACCAGGCGCTCGCACTGCGTGCGCCCTTTCCGGCCGCGCCCGCCTGCTTCGAAACGGTCGCCGTGTTGAACCCGTTGCCGCCGAGGAACTGGCCCTGGAATCCCAGGTTCCGCGCGCCGGTCATGATCTTGGCCGGAATCCCGCCCAGCGACGTGATGAAGATGACGTCTGGGTGGAGCTGCACAGCTTCGGTGACGTACGGCGTCAGGTCGGCCGCGGCCTTGCTGAACGGGATCGTCTTGAGCAGCTGGATGTTGTACTGGCCGACCGTGTCCTGGACGATCTTGCCGCCGTCACTCGAGAACTTGTCGTCCTGAGCCACCAGCAGCACACCGGTGGACGGGTGCGCGTCGGCCGCGTAGGACTTGATGTTGTCAGGGATCGCCGTCTGCTCGCCGAGGCTGTCCCGGAACACGTACTTGCACGGGGTGGTGGTGGGATTGGCCGCCGTCCAGTTGCAGTCCGGCACGATGTGGATGCCCGTCGTGCTGACCGCGAGGATCGGTGTCTTGAGACTTTCGGCCAGTGGGTGGACCGCGACGGCCGAGTTCGAAAGCGTCGGACCGAGCAGGGCCAGGTCCAGTGACGACTGGATCAGCGTCTGGGCCTTCTGGGCCGAAGTGGCTGCGAGGGAGGCGTCGTCTTGGACCTCCAGGTCGATCATGGCGCCATTGATTCCGCCCGAGGCGTTGATCTGCTTGACCGCGAGCATCGCCCCGTCGCGGCTCTGCGGCCCGTAAACGCCGCCGGCGCCCGTGATCGACAGGATGGCGCCGAACTTGATCGTCTTCCCGGCGTAGGCGTTGGCCGAGTTGCCGCCGCCGGTGTTACCACTGGATCCACATGCGGCGATGACGAGGGTCGCCGCCACCCAGCAGACAAAGCGCATGCGTTTCATTTCATCCCTCAAACCGAACTTGGCGATTCCTTAACTTATCAAACCCGACATCCCTATTCTGCGCGCCCTAGGCTCGCAGACGTTTCATGAGCCGGGGGATGTCGAGCTTCGGCTGCGGGTACTTCAGGCCCATTTCCTGAAGCGCCTCGACCAGGATCATCGTGACCGCCCAGTTCCGGTACACCTTGTCGTCGGCCGGTACGACGTACCACGGCGCCCACTGCGTCGAGCAGTTCGTGACCGCCACGCTGTACGCGCTCATGTAGTCATCCCAGTACGCGCGCTCGTCGATGTCGTGCTCGCTGAACTTCCAGCGCTTGTCCGGGTCCTTGAGCCGCGCCGTCAGCCGCTTGCGCTGCTCGGCGTACGTGATGTGGAGGCAGATCTTGACTACTGCGGTCCCGCTCTTCACCAGCTCCTTCTCGAAAGCGTTGATCTCCCCGTAGCGCCGGTTGATGACCTGCGGAGTCGCCAGGTTGTGGACTCGCGCGATGAGCACGTCCTCGTAGTGCGACCGGTTGAAGATGCCGATGAACCCAGGTGGGGGAAGACGCTTGCGGATCCGCCACAGGAAACCGTGGCGCTTCTCCTCGGGCGTCGGCTGCTTGAAAGGAGTGATCAGCACACCCTGCGGGTTGAAGTTCCGCACCACGTGGGTGACCGTGCCGTCCTTGCCTGAGGTGTCCATACCCTGCAGCACGACGAGCAGCGAGCGCTTGTGCTCGGCGTAGAGGCGTTCGTGCAGCTCGAAGAGCACGTCTTGCCGCGCGGCGATCTGCTTTTCCGCGCGCCGGTTTCCGCCCTTCAGGCCCGGCGTCGAGTCGGCATCGACGTCGACCATCCGGAAGCGGCCGTCGCTCACTTGCGCGCGGAGCAGCTCGCGAATGTTCTTGCCGGCCACCGCCGCCAGTGTAAAGACGAGTGGGGGCTACAGGCCGGATTCATTCCGGCCGTCACCGCGCGTGCCCGGCCAAACGCCGCCATGCATTGTGTAACTCGGAGGGGGTTCCACGGGGGAGGCCTGCCTGCCCCGTGATCTTTAGCCCAACTCGATGGGTACCACGTCGAGGTGAAGCAGCTGATCGCCGCGCAGAACCGACAGCTGCAGCTTCGAGCCGATGCGGGCTTCGACCATCAGGCGCTGCAGGTCGCCCGCCTTGCTCACGCCGACGTCGCCGACCGAGACGATGATGTCGCCGCTCCGCAGCTTGCCGCCGGCGGCCGGGCTGCCGCTGACCACCTCGTGGACCTCGACGCCGGCCTTGCGCCCGACCTTCTGCGACAGCGCCGGCGACAGGGGTCGTGTCCCGCCTGCGATGCCGAGGTACGCGCGCCGGACGCGGCCGTTGCGCATGAGCGCGGCCAGGATCGCCTCCGTCGTCCCGTTCATCGGCACCGCCAGGCCTAGACCCATGCCGGCGACGGCTGTGTTCACGCCGATCAGCCGTGCCTGCGAGTCGGCCAGCGCGCCGCCCGAGTTGCCGGGGTTCAGCGCCGCGTCGGTCTGGATGACGTCCTCGATGAACCTCCGGTGCCCGTTGCCGTCTGCGGTCGCCAGCGAGCGGCCTAACCCGCTGACGACCCCGGACGTGACGGACCCGGAAAAGCCCAGGGGGTTTCCGATCGCCACCACCAACTGCCCGACGCGGAGCGCGTCCGCGTTGCCGATGCGCACTGGCGTCAGCGTGGCCGCTCGGGCGCGGGCGACCGCCAGGTCGGAGAGCGGGTCGGCCCCGATCACGTCGACGTCGTACTCGGTGCCATCGATGAATGAAGCGCTGGCGGCGCCGCCGGCGGCGACGACGTGGGCGGAGGTGACCAGGAAGCCGTCCGGGGTGATGACGACTCCAGAGCCTGCCCCACCAAAGCCGCGTCCGCGCCCGATGCGCAGGCTGGCGACCGACGGGAGGACCTTCTCCGCGACGGTGCTGACGGTCGCCGAATAAGCGTCGAGCGCCTCTTGGTCGGTTATCTCGGCCATGGTGTTACAACATTACGACGTAACAGATCCAGGATTGCAACCCGGCTGGGTCTACGCGCGATAGACCGAGATTTCGGTGGCCTTGACGGAGACCCAGACCTCGGCGCCGCCGGCCAGGTGGAGGTCGCGCACGGCCGACGGCGTGACCTCCGCGACCAGGGGAACAGGGCCGCTGACGCGCACCCTGACCCTCTCGCCCTGCATGTCGAGGTCTTCGGCGCGGCCGCGCCAAACGTTCCGCGGCGTGCCCTCGGGCTTGGTCATGTAGAGCGCCACCGCCCGCGGGTGGATGACCGCCAGCACGTCGCCCTCGCCCGCCTCGGGGGCCGCGAGCGACGCGCCACCCGGCTCGAGCTCGATGTGGTCGCCGTGGCCGCGGCCGCGAAGCAGGTTGACGCCCGCGAGGTCGGCGGTGAAGCGCGACCGTGGTCGCGCGGTGACCTCCTCCGGCGTTCCGCTCTGGATGACGCGCCCGCCTTCGAGCACGACCAGCCGGTCGGCGAGGGCCATCGCCTCAAGCGGGTCGTGGGTGACGAGAATGCGGACGCCCCGGAAATCCGCCAATTGGCGCGAAAGCTCGCGGCGGACCTCGGCGCGCACCGTCACGTCGAGGGCCGACAGCGGCTCGTCGAGCAGCAGGAGGCGCGGCTCGGTGGCGAGCGTGCGGAGCAGGGCGACGCGTTGGGCCTGGCCGCCGGACAGCTCGCGCGGCATGGCGCCCACGCGATCGCCGAGCCTGGCCCGCTCCAACATCTCCATCGCCCGCTGCGCCGCATCGCGCCTGCCCTGCGCGCGCAGGCCGAACGCGACGTTGTCGAGCACGCTCATGTGCGGGAAGAGGACGTGGTCCTGGAAAACGAGACCCACACGCCGCTGCTCAGTCGGCACGTGGACACCGCTCCCCGAGTCATCGAGCACCTGACCGTCAAGCGCGACCCGGCCGTCGACCGGAATCAGCCCGGCGAGCGCGCGCAGCAGCGTCGTCTTGCCCGCGCCGTTGGGACCCAGCACGGCGACGGTTTCCGTGTCCTCGACATGCAGCTCGACCTCGAGCGCGAAACCGTCGCGGCGGACATGGATCTCCGCGTTTAGCGTCACAGCGCGCCGAGCCAGCGGTCGCGCATGCCGGCGAGGATCGCCAGCGACACCACGAGGAGGATGAGGCTGAGGGCGATCGCGCCGTCGGGCTGCGTCTCGAGCGCCACATAGACGGCGAGCGGGACGGTCTGGGTGCGGCCGGGGAAATTGCCCGCGAACGTGATGGTCGCGCCGAACTCGCCGAGGGCGCGTGCCCAGCAGAGCACCGCGCCGGAAAAGATCGCGGGGCGCAGCAGTGGAAGGGTCACGCGCGCGAAAACCATCCAGCCCTTCGCGCCGAGCGCGCGCGCCGCCTCCTCGTAGCGATGGTCGAGCGCGCGAAGCCCGCCCTCGACCGCGATCACGAGAAAGGGCATCGCGACGAACGTCTCGGCCAGGACGGCGGCCGTGGTGGTGAAGGGGATCTGCAGGCCAAACGCCTGGTAGAGGAGCGAGCCGACCAGGCCGCGGCGGCCGAAGGCGAGCAGGAGCGCGACGCCGCCGACCACAGGCGGAAGCACCATCGGAAGCGTGGTGAGCGCGCGGAGCACGGCGCGCAGGGTGCCGGTGGTCCGGGCGAGGACCAGAGCAAGCGGGATGCCGAGCACCAGCGCCGCGCCGGTGGCCGCGACCGAGCAGAAGAGCGACAGAGCGAGAGCGGTGAGCGTTGCCGGCGCGACGAGCGCGGGTCCCACCTGGCTCCACGGGGCGCGGACGACGAGCCCGGCGAGCGGGAGGAGAAACAGGAGGAGACCCAGCCCCGCGAGCGCCAGCATGGGCGATGGAATCCGGGCGGCGCTCACACCTTCTCGAAGCCGGCCCCGGCGAGGATCGACTGGCCGTCTGGGGAAAGGACGTAGGCGATGAAGGCGTCGGCTGCGTTCTTGTTCTGCGCTCCGTTGAGCCTCGCGATCGGATAGTCGGCGATCACGTTCTGATTGTCGGGGATCGCAATGCCGTCGACCTTGCCGCTCGTGACGATGTCGCTGACGTAGACGATCCCGGCATCCGCTTCGCCGAGCGCGACCTTGCTCAGCACCCCGGTGACCTGGGTCTCGAAGCTCGCCGGATGGACGGTGACACCCGCTTTGGCGAGCGCCTGCTGGGCGTACTTGCCCGCGGGCACCGACGGGTCGGCGAGCACGACGACGAGCCCCGGCCGCGAGAGGTCCGCGAGCGTGTGGATGTTCTTGGGGTTGCCGCGCTCGACCGCGATCTCGAGGCGGTTGTGAGCGAACGGCTTCGGCGTGCCCGCGACCAAACCCGCGGTTTGCAGCGTCGTCATGTGCGCGGTGTCCGCGGACGCGAAGACGTCGGCCTGCGCGCCCTGGGTCAACTGCGACGTCAGGGTCTGCGTGCCGGCGTAGCTGAACGTCACCGTCATGTTCTGCTTCGTCTGCAGCTGCGCCCCGATCTTGTCGAATGCGGGCTGCAGCGACGCCGCGGCAAAGACCGTGATCGAGGTGGCGGCGGGGAGGTTGCTATTCGTCTGGGTCCCCCCGCACGCGGCGATCAGCAAGAGCGTGACGGTCCCGAGGGTTCGTCTAATCACGCGGCAGCTCCACCCCGACGTTGGTCGCTTTCACGACCGCGATCGCGGGCATGCCGGGCTTGAGGTCGAGGTCGTCGACGGCTTCCCGCGTCAGCAGGGACACGAGGCGGTGCGGCCCGGCCTGGATCTCGACCTGGGCCGCGACCCGGTCCTTGATCACGCGGGTGACGATGCCAGGGAAACGGTTGCGCGCCGACTGCTTGACGCTCGACTTCGGCGCCCGCTTCGGCTTCGCGATGATGGCGAGCGACTCGCCGTCGATGAGGCGCTGCCTGCCGTCGGTGCGGACCGCGACCAGCCGGCCGTCGTCGACCATGCGGCGGACGGTGTCCACGCTGACGCCGAGCATCTTGGCGGCCTGGCCGGGTCGATAGCTAGGCATTGCTCGTCAAATCCTAGCAGTTGCCAGATTACGGCGGCAATTTCCAGGAACGCATGGCATGCACCGCGCCCATCGGCACTTACGAATTCTTCACATCCAGCTAATGCCAGCGGCTCGCCGGCGGGCTTTCAATGAGGCGGTGAGCCTCGCACCTGCCGAAGACCAGATCGCCGCGCCCATCTCCGGATCTCGCGGAATCACGCGCCGCCAGGCTCTCGCCGCGGCGGTCGCCACCGGCGTCGGCGTCGGCGTGGTGCGGCTGCTCGGTGGTTCGATGCAGCAGATCGCCGCGCCGCACGCGGCGACGAGCACGGATTGGATCTCGCCGCTCGGCAGCGAATCGGCGCGGGTGATGCAGCTGCTCAGGCGCACCACCTTCGGCTACACGCAGCCGCAGCTCGAGGCCGCGCTGTCTGACGGCTTCAACAAGACCGTCGACCGTCTGCTCGAGACGAAACCCGCGGAACCGCCGGTGCTTGCCGCGGCGAGCACGCCGGGTGGTCTGTTCGCCGTCAACCTGCTGCAGCAGTGGTGGATCGACCACATGCTCGCGTCGGCCACGCCGTTCGCGGAGCGGATGACCCTCTTCCTGCACGGCCATTTCACGAGCGACTACAGGAAGGTCGCCGACGACACCTTCATGTACTGGCAGAACCTCACCTGGCGCCGCATGGCGTTGACCAACCTGCGGTCGATGCTCATGGCGGTGACCACCGACCCGGCGATGCTCCGCTACCTCGACCTCGCCACGTCGACCGGACAGAGCCCGAACGAAAACTATTCGCGGGAGCTGATGGAGCTCTTCACCATGGGTGCGGGCAATTACACCGAGGATGACGTGCGCGAAAGCGCAAAGGCGCTCGCCGGGTGGACGGTGCCACAGCCGGACTCATACGCGACGGTGGTCGTGGACAAGGCCACCAACGTGACGCGCCGCCTGCCGGTCTACTCCAGCCAGAAGACCGGCGTGTTCAACGCCCGCCGCGCTTACAAGGGCTCGGTCACATACCTGGGCAGGTCGGGACAGATCGACACGCAAGGCGTCATCGACCAGATCCTGGCTCAGCCCGCGACGGCCGTCCTCATCGCAAGCAAGGTCGCACAGCATTTCGTCACCGCGCGGCCGGCCACCACGTACGTCAATGGGCTGGCCGACACGTTCCGGCGCAGCAAGTACGACATGAAGACCTTGATGCGAGCGGTCTTGACGAGCCCGGAATTCGTCGCCGACCAGGGCTATCGCAGTCTGGTCAAGTCGCCGATCGAGGTCATGGTCCACGCGGCGCGAGCGCTTGGCACGACCTCGCCCTCGACGTCGAAGCTCATCGCGGGCGCGGGGTCGGGCATGGGCCAGAGCGTGTTCGATCCGCCCGACGTGAACGGCTGGCCGAACAACGAGTCGTGGATCTCGTCGAACACGGTCGTCGAGCGTGTCAACTACGTGACCGGCGCGCTCGCCCAGGTCAAGGGACAGCTGCCGCCGTCGTCCGACGCGATCCATCAGCACCTAGACGGCGTGCTCAGCCCGCAGACCGCAAGCCTCCTTAACCAGGCCGCCGACGAGCGCGGACGTTGGTTCATCGCCCTGGCCTCACCGGAATTCCAGCTCAAGTAGGTGCGCAGATGAACAAGGAACTCGGCATCAACCAGCTCAAGCGCCGCGACTTCCTCAAGGCGGGCCTTGTCTTCGGCGCCGGCGCCTCAGGGCTCGCCGCGGGCTACGCCGCGGTCCCGGACGCCTTTGCGCGCGCCGTGTACGCGGCCAAGAAAGGAGGACTCGCCAACGACAACATCCTGGTCATGATCCAGCTCGCGGGGGGCAACGATGGGTTGCGGACGCTCGTCCCGCTGGCAGACCCCGCGCTCCACGACCTGCGCCCGAAGCTGGCCGGGCCGATGGTGTCTCAGGCCCTGCCGCTCAACAACCAGTACGGCTTGAACCACAACCTCGGCGGCATCAAAGGCCTATGGGACAAGGGCAAGGTCGCGATCGTGCAGGGCGTCGGTTATCCGAACCCGACGTTCTCTCATTTCGAGTCGATCCGCATCTGGGAGACCGGTGACCCGACGAGACGTCAGGTCGACGGCTGGCTCGGCCGCACACTGGCGACCAGCTACGACTCCAACGGCCACCCGCTCACGGGCTGCGCCTGCGGAGCGACCGATGCCCCCGGTGCGCTGCGCGACCTGCAGGCGACCTTGACCGTGATCCAGAACCAGAAGACGTTCGGTTTCACCGGCGGCACCGAGGTCGAGGCGGCTGTGGGCGCGCTGTACAAGGGCACGCCCGGCATTTACGGAGCGCTGTTCGACACGGCGATCGCCACAGCCACCGAAACGATGGCCACGCTGCGCACGTCGGCGTCGTCCTATCAGCCGATGGCGGACTACTCCGACAAGGTGAAGCTCGTCTACTCGTCGAAGAACCAGCTCGCCGCCGCGCTTCAATTGGCCGCGGAGTTGATCGTCACCGGGACCGGCGTGAAGCTGCTTCACGTGACGCTCGGCGGATTCGACACGCACTACACGGAGCTCAACCGGCACGACGACCTGATGGGCTACCTGGATTCGGCGGTCTCGGCCTTCTACCAGGACCTGGCCGCCCACAACATGGCGGACAAGGTGCTGATCGCCACCTGGTCGGAGTTCGGCCGCCGGCCCAAGGAAAACGCGAGCGGCGGGACCGACCACGGCGCGGCAGCGCCGCTGCTGCTGATCGGCGACCCGGTGCAGGGCGGGCTGTACGGCGCCGAGCCGAGCCTGACCACGCTGGACTCTACGGGCAACCTCAAGTACGCGGTGGACTTCCGATCGGTGTACCAGGAGATCCTGAGCGGACACCTTGGCGCGGACGCGGCGAAGATCCTCGGCACGACCTTCGACAAGGTCCCGTTCCTCAAGGCGCCGGTCGCCGTCTGACGTGCGCGCCCTGTTCCTCAAGGCAGGGGCGACGGCCATCACCGTCGTCGCGACGGTCGCCTCGGCCCTGTACGTCTCCTCGCATCTGAAGAATCCCTCCGCGCCGCTCCAGCCCTCGGTGCTCAACGCGAATGGCAATGGATCCGCCGTGACGGCGCTGGGTGGGACCGTCACCGTCGGACCTTCGGTGCGGCCGGGCAACACGCAGCCGGTGACCTCGACATATGCCTCCTGAATCGGCGATCGAGTCGCACCACTTCGAGGCGCTGGGCACGAGCTGCAGCCTGTTCTCCGTCGGCCGGCCGTACGACCGCTTGATGGAGGGTGAGCTGTGTGTGCGGCGGCTGGGTGCGCGTTTCACCCGGTTCTCGGCCGAGAGTGAGCTGTCGCGTCTGAATGCTTCCGCCGGCCGCTGGATCGCCATCGGGGAGGAGATGGAGGCGATGCTCCGCGACGCGTTGCGCGCCTATGAAAAGAGCGGCGGCCTGGTCAACATTGCGGTCCTGGGGTCCATGATGGCCGCCGGCTATACGCGTCCACTCTCACAAGGTCCGACGGTCGCCGTCCTCGAGTCGGCGCGACCGCTGCCCGCGCTGCCTGACGTGCTGCAGGTCCGCGATGGCGGGGCGCGGCTGCATCCTAGGGCCGGGTTGGATCTCGGCGGCGTCGCCAAGGGATGGATGGCGGACAGGCTTTGCGCGTGGCTCGGGCCCAATGTGCTCGCCAACCTTGGCGGCGACCTCATGGCGAGAGGTGACGGCCCCGGATGCGACGGCTGGCCGGTCGGGCTCGGGGGCGTGACCGTGATGCTGCGCGACCAGGGCGCCGCGACCAGCAGCGTGCGGAGGCGTAAGTGGGGCGCCATGCATCACCTGATCGATCCGCGCAGCGGGCTGCCCGCGCGCACGGGCGTCGAGGAGGTATCGGTGGTCGCGGCAACCAGCTTCGAGGCGGAGGTCGTCGCCAAGACGGCGCTGCTGCTGGGCCGTGAGGCGGCGCCGACCTACTGCGCCGCGCACGCGTTGGCGTGGTGGCTCGGAGGCTCACGTGACGACTGATCAGTTTCTGTGGGTGCTCGCGCGGGTGGCCGGCCTCAGCTCATACGCATCGCTGGCGATCGCCCTCGTCACGGGCATCGCGCTACGGACCGCGATCCTCGACTGGTTGGGGAGCAACCGCGCGGTGCGGTCCCTGCATGAGTACACCACCGTGTTGTGGATCCCGCTCGCCGCGTTGCACATCGTGTCGCTGCTGCTGGACGCGACGGCGCGGGTCGGGCTGCTCGACGTCGTGGTCCCGTTCCACTCGACCTACGGAACTCTGGCGATCGGCCTCGGTGCGCTGTCGGTCGACGTGCTCGTCGTGGTCACGGTGACCGCTTTCCTCAAACGGCGCATGCCCAAGGACCTGTGGTTGTGGGTTCACCGTCTGGCTTACGTCGCGTTCGCCCTCGTCTTCCTCCACGCCGTGCTGAGCGGAACGGACTTCGGCGATCCCGTGGTGTCGGCCATCACGTGGGGCACCGCCGCGATGCTGCTGACCCTCGGCATCGCGCGGCTGGTCGGGGGCCGGCTGCCGGCCTAAGAGGCCCTGGCAAGGGCCCACCCTCCTCCCGCCGGTTCCCACCCCCAACCGGCTCGCCTGGCCGGTAGGGAATCAGAAAAAAAGCGCGCCAACAACCCAGCTTGTTAAGCGGCCGTCACCCAGTGGCGCAGCTCGATCACCCGGCGCCGCAGCTCTTCCTCCGCCTCGAATGGTGTGTCGGTCTCTTTGCGCTCGCGGTGCCACCGCTCCATCGCGAGGTCGAGCTGCGCGGTCTGCAGCCGGGAAACCTTCAGATAGCCGGAAAGGCCGGCGCGCTCGAATGCCTGCAGGCGCTGTCGCAGCCTTCTGATCGGACTCGCCAGGATGGGAACCTCGTCGGGCAGGATTGCGCCCGAGCCGCTGGCGGCCTCCTTCTGCATCTGGTCCTGCATGTTCCGGCCCTCGAAGTTGATTCCGGCCAGCAGCAGCGCGACGAGGGCCGCAGTGAAAGGTCCGGTCATGATCAGCGTCCGCAGGTGGATCTCGATCAGGCCGAAGAAGGTGCTCTGGTACGGGAAGAACGTGGCCCACGCATCCCACGAGAAATGCCCGGAGATCGCGATCAGGAATCCGCTCACGATGGCGAGCGCCTTCTGCCGCCTCCCGTGCATCTGGCGCGCCACGCCGAGGCCCGCGCCGATGAAAGCCGTGTAAGTCGCGTGGCCGAAGAACAACCCCAGCACCTGCCGCCCGTACCACTGCAGGCCGGCAGCGAGGCCGCCGAAGTGCTCGGGCGCAAAGATCGAGTAGAGGTTGGTCATGTAGCTGACCGACTCCATGAAGTTGAAGCCGAGCCCGACCGCGGCGCCGTAGACGATTCCGTCCACGATGTCGTCGAACTCGTTGCGCATGACAAGATAGAGCAGGACAACGGCGAGGCCCTTCGCAAGCTCTTCCAGGATGCCCGCCATGAACGCGAGCGACGCGTCGAGCCCGGGACCTGGGACGAGCGTGTGCTGAGCCGACGATTCCCACACCGTCTCGCCCCACACCACAAGGCTCGTCGCGACGATGGCGCCCCACGCCGCGGCGACGAGGACGAGCCGCCATGGCTCCTTGTGGTTGCGGTCCATCCTCCGCACGACGAACAGACCAAACGCCGTGGTGGGCACGCACGCCAGCGCGAAGAGGGCCGCGACGACCGGACCCGCAGACTGCGTGAAGATGAACACGTCGATCACGAGGAGCCACAGCAGCACGCCGAGCCCGATCAGGACCGCGGCGCGGATTAGGTGCTTTCGGCGCGCCGCGCGGTCGCGGTTGAAGGCGCGCACCAGGATGTACGTGCCGAGGGTGATCAAGGCGACCGCGAGCAGGCCGTACAGCGACGCGCGGCTCGGTATCGAGTCGAGGTAGACGTAGTTGAGGATGGAGCTGGCGACCAGCGCCAAGACGACGAGCGCGGCGATCGCGATCGCGATGCCGTAACGGCCCGGTCGAAGACGCGACTCGGGATCGGCCGCTGGCGGATTCGTGGACCGGATCACGACCTGTTCACCACGACGTATCGGCGGCCGAGCACCTCGACCGGCACGCCGTCGCTGAGCCTCTCGACGACAAAGGTGTAGCGACCGGGCAGGACGTAGTGGAAGCCCGGCGGCACCGTCACGGGCACGAGCGGCTCAGCCGCCAGGCGACCCGGCGATCCGGGCCCGACCTGGCCCTCGATCGACCCGAACGAGTCGTACCACTTCGCGTCGATCGTGAGGTTGTCGGGAATCGACGCCCAGTCGACCTTGGCGGCGAATTGCTCGTTCCGGGCGAACTGCGAGCGGTCAGGCCCGATGACGTTCTGTGTCGTGGGGTCGTACTGGAAGACGCCTTCGATGTGAGCCTTCACGCCGCTGGTCTGTCCGGGTGGCTCGAAGTAGACGAACTCGATCAGACCGACCGACAGGATGACCACCGCCACCGTCGCAAAGACGAGCAGCGTCCGGTACAGAGTCTGCAATTGGTCGTAGGTGACAGCGCTCAAGCCCGCTCAGTCGAATGGATTTGTCGGCGCGTTGTCAAGAAAGAAACCCAAATAGGAGGTTGTGTGGAATGCCCCAGTCCGCCTGGAGCGACAAGCGTGAGCGTCAGTACGAGCACATAAAAGAGGGTTTGGAGTCGCGCGGCACCGGCGAGGACAAGGCCGAGGAGATCGCCGCCCGTACCGTGAACAAGGAGCGGGCGCGTCACGGCGAGACCAAGGAGGCCAGTCGCACATCGGTCGAGGACATCTCGTCAGGCCGCCGCGGAGGCCTGCGATCGCATCGAGGTTCCGGCGGCCGGACGTACGACCAGCTCCGCAACGAGGCCAAGGCACGAGGCATCCGGGGCCGCTCGAGGATGAACAAAGCGCAGCTAGAGCGCGTCCTCAGCCGTTAGCCGATCCGGAACTCGTTGTCCCGGAGGATGGGAATCCAGGCGCCATTGGGCTCCTTGCCATCGATGTCGACCTCCGGGCCGCCGACCATGAAGTCGGTGTGGACCGCTGAAGTGTTCAATCCGGCGGCACGGTCGGCCTCGTCGTCGACGCAATATGCGAAGCCATTGCCGTATGCCATGTGACACGTCGCGTTTTCATCGAAAAGCGTGTCGTAGAACGTGAGCCCCAGCTGGCCGACGGCGGACGAGCCGTCCACCAGCGACACCTCGCCGAGCTTCCCCGCGTTGGCGTCGGTCTCGAGCTCAGCCCTTACTACGTCCGCACCGGCGCTTGCCCGAACCTCGACGATCTTTCCGTCGCGAAATTCGAACTCGAGGTCTTTTACCACCGTCCCCTGAAGCTGGAGTGGACGGGTGGAGCGAATCGTGCCATCCGCGCGCCGGCAGTCGGGCGAGGTATACACCTCTTCGGTCGGCATGTTCGCGATGTGGGACACGCCGAACGTGGTGACTGTCTCGGCCGCGTCCCATCGCGCGCTCGGTAACAACCCGACCGTGAGGTCTGTTCCCGGGCCGTTGTAGTGAAGAGCGTCGAGGTGTCGCTCATTCAACGCGTTGGCGATTTCGCGCAGCCTGGCCACATGCGCCCGCCATGCGGCGATCGGGTCGGCGCGGTCGAGCCGCATCGACTTCTCAACCGCCTGCCACAGAGCTTCGACGTCGGGTTTGCCAAACACCTTTTGCGCCCATGCGGCGCTGATCGCCGGAACGATGACCCAGTTGACCGAGCGATTGCCCACAATGCGCCCCCACTCGGCAAGGTACTTGCGCGGTAGGGCCTTGCCCACTCGGCGCCCATCCAGCTCGGAGAAGAGCTCCGGCTCTGGATCGTGGCCGATGCGGATGAACGCGCAGTGCTCCGACTCGAGGGCTTGCATCATCGCCATTAACCAGGGTGGGCTCTCATCGAGAGACTCCTCGGGGCCAAGCTCGATCAACGCGTGCTTGAAATGGTTGTCGAGGTAGAAGGCATCGACGCGTCTGGCACCGGCGCGATAGGCGGCTCGCGCGGTTGCGCGCATTAGCGCCGCGTATTCGGGATGGCCCATGACGACGACACGCTGTCCGGGCTGGACGTTGGCTCCTACCGAAACCGCCAGCTCGGCGACCCGCTTGAGCCTCGTCTCTTCGTCCATCACGCTCGCTCCACCTGCACGGCGGTGGACGCCGGGACCAGACGGATGTAGTTGTCGACGTCGATGAACATCTGCCACATCTCCCACACGTGTCCCGGCCAGCAGATGAACTCTGCGACCTCGCCTTCGCCCAGCCGGACCGAATAGCGAGGGCTGCCGCACCAGTCGACCGTCAGCTGCACACCATGCACGCCGGGACCGACCTGGAAGTCCTGGGTCTGCCCTCGCCGAACCGCGCCCACAGCCTGGCCGTCGATGTGGACCTTGTAGGCGCGGATGCTGTCGCGATAACCGCGCCGCTCCCTCCGAATGCGGATGACGCAGCCTGCCACGAAATCGATGGTGGCAGATCGAGCTTTAGGCAGGTGGTGCGGCGGAGAGGAGTTGAACCTCCACGTCCTTGCGGACACTAGCTCCTGAAACTAGCGCGTCTGCCATTCCGCCACCGCCGCGAAACGAGGCGAAACGTGAGTATACCCATGGTCCGAAAGGGTTCGATTCCGCACCTTTGGATCCAACGGTTCCTATCGAACCCAGTGATTTCGCTCCGGTGGCGGGTGCGGAACGGTGAGCTACGACGCGACGAAGAGCGTGTTCCACGCCGCCTCGACCAGCTCGGGCGTGAGCTGCGGCCGCACGCCCCGCGCCGATGAGACGTCCACCAACCGCTCGAGCAAGTCTCGCGGATGGTTGCCGCGGAGCGGCCGCCCGCCGTACAGGCTCTGCATCATCTCGAGGGCCGCGGGCGCGGGCGGGATGGAGAGGCGCTCGCGCTCGCGCTCGAATATGCGCACCCACATCTCCCACGTCGGGTCGGGCATCAGAACCTTGTACGAGAGCCGCCGCAGGTAGGCCTCGTCCAGCAGCTCGGCCGGCTTCAAGTTCGTCGACAGGGCGAGCTGCGCGCGGAACGGGATCTCGACTTTGTGTCCGCTGGCGGTCAGGTTGAGGAAGTCGGTGTCCTGCTCGAGAGGGACGAGCAGCCGGTCGAGGATCTGCTTCGGCGAGACGCGCTGGCGGCCGAGGTCGTCGATCAGCAGCACGCCGCCGTTCGCCTTCACCTGCAGCGGGGCGCCGTAGACGCGGTTGCCGTCCTCCCACGTCGGGTCGAACATCTCCAGCTGAAACTCACCGCCCACCTGGACCAGCGGCCGCGAGACGCGCCGCCAACGCTTGTCGGCGGGCTGGTTGGGTTCCAGCCGGTGCACCGCGCCGTCGAAGATGGTGAGCACCGCGCCGCCGCCGACGTCGAGCGCGACCGGGATCACGATGGGTCCGCCAAGCAGGGCGGGGATGCGCCGCGCCAGCGTCGTCTTGCCGTTGCCCGGTGCGCCGTAGATGAAGATCGACGAGCGCGAGTTGACCGCCGCGCGGACCGCTTCCATGACGCCCGGCGCGAGCTCGATCCCGCTCAACGCCTGGCTGACCTTGACCAGGTCGAGGGTCCCGGGTTTGGCAGCCTCGGCCAGCACGGCCTTGTACTCCGCCATCGAGACGGGGGCCGGCCCCATGTACCGCGTGCTGGCGTCGGCGATCTGGTCGCTGCGCACACGGCCCTGCTTCGTCAGCGAGTAGGCCATGCGCTCCGGCAGCGGCCGGCCGAGCCACGGGCCCTGTTCCTGGGCCAGGCCGAGCGCATCGAGGAAGTTGGCGCTGGTGAGTGCCTTGAGGATGGGCTCGATCGCGCTGAACGGCAGGGCGAGCGCGTCCGCCACCTCGAAGCCGGTGAGGCGCGTCGCCGTCGCCGCAAGGCGCAGCACCATGCCCTCGATGAGCGTGCGGTTGATCTCGGGGGGCGGGGGAGGCTCGATCTGGTGGCTGGTCGAAGACACCGCCGAAGGCACCGGCCGCGGCGCGTCCACATGCTCGAGGATCGCGGCGAACAGCTTCTTGCCGAAGCGCGCGCGGTCGGCGTGGTCCGGCGGCTCGCCCTCGCGGCGGCGGCTGATCCAGTCCGGGATCTCCTTGAACACGAGCGTGTTGCCGATGAGCAATTGCACGATGTCCGGCTCGTTGGCGGCGACGCGCACCGCGATCCGGATCAGGTAGCCCTGGCTCTTCAGTGCCGCCCAGCTCCGCTCCCACGCGACGTCGTTGCGGCTCGACCACGTCTGGCGGACCGTGCGGTCACGCGCGATGGTCACGTCCTTGCGGCTCTGGTAGCGGCGGCGGACGAGCTCGGTGACGTCCTTGTCCACGTCCTCAGCGACCAGCGCCGCGAGCGGCAGCGCCCGGTCGTCCACCGCGGGCCGGTTCTTGATCTCGAAGATCGTGTTCGCCGTCGGCGCGAGGGCGCGGATCACGCTGGCGTGGCGCGGACAGAACGGGGTCCGCTCGATGAACTGGATGTGGCGCCTGCACCACCAGCTGTTGCACGTGCGGCCGGTCAGGTCGGTGTACGCGCACGCCCAGCCGCGGCGCTCGTTGCAGTCGCTGTACGTGCACACGCCCGCGGGCTTGTGGCCGTCGGTCTGGGTCGGCAGCGGCCTCGGCTCCTCGACCTCGTCTTCGACCGCCAGCTCAGCCGAGATCGCCTCCGCCGGCGGGTGTGCCACCGCGGCCTTCGGCATGTAGTGGAAGGCGCCCGCGAACCCCTCACAGGTCTGGAAGCGCTGGCTGTGGTCCTTCGCCGTCGCCTTCCAGATGATCTCCATGATCGGAGAGGGGATCGCGGTCGACGCGCGTGGCTTGTCGAAGACCTGGGAGTGCAGCACGGTCGGCAGCGCGCCGGTGAATGGCGGCTCGCCGTGGAGCAGCTCGTAGAGGATCATGCCGAGCGAGTAGATGTCGGCCGTCGCGTCGACGGGATCGCCCTTCACCTGCTCGGGAGCCATGTAGGCGGGCGTGCCGACCATGCTGCCCGTCGCGGTCAGCCGGTGCTTGTCGTCGATCAGCTTCGAGATGCCGAAGTCGAGGATCTTGGTCTTGCCCCGATTCGAGATCAGGATGTTGTCGGGCTTCAGGTCGCGGTGGACGATCTGGTAGTCGTGCGCGACGCCGACCGCTGAAAGGAGCTGCTGGATGAGGTCGACCGACACGTCGACGCTGAAGCGCCCGTACTCATCGAGCCACGACCGCATGGAGCGACCTTCGACCCACTCCATGACGATGAAGAGGACAGGTCCATCCTCGTCGAAGTCATAGACGCGGACGATGCCGGGGTGGTTCAGAGAGGCGACGGTGGCCGCTTCGCGATGGAAGCGCTGCCGGAAGCTCGGGTCGCTCGAGTACTGCTCGGAGAGGACCTTGATCGCCACCGGGATCTCGAGTCGCGGGTGGGTCGAGCGGTAGACCACGCCCATGGCACCTCGCCCCAGCTCGGCCTCGATCGGATACCGCCCTAACTGTGTTGTGCTCACCTTTGAATCTATGGGCATGTCAGTATGCCGGAGCGCGCCCGGCTCCCCTCCTCACTAGCTGCGGAGGGTGACCCGGCTTGCGGAGCAAGCCCGGTCGGGTGGGGGCGAGGGTTAGGAAAAGACGCTCAGAGGCAGATAGAAAGACACGCCCCAGTTCGGTTCGTCGACGATCTGGCTGATCCGCAGGTCGCCGGCGAGGCTGCACAGGATGTAGGCGTCCTCGCGGCTCAGCCCGTGGTCGGCGTGCAGCCAATCGATGGTGTAACGCACCGCGTTGCGGGCGTTCTCCTTCAGGTCCGGACCCAGCGCGCACACGGAGTGATACCCGGCCGCGTCGCTCCTCGGCTGGAGCGGCGCCGCGGGAGTCAGGAAGTGATAGCTCCACGGGCGCGGCGAGCCGCCCTTGACCACTCCAAAGCGGAGTGAAAACGTCATCGGGCATTCGATCCCCGTAACGCAGACCTCGCCGTCTCCCTGCGCGGCGTGGCAGTCGCCGGCCGAAAAAAGCGCGCCGGGCACGAAGACCGGCAGGTAGAGCTTGGTCCCCACGGTCAGGTGGCGGGTGTCGATGTTGCCCGCGCCCTTGGTCGGGGGCAGGACGTCGATGGGCCCCGTCTCGTCTGTCGCGACGCCCATCGTGCCGCAGAACGGCACGATCGGGATGTGCACGTCGTGGCGTAGCTCGGCCGAGGTCCGGTCGCCCAGTTCGAAGTAGCGCACGTACGGCTCGGGGAAATCGGATGACAGCAGCCCGAGATTGGGGAAGATGGCCGACCATCCCCACGACCCGGGCTTCAGCTGAAGGATCTCGACCTCGAGCGCGTCACCCGGCTCGGCGCCGCGGACGTAGACCGGGCCGCCGAGAGGGTAGAGGCGGTTGAAGTCGAGGGTCTCGAGCCTGGAGGCCGGATCACCCTTCTGCAGCTGGCCGGAGGTGACCTCTTCCGTGTCGAAATGGACGATGTCCCCGTGCTCGATCTCGACGACCGGCTCGAGCGAGTTGTCCCACTTGTGGTGGAACCTGTCGCGTCCGATCCGGTGCTCGCGCACGCCCGCGCGCGCGCTCACTTGCGTGCGGCCTGCGTCGCGCCTTCCTTTATTGGTAGGGCGCTTGCCCGCAGCACCTTCTTGTCGAACTTGCCGACCGACGTCTTGGGCACCTCGTCGATGAAGCGGACCTCGTCCGGCAGCCACCACTTCGCGACGCGATCCTTGAGGAACTCGATGACCTCCTCCTGCGTCACCTTGTCCTTGAACTCGGGCTTCGGAACGGCGAACACGACCGGCCGCTCGTCCCACTTCGGGTGCGGAAGGCCGATCACGGCGGCTTCCATGATCTTGGGGTGAGCCATGACCGCGTTCTCCAGTTCGACCGAGGAGATCCACTCGCCGCCTGACTTGATCACGTCCTTGGTGCGGTCCACGATCTGGATGTACGCGTCCGGCGTGACCTTGGCCACGTCGCCGGTGCGGAACCATCCGTCCTCGGTCAATTTGTCCGGGTCGTATCCGTTGTAGTAGGCGCGCGCGATCCACGGCCCGCGGACCTGGATTTCGCCGAACGCGACGCCGTCCCACGGCAGCTCCTGGCCTGTGGCTGGGTCGGTGATCCTCAGCTCGACGCCGGGCGAGACGCGGCCTTGATAGAGACGGAACGCCAGCTCGTCTTCAGGCTTCGTGCCGGAACGGACGTAAGCGATGCTGCCCAGCGGCGAGGTCTCCGTCATGCCCCACGCGTGCAGGATGCGAAGGCCCAGCGAGTCCATGGTCTCCATCAGCGACCGCGGGACGGCCGAGCCGCCGCACACGACCCTGTTCACCTTCGGCAGCCGCTTCCCGGTTTCCTTCAGGTAGTTCGCCAGCGCAAGCCAGACCGTGGGGACGCCGGCGAGGAAGGTCACCTCCTCCTGCTCCGAGAGCTCGACCAGCGACTTGGGGTCGGCTGAGAATCGGCCGCCGAACACCATCTTCGAGCCGGCCATCCCGACCCCGTATGGCAGGCCCCAGCTCATCGCGTGATACATCGGCACGACCGGAAGCACGACGGCACTTTCAGTGACGCCGAGGCTGTCGCCCTGCAAGGTGCCCATCGTGTGGAGGAAGACGGAGCGATGCGAGTAGACGACTCCCTTCGGGTTGCCCGTCGTGCCCGACGTGTAGCACATGGCCGCGGCCATCCTCTCGGACAGCTTCGGCCACGGATAGCTCTCGCTCTCAGCCTCGAGGAGGGTCTCGTAATCGAGGGCACCTTCGAGGCCGGCCTCGGCGCCCGCCTGAGCCCCGGCGCTGGTATCGCTCATCACGACGAAGGTCTTGACGCTCGGGATCTTGCCCAAAAGAGGCTTGAGCAGCGGAAGAAGCGATTGATCGACAAATAAAACCTTGTCTTCCGCGTCATTGATGATGAATTCGAGGTGTTGAGGAAACAAACGAAGGTTCAGCGTGTGGAGGACCGCGCCCATGCACGGGATCGCGTAGTAGAGCTCGAGGTGGCGGTTGTTGTTCCACGCCAGGGTGGCAACCGGATCACCGGGCTTGACGCCGAGCCGTTTCAGCGCGCCGGCAAGCCGGTTGATGCGGGGCACCATCTCCCCGTTGGTGGTGCGGTGAATGCCATCGTCGCGCTTGGTCACCACCTCTTTGCGCTGGTGCAGTCGCTCAATCCGCCACAGCACGTGCTGAAGACTGAGCTCGTAGTCCTGCATCAAGCCTTCCACGGCCGCCACCTCCACGTTTCTTTACCCCAGAGGGAGGTCTTTAGAAGTCGATGGTAAGCCCGGCGGGCGTAGCATGCACACCCATGCCTTCGCGAGGTCTCGCCGATCTCCACATGCACACGACGTTCAGCGACGGCTGGCCTTCACCGCGTGAGCTTGTCGATTACGCGAGCGCAACAGGATTGAACGTGATCGCGGTTACAGACCACGACACGATCGAGGGGGCGCTTCGCGCGGCCGACCACGCTGCGCGACGCTCGAAGCTGCACGTGGTCATCGGCGAGGAAATATCGAGCCGCAACGGTCACATCGTCGGCCTGTTCATCGAGCGAAGAATCCGTCCGGGGATGTCGGCGGCGGCGACCGTGCACGCGATTCACGACCAGGGCGGAATCGCGGTCGCGGTGCATCCCTTCTGGCGGACGCAGCGGCCCGCGGGCGGTGGAATGGTGCACGGCGTCGGATGGCTGGCGGCCGAGCTCGGCTTCGACGCCATCGAGATTGAGAACGCGACGCCGGGTTTCTACGTCTTCAACCAGATGGCGCGCCGGCTGAACGTCGGTCTCGGTTCGGCCGAGCTGGGAGGCTCGGACGCGCACATCCTCGACGCGATCGGGCGCGCGTACACCGAATTTCCAGGCGAGACGCCGAAAACGCTGCGAACAGCGATCGAATCCGCAACCACGATCGCTCGTCGGCGCCGCTACCGAGCGATGGGCCTGGTGCGCTACGCAGCCTGGGGATTGAACCACGAGCGGTACGCGGTATAAGGCGCGGGTGAGGACTGCGTCCTCCCCCGCGGGACCCCCTCCTGAGACGTGGCCACGATTAGCAGTGTTTTAGGAGTGCACGTCTGGGTGACGGTCGGGGTGAACCCGGCCTACCGGCGGCGCTTGGCATCAATATGAAGGTACGCCCGCTTAGCTCAATGGATAGAGCGCCTGACTTCGGATCAGGAGGTTGCGAGTTCGAGTCTTGCAGCGGGTACCAGATCCGGCACACGTCCCGCCGCTGTCTTACAGGATCCGTTCGACCATCTGATCGAGCCGCTTTGCCTGGGCGTGGATGTCGGCGGCCAGCACTCGCACGCCTTCGTCGTATGCGTGGTCCGCGTCCTTCACCTGTTCACTCCACAGCTGGATCCCGGTCAACGCTGATTTGAAGTCCCGGTTCAGAGTGGACCGGGTTGTCTCCATCTCGGTCAGCATCTCGAGGAACTCCCCACGCTCGATGATCATGTTCACCGTCAGGAGCACGGCAAGAAGCAGCGTCATCGCCGGCTGGAAAAGCCCGGCGTCTTGATGTGACAGGGCCGTAAAAAAGTCCCCCGCGGCCGCCGTCAGCAGCGTCATCCAGGGCAGAGCGAGCTGCCACAGGTCGAGGGGCGCCTGCTTGGCAGCCACCTTCGGAGGAGCCTCGGGATAGATCGCCGCCAGCCCGATCAAAAGGAAGCCGGCGAACCAGCCGGTGTTCAGCACGCTGCCGACCGAGCTGTACGTGCCATGCACGGTCAAGTACGCGAAGGCGCTGTCGGCAATCGAGTAGCACGCCACGCCGGTCAACAACAGCGCCATGCGGCCCTTCTGGCGACCGGTCGCGCGCCGGATGGCGAGGATGAGGACGGTGCCGATCAACATGTCGCCGACCGGGTAAGCCAGCGCGAGCGCCTTGGTGGCGAGGTCAGAGTTCGAATCCCAGACCAGGCGGAGGCCGAAGCCCCAGGAGGTCGATACGAGCGCTATGGCAACGATCAGTCCGTCGAATCAGACGCGCCAGCGGGAGGCGGTCCCAGCCGCATCGCCCCAGAAGGCGCGAATGCCCGCGCAATGGAACCGCGGCGAGGAATCCTACATCCGCCAGCGAAGGCGACGGCACTTGTTGGCCCAGCACGACCTCGTAGATCGACCAGACGACCTCGCCGGCCGCCCACAAGCCGGCGGACACTCCAATCAACGCCCAGCCGACCCTGTTCCGACCCTGAGCGCGGCTTGCCGCCCACGCACATGCAGCTGAGGCGATTGCCGCGGCGACTGCCTCGCCGATGTCGTCGATGGCGGTGACCGGTCTCGGCCCGAAAAAGTCGAAGCGGAGCGTAAGCGCATAGAAGATCGAAGCCACCCCGACAGCCGCCGCCGCGACGGCAAAGATTCGGCGGTGCCTATCCCATGCTGACCACGCGCTCATATCGCGACGAAAGTTAAGCAGCCCGCCCAGCAAATTCATCCCTCTAATGGCCGGTACATGAAAATTGGGGTTGCAAATGTCCAGACACGTGGTCCTGCTGCGCGGCATCAACCTCGCCTCGCGCAACCGAATCGCGATGCCCGAGCTCCGCTCGCTCCTCGAGAAGGCCGGGTTCAAGGAAGTCGCGACCTATGTCCAGAGTGGCAACGTCCTCCTGAGCAGCCGGTACCGACCGGAAAGGGTCGGCGCCGAGGTCAACGCGCTCATCAAGCGGCGCTTCGGCATGGATGTCGTCGTGCTCGTGCGGTCGAAGGCCGAGGTGGCTGAGATCGTTCGCCGCAACCCGCTGGCCGATGTCGCGGTTGATCCGAAGCGGCACCTGGTCACGTTCATGTCAGCCGCGGTCGGTGACGATCTCGTCGAGAGGATGCGCGCCGCCGCAGGTCCGGACGAGAAGTTCGCGGTGATCGATCGCGAGGTCTACTCGTGGCACCCCGAGGGAGTCGGCCGCTCGCCCCTGTGGGAGAGGCTCGCCGGCAAGGCGCTGGGGGTCAATGGAACGTCGCGGAATTGGACCACCGTGACGACCTTGCTGACGATGGCGGACGCCCCGACCTCTCGGTAGAATCAACCGGCTAAGCCGGGCGGCTGGCGGAACTGGTAGACGCGCACGTTTGAGGGGCGTGTGGGGTAACCCATCCGGGTTCGAGTCCCGGGTCGCCCACTCCAACTTGGCCGACTTTCCATACGCGAACCGGGATTTAGCGGTAGACCTCGCGACGATGTCCGACCTTGATGACGAGCACGAGAATCTCCCGGTCACGGACTTCGTACAAGACGCGGTAGTCGCCGACCCTGATCCGGTAGTAGTCGCTGGTACCGGCGAGCTTCTTGCAGCCAGGTGGTCGCGGGTCCGCAGCTAGTGCTCGGATGGCTTGCGCAACCCGTGAACGGAATTGGCTTGGAACGCGAAGGAGTTGTCGCCGCGCCGTAACGAGTAGCCGGACATCGTAAGTCCGGCGCTTAGCCACGCTTTGCTAACTCGGCCTCGATGACGTCCCAGGGAATTGGTGGCTTGGCGTTGGCGGGGTCCGCCAACGCCTTGGCGATTAGTCTCAGGTCGGCAGCGTCCTCAAGAGCTTCGAGGAGCTCGAGATCTTCGGCCGATACAATCGCCGCGATCTTCCTGCCGCGCCGGCCAAGCGCGATGCGTTCACCACGGTAGGCGGCACGATTTACCAAATCGGCCAGCTGTTCGCGGGCCTCGCTCACAGGAACCATGTCCTGATTGTACGCTTCGTACCTATCGTACGTTTAGTCCAAATGACTTGGCCGGTAGGGTGATCTCGATCTGGTTCGCGTTACGTCGTGCCCAGGTAAGGGCCAATCGACCGGCGGGTGTGAGTCCCGTCCCGGCAGCCGCCAGAGGAGCGGGGAAGCAAATTCTCCGGCGTCGGGTGAGAGCCCGGCGACGAAGCGAGAAGGAGTGCAGCTGCAGGCCGCAACGAGAGTGAACTCTGTCGCGTCGAAAGAACCGCCCGTAAGGGACCGAGCGGGCCGAACCCAGCGTAACGAGGTGAAGACAGCAGTCCGGGCTATGGATTCTGGAGCAGCCTGGAACCGCTCCGGCGTACTGGAGACGGCATGCAGCGAAGGCCGGTTGGTCAACTGGGGAGGCCCTACCGCACCCGACGGCGAGATCGACCGCCGCGGAAGCATGGCCCGGTATAAGGCTGAAACCGAAAGCCGGGGCGGTGCGGAGGGAGTCGGAGCGGGGCATAGTACCGAGGATCGTCGAGACAACAGAACTCGGCGTAGGGAAGGCCCCGCACTTCGGTGATGCGCGGGTTGCAAGGGACGGGCAAGGGCATGGCTTCGGCCAACCACCCCATCGACAAAGTCCGTGCACTTCAGCGCGCGCTTTACGTGGCGGCGAAGCAGCAACGCCAAAGGAGGTTCCATGTCCTCTACGACCGGATAGCTCGGCCGGATGTGCTGCAACGCGCCTGGGAGCAGGTCCGCGGCAACAAGGGCGCCGCCGGCATCGACGGCGAAACGCTGGAGGCAATCGAAACCTTCGGCGCGGAGCAAATGCTGACGGAGCTGCGCGGATTGCTTGAGGCCGGTCGGTACCGGCCACAGGCGGTGCGCAGGGTTCACATACCGAAGCCGGGAAGGCCGAAGGAGCGCCGCCCGCTCGGAATCCCGCGGGTGCGGGACCGGGTGGTGCAGACTGCGGCCAAGCTGGTGCTGGAGCCGATCTTCGAAGCCAGCTTCCTGCCGTGTTCATTTGGATTCAGGCCCAAGCGGGCGGCCCTCCACGCATTGGAGGTCATTCGTAAGGAAGTGAACGCCGGAGCGCGGTGGGTGGTGGACGCCGATTTCGCCGACTTCTTCGGAAGCCTGGACCACGAGTTCCTCTTGAGGTTAGTGGCCCGGCGGGTGAGTGATCGCAGGGTGCTGCGGCTGATACGGATGTGGCTGAAGGCCGGTGTGCTGGAGGACGGGGTGTCCGTTGCCAGCATGACCGGGGTACCCCAGGGCGGATCGATATCGCCGCTCCTGAGCAACATCTATGGCCACGCCCTCGATGCTCTCTGGGCGAAGGAAGCAAGCCACCTCGGCAAGATCGTCCGCTACGCGGATGATCTCGTGATCCTGTGCCGGACCGAGTCCGACGCAAAGCAAGCCTTCGCATGGCTCCAGAGGACGGCCCAAGCCCTTCATCTCAAGGTGCACCCTGACAAGAGTCGGGTCCTGCACGTCGGTGACGGGGCGGATGGATTCGACTTCCTGGGGTTTCACCATCGGATGGTGCGGTCATGGAAGACCGGCAGACTCTTCTGCCACCGGTGGCCGTCGCGTCGTGCGATGGCCAGCGTGCGGGCCAAAGTCAAGAAGATCACGGCCCCACCCGACCGGCTGAAGTGGCCGATGGAGGCACTGATAAAGGAGCTCAACCCGGTACTGCGAGGCTGGGGCAACTACTTCCGTTGGGGAAACTCGACGCGAAAGTTCACCCAGGTCGACAGCTACGTTCGCGAGCGCCTCTCCCTGTACGACAGCAAGAAGCGCGGTAAATCGGGGCGGCGCTGGGGTCAGGTGCACACGTATGTCTGGTTCCAAGGCATCGGGCTGCACTTCCTCACTGGGACGGTCCGTTATGGCAGCGCTGCCACAGTTGCGACGTGAACATCGTCGGAGAGCCGTGTGAGGGAAAACCTCACGCACGGTTCGATGAGGGGCGTGCGCCACGAACGCCGAAGGCGAGCAAGGCTGCTTGCTGGAGGTGGGGCTGCACGAGAGATGGAGGTAGGTCCTCCGGAGCCGCCCTGCAGGAGGAGGCTCCAAACCACCGCAGGCTGCGCTGGCC
>Ga0207416_1000801_pt1 | contig 48123 bp, 46 predicted proteins | sample PaiPotPPM11metaG_FD_184107 | JGI IMG/M metagenome (GOLD analysis project Ga0207416, IMG submission 184107) | Iron sulfur acid spring bacterial and archeal communities from Banff, Canada, to study Microbial Dark Matter (Phase II) - Paint Pots PPM... ...
ACTCAGTACGTGCGGTCACCCTCCAGCATGACCGATTGCCGGTCGGCGGAGGAGAACGACACGATGACGCGCAACGGCTCCCAGCTCGTGCAGGTGGCGTTGTGGTGGACGCCTCGCGGCACGTGGATCAGGTCGCCTGGACCTAGGCGGATGACCGCGTCATTGAGGCGGTGGTCGCACTCGCCGGAGAGGACATACAGCAGCTCCTCACAGTTGGGGTGGTAGTGCAGCGGATTGTGCTGCCCCGGATTGATAAAGACAACGCCGAAGGTCTGCTCGACCCCCTGGACGGTGTACTGATTGGCCAGCCACTTGAGGCCGCCAAATGGGGACTGCGACGCCTCGATGTCGCTTCCACGGATGACGGCGCCTTCGAGCGCAGCGGGCTGCATTGATGCCAACGTGTACTCCTTTGCTAGGCGAGCCCATTGTACGGAACGTTGAGGAAGCACATTGCCGCGCCGAATGTACCGCCTCATAGCAGAGGCAGATGTCCAAACGGCATGCTCCGGGTGCAAAAAGACCAGCTTGCACGGGCGTGCGAGTAAGGCGGGTGGGGGAAGGACCGACCCTACGATGTCCAGGCGCGTGGGTAGCCGGCAGGCTGGGGTTGCCGCAGACGGAGGAGGGCGCGCCATGGCGCCGACAGCGCGCTGCGAACGGCGACGTCCGTCTGGACCAGCATCGCCAGATGGTCGAGCGCGTGGGCGAGCACCTGCTCGAACCGGATGATCTCCGGCGGCCGGAGATTGCTGCCACGTGCCTGTCGAGACCCGACCACGGGACGGGCAGAGATGCGGCCGGCGGCGATCCAACGCCGGAGCCAGTCGCCCTCCGGAACCACGACGAGGTAAGTCAGGATGAGCCTCGCTGCCTGGCCCGCCGCGGCAACGTAACGCCAGGACGTCGAGTGGATGACCGCCCTGCTGGTGTCCAGCGCTGCGCCAAAGAACGCCTCCACCTCCGCCAGCACATCGCTCGTCGGGTGAGCGCCGGGGCGATGTCGCGCGTACCAGACGGTGGTGTCAGCGGTCGGGCCTCGTTGAAGGAGCATCACCTGGCCGCGATGCAGCGTGACGGGGAGCAATTCGTACATGATCTCAGTCGCCGGCGAAGCCGTTCCGCCGGCCAAGGCGCCATGGCCGACAAGGGGCGGCCATGGCGCCTTCCCGCCGGGATCGAGACACTGGTCGTGAGGCGCAACGTCACGCATGCGCCTATGGCCCGCTACTTGCCCTCAAGGTCGGGCTGGGCCATGGCCAGCACCTGGTCTCGGCTGATCTGCATGCCACCGTGGACGTCTTTGGCGTGCTGTTGCACGTTGGCGACCAGCTCGTCGTCGTCCTTCCCCCGAATGGTCTGACCACACTGGCAGGTGACGAGTTTGTTCATGCCCGCCTTTCCTTTCACGGAGCCTCCCAACCTCGGAGCCTCCAGCAGACGCAGTGTACGCTAGGTGTTTTGGGGAAAGTTTGGGAGAATCTGAGCACGGCACTCTTGCGTATCTATCTGGCGGGCCGCATCGGGATCGAGCTCGGCGATAGGCTGATCGACGAGCGAGACCTGCCCGGCAAGCAGGGACGGCTGGCCTTCGCCTTGCTGGCGGCGAACCACGGACATGCCATCCCCCGTGACGCGCTGGCGGACGCGCTGTGGCCGGAGGGACTGCCGAACTCCTGGGACATTGCCCTCAGCGCCATCCTCAGCAATCTGCGAACGGTGTTGGCTCGACTGGGCCTGGATCGCTCCAGGGTGATCTCGACGGCCTCCGGTTCCTGCCAGCTTCACCTGCCCGCCGACACCTGGGTCGATCTCGAGGCTGCCGCTCGCGCCGTCGATGAGGCGGAGGGCGCCCTCCGCCGCGGCGACCCGATGCAGGCCTACGGTTGGGCCGGCGTCGCTACCGCGATTGCCCGACGACCGCTGTTGCCGAACGAGAGCGGGACCTGGCTGGACCTCCAGCGAGCCGAGCTGCGCGGCCTGCTCATCCGGGCGCTGGATTGTTGCGCGGAGATCTTCACCTGGAACGGCGAAACCACACTGGCGGTCGAAGCCGCTGAGGAAACGCTGACTCTCGAGCCGTACCGAGAGACGGGCTATCAACGGCTGATGCGCGTCCACGCCGCCGCCGGCAACCGCGCCTATGCGCTGCGCACCTACGAGCGCTGTCGCAAGCTGCTGGCGGACGAGCTCGGCGTCGACCCCTCGCCACAGACGGAAGCGGTGTACCGCCAGATCCTCAGCACAGGCGAACAGGCGTGAGCGCCTCCTACCGCGCGAGCGTGATCCATTGCCCTTCCGGCTGCTGGTAGGCCTCGTACCAGCGCAGCAGCGCCAATGTGTCGGTGAGATTGGCCCTGGCCGGCGGGGTGTTGGAGAGCACGCTCTCGCAGAAGGCCAGGACCTCGGGGGCATAGCCCAGCATGAACAGCCCTTTGTTGTAGAGCTGGCCGAGCGAGAACTCCGGCTCCCAGTAGAGCGGGGCATCCTCGTCGGCGCCGATGAAGTTGGGCTGGCGGCCGTAGCCGCCCGGTCCGCGCCGGCCGCGTCGATAGTAGGTCAGCTTGACCCCATTTTCGACCACGACGTTGGCGCCGGTGCCGACCACCTCCAGGCGCTCCAAAGGGCTGGAGCCCGACTGCCCGGCGACGAGGTGAAGGATGCCGATACCACCATCGCGGAACTTCAAGGTCGTCACGCTAGCGCCGGAGCGCGGCTCGCGCGTGTAGCTCAGCTCGGCAACCGGCCCGGCCAGCAGGTGGATGATCGACGCCGGGTGGAAGAGGTGATCCAGAAAGCCGACCATGGCCTTGCGGTCAACGCGCTGCTCCGGCGGCGGCAAGGACTGGGGATAGCGGCAGGAGATGGTGCTGATCGGACCAAACTCCGGTCGCCGCGCGATCTCCGCCGCCTTAGCGACCGCCGGAAAGAACATCTTCTTGAAGCCGACCTGCACGAACTTGCCGGTCTGCCGCTCCGTGTCGATCATCTGCTGCACCTCGGCCACGCTGCTGGCCGGCGGCTTCTCGATCCAGGCGTTCGCGCCGGCCAGCATGGCGTCGCAGGCGATGCGCGGGTAGCGCGGACGGGACTCCTCGTCGTAGTTGGTGACGACGAAGACCGCCTCCAGGCGCTCCCGCTCCAGCATCTCGAGGTGGCTACCGTAGGCGCGATGTGCGCCGAACTCGCGCGCATACGTCTTGGCGCGATCGAGATTGAGGTCACACACGGCCACCAGGTCTACTGGCGCGTAGCGCAGAGTAGGGTAGACGTTGCGGAAGGCGTGCCCCCCGCAGCCGACAAAGCCGGCGCGCAGACGCCGATCGTACTCGAAGTTGTAGCGCAAGCCCGCCGGGTTGCCCTCGCCGGACTGGTGTGCCGCTGCTCGATCCATGGCTCCGCCCCCTTCTTGCTTCACACTTCACACCCCACCGCGCCATCGACGGCCGCCCGCGACCCCAGCACAGATTATGGCGCAGGCGGTCCGCCCAAGCCAGGGTGAGCTTCGAGACGCTGACCATCCCGGCATCCTCGCCGCGGTGAGCGTCCCGCTGCCGTCGGCCGTTTGCATACATCGCCGGAACCGGCTAGCCTTATGGCACTGCAACCACAGGAGGGGAGCGCACCGGCCATGCCCACGACGGAATCCCGCGGCTCAGAGCGTCGCGCGCTCGTCACGGGAGCGTCCTCGGGGATCGGCGCGGCCTTCGCGGAGCGACTGGCCCACGACGGCTTCGACCTCGTCGTGGTCGCCCGCCGTCGGGAGCGCCTGGAAGCGATCGCCCGGCGCCTCCACACCAGCTATGGGACGGAAGTCGACATCCTAGCGACCGACCTTTCCCGCGCCGGCCAGTTGCGCCTGGTCGAGGAGCGTATAGCCGCGGACAATGCCCTGTCGCTGCTGGTGAACAACGCCGGAGCGGGCAGCTTCTCCCTCGTCTCCGAGCTGGACCCGGACCGGGCGGAGGAGATGATCCGGCTGCACGTGGTCGCTTTGACGCGACTCTGCCGGGCAGCGCTGCCGGGCATGCTTGCCCGCGGCGAGGGCGCCATCATCAATGTGTCCTCCACCAACGCCTTCCAGGCGCGACCCAGGATTGCCACCTACTGCGCCACCAAGGCCTACATCAAGACGTTCACCGAGGCCCTCCACCAGGAGGTTCAGGGGACCGGCATCCGGGTCCAGGTGCTGTGCCCCGACGCCACGCACACGGAGTTCTTTCAGCAAGCGGGAGTCGATACGTCCGGCTTCCCCGAATCGAGCTGGCTGCCCCCCGACGCCGTGGTGGACGCCTCACTGAAGGGACTGCGCCTGGGCGAGGTGATCTGTTTGCCCACCCTCGACGATCCCGGCCTGCTGCTGCAGCTTCAGGAGCGCCAGCGGCAGTTGCTCGACGACGCCCCCGCGGACATGCTGGCCAGACGTTATGTCCGCTAGTGCTAGCGGCAGCGCCGCTACACCTATCCCGCTCTTCGTCCGCGTCGCCGCTCGTGCCGGGGAGTTGCTGCGCGCCCGCGGCGAGACCATCGCCGTAGCAGAATCGTCCGCCGGTGGCTTGATCTCCGCCGCGCTCCTGGCGCTGCCCGGCGCTTCCAGCTACTTCGTGGGCGGCGCTGCCGTCTACACCACGCTGGCCAAGCAGTCGCTCGTCGGTGTCACCGACGCCGACCTGGCCCTTGCGCGAGCCTCCACGGAGACCCACGCCCTGGTGCTGGCCCGCGCGGCACGCGCTCGGCTTGGGACCACCTGGGGCCTTGGCGAGACCGGCGCCGCCGGACCGACCGGCAACCGCTACGGCGACGCCGCCGGCCATTGCTGCATCGGCATCGCCGGCCCCACCGAGCGCAGCATCACCATCGAGACCGGCAGCGCCGACCGCTGGGCCAACATGACCGCCTTCGCCGAGGCGGCGCTGCGGCAGCTGATCGAGGTGTTGGAAGCGTAGATTCGCCGGCCGTGCCGCGGGCGCACGCCGTGCGCCCCTACGGCGCATCGCGCCGGTCGTGTCAGGTGCGATAATCCGGATTCTCTCGGTCCAGATGCCAGCGCATTGGATTCGTGTCAATGTAGGTGCGGATTCGTGCAAGGGCCTCATCATCGCGAACGATGTGTTCCCAATAGTTCCGTTGCCAAATGGGAGTTCCTGCTTGACCGATGGCATCATTCACACGTCGCGTAGCGGCCGACTTAAAACCCGCCACGAATGAGCCGAGGGATTTCGGCGACCTCGTCAATGGCCGCCCGACAGAGGTCCCGACCGGCATGTTCGAGGCAGGCGTACCCAGCTCATTCGCACCAAGAAGAGCCGCATGCGTAAGGATAATGAGACCGTGGACGTGATTTGGCAAGGTCACGAAACGATCCAACACCACCTCTTTGCGCAGCTCGGCTGAGCGAAGCCACTCTTGTTGAACGATGCGACCCGCATCATTGAGGTGAATCTCGCCCTCGGCAATTTGGCCAAAGAGGCAGATCCGCTGATACGTGCATAATGGCACGAAATAGACCGCCGGCTCACAATAATCGAATCCGACCAACCGAATGGACCGACGCTGCGGTCTATCGTCCGAACGGGCCACCTTGATTCCCTCGTATCACAATGTGGCAGGTACCTTTCATCTACTGTCGTACCCTACCGTAGGGGGGCACGGCGTGCGCCCGCTATGCTTCCACCGCCTCACCCCAGCGTCGCCACCCACGCTGCGAGCGCGGCCGCCACCTCTGCCTCGTGTCCTGTGTAGGAATGGTTGGCGCCTTCAAACATGCGCGTCTGCACACGGGGAGCCGCTGTCGCATTCCGACGGATGAGATCGAGGTCGGGCGCAGCGCCGATCTCCGGCTCCTCGCTGCCAAAGAAGGCAAAGAGCGGGCAGCGCAACTGTGCGATCAGCGGATCAGTCGAGATCACGCCGTAGACATCGCGTCGATTGCGGGAGCGCGCCGCGAAGGTCTGGGCGCTGACGGGATCGCCACCGCGAGAGGGATCGCGTGGCAGCAGATCCTCCCCACGCCCCTCCGCAACCATCCGCTCGGCCAGCGCCACTCGTTCCGGTTCGGGCTGGCGAAGCTTCATCGGCGGAGAGGCACAAATGAGGCCGAGCACCCGCGCATCCTGCCGTTGCGCCTGATAGTAGGGCACTTTCAGAGCGCCCAAGCTATGGCCCAAGAGGGCAATGCCGGGGGGCCGTCGACCGTCGTTTCCCTCCAGCTCCGCCGCGAAGCGCACCCACGCGCCGACATCATTCGGCGACTCGTCGAAGCGCTCCCACCAACCGCCGGCCAGGAGCGTCCGGCCATCGCGCAGGCGAATGCGAGATCCCACGTCGTGACCGCGGTTATTGCCGGCGACGAAGGTGAAGCCGCGGGCGGCAAGCTCGCGACCAATGGTCACCGTGCTCATGCTGTAGAACTTGCCGGTGAAGCCGTGAATCCAGACCACCGGCACGGGCATGCTCTCGATGCCCTCCGGCCGGATGACCACGCCTTCCAGCAGCAGTCCATCTTCCGATTCGACGTAGACCAGCTCTTCGGTGTAGGGCTTGGCCACGATCATCCCTCCGCCCTTCTGAAGCCGCGCTCCCGGACTCCAAGCGGAAGATTACACTACTAACGGGCAACGACGCCGCGACCGAGGGACTTGCCGCATGGGAGATGACAAGCTCACCAACGCACGGACCGGGCATGGAAACGTGCTGCCGCCAATAGCTCGCTAGAACAGCTTGCTGCCGACGAAGAGGAGGGTGCCGGCCAGGGCGGGTCGGAACCAGACCTCGGGAACGCGGGCGCAGAGGCGGCTGCCAATGAATACGCCCGGCAGCGACCCGATCACGAGGTTGGCCGCCAGCCCCACGTTGACGTGGCCGAGCTGGAAATGGCCGGCCGCGGCGACCGGGATCAGAATCGCCGCGAAGGCGACGTCGGCGCCAACCAAACGGCGCAGACCGAGCCGCGGCAGCAAGAAGTAGAGCAGCGGCACCGTCAGGGAGCCGCTGCCGATGGAGGTCAGGCTGACCAGAAAACCGACGACGGCGCCCAACGCGACGATCCGCGCTACTCCGCCGGGCGTCCACGTCCCGTCCACATCCCCATCGCCCTGCTTGACCCAACGAGCAAGGAGCGGACGGACCAGAACCGCGACCGAGGCGAGGAACAGCATCACCGCCAGCGCATGGCGCAACACGGCGTTCACGCCGTCCATCCCGACGTTGCTCTGCAGGAAGGCCAGCGCAACCAGCCCCGCCACCGCGGCTGGGATGCCGCCGAGCACCAGATAGCGCACCACCCGCCAATCGACGGTCCCCTGGCGGTGATGGACGATAGCTCCGAGCAGCTTGGTCGGGACGCTATAGAGAAGATCCGTCCCTACCGCGATAGCCGGCTTGATCCCCAGCGCCAGGACGAGCAACGGCGTGACGAGCGAGCCGCCACCGACGCCGGACAGCCCGACCAGGGTCCCGACCACCAGCCCAACCAGGACAATCCGTGGATCGACACTCAGCACCACAGCCCTGCCTCACGCTTTAATGTAGAGTATAGCGATTTACTTACTACACAAGCATGTTCTATCACCGACACGGCAGAGCCGTCAAGACCTGATCGCGCTGGACGCGTCGCTACTGGCCGAGAATGGTGTTGACCTGCTGCACGCCGTCCTTGAGCGCCTGCTGTACGTCGCGCTTACCGGCGATGGCATCGGAGACCAGGGGCGCCAGCGCCTTGTTGACGTCGTTGAAGCGCCGGAAGAAGGGATAGGTCTTGCCGATCTGGAAGATTTGCGGCGGCACGGCCAGCACGGGATCCTGCTGAACCGCACTGGTGAACTCCGGCGTCTGGTAGTAGGCCTTGAGCGCCGGGTAGAGCTTGGCGTACTGGAACATCTTGGACAGCCCGTCCGGACCGGCGATCGCCCGCAACAGGTCGAAGGACAGATCCGAATGTTTCGCTCCCTCCGGAATGGCCACCATGTTCACCCACATAGCAGCGCCGGGTCCTGTGGCATCCGGCCCCTTCGGCGTCGGGATAAACCAGTACTCGAAGCCCTTGGGTACGTAGGTGCCGCCGCGAATCGCCACTTGCAAGCCAGTGCTGGTGTGCTCCATGGCCTGCTTCTCGGCCTTGAAGAGGTCGCCCTTCAGATCGGTGGAGCGGTTCACGCCGAAGCGCTGATATTGCGTGGCCCGATAGCGCATCATGTCCGACACTTGCGTCGTGTCGAACAGGGCCTTGGTCACGTCGGCATCCTGGATGTCGCCGCCGTTGGCATAGGTCCAGGTCGCCCACTCCTCCAGCCCCGGTAGGTTGTAGGGAAACCCCAACTGCACGATCTTGCCTGCGCTGTCCAGCTTGGTCAGCCGGTCGGAATAGCGCAGCAGGTCGTCCCAGGTCTTCACGTCCGCCGCTTTGGGGTCCAGACCGGCGTCGCGTAGCATGCGACTATTCAGGCCGATCATGCTGACGTCGGCATAAATGGAGAGGGCGTAATACTTCCCGGCGCTGGATCGGTAGGCGTTGGCCGCGTCGAAGTAGCCGCTCGGCGACAACTCGGGGACACGCGCGATGTTGGCGTCCAGCGCGGTTAGCGCGTGCTTGTCGTACAGGTCGCGGCCATGCAGGATCGAGCACACGGTCCCGTCCACCGGCGTTCCGCCAGCCACGCCGGCGATGACCTTCTCCACGATCTGCCCGAACGGCGTCAGCACGTACTGTACTTTAGCCTCGGGATGCTGCTTCTGGAAGGTGTCGAAGGCCCAGTTGTACCAGGCGCCGTAGGAGTCCTTGTACTGGGTGAGATCGTCCCAGTTCTGGAAATACAGCGTGGTCTGTTGTCGGGCTGGCGCCTGGGCGGCCGCGGGAGTCGCGGCCGCCACAACCGTCGGGGCCACCGTTGGAGCCGCCGGCACAGCTGTCGGCGCTGCTGCCGATACCGAAGCTGAAGTTGCAGCGGGCGCCGAAGACGCCGTCGATGATTGGACACTCGCCAAAGTCGCGGCCGGAGCTGACGACGACGTCACTGCCGTCGCGGCGGTCCCGCCGCCGCACGCCGCCAGAACACCAACCGCGGTCAACCCTGCTCCCAGCCGGAGCGCCTGTTGTAACACGGCACGTCGAGATGGGGCCGACGAGCGAGAGACTGCCATGGTCGCACCTCCCTGAGCACTACAACGCTGACTTTGGACATTCCGACAACTAATAGCGCGAGTATAACCAGTGATTCCTAAGCCGACAAGCGGGGAAATGGGGACAAGAATGTACGGGCCGACTCTAGACGCCGGAGACCATGCTACGATAGTTGCGAAATCGACAAAGGAGCGCAATGCGCGCGATCCGTCCCATTGCTCAGGCCGCCCAGCCGCGACTGGCTCATCGTGCCGCGCTGCTCCGGGAGTTGCAGGCCCATCCTCGACTGTCGCGGGCGGCCTTGGCACGGGCGACGGGGCTGCACAAGGCAACGATCTCCAATCTGGTGCAAGAGCTAATTGACGAGGGCTTCCTCGTCGAGGTCGACCGCGCGCAAGGCCGGACTGGCCGGCCATCGGTCATGCTGGAGTTCGCCCGCGCCGGTAAGCTGGTCGTCGGCGCCCAGCTCGATTCCACGGAGGTCCGCGTCGTCCTGACGAACCTCAAGGCCGAAGTGCTCACCCGGCGGCAGGCGCCGGTCAATCGGGCGGAGCCGCAAGCTCGAGTGTTGGAGACCTTGCACGACGCTATTGCCACGGTCCTTGCCGAGGCACGGCCGTTGCCGGCCGATATCCTGGGTATCGGCGTATCCCTGCCGGGTATCGTGGACGTCGACGCGGGCGTCCTCGTCCGCTCCGATCCGCTGGGCTGGCGGCACGTCCCCATCCGGCAGCTCCTGGAGCAGCGTCACGGTCTCCAGGTGGCCGTCGAGAAATCGACCAATGCCGCGCTGTTCGCCGAGCACGTCTTCGGCGCCGCCCGTGGCCACGACCACGCCCTCTACGTCGAGGCGGCCGTCAACGGGATCGGCGGAGCCATCCTGGTCGACGGAGAGCTGTACCGCGGCGGGGCGCACTTCGCCGGCGAATTCGGCCACATGGCGGTCGACCCGAACGGCCCGCGCTGCTCCTGTGGCAACCGCGGCTGCTGGGAAACGGTGGCCGACGGTAACGCTGTGCTCCGACACGCCTACCGCCTACGCGCGCAGGACGATACAGCGCAAGCCGGTGCTATTCGCTTCGACACGCCGGAGGACGTGCTGGCCGCGGCGACGGTCAGCCCTCTGGCCGTCGCGGCCATCAAGGAGACTGCGCGGTGGCTCGGTGTCGGCCTGGCCAGCTTGATCAACCTGCTCGGGCCACAGGTCGCTATCGTCGGCGGGAGTCTGGTAGCAGCCGCTCCTGCCATGTGGGGGACGCTCCGCGAGAGCGCCCGTGGTCGAGCACTGGGAGAGCTGGCCGATAGCTGTCGCATCGTCGCGCCGCATCTCGGCGCCGACGCCTACGCACTCGGCGCCGCCACGGTCGCCGGGCACGCGGTCCTCTTGCGCCCGCCGGCTCGGGCATCTGCCTAGCTTGGGAGGAAGTGCTCGGTGCTGCGATTGGCGGCGATAGGGCTGCGTATCCACGGCCACGGCGGTATCGCCGAAGTGCTCTCCTCGGGCAACGCTCGATTAGTGGCCATTGCGGAGGACGGATCGGACGGGCCTCAACGCCGGCAGGCGGCGGAAGCGCGCTACGGCGTGCCGGTCTACGCCGACTGGCAGCGCATGCTCGATCGCGAGTCGCCCGACCTGGCCATCGTCTGCCCTCCCCACGACCAGAAGGCAGCGGTGACCGTGGCCTGCCTGCAACGAGATGTCCACGTCCTGGTCGACAAGCCGCTGGCCATCGATCATCAGGGCCTGGACCGGATCGAGCAGGCGCTCGCGCAGAGCCGTGCCGAGCTGCAGATGATGCTCACGGAGCGGTTCAATCCGCTGTTCGTCGCCCTCCAGCAGCTTGTCGCCAGCGGCCGCCTTGGCAGACTGGCCGGCTGTGTGGCGATGCGCCCGCACGAGTTCACGATCGTCCAGACGGAACCCTGGATGTGGGACCCAGCGCGCGAGGGCGGCATCTTCCTGGACCTGATGATCCACGACATCGACCTGGTGCGCTGGCTCACCGGAGCGGAGGTTGTCGCGGTGCAGGCGGCGCAGCTCCAGGCGCGGTTCACCCGCCCCGGCTTTCACGACATCGGGCAGGCCCTGCTGCGACTTGCCCCCGACAGCACGGCCAGCCTGGAGGCCGATTGGCTCGTGCCGACAGGCGCCCCCTGGGATTGCCGGTTCTTCGCCATCGGGAGCGAGGGAACGGCAGAGGTCGCCGCGCTTGATCGTGACGGTTTCTGGTATTGGGAGCCGGGCAAGGAGCGGAAACATGTGCCGCCCGTGACCCAACACCCCAGCTCCTCAGGCGCAGACTTGATAGCGCGCATCCGGGGCAGCGCCACGACCGTGCTGTCGGCGGCGGACGCCATCGCAGCGACGCGGATTGCCCTGCACGCCCGCGACGCGGCCGAGCGCGGCGCTACCATCGCCGTCCAGCAAGATCGGGAGAGGCCGTGAGCAAGCCAGACCAGGTAGGCGTTGGAATGATCGGTGTCGGATCGAACGGGGCCGGCTTCCTCCAGGCCTTTGGCAGACATCCCCACGCCACGGTCGTCGCCATCGCCGAACCGGACGAGCAGCGACGATCGGAGATGGCGGCGCGCCACAACGTACCGAACAGCTTTGCCCGCGCCGAGGAGCTGCTTCGCCTTCCCGAGGTTGACCTCGTGTCCATCCACGCCCCCGATCGCCGGCACGCCGAGCTGACGCTGGCGGCGCTTGACGCGGGCAAGCAGGTGTTCGTGGAGAAGCCGCTCGGCACTTCCATCGACCAGATCACCACGGTAATCCGGCGGACCGACGCCACCGGCAAGCTGGTAGCCGTGGGCCAGGTGCTCCGTACATGGCCCCACTTCCGGCGTCTGAAAACGCTTGTGGACAGTGGCCGGCTCGGCACGCTCTTCTACGTCTCCGGAAACTACCTGACCGACCAGATGCGCTCCATCCCCGGCATCCAGCAGAAGGCCGCGACCAGCTACTCTCCCGCCATCCTCACCCTGGGCGTCCACGTGGTAGACGTGCTGCGCTGGCTCGCCGGGGACGTTGTCGCGGTGCAAGCCTACCGCAACGAGGGGCTGGCCTTCCCCGGGAACCCCTTCGACGAGTGCATCGCCGCGACCTATCGCTTTGCCGGTGGCGCGGTTGGTCAGGTTGCCACCTGCTGGGGAGACGCCGCGCCGCTCGCAGCCAACTACGGCGTGACCATGCACGGCTCGCTCGGCACCGTCGACGGCGCTCGGGTGCGCTTCGCCGACGCTCCAGAGTGGATCGATCTGGCGGAGGCGTGGCCGGGCGCCCTCCCGGAAGGCGGCCCGGCCGCCGAGGTGGACGCCGTGATCGAGCACTTGCGGGGTGGGCCGCCGGTCCCCTGCGACGCCAGGGAAGGAGGGCGGAGCGCCATCGCCTGCCTCGCCGCCGTCGAGGCCGCACGGCAGGGTGCGGCGGTGGCTATCCCGACGCCATGACCCCGGCGCCATCGAGCGGCGCCGGAGCAGCCACAGCTCGCCCGCCGAGCCATCGCCGCCGGCAAGCATCTCCTCTGCCAGAAGCCGCTGGCCGTCACGATCGAGGAGGCGGCGGCCCTGGTGACCGCCGCTCGGGAGGCCGGCGTCCGCCTCGCCGTCAACCAGAACGGGCGGTGGGAGCCTGCTGTCCGCGGGCTGCATGCCTTGCTGCGGCGCGGCGCCCTGGGCCATCCCCGCCACGTGGCGATCGAGCGACTCGGCACCATCCGCTGGGAGCTGTGGCGCTGGCTGCAAAGCAGCCAGCGCCTGCTGTTGTTGTGCGACACGATCCACTTCTTCGATTTCTTGCGCTATCTGCTCGGTGACCGACCACGACACCAGCGCGGGGGTAGCCGGAGAGACCGCCGCCAGTGCGTTGCTCGGCTGGCCCGACGGCCTTACCGGCAGCCTGACCAACCGGGGGCTGCCCTGGCCCTACGACTATCCCACCGGCCGCCCCGACCGACTCAGCGTGAGCGCACCGTCTGCCTCCCCGGCGTGCCGGGACGTGCCGCTCTCGGGACGCTGGATCCCCGACGCCTTCGCCGGGCCGATGGCGGCCTTGCAGCGCGCCGTCGCCGCGGGCACGGAGCCGGAGAACTCCGGCCGCGATAACCTGCGGACGCTCGCCATCGTCGAGGCGGCCTACCGTTCGGCGCGAGAGCGGCGGGCAGTGCCGGTGGCCGATGCGCTGTAAGTCACCCGGCCATTCATGGCTGTCTTTTACCCGCATGTCGTCGCGGTGCTTGGCGGCGGGCACGGCATCCAGAGGCGGAGGGGCTCCCGCCGACTGGTCCGGGAGGCCCCGCCCCGCCGCGATCCCTCTGGAGGAAAAGATGTGGGTAAAAGACAGCCATGAATGGTCGCGCTGAGTTGACGAAGCCGGCTGTCGGCATCGCGGTAAGCCCGCCCATCCAGTGCCCGAGCTGGGAAAGGCGGCCTGCTGCAGGAGGCTTCGTCGGGTGGCAATGATGAAGAACGAGGCGCCTGGTTTGTCAAACGGTCTAACAGCGTGTTTCATAACCCCGGGAGCGGCTTGAGGAAGCGGGCGCAGATCAGGGAGCAGGCGAGGCGAAGGAGGCCCTGCAGGATGTCGGCTCGCCGTTCGTCGCGGACGCCCAGGCGGCGGAATCCGAGCAGCCAAGCCAGCGAGCGCTCCACGACCCAGCGGTACCGCCCCAGGCGCTCCGACGATTCGACGCCCCGCCTGGCGATCCGGGGCGTGATGCCACGGGCGCGCAGAGCGCGCCGCTTCTCCGGATAGTCGTAGCCCTTGTCCGCGTGGAGCTTGTTGGGCCGGAACCGTGGTCGGCCCGGCCGCCCGCGCGGGCCGAAGACCGGCGGGATCGCGTCGACGGTGCGCTCCAGGAGCGTCGAGTCATGGGCGTTTGCCGCCGAGAGTTGGACCGCGAGTGGAATGCCGTGCCGGTCGACGACCAGGTGATACTTGCTCCCGCGCTTTCCCCGGTCCGCCGGGTTCGGGCCGGTCTGCTCACCCCCTTTTGGCCCGGACACTGAGGCTGTCGATGCTCGCGCGCGACCAGTCGATGGTTTGGTCCTCCCCAAGCCAGTTCAGCACTGCCGGTGGAGGGCTTCCCAGAGGTCATCGGGGACGAGAGGTTGGGTCATCACGGGGCGCAGTATGCCACCGACCCAGGTGCGACATTCCAAGCCAGCGGTCCTCCGCTCCAGGATTTCGCTGGACACCTGATTGGGGCATGATGCCCCGAGGAGGGAGTGTCCGTGAGCAAGGAGCAACGAGCGCATGGGGAGCGCGGCCGTTGGTCGTCCCGTCGGAAGACGGAGGCCGTGCTGCGGGTGCTGCGCGGCAAGAAATCCGGAGCGGTTCACATTTGTGTGTGCCCCTCGCTCCTCGCCATTGGTAACCGGACGGAGGCGCCCGGCTGCCTCGTCGAACAGGCCGTGAATGCCGCCCTCAACCAGGCCTTCCACGATGCGGAGGCGCTGCTGCTTTCGCGCCTTGGCGAAGTGACGCTGGCCATGCTGAGCGCCGACTTCCACGACCGCCTCGTTGCCCGTGGCGGAACCCATGATCTGGAGCATGTCCATGCGTCATGACGCCATCATCATCGGCGGCAGCTTCGCCGGACTGTCGGCAGCCATGTATATCGCGCGGGCGCGGCGATCGGTCTGCATCATCGACACGGGATCCCCTCGCAACCGCTTCGCGGCACATTCCCATGGCTTCTTCGCTCAGGATGGCAGCGAGCCGGGCACGATGCTCGCCACCGCGCGATCGCAAGTTGCGGCCTATCCCACGGCTACCTTCATCGAGGGGGAAGCCATGAGCGCGGCGCGGGAGCGGGATGGCTTCTCGGTCAAACTGGCGACGGGTGAAGTGCTTGATAGCGCCAAGTTAGTGCTCGCCTTCGGCATCTCGGACGAATTGCCTGCCATTCCAGGGCTTGCCGAACGCTGGGGCAGGTCGGTGCTCCATTGCCCATACTGCCATGGGTTCGAGTTCAGCGGACAGCGATTGGGCGTGCTGAATGTCTCGCCAATGTCTATTCACCAAGCCATGCTGGTTGCCGAATGGGGGCCAACTACGGTCTACCTGGATGGCGCTTCCGAGCCCGATGATGCGTCGCTTGCCCAGCTGCAGAAGCGTGGGGTCGCCATTGAGCCGGCGCCAGTGAGGGCATTGCATGGCGACGGTGCGCGACTGTCTTCGATCGACCTGGCCGATGGAAGAATGTCGGGCGTGGATGCCCTTTATCTCGGCCCGCGCACGCGCCTAAACAGCGAGATTGCGCAGCAACTCGGCTGTGCAACGGACGCGGGGCCCTTCGGCAGCTTCATCCGAACCGATGGCGCAAAGATGACGACCGTATCCGGTGTCTACGCCGCGGGTGACGTCACGCGCTCCGCCCACAACGTGACGTGGGCGAGCGCCGATGGCGTTACGGCCGGCATGGCCATGCACCGCTCGCTGGTTTTCTAATCAGCCATCGTGACCTGCCCCCGTCCTTCGGTCCAGTCATTGTGAGAGTCCGGCCGGGAACGGCAGCGTAGTCGTCCAGGTCTGTCGGGCTTCGGCAACTGAACAGACCGGCCGATGAGGAGCGCGTCGATTGAGTGCCGACGCTGGCGCTCACACATCTCTCGCGATGCACGTAAGCCCACTTTCTGTCATACTTGTTAGGTCGCCCCTTATGGAGAGAGCCTTGCCGGGCCGAACGAGCGGGAGCGATACCGCTATTGAGGAGTATGATGAGGAGGCGCGGTTCTGGGAGACGCATAGCCCGCTGGATTATCCGGACGACTGGGCTAAGGTCGACCAGACGCAGGTCGACTCGACGTTGGGCCATATCCTGGCGGTTCGTCTGGACGCCAAGGCCATCGAGAAGCTGGCACGAATGGGACGCAAGGTGGGCGTTGGCCCCTCGTCAGTGGCAAGGGCTTGGATTCTTGAGCGCCTGGCAGAGCCGGAGCAGGGGGAGCGCCCCGACCGGTGAGCACCACGGAGCGACGTTGACGCCGTCGTTCGTTTAGGCCACCATGGTGGCCACGGGAGGTATTGCACGATGGTAACCATGCTCGGCGCACGTCCGGTCAAGGCCCCAGGCTGGACTGGGAAGCCGCACACCGGGTTGGCCCTCATCGACTGCGACGTCCACCACAGCATCAAAAAGCCGGAAGACCTTTTCCCCTACTTGCCCCGCGTCTACAAAGAGCAGATCGTGGAGCAGGGGATGCGCCTGCCCGGTTCCGGTTACTTCAACGTGGCCAAGAACGCGGCGCGCACCGACCTGGCCGAGGGCTGCGACGCCAGCAAACACGACGGCCGCCAGCGCGGCGAGGAGTACGAGCTGCTGCGCGAGCAGCACCTGGACCTCTGGAACGTCGACCACGCCTTGCTCACCGGCTCCAGCGTCTACGGCGCATCGATCCTGCCCGATCCCGACTTCGCCGCCGCCATCTGCCGCGGCTTCAACGACTGGACCCTGGAGCAGTGGGTCGCCAAGGACGACCGCTTCTTGATGGCCATGGCCGTCTCGACCACCGATACCAAGCTGGCAGTGGACGAGATCGACCGGATCGGTGAGCACCCGAAGGTCAAGGCGGTGATGCTGCCGACCGGCAGCCGCATGCCCTATGGCAACCGGCATTACCACCCGATCTGGGAGGCTTGCGAGCGCCACGGCCTGGTGGTGGGCATCCACCCCGGCAGCGAGGGCGCCGGCATGGCCGGTCCCCCGACCGGCGTGGGCTATCCGACCTACTACATCGAGACCCGCATGGCGCGGCCGCAGATGGCGATGGCGCACGCCGTGTCCTTCATCGCCGAAGGCGTGTTCGAGAAGTACCCGCGGCTGAAGGTGCTCTTCGACGAGTGCGACCAGTTCTGGGCCGTGGGGCTGATGTGGCACATGGACGCTGACTGGAAATCGCTGCGCGACCAGACGCCCTGGCTCAAGCGGCTGCCCAGCGAGTACTTCCGACAACACATCCGCGTCGGCACGCAGCCCATGCTCGAGCCGGAGGACAACGAGCAGTTTTTCTGCCTGCTCGACGCCTTGCATGCCGAGGAGACGCTGGTCTATTCCTCCGACTGGCCGCACTGGGACTGGGACGATCCGGCCACCACCTTCCCCAAGCTGCCCGAGCACTTGCACCGCCGCATCTTCTGCGAGAACGCTCGGGAGCTGCTCGGGCTGTAGCGACTGCTGAGGCGCGGCGCCATGACGGGCCAAGCGAGCGAGGTGACGGCGCTATCCCAACCTGACCGGGCGCGGCGCGTGGTTGCCGGCAGCGTCGAGGAGATTCCGCCCGGCGCGCGCAAGATCGTCGTGCCGTTCCGCGGGCGGGCAGGTATCGGCGTGTTCAACGTCCACGGCGCCTACTACGCCCTGCGCAATCTCTGCCCGCACAAGCAAGGGCCGCTCTGCACCGGTCGGGTGAGCGGCCGCGTCGTCGCCGCGGCGCCGCCGTCTACCTACGCGCCGGAGCTGGAGCTGGTGCGCGACGGCGAGATCATCCGCTGCCCCTGGCACCTCTACGAGTACGAGATCGCCACCGGCCGCTGCCTGGTCGATCCGCGATTACGGGTGACCACCTACCCGGTGACAATCGAGGACGGGAAGGTGGTCGTGTACGCCAGCCCGGCCGATCTGCCGGCGACGGAGGCGAACGCGGGATGAGGTTGATTGGCTCGCCTGTCGCTAGGCGGCGCTTCTGGCTGCTGCCGGCTGGTGCGGGGACGGCCCCCCAAGGCTGGGGCTGTTGGCCATTCGCGGGCGCCGCGCCCACGGCGAGATCAGGGCGTGTAGCAATACGCCCCTCCCAGGGGCCGCCGATGCCCGTAGGGGCGTATTGCCGTACGCCCCGTCTGCCGCACCAACACTGTCTCCCGAATGGCCAACAGCCTCAATTCTGGGGGACCGTACCCACGGAATCGACGCATCCAGATGGGCCATCACATCCGGATTGGTGCGGCACGTAGGGAGAACGGCGTTGCGATAACAGTCCTCCCCCCAGAATTGGGGGCCGGGGGCCGCTCACCCACCAGCCGGCAGCAGCCGTGGGCTTGCCGTCAGTTTAGTCGCGCTGAAGGAACGCGCGGATGGCCCCGTTGACCACCTCCGGCTGCTCGTGGATTACCCAGTGCGTGCCGTCGGGGATGCGCTGGATGGTGAGGTCGTCGACGAACTGATCGAGTCCGTCCAGGTTGCCGGTGAGCAATGCCTCATCCTTCTCACCCCACAAGACCAAGGTCGGCACGTGGATGGCCGGCGCCACGGCGGGCGGGCTGGTGTCATTAGCGATCGCCTGCCCCGTGGTCGTGGGACCGATCCCGGCCGCACGGTAATAATTCAGGCTGCCGGTGAGGGCTCCGGGCTGCGACCAGGCGGCGAGGTAGACCTGGCGGTCGTCTTCGCTGAGATGGCCGTCCTGGAGCAGCCGGCTGAGGACGATTTGCTGCAGATAGGCGTAGTTGTCTCGCGAGAGCAGCTCCTCCGCATCCGCGCTCCGGAAGGTGAGCATGTAGCGGCTGGCCCGCTGCTGCGCCGGGTTCTGACGCAGCTCACGGGCAAAGATGGCCCCGTACGGCGCGTTGACGATCACGAGCTTGTCCAGTCGGTCGGGATGGGCCGCCGCGAAGGCCCACGCCACGACGCCGCCCCAGTCGTGGCCGACCAGCGTGAAGCGCCGCTGGCCCAGCTGATCGGCCAGCGCCCGCAGGTCCTCAACCAGCAGCGGCACACGGTACTGGTCGAGCTGCTCCGGCTTGGACGACAGGTTGTAGCCGCGCATATCAAGCGCCACCGCCTGACGATCCGTGCCGAACTCCTCCAGCTGGCGCTTCCAGGCGTACCAGAACTCGGGGAAGCCGTGGACGAACAGGATCAATGGACCCTGGCCACTCGTCACATAGTGCAGGCGAACACCGTTGACCTCAGCGAATTCATGCTGGAGCATCAGACCATTATCCTCTCACCATGCGTCGACCGATCCGTCACGATGCGCGCGGCACGTCGGAGCTGGACTCTTTAGGTGGTGCATCCATCAAGTTCGGGGCAGTTCCCAATGCCGCGCGGCCACTGCCGTTGTCATCCTGGGCGCAGCGAAGGACCCCTGGCTCGTCCGCCAGCGCTGCTCGGGGCCGCATGGCGGCTGGTCTGCCGTGCCGGGGGTCCTTCGCTGCGCCCAGGATGACAACGGGAGGACGCTGCATCACTCGACGCTCCTAGGATTTGCAGGATACACCACTGTTGGGCTCGCGCCGAAGCCACGGGCAGCGATCGCCATTCCCCGCAGCGTCCCCTCGGAGAAAACACCCGGGCTAGCGATAGCCGTCGGCATGTGGGCGGCGAGGGTGGAAACCCAGAACGGATTGATCAGCAGCGCGCGTAGCCAGGCCAGCGCCTCCGGCGAGATCTCCTCCTGCCCGGCCGCCGCGAGCGTCGCCCGGAAGAATGGCAGCAGCATGGCGTTGCGCTTGCTTTGATAGGCTCCCAACTTCGCCTCCCAGTCGGCTCCGTCGAGGGCGGACCCCAGGGCGTCGGCCAGTAGGAACGCCTGGGCAAAGGCGTCGCCGATGCCGGTACCGGTGATGGGGTCTTTGCAATAGGCGGCGTCGCCGGTGAGCACCCAGCCGGCGCCGTAGGCATCCCGCAGGTAGTTGTCGATGCCACGGGCGCCATAGATGGGGCCGACCCGGCTGGCGCCGACCATGCGGTCGGCCATCCCCGGCAGGCGCCGCAGATGCCCTTCAAATTGCCCTGCCAGGTCCTGTCGGAAGCTCTCAAAATCCTCCGGCTGAATCTCCATGGCCAGGCAATCGACGTCTGGCTCCATGGGGAAGACAAAGCCGGTATGGCGTCCCTCATGGAACAGTTCCAGCGTTGGCTCGGCGAGTGGCGCGACCCCGTGGAAGTAGGCGTAGTAGCCCGGCCGCAACGCCGGCGCGCGCTCCTGGTCGCGCGCCCCGACCCACTCGGCCACGCGCGAGTGCCGCCCATCCGCGCCGGCGACGACGCTCGAGCGCACCTCCTCACGCCCCCCGGCGGGCGTCTGCACGGTGACGCCGACGACGCGGCCATCTTGCCGGAGCAGCCCTTCCACGGCCGTGCGCTCGCGGAACTCGACGGTGGGGTGGCGAATGGCATGCTGGATCAAGATGCTGTCCAGGCGATCCCGCCGAGGGGCCAGCGCGTAGGCGTGGGGCGGCTGACCGCCGGAGGGGCCTTCGAAAAGGCAATCGGCGACGTGGGTCCGCGTTCGGGTCAGGCGACGCAATCCCGAGGACTCGACCTCCTCCAGCACCCCGAGCCTGGCGAGGCTGGCCACCACCGGCCCGGCCAGCAGGTGGGTGGAGAGGGTGTCGCTGGGGAAACGGTCGCGATCGACCAGGAGCACCCGCCGGCCCTGCCTTCCCAGCAGGAGCGCCAGGCTAGCGCCGGCGACGCGGGCGCCCACTACGATGACATCGTAGACCATTCCGATGATCCCCTACCCAGCGATGCCACGCGCCGGCGCGGCCAGGCATCAGTATAAGCGGCAGAGCCGCCTTTCCCGGGTCAGCCGGCGCGCGCGACGCCGCGGACCGCGTCGACGACCGCGGGCCAGGGCTGCGCCGGCGCGGTCCGCTGGGTTGAAGGCGCCATATGCCCGACCCGCTCGAGGAAGCGCCGGACCAGCGTGTGATGCACGCCGTACAGCATCCGCGCGGCGTGGGAAGTGCGCGCGATGCCCAGAGAGCGCGTCACAGTGGCAATCCCGTCGCCGCGCGCCAGGCCGCGCAGCGCGAGGCGACGCGTCCGAATGTCTGCCGGATCTTCGCCGGAGGCGACGAGATCACGATCCAGTTGATTCACCAGCTCGACGATCAGGTCCCGCAAGGCCCGCCCCGCCGCGAGCGGATCGTCGCCGTAGCGTTCAGCCGCCCGGGCGCGCACCACCGCGGTCTGGGCAAGGGGATTCTCCTGCAACTGCGCCGGCTGCCGGAGGCTGCGCAACGCGCGCCGCAGCTCGCGCGACGCGTCCACAGCCGTCTGCTGCTTCCCTGCCGTCGTCACCTGGACGTCCTCCTCCCACTTCCGACCGGCGCACCGGTGATAAGCTCACCTGGCACACCTTAACGACAGACAAACCATCGCAGCGATCGTGCCACCCCAGATGGCAGAAAGATTACAAGGCGCCTCCGACAAGCAACAAGGCGATGCCGTACGGGGCGGTAGGGTTGTCGCCGATGACGGAGGCAGCCGCTGCCGCGACGTTCCGACTGAGGGAGCATACACCATTCTGTAATGACTTGTCCAGTCGAGGTATCAGGCAATCAAGCTGATGACCACGCGACCAACCGCCCACAGCCACCGGGCAACACACGAACAACAGAAGGGCAAGCGCATGGCAAGGAGCGCGGGCCTATAGTGGCTCCTGGAGCGGTGCGCCCGCCGCCGTATGGGCAGCGCGCCGCTGGATCGTTACGTTTGGAAGCGAGGAGGGAGAAAACAGTGCGCGCGATCAAGCCAGACCATCTGCTCGGAGCGGCGCGCCTGAGCCTGGCGCTTGGCCTCTCCGTGGCGGCGAGTCTAGCGGCCATGCCGGCCTCGGCGGCGGGTAGCCAGAACTCCGTAGCGACTACTGTCGCCAGCAGTCTGCCCAATGTGGACGTCATCAGCTATCAGGGCAGCCTCAGCAACGTGGACAACCCTTGCACACCGCGCATCGAGCACATCGACCTCGCCGGACAGAACAATGGGACCAAGGTAGTGCGCGCCGGTCCCAACGGTTTGATCGCGGTGAGCTTCACGTTCAACAGCACAGCTACCGGCAATGACCAGGGCACGAATACGCCGTACCTGAACACCCAGCGCTACACCGCCTCCGGTCAAGCAGCGCCGGGCGGCCTGGTCAAGGGCCAGTTCCAGCAGGAGCTGGTGGCGCTGGATGGCAGCGCGCCGCGATCGGAGGTCCAGAGGTGATCGAGCGTGCCGAGTTCGCGCGCGGACGATGGGGAGTTGCTCCCCCAGAAGATACTCACTTTGAAGTTAGTATCGCGGGAGATACTAACTTCAAAGTGAGTAACTCGTCCGCAACCTCTGGAGGCGACGATGGCGCGCCAGATCAGCCGCCTACTACAGGCGCAACGCCATTGACTACTTCACGCGGACCGTCGTCTTCGCCGCGACACGCGCCGCCATGGGCAGCACGGAATAGGGAGGGTACTGGCCGGTGCGGCTGCCACGGCCGAGCCAGGCGCTGAAATCGCCGTCCGTCGCCGGATCGACCAGCACCGCCAGAACGTCAAGCAGCTTGCCGCTGTCGGCCGAACTGTTGCCGATCCGAGCGTATCCTGACCAGATGTTTCCCGCGCGCAGCGCCCGTTCCTGCGGCCAGGAATAGCCGCCAAAGGAGACGACGACCCACATGCGGGTAGCAGGCGGCAGGCCGCTGGTGATGCCGACAAGAGGGATGAACATCCCCGTAGGAGCCGCTGTCACCGCCGGGGCAATTGTGACCGAGTACCCACCATCGGGCACCGTCCAACTCGCACTCTGCCGGAAAAGCACCAGCGCCAGGCCAATCAACCCGACGGCGATCAGCCCGCCAATGCCAAGCAGCAGCGTTCGCCGCCAAGGCCGAGCACGCCGGGCTGCCGCTCCGAGCGCCACTGCGTGCTCCGGCTGACCTGCCTCCGTGGCAGGTTCTGCTTCTGCGCTGCCCCGGGACACATCGGCAGCCGGCTCATCGAGGCGTTCGCCGCCCTCTGCCGCGACGCTGGACTGCGCCTCTGGAGCGACGCCGACCTGCCCATCTGGCCCTGCAGCGCCGTCCGCGCCAGCGGGGCCGTCCGGCTCTTCCGCTGTCGAGTCAACCGTCGTCGTTACCTCAGAAGAAGCCAGCACTCCACTCGACGCAATCAACTGCCCTGCCGCGCCGGCACGCTCCAGCGCCTCCAGCCGCGCCCAACCCTCCCACTCGGTATTGATCGCGTATCCAGTGTCGCGCAGGTTCTGCCAGAGAAACGGCGTCTGCCCCGGCTTGTACGACACGCCGGTCAACTGCTCTAGCGGCTCCTTATGGAAGTTGTTTATTTGATCCAGTGTTTGCCGAGGCGGGATGCCTGGCGGACGCCGCCGCCCTCCACGGAGCGCGGGCGTCTCGCCCGCCCGGTCGCTTGCTTCACGAAACCACTGGACTTAATAGACAACTTCCATCAGGATGCCGCCCAGCCGGGAGAAATGAGCATGGAGGGTGCGTTTGGAGCCCTCCAGAGGGAACTCATGGCCGAGTGCTGCATAGAGTTGCTCATACGTCACGACCCACTTCGGCCGATCTAACAGCGCCGCCAGCAGCTTGCAATAGGCCGGGCGCACCGGTAGCTTCACCGGGCCGACCCAGATGCAATGTCGCACCGCTTCAGCCCGCAAGCCGCGATAGTACACACTGCCGTTTGCGTCAGCCATCGTGCGCTTCACACCCCATTGTCGGATTACCTGCCTCAGCACCTGCTGCCCTAAGGAACTAGCGGTAGCGGCGCAGTGAAATGACAACACGACGGCATGCGATGGACAACATTAGCAAGCGTATAGTATCTCTCGGTCGAGCGTCAAGGGCGGCAATAGTCACATTGGCACCAATACACATAGAGGGATTGCCAGGAGACGGGTGATGGGCAGACGGGGTTCTCGGTATCGGCTGTGGGCGAGCTTGGTCCTGCTGGGCTACCTGGTATCGGCCATGCCGCCCATACCGGTCCAGGCTTCCTCCAGCGCTTCGCTTCCGGTGCTGCACGCTTCTAGCTTGCTGCGAAGCGGCTGGAGGGGAATCACGAATGCAGCGTCGCAGGTCGCCGAGGCCATTCACGCCGTGCTTGATTCCTCGAGTCCCGCAGCCGGCACGCACGACTTCTCCCCGTCGACGCCGTGGACGGCTTTCACGCTGGGACGGTCGCCCAGCAGCACACAGACCTGACCGTTCCTTCGATCGGCTTTGCCACCGTGGTCGCGCGCACCTACAACGGCGCAGCCGCTGGGACTGCCGGTCCCTTCGGCTATGGGTGGGCCTGGTCGTACGGCATGCACGTGACCACGGGGTCGGGAACCGCGACGGTGGTCAGGGAGGACGGACGGGCCGACACCTACACGCTGTCAGGCAGCTCGTATGCGCCACCGCCGGGCGTCTACGACCAGCTCGCGCTGAATGCCGACGGCAGCTTCACCTTCATCCGCACCGACCAGATCACATACGGCTTCAGCGCCGCGGGCCTCCTGCAGCAAATTGCCGACCTGAACGGCAACACCCTCCACATCACCTACAGCGGGACCGCGCCATCCGGGATCGTCGACACCGCCGGTCGGAACTGGACGATCCAGACCGACGGCTCGGGGCGGGTGACCGCCATCACCGATCCGGCGAGCCGCACCGTGCGCTACGGCTACAGCCAGGCGGGCGATCTGGTCAGCGTGACCGATCCAATGCAGGGCGTCACCCAATACGCCTACGACAGCAGCCACCGGCTGAGCCAGGTCACCGATCCGGACAACCACAGCACGAGCTACGCCTATGATGGCAACGGGCGCGTCGCGTCCGTGACCGACGCCGACGCCAATGTCAGCACCTTCGCCTACGATCCGGGGAACCTGCGCACCACCGTGACCGATCCGCGGACGAACCCGCGATCCTACTCCCTCGACACCCGTAATCGGGTCACCGCCGTTACCGACGCCTTCGGGAAGAGCGACATGGCTACCTGGGATGCCAGCAACAACCGGATTGCTACGACCGATCGCAATGGGAACATCACCAGCTACGTCTACGACAGCAACGGGAACGTCACGCTCGTCACCGACGCCAAGCAGGGCCAAACCGTCACAACCTACGACGCTGCCAACCACCCGACGAGCCGTAACGACGCCGACCAGAATAAGACTACCTACGCCTACGACGGAAATGGCAACTTGACGAGCGTCACCGACGCAGTGCCGGACGTCACGCACTACACCTACGACGCCAGAGGCCAACGCCTCACCACGGTCGATGCCAACAGCAACACCACCACCTAACAAATACGACGCCAACGGCAACCAGACGGACGTGCTGGACGCCGAGGGGGACCACACGGCGACGACCTACGACAGCGCCGGCAGGCCGCTCACGGTGACCGATCCCGATGGGCGGGTGACCTCGTATCAGTATGACGCGCTCGGCCACGTCCTGAGCACCACCGATGGGGCGAACGGCGTGACCATGGCGACCTACGACGGCGCCGGCAACCGGCTAACGAGCACCGATCCGTTGACTAACGTGACGCACTACGGCTACGACGGGCGCAACCTGGTGGTCAGCGTGACCGATGCCCTGGGTACCGTGACGAAGACGGAGTACGACGGCAACGGTAACAAGACCAAGGTCACAGACCCGCTCACGCACATCACCACCTATGGTTACGACGCCGACAACCGCCTCACCAGCGTGACCGACCCTAACGGACATACGACATCTTATGTTTATGACTTCGCCGGCAACCAGACGCAGATGACTGACCCGCTCAGTCAGACAACCGCCTACCAGTACGACGCCCTCAACCGCCTGACCCAGGTCACCGACGCTATGGGCGGGCGAGCGATCTACGGTTACGACGCTGTCGGCAACGGTACTGCCATAACCGACCCGGACGGCATCACCACGCATATCCACTACGACGCGGTCAACCGTCCAGATGGCGAGACGGACCCCACAACAGGCTCGTCGTCATATATCTACGACGGGGTGAGCAACCTGCTGCAGAAGACCGATGGTAACAACACGGTCACGAAGTATTCCTATGACAAGGCGAACCGGCTCAAGGTGGCGACCTATCCCGAGGGGCCGGTGAGCTTCAACTACGACGGCGCAGGCGACCGGCACAGCATGACCGACCAGACGGGAACGACAACCTACCAGTACGACGGTGCCCGTCGCCTAACTCAGAACGCCGCACCAGGCGGCACGACCGCCTACACCTACGACCTGGCCGGCAACTTGAAGACGCTCACCTATCCGGACGGCAACACCGTCACCTACAGCTACGACCCACTCAATCATCTGGTCGGGGTAACGGACTGGAGTGGGCTCACCAGCGGCTACAGCTACGACGCGGCCGGTCGCAAGAGCGCGGCGTCACAGCCCAACGGGACGCGGGCGATCTATACCTACGACCCCGGGTCGCGCCTGACGGGCGTGCGGTGGACCGGCGTCGACGGCGCCCCGGTGGCCAGCTTCGCCTACACCTACGACGCGGCCGGCAATCGCAAGGCGGTGACCGACCTCACGGGCACATCCAGCTTCAATTACGACAAGGTGAACCGCCTCACCCAGGCAACCTATGCCGACAGTACCAACGTCGGCTACCAATACGATCCCGCTGGCAACCGGACGAGCGTGACCACGAACGGCGCAACCACCTTCTACGGTTACGACCAGAACAATAAGCTGCAGAGCATCGGTACCGACGCTGTCACCTGGGACGGCAACGGTAACATGCTCAGCAAGGGCGCCACGACCTACGTCTACGACTCCCAGAACCGCCTGCTCGATGCCAAGACATCCGATCAAACTATCCAGATGGCCTACGACGGCGCCGACCAGCGCGTCACGCGCTCGGCCTCCGGCGTTGCCACCAGCTACGTCTACGACGACCACTCCCAACTTGCCCGCGTGGTGAAGGAGGGCAACAGCCAGCGCAGCCAGCTCTACGGCCTGGACGGCCAGGTTCTCTGGGACAACACCAGCGACCAGGGCCAGCTCTACTACCATCAGGATGCGCTTGGCAGCACGGCCGCCGTCACCAAGCCCGACGGCAGCGTCGCCGCGACCATGTTCTACGACGCCTTCGGCGCGCCGCGCAGCCCCATCACCATCCCCGGCTCCTTCTGGTTCGCCGGCGAGCAGTACGACCAGGACACCAGCCTTATCTACCTACGCGCCCGCTACTACGACCCGACGACCGGCCGCTTCCTCACGGCCGACCCGGCAGAGCCGGATTATCGGAATACGCAGTCGCTGAATCCGTATGCGTACGCAATGAATGACCCGCTGCGGTTTGTCGATCCAACGGGAAACCTTTCTTTGGCTGATATTGGTGCTGCAGTCCAGCGAGTGGGCGCTCTGGACAGTGACACGGGCTATCAAGGGACGATGATTCTCGGCCAAGGCGCACTTCTTGCTTGCGTTGCCGTGTCCTTAGGTGCGTGCGCGCCGTTTGCAGTGGTTGCCGACATCGCCTTTACCTCGATTGATGTGGGAGTAAAGGTGGCGTCAGCGTATGACCTTGAGAAGCAAGCGGAGGAGACCGGCGACCAATCGAAACGCGTCGAGGCGGGCGCGAAGCTCTTTGAGGCTGGTCTGGATGCGGCTTCCTGGGGTGTGGGATCCAAACTCGCTGACGCGCAGAACACCCTTAGCCACGAAATTGGGTTGGGTCAGACATTGGGGACGACGTTCGCTGGCCCTCTGACGGCGTGGGCTGTAGATGGCGTGACCAGAATGCAAGGTGAGGGAGCGCCCTGTTGCCCCAAGGCGTCGCCACGCCAGGGTCCTTCGTCGTCGCCAGCGATGACTGGGTATGGTCAGCCAAGGGGTCTGGGAGTTAGTACGAGTATTTCTAACCAGTTGGCTGACGGCCCGCGCTTCGTAGCGATGCACGGTGGTGCCTACGTCCCCGCCGGCAACCCGCCCAACAAACCAACGCTGACTCACCCGGACAATTCTTCCGTGACGGTTGGCAATGCGCCAGTACTGCGGTGGCAGGCCAACGGCAGTCCGGATAACGTGCCGATTGTGGCATCGCAAGCGTACGTCTACCGGCCGGGCAGCACCGACATCGTGCAGCAGAGTGGCTGGATTGCGGGCTTCTCCTGGCAGCCACAGAACCTGCCGTACGGCACGTTCAACTGGGGCGTGCAAGTCCGCGACAACCGCGAAGTGGTGAGTCCCCTGAGCGACCTGCGGGACTTCACCGTGTCCTCGCCCAACATCACGTTCACCAACTTCTCCTTCGATCCGGCATCGCCGTCCGGTGCGGAGCAGGTGGCAATTCACGCATGTACCGATGGCCTGGCCGGCTTGGGGATCACGATGCGCGTCCGCGTCAATACCGCCAACGACGGCTCCGCCAATGGGACCTGGAACATCATCAAGGAGCTGGGAGTCCCCTGCTTCGACACCGGAAACGGGCCACCGGACCACCCGGTCTGGCAAACGCTCACCTACTCGGACGGGCCGCACCTGGTGATGGTCGAGGCGCACGGCACCCTGCAGACCTGGCAGTGAGCCACAGTTGCCCAGGCGGTCTACACGCTGAATCACCGCCGCCCGGCGTCGCCGGTGTTGGTCGCGCCTTCGTCCAACGGCTTCGTGAATAGCCGCACGATCAACTTCCAGTGGCAGGCTACCACCAACGCGACGGGCTATCGCCTGCGGGTCGGCACGAACCCCGACCCGACGGTTGCGCCACTGGTGGACGTCACTCTGCCGGTCACCACGCTCAATTACAGGGCGACCTTCGGCAGCGACTATGCCGCTTTGTACTGGAAGGTCACGGCGAGCAACGACGTGGGCAGCGACGACTCCGCTACCTGGCAGGTGGGCATCGACCAGACGCCGCCGGTGGCTGCCGTCTCGCCGCTGCCGGCGGTGAGCCAGGAGTCCAACTTCCTGGTGAGCTGGGCCGCCGCGGACGACCGCTCCGGCGTTCAGTGTACCGACGTGCAGGTGCGCGACGGCCCAGGTGGTGGCTGGGCTGACTGGTTCGGCTGCACCGCGCTGACCTTCGCCGGCTTCCAGGGGCAGGACGGCGACACCTATTACTTCCGGGCACGCGCCCGCGACAACGCCGGGAACGTAGGCACGTTCGCCGGGGGGAACGGCGACGCTAGCACCACCGTCCACGTCGGCGCCTCCGCACACTGGTGGAACAGCGCCTACGCCGATCGTCGCCTACTTGGCGTGCTGAACAGCTCCAATGGCGGCCTCCCGGTCGGCTACGTGCTTCGCCTCCATCTCGACGGTGCCACCGCGCCCACCGCACAACAGGTGTATGACGCCTCGCGCAGTGCTGCCAAGGGTGACGATGTCCGGATCGTCTACGCCAACTCGGGAGAGGTTCCGCGCCTGCTGCTGAGCTTCTCCAGCACGGCGATCGACATCCTCTTCCGCAACGCGCGGGTGATCCCGGCGGCGACGCTGGACAGCACGTCGTACCAGCTCTACTACGGCAACGCCGCGGCATCCAATCCGCCGGCCGATCCCAGTCAGGTGCTGTATCCGCCGCTGGACCCGGCCACGGAGGGGCTGTGGTGGACACAGGAAGGCAGCGGCAGCACGCTTCACGACGCCTCGCCCAACCACAACGACGCGACGATCGCCCCGGGCGTCGGCTGGGTGGACGGCAAGTTCGGCCGGGCGCTCTCCATCCAACGCTGCGATTGTCCTGTTATCAACGCCGGAGCGTCCCCCAGCTTGAACGCGTCGTCCACGATCAGCTTCGAGCTCTGGCTCAAGCCGGGCGGCATCGCCGGGCGGGGTCGCATCGCCGGTCAGCTCGGCGGAGGAAGCAACACGGGACCGGACAAGTGGCTACTCAGCTATGGCCTGGTGACGACAGATCTCCGCGTGGCGCTGGAGCTCTGGCTGGTCAGCGGCAACCCGACGATCACGACGGCGGGTCAGATGGTCGACGGTCAGTGGAACCACCTGGCCTTCACCATCGACAGCGCCAACACGCTGCGCCTCTACCTGAATGGTGCGCTCGACACCACGTCGCAGCTCAGCGGGCCAATGCATAGCGGCAACACCACACTGGAGGTCGGGTCGGCCGAGCAGATTCAGGCCATCACCGGCCTGGTGGAAGGCATCCGCCTCTCCTCGATCCCGCGCCCGAGCTTCCCCTATGGCGCGTTCGCCGCGATCACCAGCGAGCCGTACGTCACGGCCGACGTCGAGCAGGCGTTAGCCAACCTCCCTCCGCCGCCCACCCCGGGCCCCAGGGTCGCGGCGTCTCAAGCGGCGGCGCGACCCGCGGCGACGCGGGCGCCCGCTGCACAGGTCGCGCGGTCCTGGCGGCCTATCACCCCGCTCACCTTCGCTCGCGACAGTCTAGGCGCGGCGCAGGGCAGCGACGGACGCGCCTACGCGGTCGGTGGCGTGGCGAACCAGGCCGTGCTCGGCGTGGTCGAGTCCTACGATCCACGCGCCAACGCCTGGACGGCCCGCGCCTCGCTGGGCACGCCCCGCTACGACCTGGCCGTCGCGGCCGACGCGAAGGGCCGCATCTACGCCATGGGCGGTCTCACCACCTGGGGCAGCACGCAGCCCAGAAACGTCGTGGAGCGGTATGACGCGACCACGAACGTTTGGAGCCAGGTTGCGCCGATGCCGTCCGCGCGCGCCGGGCACGCCGCCGTGCTCGGTCCCGATGGCCGCATCTACGTGATCGGCGGCATGGGGAGCGGCGGCCAGATACTCAACAGCGTCGACGTGTACGACCCGGTGGCCGATTCCTGGAGCAGCGCTCCTTCGCTGGCCATTGCCCGCGCCGACCTCGCCGCCGCACTCGGCAAGGATGGTCGGATCTACGCCATCGGCGGCCAAAACGCGGCCGGTTCGGTAGTGGCAACAGTGGAGGCGTTCGCGCCCGGCAACGGGAGCTGGGTGAGCGTTGCCCCGCTGCTGACTGCGCGCCAGGCGCTGGCCGCGGCGAGCACCCAGCAGGGAACTATCCTGGCCATCGGCGGCCTCGACGGCTCGACGCCGCTAAACCAGGTCGAGTCGTATGATCCTGGGGCTAACACCTGGTCTCCGGTAGCTTCCCTCTCGACGCCGCGCTCGCACCTCGCAGCAGCCAGCGACAGTCAAGGGCACGTGTACGCGCTCGACGGCCTTGGCAGTGGTGGAGACCTGAGCGTTGCGGAGCAGTATTAGCTCCAATGACCGAGGGCGTCGCAGCGGTCACATGTGTCGGCGAGCACGGCGACCGCCGTCGCCCGGGGATCGATATACCGGACCTATCATGCCACCGACCTGGCCGGCAACACGCTGACATTGGTGCTCCATTTTGTGGGCAGCGGCGCAATAACCCTACACGTCGTCAGCCTCCGGTACAACGACGGACCGGTGCTGGCCCCCGACGCCCGCGGCATCTTCTCCTGGGCGGCAGCGCGGGACGGGAGCCTGACCAGCCTCGTCCAGGACGTTCATGCTGAAGGCGCACACGAGGTGGCGACCTACATTGCAGCTGCGGATCAGACGACCATCACACATGCGGGGCCAAACGGGGTCAGCACGGAGCGGGGGCTGGTACTCGAGCGACTGGTGACCTCGAATGGCCAGTTTACGCTGGCGCACTGAGAGTGGTGTCGCTCGCGCCGATCAGACGACCGGCGCGAGCGACACCACTGACGTTGACGTCTAGTCACATCGCCCGCAAAATCAGAAGGCGCCGGACTTGTCCGCCGATTTCGGCTTGGCTTGACTCGACTTGCTGTAGGTATTCAAGTATTCCCCTTTGCCGAGCCGTATCGAGGACGCGGAGAGATTCCGCGGGTGGCGACTATTTGATGTACTGCCAAGACTTGGGCGGAGGTTAAGCGGGTCCTGCATGGAGAGGTCGATCAGTTCTGATCCTTCGCTCACCAAGGTGGTACGCCCCCGACTATCCTCTCGGAGTAGCGTCAACGCTTCGGCGTAGGATCGACCCCTTCCCTCCATTGCGGCCCGAACGGCCGACAGCGCTGCTTCACGGGTGGAGTACGTGCCCACGAGATTGTTGTCGTCAGTGTCCCACAACTCAAAGCTCATACGTACAGTTTACGATGGCGGGAACGCGGGAACAACCCTGGCAACGCATCCAAGTAGCGCCTCCGGGCTTCCCCACAGCGTATGATGCCCACTGCTGTCGCTGGTTCGCTCATACCTGATCGGCCCGTCCACCAAGATTCTGACCTCAGCGATGTGCGATCCCATCCGCCGTGCGTGCTTCACCTTCCGGCGTGCCTGCGCCAGGGTAGCGTAGACTGATATGCCACTTGCCAGGCGCCGTTTCTCGGCGTCCGCGTCCACTGGCACGCGGCCGGTCGCTACATGGGACAAGAAGTCATCTCTAGTGGGCACAGCGGTCTTGACTATGCGATAAAAAGCCCTAGCGGATTGTTGCGCCAAGATGGTACGACCGCCGCCGAAGTTATCACCCTTGCCGCCACCGCTCAGGTGCTGTGACCGGCAGCAAGGTTAGCATAGAGGCTGGGGACGAGAGAACGCGAAACCCGCCGCGACACGGCCGAGCGCGTTCCCGATGGTGGGAAGACCGTACGGCCCGGTGCCGATCAGCCTATGCCTGCCCTATCACGCTCCGCGACCCCCGCCCCGGCTGCAACGCGGTACGCTCCTTCATCGCCAGCGACACGGCGACTGAGAGCAGGCAGGTGGCGGCGCCGGCCAGGAAGGTGACCTGGTAGCCGACGCTGTACCAGAGCAGACCGCCCACCAGCGGCACGCCGACAGCGGCGACGTGGTTGAAGGTCGAGCCCATCGCCAGGCTGGGCGTCACGTCTTCGCGCGGGGCGATCCGCCCGAGGTGGCTGCTGATGCCCAGGCTGAAGGCGAAGAAGGCGTTGTCCACGCAGTAGAGCACGCCGAGGATGAGCAGGTTGTGGACCAGCGCGTAGCCGGCGAACAGGAAGACCAGGCAAGCGTAGTTGAGGATCAGCATGCGCCGCTCGCCGTAGCGGTCGATCATGCGGCCGACCACCGGGGTGACGAGCATCGTGACGATGCTGTTGAACACCAGCAAGGCCGTGATCGGGCGGACGTCCAGACCGTACACCTTGATCAGCAGGAAGACGGCGAAGGTGGAGAAGATCTGCCGGCGGCTGCCGTCGAGCAAGGTTAGTGCGTAATAGATCCAGTAGCGGCGCCGCAGGACCAGCCGCGTTCGCCGCGTCGCCTCGCGGTCGTGCATGAAGAGCAGCGCCACCGCCCCGACCAGCACGCACATACCGGTGGGTAGGAAGGTGCCGCGCAGCCCCAGAAAGCCGACCACGACGAAGACCATGACCATGCCGGCCAGCGCGCCGGCGGAGCCGATGCCGCCGATCCAGCCTAGCGCCCGACCCTGCTTGGACGGCTCCGCCGCCGCCAGCACCAGCCCATTGTTGAGGGGATTGAACAGGTGGAAGCCGATGCTCCAGACCGAGCCGGCGGCCACCAGGTACCACCAGGAGTGCGCGCCGGCGATCGAGGCCAGCCCGACCCCCATGAGCAGCAGCGAGGCCGAGGCCACGCGCGAGACGCGGAAGCGCACGGTCACCGCCGCCCACACCACCGTGAGGAAGCCGGGCACCTCGCGCAGCGACTCCAGGCCGCCCAGCCCGCGCGCGTCGATGTGCATGTCGGTGACCAGGAAGTTGTTGTAGATGGCGCCGTAGGCGGCCAGTCCCGCCTGCATGGCGAAGGCGGCGATGGCCACCAGGGTCAGATCGGAGACGTGCCGCGTCGAAGACACAGCGCGCGCCTGCACCTTCGACGCCACAGCTAGCGCCGACGCAGTCTCAGCTTGCCGCATGACTCTCCACAGCAGACCCCATGGCGGCCTGCCGCCGCCCGCGCAGCTGAAAAGCCCCTCTCCAGCTTGCTGGGGAGGGGGTGGGGAGGGGCCATTTCAGAGCAGATCGCTGGACCACCCACTGCTCCGCGCTCAAGCAATCGTCCAGTCGCAGTCCTGTCAAACCCGGCCCCTCCTCGCCGCGCGGGGAACGCAGCGTATCGAATGCCGACCCCGCACCATCAGCCCCCCTCCGCGACGGGGAGGGGCCCAGAGGGCGCCCCGAGGGGTCCCCCGGCCCGCTCACCCACAGAACGGTACCATCTGAGCAGGCCGCGAGGCCGACGCCAGTAGATGGATGGAGCATGACGTGCCCGACAATCGACAGCGCGTTTCTTCCGGCTCACCCTACGAGCCGGTGATCGGCTTCAGCCGCGCGCTACGCGTGGGTAGCCGGGTGCTCGTCTCCGGCACGGCGCCAGTCTGGCCGGATGGCTTCTGCGATCCCGATCCCGAAGTCCAGGCGCGACGCTGCCTGCAGATCATCCTCACCGCGCTGGGTGAAGCGGGAGCAAGCGCGGAGCACGTCGTCCAGACCCGCATGTACCTCACCCACGTCGACTACGCCGACGCGGTCAGCCGCGCGCACGGCGCCATCTTCGGCCAGGTCCGTCCGGCCAGCACCATGGTGGTGGTCGCCGGTTTGCTCGACGCGCGTTGGAAAGTCGAGATCGAGGCGGAAGCTGTGATTGACGGATGACATACCTGGTAAAGGAAGCTTGAAGTTCAGAACGGAGAGGCCGGGGGGCGGCGACTGCGGTCTGCCGCCAAGATCACGCCGACTGCGGTCGGGCCAAGGCGAAATATCGTCGCCGGATAGGCAGCCGTAGTGTCCGGTCCAGCCGTTCGCTGCACCGCAGTGCGGTCTCTTGGCGGCAGACCGCAGTCGCCGCCCCCGGCCTCTCCGCCTCCCACCGTCGCTCCTCTCACCTCAACCGCATTGGACGCACCGACTCCCCTACCGCTTCGAGGCATGATCTTCGCTAGCTTGGTCCAGGTCGAGCTGCGGACCGCCGGGCGCCGGTACCTCCCGGTACCGGGCGATATGGGAGAACCGGCTCAGCAGGTCGCCGGCCCGCTCGGCCTGTTCGCGCAGTGTCAGGAGGTCGGCCTTGATGTCGGGCGGCAGGCGCTCGTCCTCGGCGAGCAGCTCCCCCAGACCCAGGATCGTGCCGAGCGGGCTGCCGAGCTCGTGGGCAACCGAGCGTCCGGTGCGTATGGCGCCCTCGGCGAGAGCCTGCGCTTGGCGCGCGGCGTCACGCTCCTCGACGAGCTGCTGGGTGGTGGAGAGGTCGGTGACGACGCCGATCCCGCCGACGACACGATCACCTTCTTTGTGCGGTCCGGCGGCGACCAGGACCGGCACGGTTCTTCCGAGGTGGTCTACCATTCGGAGCCGAAACTGCCGCGATTCCTCCGATCCCCTCAGGCGCTCGGTCAGCGCCGCTCGCGCTGCATCGCGATCCATCGGCGCGAGATACCGTTCGAGCACCATGGCTATCGGCTGCCCGATCAGCTCCTGGGGCGGCAGGCCGGTGATACGCTCGGTGTCGCCTTCCACCACGTCGAGCCTGCCCGTGTCGTCGAAGCGGTAGACCATCGTCCTGGAAACCCGCAGCGCGGCCACGAGGCATTCGCGCAGGGCACGCTCCGTCTCCACCAGGCGTGCTCGGGCGACGGCGCCGCCCGCCTGGGCGGCGATCAGACGCAGCATAGCCAGGTCCTCGAAGTCGGGCGCGTTGTCGCCGAGCCAGCGCAAGCCGAGCACACCGATCACCGACCCAGCAGAGCTGATGGGCGTCAGCACCCGGTACTCGTTCCACATCGCGAAACGCTCCATGGTCGGGCGATGCACCGCCGGGTGATCGTCGGCGAAGACCTGCTGCTCACCGGTTCGGGCAACCAGGGCGTAGATGTCCTCATCCGGATGCGGTCCCGGATAGATCCGGCGAACCGTCGCTTCCAGGAGGCCATCAGGAAGGTTCAGACCGACCTTCCCTCGGATGAACACTCGATCAGCGTCCACCAGCGCTACCATGCCGCGGTCCCCACCGACCAGCGCGAGGGCCTCAGCCAGCAGGCGTCGGAGGATGTCGACCAGATCGGCCGCGTCATTCACGGCGGCAGAGACGCGCTGGGCGACCTCCAGACGCCGCAGTCGAGCCTCGGCGTCGTCGCGCCAGTGGGCGGACGCGGTACCCTCAACTGAGCTAATAGGGAGATCGGCAGGCGCGTCGATTGTCGGGCTCCTCGCTACCCGTCCGGCTCGTTCAGCATTGCAACCGTGTCAACCCTGATCCGGCGCCACAATCTCGACAAGGGTAGGGAGGTCCCGCTCGAAGGCGCGCTGGAGCGCCGGGGAAAGGCCGGATGGCTCCGCCACCAACTCTGCCTCAATGCCGTAGGCGCGAGCCAACTGCTGGAAGTCCGGGTTGACCAGGTCGACTGCCGTGTTCTTGCCGTAGCGGCGCTCCTGGCCTCGTCGCACCGCCGTGTAGGAGTTATCGTTGACGAGCAGGATCGCCACGCCCAGCCGGTGCTGGATGGCCGTCGCGACCTCTTGCATGGTGAATTGGAAGCCGCCGTCCCCGACCAACGCAACGACCGGTCGCGAGCCGACCGCGGCCTTGGCGCCGATGGCCACCGGCAAGGCAAATCCCAACGTGCCGAATCCGGACGGCACGAGCAAGGTGTGCGGGGCATAGGCCGGGTAGGTGGTGTTGGCTTGGTAGCCGACCATCGTCATGTCGACGCTGAGGATGCCGTCACGCGGCAAGGCGGCGCGGACGGCGTCGAGCACCGCCGTTCGCCAGGGAGCTGTCGCGCGCGCCTCACGCTGCGCCTGTTGCTTGAGCGCCACCAGCGCGGGGTCGGCCGGCTTGGCGCCGGGGCCGAGCTCCGCCGACAGCGCCTCCAGCGCGCAGCGGGCGTCGGCCAGCAACGCCACCGTCGGCGTGACCACGCCGCTCAGCTCGGCGGCGTCGGCATCGACACGGATCAACGATCGGGCAATGGGAGCCTGCCAGTTGGCCGCCATGCTCCCGGCGAAGCGCGTGCCGACCGCCAGGACGACGTCGCACTCGCGGAAATAGCCGGCGAGCGGGCCTCGCACCGGCCCGAGGAAGCCCAGCGCCAACGGATGGTCCTCGGGAATAACGCCCTTCCCTTTCACCGACGTAAGAACCGGCGCGCTGAGCCGCTCCGCCAGGGCCGTCAGCGCGTCGCCTGCCCCGATCGCGCCCCCGCCGGCATAGATCAGGGGGCGCTGAGCGTCGCGGAGTAGCGCCGCCGCCCGACGCAGATCCTCCTGCTTCGGCATGGCGCAGCGACGAGCGGGGAGCGGGAGCAGGTCCACGCCAGTCTCGTCGTCGAGCACGTCGAACGGGATGTCCATGGCAGCCGGTCGGGGGCGGCCGCCCGTGAGCGTGGACCAGACGCGCTGGAACGCCGGGATCAGGTCGGCCGCCGCCAGCACGCGCTCGCAGTTGCCGATCACGGCACGGAAGGCTCCGGGCTGGTCGCGCAGCTCGTGCAAGGTGCCACGCCGTGTCTCCAGCAGGCGGCGCTCCACGTTGGTCGCGATGACCAGCACCGGCGACGAGTCGGTGTAGGCTTCACCCAGGGGAGTCAGCGTGTTCAGCGCGCCGGGGCCGCTGGTGACCAGCGCGACCCCCGGCCTGCCGGATGCTCGCGCGTAGCCGTCGGCCATGAAGGCGGCGCCTTGCTCGTGCCGCGCCAGGATGTGACGGATGGCCGGCTGCTGTCGCAGGGCCTCGTAGATGGGGAGGTTGTGGACGCCCGGGATGCCGAAGACGGTGCTCACTCCGTAGCAGTGTAGCGCTTCCACCACCAGCTCGCCGCCGGTACGCGTCATCACACCTGTCTCCTTCACTGCAGTCCGACGCTCCAATCGGCCAGACCCAACGGCCCGAGCCGTCAGCCGCCTCGACCAGGCGCTGCATGGCAAGGACCTGGTGGCGGCGTGCTGGCGAAGTGGTCCGGTTCTACCGGCAAGCCGGGCCAGCGACCTGACATCGACCATAGTACCGCGCTTCTGACCGGCGGACACGCCCTCACAACCGGACCATCTTCCCACTGTGTCGCGACCGACGGGGCATTCGCTCGTTAGAGTGGAAGATGGGCAGCAGAAGACTGCTGGCGGGGAGAGAAAAGATGACTTCGGCGAGCCGAGCCCATTGACAACCGCGGCGCCAAACTCCGCGAACTTCCTCAAGGCGCACGCTCGTGGCCAGGGGTGGCCGTTGACGCTGTTGACCCTCTTACTCGCCCTGGTCACCAGCGCCTGGCGCACTATGCCGGCAACCGCGGATGGCGGGGCCTTCCAGTTCAGCCCCGGCGAGGCGGTCGTGTTCGCCGGCCAGGGAGCAGGACACGGCGTCGGCATGAGCCAGTGGGGCGCCCGTAATCGCGCGCTACAGGGCCAGACCGTCGCCCAGATCCTCAGCGCCTACTATTCCGGCGCCACACTCCAACTCAACCCAAACGTACATGAAAGCGATGCGCAGCCAATACGGGTGTTGCTCCCCAGCCGCAAGATCCAGACGCTCCGCCTCGACGCCTACCTGGCATCAGTCGTCGCGTCCGAGCTGCCGGCGGGCTTCCCGACCGCCGCTCTGGAGGCCCAGGCCATCGCCAGTCGGACCTATGCGCTCTGGCGCCTCAACCCGACCCAGCCGTTCGACGTCACGGCCACCGTGAACGATCAAGCCTTTGGCGCCTCGCCTCGTCCCGAGACCAACGCGGCGGTGCTGGCCACTCAAGGGCAGATCCTCAGCTACGCCGGACAGCCGATCCACGCCTACTTCCACGCCTGCAGCCCGGCCTGGACAGAGAACAACGAGGATGTCTGGCCCGGACCAGCCCTGCCGTACCTGCGCGGCTTCCTCGACGCCGACGCCGCGGGCGCCCCCTACGGCGCGGACTGTCCCCGCCTCCACTGGCAAGCCGGACCGTTCTCGATCGAACAGCTCAGCCACCTCCTGGCAACCGATCCGCGCACCAACGTCGGCAACCTGCAGGCCCTGACCTATGGCCCCCTCAGCCCCGGCGGACGCTGGGAATCGCTGACGCTGCAGGGCGACGCCGGCACGAAGACCGTGACCGCATCGGTCTTCCGTACCGTCCTCAACGCTGGGGCGCCGGCCAGCCGCACCATCTTCAGCGCCAACTTCGCCATCGAGCCGGCTCCGGCCGGTCTGCCGCCCCCCAGTCCGGTCGCCCCACTGCCACCGCCGGGCTCGCCAACGCCCAGCCCGGTCGCCGTGGCGCCGGACGCCCCTGGCCCTCCGGTGCCAATTCCGGTATTGCCACCCGTGGCCACGCCGGCGCCCGTGCCCCACGACGGGCGCTACTTCAGCCAGACCGGCTTCCGCGTGGACAACGATGCCTTCTGGAACTACTTCAACCGGCGTGGCGGCGTCGCCACCTTCGGCTACCCGACCTCGCGCGTGTTCACATTCGAGGGCTTCCCGAGCCAGTTCTTTCAGCGTCAGGTGCTGCAGCTCGCCGCGGATGGCTCCGTCCGCCTGCTCAACCTGCTCGACCCCGGTCTCCTGGCCTACACCAGCTTCGACTACTCAATCTTCCCGGCCTACGACCCCGGGCTGGCTGCGCTGTTGCCGCCGCCGGGCGGCGCCGGCTACGGCCGGGCGGTCCGGTCCTTCGTCGCCGCGCACGCGCCCGACACCTGGCAAGGCATCCCTACCAGCTTCGGCCGGGCCTTCTCCGCGACGGTCACCGCGGCGCAGGCCTTTCCGGGCCTCCGGCCGGGCGATCCGCGCGTGACCAGCCTGCTGCCGCTGATCGAGCTGGAGGTCTGGGGAGTGCCGACCAGCGCGCCGGCCTTTGATCCCAACAACCACGGCTTCGTCTACCTACGCTGGCAACGCGGCGTGCTGCAATACGACGCGGGCTGCCGTTGCACCCAGGGCGTCCTGCTGGCCGACTACCTGAAGGCGATCATCACCGGGCAGAACCTGCCGGCGGACCTGGCGCAGGAAGCGCAGGAGAGCCCACTGCTGGGCCAGTACGACCCCGCCCAGCCCGCCTGGATCCACAACCCCAGCCTGCTCCCCAACACCGACCTCACCGAGGCGTTCACGCCGGGCTAAGGAACCTCTCTCCAACCTCTCCCCTGCGAGGGGAGAGGCGCGGCCGGCACGGCGTGGAATTCCGTCTTGCTCCAGCGCCCCCTGGCCCCCTCTCCGCGCCGGAGAGGGGGCCAGGGGGCGAGGTAACCTCACCCGCCGAGCGGGCGAGGAGCCGGGGGAACGGGAGGCCCACTCCGCGGCTACGCCGTTGGAATGCGAAGCACCTGCCCGATCTTGAGCTTGGATTGGTCGGTCAGGCCGTTGGCCTGGGTGAGCGCCGCGAGCGACACGTGCCAGTGGCGCGCGATGCTGTAGAGGGTGTCGCCCGCCTGCACCACGTAGGTGGCGCCGCTCTCGCCAGCGCCGGAAGATGCGGCTGCCTTGCTCGACGTTGACGTTGTCGTCGACGTCTGTTTAGTGGTTGACACGGCACCGCTGGGGTGTACTGCTGACACGTCCACGTAGGCGATGCCCTCGGTCGCCGGGTTGCGGATCAAGTACCGCGACCCCTGGCGCGGCTCCAGCACCTCCAGACGGAACTGCGCCGGCACGACGCCGAAGGTCTCCGCTGGGTCATGGGCGCCGGACTTCAGCTCCGCGCGGCGGGTCGTGACGACCCAGTACGGGGAGAAGGTATTGGCCGCCGCGTTGACGCGCGCGGTGAAGCGCAGCGGATCACCGAACTGCCGGCCGTCCGCCGTCGTCAGCCGCCAGATCGCGCTGACGGTCCCAGGCGCGGCGGGCAGGGTGATCGGCACGGTGATCTCCGCCGAGCCACCGGGCGGGACCGCTGGGAGCGGCATCTGGCGTGGCGCAGCAACTTTGCTGCCTGGCTGCAACACCAGACGATCCTGCCCTGTCCAGGCGGTGTTTCCCGTGTTCACGACCTTCCAGGTCTGGACGACCCGCTCCTCCGGCGCCGCGACCGCTTCGGGTGGCGCCACGGCCACGTTTGCCTGGTACGGGACGGAGTTGTCCGTCACCGATTGGTCGGATGGCGCGTTCGCCGCGACAGGTGTTGGGCTCGGCGGCGCAGCGGCCGGCACTGGAACCGCCGTTGGCAGCAGCGGCACAGTAGGTAGTGGCGGTACCGTAAGCGGCGGGACGCTGCCGACCGTTGGAGCCGCCACCGGCGCGGCGTAGTCCACAGTCGGGGAAGCGGCAACGGGGGCGACGGAGGCAACGGCGGCGGCATCCATCCCGCCCGGCGGTGGTGTGACGGTGTCGGAAGGTGCGGCCTTGCCCAGAAGCCCTTGCACACCGCACCCGCTGAGCAGCAGGCCCAGCGCCAGGGCCGTGCCGGGCAGCCATCTAGCGCCGCGCGGTCGCGGTGGAAGTGCAGCTCGACGGACGTAGTGCATCGTGTACACTCCCAACAATCCCAACGTGGTTGGCCCAGGATAGCGAGGCAGTCCGCGACTTGCGGTCGCGATAGTACGGCCCTGCCATGCGGATTGCTGGAGCGCGCCCCGCGCCATCGTGCGCAGGCGCGCCCACTCCGTGTGGGCACGCTCATGATCGGTACCGCGCCAGATAGGCGGCCACGTCGCCGGGTCGGCGGCAGTGGACGAGCTTGGCGCGGTGTACAGCCAGGATGCGCGCCGTGGTGGCGCGATTGTTGGCGCCATCGCGCGCGAGCAACTCAGTAGTTGCCGACGGCGGACAGAAATAACGCTGGCGCTCCGTGCGCAGGAAGTCGCGGCGATTCCCGAGGGCCTCGCCATTGAAACGATTCGGGACGAGGCTGGCCTGAAGGCATGGGTGGACGTCTGGCTGGGCGGCGCTCCCGCCGAAATACGGCCCGGCATGTTTGAGGTCTTGCGCCAGCGCGGGCTGGGCGACGACCTGCCCTGGCGCTTCTTCTTGGGCCGGCTGGATGGTGAGCCTGCGGCGACGTCCGAGCTCTTCATCGGGGAGGGTGTGGCCGGCGTCCAGCACGTGGTCACGCTGCCGGAACAGCGCCGCCGCGGCATCGGCAGGGCCATGACCCTGCACGTGTTGCGCGATGCGCAAGCGATGGGCTATCGCGTCGCCGTGCTCACCGCCTCGCCGGACGGCATCGGCATCTACCGGCGACTCGGCTTTCGCGAGTATTGCTGGTTCCGGCGATACGAGCAGGCGAGACGCCAGATCGGCGGCAATAGGTTTGAGAGTCCGCCTTCTCCTCGATGAGAACCTGCCGACATATCTGTAGAAATCCTCGGTAGAACTTGTTGGGGCAACACGAGAGCAAGGGGGCCGTGTCCTCGTAGCACGAGGGGGCAACGCCGCGGCGCTCAGTCATAGTGCTTGAGCGACGGCCACAGCCGCGGGAAGATCGAGCTCGTCGGGCCGGAGAGGACGTAGATGGGCAGGTCCTGCTCATAGGCCACGCAGTACTGGCACCGTTGGGTGGCAGCAAGCGTGATGTGGGCGTAGAGGGCGTGCACCCCCTGCACGTCGCTCGGCGAATACCCGACCAGGATGAGCACCGCACCGGTACACGTGCCCGGTCCCCACAAGAAATAGTTGTTGTGAACGCTGATGACCGGCGGCAGGCGACCGGGCGAGGCAAGCTGCTGGAGCGCGCCGGCCTCACCATAGTTGCTGGTTAGCACGCAGGCTTGCGCGCGCTGCGCGGGCGGCAGCGCGGCAGAGACCTGCTCCACGCTGCGCGTGAGGCTGTCCCAGCCAAGCCGGTCGGCGAGCGGTTGAGTCAGGGTGCCATAGGCGCGCACGACCGTGGCCGGCGGCAGGATGGGCATGACATCCGGCGCCAGCAGGACGCCGACGAGGGCCAGCGCGGCGACATAGGCGGGCCGGGTCCAGGCGAGCCGCGGTCGCAGGCGGAGTCGCTCCAACACCACCGCTCCGGCCGCGAACAGGATGGGGTAGGCGGGGGCGAGGAAGTACGCCTTCACGCGCAGGACGGTGAGCAGCACGTAGAGGAAGACGAACGCCCAGCCCAGCAGACGATAGCGCGCGCCGGTCCTGCGAAAGTAGAACACCAGGCCGGCAGCTGCCAGGGGGACGGCGATCGGATTCATCTGGCCGAGCTGCGCGGCGAAGAAGGCCAGCGGGCTGACGCCGAAACCAGGATAGTGGTGATAGAACGCCCATGTGGGCCAGCCGTTGACCGCGTTCCAGAGGAGGTAGGGCAGCAGGCCCAGGCCGGCGATGGCAGCCGCCAGCCAGGGCCAGGGGGTGCGCAGGTAGCGGCGCTCGGGGGTGACGAGCAGCGCCAGGGCCAGGGCGAGGCAAAAGAAGAGCACGGTCAGCTTGGTCAGCAGGGCAATGGCGACGACCAGCCCGACGAGCAGCCACAGGCGCGGCGCATTCTGCCGCAGCAGGCGAATCAGGATGAGGCTGGCGAGGGCCCACCAGAGCTGATCGAGGATGTCCATGGAGAAGATGGACCCGGTCGCCATGAAGTCCACGGTGAAGAGGGCTGCCACGCCTGCTGCCAGCTGCGCTGACCGGCTGCCGCCCAGCTCGCGCGCCATGAGGCCGGTGACGACGATGATCCCGGCACAGGCCAGCGCCGGGATGATATGGATGGCGACCAGGCTGTCGCCGGCGATGACGCGCAGGAGCGCCGCCAGCCAACCCATCAACAGCGGCTGATCGACGTAGCCGGCCTGCAGGCGCCGGCCATCGGCGAGGTAGTACAACTCGTCACGAAAGTAGCCGTAGTTGCCGGCGACGAGCATGTGGGCGACGAACGACACCCCGGCGAGGGTCACCAGCAACCCGGTAGCGGGCCGCTCAATGGCGGGCGCTGGCGCGCGGGGAAGGAGTGTCGCGGCGCGCGGGGAAGCTGCCGATCCCTCACGTCCCATACTTCATGCCTCCATACGTCGCGGACTGAACCCCTTTGACCAGAGCACAGCGATCGCCCTGTTTCGGTTTTAGGGTACCCGAACCGGGAAAAGGTGGAAAGGTCGAGATGCGGACAGGGAGCGTGTAGAAATCCTCGGTAGGACTTGTTGGGTAACACGAGAGGAAGGCGGTTCCCTCCCGGCACGACCCTAACCAGCTCGTCGAGGCGGCGGTGCTGCTGTGCGAAGCCAGCGAGGCTGAGGAGTGGCTCGATGCGATCGAGTGGATTCCGTTTCGCTGAACGCCTCATTAGCGTGAGGCGGCGGCCAAAATCCCTAACACGCTGCTGCCGCCTCGACGTAGCGGCGCGTGGCCGCGGCGTGGTCGGGGATGGCGTGCCGATGGGGGACGAGGGGCCACATACGCAGCGCCTGCTAAGCCAGGAGAATGGTGGCGAGCCGGTCGAGACCCTAACGAGGTCCCGACCAGAATACGCTGACTTGACGGCCCGGCCGCGGCGGATACCAAGGATGTGGACCTCAATGGCAGTGGCCGCGTCGCGATGTGGGACTCCTGGCGGGGCGAGATCATCGGCTACAAGGGCTACAAGTTCCATTGGGATATCGCCTTGCCGCCGATCGTGCCGGCGGTCGGCAAGGTAGCGCTGTACAAGGGCAACTCCATGGCCCTGTACCGTCATACCAAGCAGACAGACGCCGCCTGGCAGTTTGCCCAGTTCATCCGCGGCCCCGCCGCCAACATCACCTACGTCTCGCTGGGCGGCGCGAGCCCGGTCCAGGCGCCAAAAGTCAAGAGCGCCTTCCTCAAGGTGAATCCGCCCGAGCACAGCAGCCTGTACCTGGAGCCGCTGGCGCAGAACTACGCCAAGCTGCTCCCGCTCAATCCGCACTGGCCGGACATGGGGGACAAGATCGACAGCGCGCTGCAGGCGGTCTTCGATGAGAACCAGTGCGTGCAGCAGACCATGAGTGCGCTGGTCCCCCAGATCAACCAGATGCCGGCCAGCCCCATCGGCTGAGCGCCGGCTTGCTCATTCGGACGTAGGAGCCATCCAATGGCGATTGTTGGGTCCCTGGCGGGTGCCCATGGGGCGGCCCGCTCGAGCCGGCTGGCACGGCGGGAGGCCCTCTGGGGCATCGCCTGCGCCTCGCCCTGGCTCGCGGGCTTCATCGTCTTCACCGCCGGTCCCATGCTCGCCTCTATTGTCCTCTCGCTCACCAGTTGGAATCTCATCACGCCGTTCCACTTTGTCGGGTTCCAGAACTACCGGACGTTGGTCAATGCCGACGCCACCGTCTGGCACTCCCTCGCTATCACCACCGTCTACGCCGTGCTGGCGGTCCCGCTAAACACCGCCTTCGGGCTGGCGCTGGCTATCCTGCTGAACCAGAAGATCAATCTGCAGCGCTTCATCCGCACCGTCTTCTACCAGGCCTTCATCATGACCAACGGCGGCCCCAACGACGCCAGCCTGTTCTTCATGCTCTACCTGTATCGCAATGCCTTCCAGTATTTCAAGATGGGGTACGCCTCGGCGCGCTGCTCTCCTGCTCGCTGGTCGCCTATTCCTTCGCCCGCCTGCGCTGGCCGGGGCGGGACGTCCGCTTCCTGATCGTGCTGGCGACCCTGATGCTGCCGGAGCAAGTGACCATGGTCCCCCGCTTCATCCTGTTCCGCGAGCTGGGCTGGCTCAACACCTTCCTGCCGCTGATTGTCCCGCCCTACTTCGCCCTGGGAGCCTTCAACGTATTCCTCTTGCGGCAGTTCTTCATGACGATCTCCACGGAGACCGACGACGCCGCTCGGATCGACGGGGCGGGGGTGCTGGGCATCTACTGGCGCATCAACCTGCCGCTCTCCAAGCCGGCGCTGGCGGCGGTGGCGATCTTCGTGTTCAAGGGCCACTGGGACGACTTCCTGGGGCCGCTCATCTACCTAAACAGCCAGGAGAACTTCACCCTGGCCCTGGGACTGCGCGCCTTCCAGGGCGAGTTCGCGACGAACTGGAACCTGCTCATGGCGGCGTCGCTGGTGGTGATGCTGCCAATGCTGCTGCTGTTCTTCTTCCTGCAGCGCTACTTCATCCAGGGCGTCGTTTTCACCGGCATCAGGTGATACTCCTGCGCATTGAGACGTCAGGTCCGCCCGCCGCGCCCTTGTGACGCTGCTGGCGACTGCGGCTGGCAACGGGCCCTCACTCCGGCTTCGCCACCTCTCCCCCGCAGGCGAGGCTGTTGGCCATTCGAGGATGCCGCGCCGACGGTGAGATCAGGGCGTATAGCAATACGCCATCGCAGGCGGGGGAGAGGCCCAGACAGAGCAGCCCGGCTCCCCTCGCCCGCCGAGCGGGAGAGGGGCCGGGGGTGAGGGTCCGTCCCGGCATTCGCCAGCAGCGTCCCTCATGGAGAGGGTCGGCGAAACCAAACCCGTGGTAGCGGGTGCGCCTCTGCCAGGCGCTTCCTATCCTCACCGGCCATCGCCGCCGCTGGGCGCCTCAGCTTCGCCGGTGCTACCATAGCGCCCAATGCTGAGCGAGCGCCGCTCCGAGAGAAGGAATTGCCATGCACGCCGGATTCATGAGCTCCGCTGCCCCTAACTGGGATCTGCCGACCCTCCTGCGCGAAGTCCGCGCTTGCGGCTTCGATGCCCTGGAGCCGCGCGTCGAGTGGGGACACGGCCACGGGCTGGAACGTGGCTCACCTGAGGCATGGAGACAGGCAAAGCAGCAATTCGCCGACACCGGTGTCGTGCCGAGCTCCGTTGCCCTCGGCAGCCGCTTTAACCGGGCGACCGCCGAGGAGCGTGCGGCGACGGTAGACGAGGTTGCGGCCTACGCCGAGCTGGCGGCGCTGCTGGGAGCGCCGGTGCTGCGCGTGTTCGGCGGCCCCATGCCTCAAGGAATGACCATGGCTGAGGCTCGTCCCCGCGTCGCCGAGGGACTGGCCAAAGCCGCCGAGCGATGCGCGCCTTTCGGCGTCATCCCTTGCCTGGAGACGCACGACGACTTCTGGAATCCCGAGGACGTGGCCTGGTGTCTGGAGCACGCCGGGCACGCCAACCTGGGCGCGGTCTGGCACGCGGCGCACCACGTGCGCCGCGGGATCAGCGTCGACGATGCCTATCAGATGCTCGGTCGCTGGGTCCGCCACGTCCATATGCAAGAAGTGCCGAAGGACGTGAACGCCTTCAAATGGGATCAGTTCCCCGTCCCGCTGGGCGAAGGCGACGGCAGCGTCAAGCGCCAGGCCACCCTGCTGGCCCAACGAGGCTACGATGGCGCCCTATCGCTGGAGTGGATTCCCAAGAAAGACGCCGGCATCGACCCGCTGCCCGTCCTGCGCCAGTACGGCGAGGTCACCCAGCAATGGCTGCGCGAGCTAGGGCAGGGCAAGTAGGCGCACATGCGCTGCTTTTGGGCGTCTGGCGGCCCCGGTGCGGGGTCGGGGCGGGCGGGACGCCCGCGCTCCTCGACCCCGCACCGGGGCCGGCCAGCTACTCCAGCAGAAATAAGATCGGTAGGCTCCCCTCCCTTACCAGGGGAGGGGTAGGGGGAGAGGTTCCGTGACAACCGAAACAAACCCAGCGCAGCCGCTACGCATCCTCGTCTTCGGGGCGCACCCCGACGATTGCGACATCAAGGCCGGCGGCAGCGCCGCGCTGTGGCGGCAGGCCGGTCACGTTGTGCGCTTCATCTCGCTCACCAACGGGGCCACCGGCCACCACGAGATCGGCGGCTTGGAGCTGGCGCGCCGCCGCGCCGCCGAAGCGAAGGTTGCTGGCGCAGTGATCGGGATTGACTACCTGGTGCTGGACACGCTGAGCGGCCAGCTCGAAGCGTCGCTGGAGCGGCGGCGCGAGGTGATCCGGCTCATGCGCGAGTTCCGGCCCGACCTGGTGCTGGGTCCGCGCCCCTGGGACTACCACCCCGATCACCGCTACGCCGGCATGCTGATTCAAGATGCCGCCTATGTGGTAACGGTGCCGAATAACGAGCCGCTCACGCCGCACCTGCAGTTGAACCCACACATTATGTACGTTTCCGACACCTTCAAGAAGCCTCTGCCGTTCCAGCCGGACATTGTGGTGGCCATCGACGACGTGGTCGAGCGGAAGATGGAGATGGTCCATTCGCACACCTCCCAGATGTATGAATGGCTGCCCTTCAACACCGGAACGCTCGACCAAGTGCCACCGGCCAGCGATGAGGCGGCGCGCCGGCACTGGCTGTGGGAGCGGCGGCTGCCGGGCTTCGCCGCCATCGCCGATCGCTACCGCGACCTGCTGGTGCGCTGGTACGGCCCCGAGCGCGGCGCCAAAGTGCGCTACGCCGAAGCATTCGAAGCATGCGAGTACGGCGCGGCGATCCACGAGCAGCAGCTGCGTCGCCTTTATCCGTTTGTAGCCTGATCGACCGGTGGATACGAGCTAATGAGCGGCGACATCGGCTGGCGACGGGCCCCCACCCCCGGCCCCTCCCC